>OBEQ011607583.1_pt1 | contig 10225 bp, 14 predicted proteins | sample 1670901 | NCBI WGS metagenome assembly OBEQ01 (sample SAMEA104232315, study PRJEB22302) | groundwater metagenome | biome: forest; feature: aquifer; material: groundwater | place: USA | collected 2011-08-07 | depth 5.4 m | reverse complement strand
GAAATTCGGCGGGATTTGGGTTTCCGCCCCGCAGGAGGGTGCGGGAGGAATGCGGGGCGGATTCTTTTTGAAAAAGGAAAGGAAATTTTTCTGAGATGTTTTGCTCAGAATGATTAGGGTGAGCCTTCCATAAAAAACTATCCTTTTTACTTTTACAGTAATATAAAAAGATATCTTTTATATCCCACTCTATTTTATTGCTTCTTAGAAATACTAGCCAAGTCTTCTCCTTTGGTTGATTTACTGAATTTAAATTCTAATCCAAATTCACCTAATAGATCAGAGTCAATTTCTTTTTGCCATTCACTACTATAATTACTAGGAAATCTCGCTCCATTCGCCATTAAAGTAAATTCTGCTTTAATCTTTTCATTTTTGATATTTTCATCACTCGCAAGAAATTCCTTTAAATCACTTATTTGCTGACTAGCCTTCGCCATCCAATCATAAGATGATCTATAACCAGAATTCCGCCCACCATCAGTCTCAACTTGTTTAGCTCTATCTAGTGCTATCTCTAACTGTTCCAATTCAGCCTTTAAATTTTCAAGTTCCGTCTCAACATATAATGATTCTAATCTTTCTGTAATTTCTCTTCCTTGTTTTAATTGATCTTCACTAAGACCACTTCTACCAGATCGACCCCCTCCACCCAATAGACATCCATATATCTCTTGAGAAATTAACCAGATTGTTTTCTTTTTCTTTTCTGATTTAGATTGAATATCTAAAATTTCTTGAAAATGATTCGCCTCATTTTCATTAGAAACTATCTCTTGACCACTTACTTTTGGTGGCAAATCATTTTCGGGCAACCCCGTTGGCATTTTTGGTTCTGACATATATTTTTTATAATTATCTCGCGAGAAGCAAAAAACTCCTAGCTAGTGATAGCTTTCGCTATCTATGTTGGTTTCCCAACATAACCGTTCAGAGTGCTCTGACTAGGAGCTGTTTACTCTGAATGGATTCCTTTCGCCATGCCAATCTCTTAGTTTAGGCTACTTTAATAATTATTCAATTGTGCATACATTATACCAAAGTTCAGACCCAAAACGCAAATTTTGCTTGACTCTAATTACTGATATGCTAAACTATGAATACCATCGCCGTAAGGCGTCAACAGGCCTCGAAAGAGGTCTGTAAATGTATAAGCCATGTACTTCAAAGATTTTGATAAGTGGAACAATGTAAAAAAGAGAATCCACGCCGACGAAATAAAGGTGAATATTCGTGCTGGCGAAATCCGCTGGATTTCATGCGGAGTAAATGTCGGCAGTGAGATTGACGGCAAGGGCGAATCTTTTACGAGACCTGCACTTATCGTTCATGTTGTCGGTTCTGTTCTTGCTCTCATTATTCCACTCTCAACAAAAATCAAAGATGTTGCTGGCTATATTCCATTTGAATTTCAAGGGAAACAAGTTTCTATTTGTGTTCATCAAATGAGAATAATTTCGCAGAGACGAATTCTTGCCCGCAAGGGAAGAATTTCTGACAAACGATTAAAACAAACAAAAACAGAGATCAAAAAGTTTTTTGCTTTGTAGAGCAAAACATCTCAGAAAAATTTCCTTTCCTTTTTCAAAAAGAATCCGCCCCGCATTCCTCCCGCACCCTCCTGCGGGGCGGAAACCCAAATCCCGCCGAATTTCAAAAACATGAGTCTCGGTTTTGCGAATCCTCCCTCCCGCAAAATAGTTTCGCAAAACCGAGTCCATTTTTTCTTGAACGGCTCATTTCCCAGTATTTGAGCCGTTCAGCGTTTCCCCGCACTTTCCATTCTTGGAAAGCTCTGTGTCTTGCACAGAGGCGTGCGTAGCACGCGCGGGGGAACGCTAGTCATTACCGATTTTGAAAATAGGTTCTGATATGGTTTAATAAAGACACCTTAAACGAACTAAATGGTTTTGAAAGAAATAAGGGGTGGGACATTGACATCGGCTAATTCGCACGAATTAGCCGATGATGGTTTACATATGCCATTTCCATTTAGACGCGCTGGTGGTGCGGAGGATACGAGCGGGCAATCTGTCAGTCGGCTGGGCGCGCCTCGCATGCGGTATATTCTGATGTTCTTGAGAACATTAGAATGTACTCATTCAATCGTTCGTTCGCGTTCGGAATTTTATGTCGCCAATTCTTCTGGTTCCGGTTTGGATTTGACTAATCGCAAGCCAACATCTAGCCTTTTTGCCTCCGCCCATGCAAGCTCGTAGATTTTCTTCATGGCGTCGGCAATTTCAGCGCTTTCAATTATGACTCCAAGCTTTTCTCGCCACGAAGCAATCATCACTTTGTTATCGTAGATATTTATTTCGGGAGAAAAATAATATTTTTCAGGTGGCACAAAAGCAATTTCGCGTTTCTCTTCCGCGTCATGCGCCCCGCGTTCTTCGCCAGTGGGCGTTTTTGGCACAATAGCGCGAATGGCGATACCTTTTCCCGCTCGTCTTTTGTAGTATTCCGGAAAATAGTTTGGAAGACCCTTGTGCATGTCGTCTACATTTGCGTATGCGCGAATCGCTTCGGTTGAAGTGAGCGTATCTTCGTAAACATGTCGCAGTCCTTCCGTTCCTTCGTAAAATTTTATCTTCGGCCGGTTTTGTTTGGCATGAAGCAACGCAAGTTCGGGAATTAACCCATCGGATTTTTTAATTTGTTCGGCAGTTTGCTCCGCCAGTTTTTTTAAGTAAGCGGTAATTGCTTCGGGCGGTTCCACAGCAAATTCAGATTTTGGTTCTTTACCGGAAATAGTAGTCAGTCCTTTGTTTGCGAGGGAGCTCAAAATGTCATAGCCAGTAGTGCGGTTGATGCCAGCCTTGCGACTGATTTGCGTAACTGTTCCCTTGCCAAGCTCTAACAGGGCGATATAAACAATCGCTTCTTTTTCACTGAAGCCGAATGATTGAAGCTGGAGTTTAAGTTGTGAATTTTCGGTTTTCATATTTTTCTTAATTCTCCCTTTCCTAAAGGGAGTACCCGAGTCTGCGAGGGGGAGGGATTTTGAAATCCCTCGTCACATCAGAATGTGCCACTCCCTTTATAAAAGGGAGAACTAAAGAAGTGTAGCTCCAAAAGTATTTTGTGTCAATACTTTTCCACAAAAATATGCCTGTAATCTTAAATAGATTGATAAATATAGCTTATTCAAATGTTTTCTTGACGATATTGATTGACAATCAACTATAAAAATGTTACGCTTATGCCAGAAAGAAAAGCTCTTTGAAACTTGTTTGCGAATGTGCTTATAAGTTGGATATCTTCGACAGATGAATAGTGCGCGCGTTCGAAATCGCCCACTATTCATCTGTCGAGTGAGGCATATCGCCATCCCGCTTGGGAACTTGAGAAGTACGGTGTACTTCTCTTCACGAAAATAGATGAAACCAACCTATGACTACCAATCGAATTCCCGGCTTTATCTGGGCTTCAGTATCTGTCGGCATCTTTCGCAACATGGAAGATATCGAGTACGCGCTGTCCAAGATGTGTACAAGCCGGACATGGGATAAAAGCCTCTCATTTTGCATCCAACCTGCTGCGACATTGGATCTTGTCACGATCCGTCCCTCGCTTTTCGGCGGAAAAGGGAATATGTCGCGGACAGAGATCTGTAAACTCGGTGAGTCCATCGGTTTACAGGAGTGCCCGCAAGAAGTCGGGCCGCAACTTCTCATCCAAGGGAAGGTGGAGAAGGGCATCGAAGAAGTGTTCATCGCCTCAACAGAACCGATGGGTAGCAAGAATGATGTGTTCCTGACAATTAGCTCCCGATACGGACCGCTTTGGCTGAATTGTTATGTGGACTTCACGGAAGGGTTCAACTCAGGCGATGTGTGGGTCTTCGTCAAACCTCGCAAGCAGGAGAAACGGCAGTAGGTCCGAACACTTGCTTTGGGAAAAGTAAGTGGCCGGGTAAATCTGCCAAAGGCAACGGAGATATGCCTATTACAAACTCCAACCCCGCGCAGAAATGTGTGGGGTTTTCTTTTTGGCTGATATAGTGTATGATATTATCATATTAGATTATCATACATTTATGTCTACACTATCAGTGCCATTAACACCGAGCCTTGAAGAATTTATCAGACGGCAAGTAAAAAGCGGTAAAGCCGCCAATAAAGCCCATGTAGTGCGATACGCCCTTCAGCGACTTTCGGAGGCGGAGGCTGTTGAGGTGGTTCTCCAGTCAGAAAGAGAGTTAGCGGAAGGGAAAATTTTAAGAGGTAATTTAAGGGTTATCGCTAAACGCAAAAGCTAACCATGAAAATTGCCTATACGCCGGCGTTTGAACGGCAATTCCACGCTCTTGATATTTCTCTTCAAGAAGAAGCGCTAGAAAAAATTAACCTACTTAAAGGTATCGCCAATCATCGGCAACTGAAAGTCCACAAGTTGCACGGGCCACTCCAGAATCGTTACAGTTTTTCTGTCAATTACAAAATTCGGATTGTATTCAGATATATTTCAAAAAATGAAGTTGCCCTGCTTGCCATTGGCGACCATGATGTGTATCGGTAAAACAAAGAACCAAAACCGCCCCGATGGCCATCGGGGCGGTTTTGGTTTTTTCTTGATTCTTGATTCTTAAATCTTGAATCTATTTGACGGCATCCTTGAAAGCTTTAGCCGCGCGGAACTTTGGCACTTTCATGGCTGCCACTTGAATAGCCTCTCCTGTGCGAGGATTCCTGGCTTGTCTGGCGGCGCGTTGCTTTACTGAAAAAATACCTAGGCCAGCGATTGAAACCTCGCCTCCTTTCTTCAAGGTATTGATAATTGAATCAACTACCATATCAACCGCTTGTTCGGCCTGAACTTTTGTACCGCCCAAAACTCCCTGCACAGCTTCCGCAATTGCTTGTTTATTCATAAGTGTGTTAGGGACTTTCACAGTCGGCGCATTTTGTCGTTGCCCGCTCCGCTTGCTTCCGCAATGTATTCTGAATACATTTTGGTCGCAATGCTCACGGTCGCCTAAAACTGCATCCGACTCTGAAAGTCCTAATAATTTAATGTTAAATATTGATAAATTTTTGCCCCAAAGAATGCGCACTCTCGACCTCCTGCAAATTCTTTGAACGACTTTCCTCTTCCTATTATATAATAAGCCGTTTTTTAGGCAACACGCAGGAAATTAAGATGTGGATAGCGAGCTTTTGTCAAATCGGGATAAACTAGCCCGCCCTCGCGAAGCGAGGGCGGGCGGAGTTCTTTCTTATTCTTGAATCGTGAATCTTAAATCTTGAATCTACCCTTCTACCTCGCGTATTCTATCGTCCGCAACTCCCTAATCACCGTCACCTTTATTTCCCCCGGATATTTAAGCTCTTTTTCAATTCTCTGGGCTATTTCCTGCGCCATTTTCTTGGCATCAAGGTCGGAAATTTCAGTTGGTGTTACAAAAACCCGAATCTCTCTGCCAGCTTGCAAAGCGTAAGACTTTTCAACGCCCGGAAACGCCTTGGCAATAGCTTCCAAATCGCCCAAGCGTTTCAAATAATTTTCCACGCTGTCGCGTCTGGCGCCCGGCCGACTGCCCGAAATGGCATCGGCAGTCTGAACAATAATTGACTCAATGGTTTCGTAAGGATACTCGCCGTGATGCGCCTGCATGGCTTTGATAATGGCCTCATCAGCGCCGAATTTTTGCAAAATTCGGCGCCCAATTTCCACATGCGTGCCTTGCACTTCGTGGTCAACCGCCTTGCCGATGTCGTGGAGAAGCGCGCCGGCTTTGGCAATGGCGACATTGGCTTTCAGTTCCTCGGCGAGCATGCCGGCGATATGCGACATCTCAATTGAGTGTTGCAAAACATTCTGGCCGTAACTGGTGCGGAAATGAAGACGCCCCAAAATGGCGATAATCCTTGGGTCAAGATTCAAAACTCCGCACTCGTAAACCGCTTGTTGTCCTTTCTCTTTGATAATTTTGTTGATGTCCTCGTGCGCTTTTTCAACCATCTGTTCAATCTTGGCCGGTTGAATTCTGCCGTCAAGAATCAGGTTTTCCAAAGCCACGCGCGCCACTTGTCTGCGAATAGGGTCAAAAGAAGAAATGGTAATGGCGCCCGGCGTGTCATCAACAATCACTTCAACGCCCGTGGCTCGTTCAAAGGCCTTGATGTTTCTGCCTTCCTTGCCGATAATTTTGCCCTTGATTTCATCGGAAGGAATGGCGACATTGGTGGTTAAAATTTCCGCCGACACAGAGTTGCCCAAGCGTTGGATTGAAGTCGTCAAAATATCTTGAGCTTTTTTTTCAAGTTTTTCCTCGCCATACTTTTCCATCTTCTGCATCCGAACCAGCAAATCTTCTTCGTATTTTTTCTCAACACTTTTCAAAAGTTCTTCGCGAGCTTCGGCTTCGGAAAGTCTGGCAATTTTTTGGAGTTCAGTCCGTTTTTCCGACTCCAAAACATCTACCTTGTCTTTAACTTTCTTAACTTCGGCAATTTTGACTTTGATACTCTCAACTTCTTTATCAATATCCGCCTGCCTTTGGTCAAGGGTGTCTTCTTTTTTAATGACTCGTTCTTCGGCTTTTTGAATTTTCTCTTCTTTTTCTTTCATCTCCGAGCGGGCTTCGGTCAGAGCATTCACGGCTTTGACTTGCGCCTCGTCGGTAATTTTTTTCGCTTCTTCTTTGGCCTTGAGCATCATCTCCTTGATTTCAAGTTCCATTGAGCCTCGTTTGCCCAATGAAATAATCAATCGGAGATAGTAGCCCAAAGCAATCCCAAGCGCGCCTGCGAGGCTCGCGAGGAGTACGACTACTTTTAATGACATTTGTGAAAGGACTCCGCTTTAGACTTTTACGAAACGAGAATGGTGGCTAACTTTAGGCTTAGCTTTAATTTTTGGTTCATATAGGACTTCCGCGTTTGGCGCATTTCTTCGTTGCGAGCTCCGTTTGCTCCCGCAATGTATATGAATACATTTTGGTAGGAAGCTCGGCTCTCGCCTCGAACTGCATCCAAACCCGTAAGTCCTACCACAGTGAAAGTTTCCCCTAAAAACTCAAGAAAGAAAACCGCGAATGTAAAAGTAAAAAACAAAATCATAATTAATTTGTTAATACTCTTATATTAGAAGATTTGGGGGAATTTGTAAAGACCCTGTACAGTTACTCTCGCTAGCATCTCTTTTTGAAAGCATTGCGGAGACAACAGGCGTGACTTCGGAAAGTCACGCCTGTTGATAGAAAACTACTTGTTTTTGAGAATCTCATCAATCACGCCGTATTTTTTGGCCTCTTCGGCGTCCATATAGAAATCGCGCTCAACATCTTTCTCAATTTGGGACAAGGGCTTGCCGGTATTTTTGGCAAGCATTTTGTTTAGGTTTTCGCGCGTCTTCAAAATTTGTTTGGCAGTGATGGCGATATCAGAAGCCTGACCTTCAACCCCGCCGAGCGGTTGGTGAATCATCACTTCAGCGTTCGGCAAAGCAAATCTTTTGCCTTTGGCGCCGGAAGACAGAACAATGGCGCCACCGGAAGCGGCGATGCCGACGCAAACGGTTGAAACATCGTTTTTGATGTGATTCATGGTGTCAACAATGGCAAGAGTTGCGGTAACCGAACCGCCGGGGGAATTGACATAAAGTGAAATATCTTTTTTCGGGTCTTCCGATTGGAGAAAAAGCAGTTGAGCGATGACGATGTTCGCCACATGGTCGTCAATCGGCCCGCCAAGAAAGATTATGTTTTCGCGCAAAAGACGCGAGTAAATATCGTAGGCGCGCTCGCCAAATTGGGATTTTTCTATAACGGTAGGTATGAGCATAAGGGTAGATTTAAGATTCAAGATTTAAGATTTAAGATTTAAGATTTAAGAATAATGCAGAGAGTATAGCAGAAAAGAAAATATGGGGTGATTGACAACTATAATGAAGTGTGATATGCTTTCGGGGTTGAGATTACGCAACCTTAATCCATAAAAATATTATGACACAATTACTTTCAAGTATAATAGCCACGGTCCTTGGTTCTGTTTTGCTAGTTAACGGCGTGCTGATTCACACTGACGACATCATTGCCCAAGCCAAGGCTTCGGTCAACGGCGCCAATGTGCATCAGTTAGCAACGGTTGTTGAACTCTATTACAGCGACCACAATTCCTACCCTAAAGTTGTCGGCGGAGAAGCTTTGATTGATACTTTGGAATCGGAAGGTTACATTCAGAGCAGACCGCTTGACCCGAAAGTTTTTCAGTATGAACCGAAAAACGACGGGCAGGATTACTCCTTAAAGCTTGCGAAATAAAATAAAACTGCCCCGCGCTTCGCGCGGGGCAGTTTTATTTTTTCATTTACTTCCTTCGGTTGTGAAAATTCTTATGTATCGCCCGCAGATGGCTGTCCGTAACATGCGTGTAAATTTGGGTCGTGCCAATGTGAGCGTGTCCCAAAAGCGCTTGAACCGAACGCAAGTCCGCGCCGTTTGAAAGCAAGTCGGTGGCAAAGCTGTGCCTAATCACATGAGGACTGACTTTTTTTGAAATGCCGGCTTTGATAGCGTAATATTTAACGATTCGTTCCACCGAGCGGGCAGTAAGACGAGGTTGGTAAGTTGGTAAGTTGCTAAGGTTGGAAGTTGAAATGTTTACAAACAATGCGTCGTCCATGTCCGTCCGCTTGGCAAGATATTTTTGAAGTTTACCTTTGGCCTCGTCGGAAATGAATACCACGCGAATTTTGTCGCCTTTGCCCCGCACCGAAAGTTCGTCCTTGCCCAAATCAATATCGCTTGAGAGGGAACACAACTCGGAAACGCGCAGGCCTGTGGAAAAAAGCAGGGCAAGCATGGCGCTGTCGCGCAAATCTTTGATTGTGTCGCCCGAGGGCGCTTTCATAAGTCGGTCAAGCTCATCAGTGGAAATGAGGTCAAGCGACCGCTCGCCGACTTTCGCCAGTTCAATACGGTCGGGCGGAAGGGAAGTGATGCCTCGGCGACTCAAGTACTTCAAAAAAGAACGCAAAGCGATGAGGTAATAATTTTGAGTTTTCTTTTTAAGCGTCTCCGACGGCGCGCTTCGCGCGCCTGTCAATCTACCCGCCAACCTGCCAGGTTGACAGGTTTGACGGTTAAGCCAGAGCCGATACTCGCGAATGACATCATCGGTAATATCTTTTGGATTTTTAGCTTTTGAAAAAGCCGAGAATCTCGCGAGGTAGCGTTCATAATTTGAAACTGTGTTCAGGCTTCTGCCTTTTTCAATCTCCATGTATTCCAAAAACTGTCGGGTGAGGTCTTGCATATTGTGCGACATCAAATAATTGTAAAACCACGCAACACAAAAAGATACTTGACAATAAACTGGGGGTATGCTAGGTTGTTGCAAGTAATGGTCTTTGGAAATCTTGGACACTCTGCGCATTGTGCGCATTGCTGATGCCTTGAGGGTCATTACGAACGGCCAAAAGGCCACTTCCGAAAAGAAAATTATGAATAGCCCGCCAAAAAGCCTTTTTATCAAAGGCTTCGCCTGCCAAAAAAATAAATTATTTAACCCAACCCCCGCCGGCCATGCACCCGCCAACTGTCGCACTTTTAATCTGACGGCCACTAGCGACATCGGCGCCGACATTGCCACCACGGCCTGACCCCGCGCGCAACGCGGGACAGGAAAGAAAGGATTTTGTAAAAATGTTTATGTAGGTACATAACAATTTACAAATTCCAATCTTAAAAAAGCCGTTTCGACCTCGCGTCGGAACGGCTTCAACTTTTTTATTTTTACCTTGCAAAAACGAGCCTTTCGTGCTATCATCCCCCCATGTTAACAAAAAGAAAAAAACTGAACGCTATCAAAGAAGTGGCAATGCACGACAAGGACACCGGCTCGTCCGAGGTGCAGATCGCGCTTTTGACCAAAAAAATTGAAGCTTTGGCTTCCCATCTTAAGAAAAACGACAAAGACAAGCACTCTCGCCGAGGTCTTCTTTCCATGGTTGCCGACAGACAAACCCACATGAAGTACTTGGAAAAGAATAACGCGAAACGATATGGAGCGGTGGTGCGGAAGCTGGAGCTCAAAAAATAGATTCACGATTCAAGATTCATGAATGAGAACGGAAAAATCAGAGAATTTACCGACCTCAAAGTCTGGCAAGAATCTCACAAACTTGTTCTGCTCATCTACGCGCAAACTAAAAGTTTTCCTAAAGAAGAAATCTTCGGATTAACTAACCAAATGCGACGGTCGGCTGTTTCCATTTC
>OBEQ010279272.1_pt1 | contig 10225 bp, 8 predicted proteins | sample 1670901 | NCBI WGS metagenome assembly OBEQ01 (sample SAMEA104232315, study PRJEB22302) | groundwater metagenome | biome: forest; feature: aquifer; material: groundwater | place: USA | collected 2011-08-07 | depth 5.4 m | reverse complement strand
TGCAGGCGAATCGCGGCGTCGACCTTCTCTCCGTTTGAAAATTCGTACTGCAGCGTGTAAAAATCGCTCGGCATGATTTGCGCAAGCAACTCGGCCAGGAAAAACTCACCAAATACACCCCGCATCTTAGGCGCGCGCAGCAAATCCTGCAGCGACGCCGCGGTGCGCCCTACCGCTTCGATCTGCGCGGTCGCCTGTTTGAGCTCGCCAAATTGCTCGTTGACTCTGGAAAGCGTGCGGTTGACCTCTTCCAGCTTCTGACCGACCGATTTGTCCGTCGTTTGAATCTGCCCCTGAACTTGCTGCCAAATCCTCGTGATCTCCTCGGAAAGTCGCTTCGACCATTCCTCCTTCAGCAGACCCAGCTTGGCTTCCTCTTTTTTCTCAAGCGCCTGCTGCATCTCCAACGGAAGCGGAGAACGCACGAGGCGCCAGACAAACCAGAGGATCGCCATCAGCAGCGCCAGCGCAATCACACCGAAAAAGGCCATGCCGTTCATCGTTTCCTCCTGTGTTACCGCTTCATTCGGGCGACGTATTTCATGCGAAGCTCGTACAGCAGCCCTTCCAGCATCGACTCCTCTTCCGGAGTCAAGTTTCCCTTCGTCTTGGCCTGCAGCATGCCCAGCACGTCGATCAGGTAACGGGCCTGTTCCAGGTCCTCCTGGCGCTCGTTGGTCGCCGGATGCGGCAGCTCCCCCAGCGCAATCATCGCCTGCATCGAAAGCGAGGACAGAAAGAAACCGAAGTCGGCCGGCATCGACTCCTTGTCCTTGCCGCGCGCGGCGGGCTGGGCCCCTTTCGGAGACGAGCCGGCGGGGGCCGACCGCTCCTTCTCGACCTGCGCCTTCCAGGCCTCGTCGACTTTCTTGATGTTGATGGATTCCTGTTCGTCGCTCATTGGATCACCACTCCCGCAAATCCCACAACAGAGTCAAATTCCCCGGTCATCTCTGCGCTGGTCTGATACTTGACCAGCGTCGCGCCGGAAGCCCCCAGCTCCTTAGCCGCGGCGATCACGACCGCCGCGGAGACAACCCCGCACATCGAAATCGAATGCTGCTCAACGGTCCTTAAAAGCCCGTGCTCGTCGAGAGCCATGATCTGCTGAACCGCCAGCGCATCTTTGGCCTGGGCGCTTTGCTGCGGCTCATAATGAGTCAGATCGGTGGAGCAGATCAAAAGCGCCTCTTGCCCGGTCTCGCGAACCGCCCGCGCAATCCCCTGACCGATCCGGCGAACCTGGGAAACATCGGCCGCACCCAGCACCACCGGGACGAACGATCGAACCCCGCCGGACCGTTGTAGAAACGGCAGCTGCACCTCAACCGAGTGCTCCTCTTGATGGGCCTGGGCGTCCGATTCCAGGTCCCCGGCACTCTTCAAAATCGCCTTGGCCAGCGCCGCATCGACCGGCAACTGTCCCAACGGAGTGGCCCAGGTTCCCCGCGTCATGACGCTCAACGGCTTGCCCTTGCCGGTGTGGCTCGGGCCGATCACCACCGCAACGCGCGTACAGCGCACGCGGGAATAAACCGATCCGGCGACCGCTCCAGAAACTGTATAGCCGCCGTGCGGGACCAAAACGGCAAGCGCCTTTTTTTTCACGGCCCGGCGGCCCAGCAGCTGGTCGATCAGCTCTGCCAGCGGCCGTTTCTGCGCCGGATAAAAAATCCCAGCCACGACCGGCTCACGAACAACCGGCGCGGAATCTTTGCTGGGCATCCGCCGAGCGCAACCGGCTAACGCGTTACCGCTGCCGGTTTTTCCAGCGGCTTTTTCACACTCGGCGCCGACGGTCCGTCGGCGGGGCGGCCGATCACCAGCGCATACGGCTGCGACTCCAACAATGTCTTGGCCACCTGCTGGAGATCCTGCGGGGTTGCCGCCCGAACCTGCGCCTCATACCGCTCGGGAAAGTCATACCCGAGCCCATAAAGCTCATCCATGCTCATCTGCGCCGCCAGCGAGGCCTGCGCCTGCCGGGCAATCCGGCGGGCTCCCAGCAGGCCCTCGCGCGCCCGGTCCAGCTCTTCCTGGGACACCGGCGCCCCGCTCAAATCACGGATTTCATCCAACAACGCCTTCTGAACCGTCGGAAGCTCCGACGGGGCGGTCACCGCATACAGCAGGAAGGCGCCCGGGTCCACGCCATGGATCGAGAAGGCACCCACCGTGTAGGCAAGACCGAGCCGCTCGCGTACCTCGGTAAAAAGCCGTCCCGCCCCACCTGAAAGAACCGCCTCCAAAAGATCCAGCACCGGTACCTTCGGATCGCCCACCCGCAACCCCCGGTACCCAACCAGTATAAGCCCTTCCTTGCGCGAGGTCACCTCCTGGTGTTGCTTCAAGCCGTCCAGCGGCGGCTCCTGCGGCACGGAGAACGGTTCCCCCGCCGGCGCCTGCAGCCGGCCGAAAGAATCTTTCATCAGCGGCAGCAGTTCATCGCGGCGGAAATCACCAACGACACTCAGTACCATCTTGCGCGGATCCAAAATCCGGCGGTGGAAATCGACAAGGTTTTCACGGCTCAACACGGCGACCGATTCCGGATCTCCCAACGGGTCGAACCGATACGGATGAATGGAAAAAAGCGCAGCGGCCATGCGCCGCAACCCCCAGGAGAACGGATCCTCCTCGCTGGCTTTGATTTCAGCCAGCGCCAACCGCCTTTCCTTCTCCATCTCCTGCGCCGGAAAGGTCGGCTCCAGCAGCACCTCGGCCAGCAACTGAAGGCCGCGGGCCGATTCGGAACCGACCAGCTCGAGCGTAAGCCCCAAGCTGTTGCGGCCGTGAAACGGCTCCAAATCCGCGCCCATCTCCTTGATCCGATGGGTCAGTTCCAGCGCATCCTGCTTGCGGGTGCCGCGAAGCAGCATCTTGGCGGTCAACGCCGACATCCCGTTATTCCGCTCGGTCTCATAACGAACCCCGCCCATCACGGAAACTTGAAAGGTCACCAGCGGAAGACGACGGTCCTGCCGCAACAAAATCCGCATCCCATTGTCCAGAACCACCTTCTCCACCAACAGCTTTGAGGAAGTGCCCGAGACGGCCTTCTCGATGAAGGAAAGGGTCCCCTTCGGTTGCAGCTTGACCGTGGTGGAACGTTCCCGCAGCAGATATTTAACCGCTACCCGGCGCAGATCCTCCGGCGTTGCGCGCCGGACCCCTTCCAGGTACCGGTAAGCAAACTGCGGATCCCCCACCAGCACCTCATACCCGGCCAGATCGGACGCCTGTCCCGCGACAGTCTGGCGGGACTCGAGATACCCGCGCACCAACACCCGCTTGGCCGATTCCAACTCGGCCGCAGAAAACAGCTCCTGCTGACAGCGGGCCATCTCCTGAAACGCCGCTTCCACGGCCTTTGAAATCCGGTCCGGATCCATCCGCATCGTCACGACAAACAACCCCGGCTGCTGCGGCGTATAATCCCAGCAGCTGACGGCGTGAACGATGCCCGGCTCCTTCAGTGCTGTATCCAGACGGGAGCCACGCCCACCTCCGAGCAGCCAAGCCAAAAGATCCAGCGCGTAAACGTCTTCGCTGGAAACCGCCACGCCCGGAAATCCGATCGAGACGATTCCCAGCTCCAGATCGGCCTCTTGCGTCACCTCCCGGGAGGCTACCGGCGCCGGCTCCGGCTGAAACGGCTGCGGCGGGATCCGGCCGGGTTGAATGCCGGAAGTCAGATCTTCGATGCGCCGAACCACCTGCTCCGCATCCACATCCCCTGCCACCGCAATCACAATCGCGTTGGGCAGATACCGAGAGCGGTGATACTGGACGACCTCTTCGCGCGTCAGCGAAGTCAGCAACGGCTCGTATCCAATGATCGGGACATGATACGGGTGAACCCGATAGGCGTTTTCGAACAGCACTTCCCAGATCATTTGCCCGGGATCATCGTCGCGAAGCTTCAACTCCCTGAGCACCACCTGGCGTTCCTTCGTAAATTCCGCCGCGGCCATGCTGGGAAAGAACAGTGCGTCAACCATCAAATCCGCGGTCTGGGACCAGAATTCCCGGTTGACGACGATCTGGTAGCTGGTCGTGTCGTAGGTGGTAAAGCCCTGCGCGGTTCCGCCGTAGGACTGCGCCTCCCGTTCCACGGCCCCGACAGGCCGGCGGGCGGTTCCCTTGAACAGCATATGCTCCACGACATGGGAAACGCCGGTCCCCATGAAAGACCCCTCGGTGGCGGAGCCGGTCCGGACGACCGCCTGAAAACCAACGAGTGGATGGGAATGGTCCTCCTGAACCAGAACGGTCAGGCCGTTGGGCAAAACCTTGCGCACAACAGGCGGAGGCTCAACCCTCCCCTGCTGATAAAAAGCTGCAGATAGTTCTGGGCCAGGAACCGATGCCATGCGACAACCGGTCAAAAGGAAAGCGAGGAAAACGGTTAGTTTTGAACCTAAAATCGTCTGCGGCCTTCTCGCAGTTTGCGCCGCCGTGCAACCGAAGGTTTCTCGTAATGTTTGCGGGCTCGGACAACCTTGAGAATCCCCTCCCGCTCAACTTTTTTCTTCAGCCGTCTGAGGGCTTTTTCCAGAGGTTCATTTTCACGAACTTCAACTACCGGCATAAATATCACAACTCCTTTATTTTCAAGCATGATACATCAAGCATGAGAATACGTCAAGGGTTACTCGTCGAGGCGGTATTGGACGAGAAAATCATAACGGACGGAGCTGTTCTTCATCTCCCTCGGAAAACGGGGATACTGGCCGGCCGACTCCGCCCCCTCCAACGCGGCCGACTCCAGACGAGGATCGGAGGCCTCCAGCACGCTCGCAGTCTCCAGCGTGCCGTCCGGATTAAGAATCAACCGCAGACGGACCGTGCCTTGGATCCAACTGGCCGGAAAATTCAAATGGGCCCGCAAATGCTGGCGAACCCGCTGTTTGTGCTGCAGAGCGGCAAACTCCCCTTCCGGCAAACTGGAGATGCTGGAAGAGGGAGGCGTCGGAACGTCGCTCACAGAAACCGGTCGCAGTGGAGGCGGCGCTTCACGTGAAACCGGTGGAGCAACGGGCACCGGTTTCGGAGCGGGCAAAACCGGCGACGCCGCGACCGGGACAATTGGCGGCCGCGCCGCCTGCCGAACGGCGGCCGGGACCACGGCAGCAGGCCGATTCAGCGGCAAATAAGTCACCCGGATCGGCCGAATGTCGTCGGGCGGAACAAACCGCGACGGGGTCTGCATCACCAGAAATCCGATGTGGACCGCCACCGACCAGCCGACCGCTTTGCCGAGATTCATTCGTCGGAGCGAAACAGGATGCGGATCGTGAAAGCGGCCGTCGGGTGTGCCCAGGAAGCAGGCAACGGAGGAAACGGTGAAGCGGATTGGAGACCCTTGAGCGCCTGCTGTTGAAGCAGCGATGCTGCCCGCGTCTTTTCTAGAATCAACTGGACCCCTTTGAGATTTCCCCGCTGATCCAGAACGAAATAGAGCGAAACCTCTCCCCCCGGCTGTCCCGACGCATACTGAATTTGCCGGCCGAGCTTGGAGCGCAACTGCTCCAGGTAGGGCTGCATCGATTTCTCACTGGATCCGTCCCACAGCGATGTCAGAGGAGAAACGGCCGCCGACCGCTGCGCAGGAGATGTGACGGCTCTTTTTGAGATCTGAAGTGAAGGCCCGGTCATCTCCAGATAAACAAACTGGGTCTGCTGAGGCGAAACGTCGGGTTCGCGCAGCGGTGGCACCGGCTGCCGCGCGGCTTGAGCAACGCCGCCGGCCATCAGCAAACCGTGAAACAGCAGAGAAACGGCCAGCGCTACCGGGAGACGGCCAGAACTGTGGCTTGACGTCGCAGTGTCCACCGGGTAAAAAGCGCGAAACTTCCGAACAGCATGACGCTATAGGCCAGATCCCCAAACAGCATGTTCCGGTAAAAGGGTATCCCGGCCCAATAGCAGGCGGTCAGCCCCGACAGGGTCGGCGGATACCAGCCGGGGTTGCATCCGAGCGCCCAGACCCCGAAATTGGAGAGCAGGAAAAACAGCGTAGAACCGGCCAGAGAGGCGCCGGCCACCTTCAGTGCGGAGCGGCGCCCGCGCAGTGCGAAACCGATCAGCGCACTCAACGCCACCGCGGCCCAGCCGAACAGATGGACCGGCAGCCATCCAAGCGCCAGATCCCCCGCCGCGATCGCGAGCAGCGGAACAATCAACGCCCACCGCTTCGGCAGCATCGCACCGCAAAACAGGGAAATGCCCACCACCGGCGACATGTTCCAGGGATGCGGCAGCAGGCGAAGCGCCACCGATACGAGCACAAAGAAAACTACCAGGGACTGCCGGATCATCTGACTTTTCCCCTCCGTAACGGATCCGCTTCCTGCCCCATTATACTAAAAATTCCACGAAACCCCCGCGACAAAAGCCCTCGGCGGAGCCGGATTCTCTCCGGTCGAAATCGCAGCGCCGTTCGAGGACGGAAATGTTTCGTATTCCTCATCGAGCAGGTTCAGCACCGTCAGGTAGACTTTCGGCTTCGGAGTCTTCGGAAATTGATAGGCCACCGTCAGATCCACGACCCCGTAGATGTCGGCCGGAAACTGGTTGTTGAAATCGTTAACCCGGAACTGCTGCCCCACCCAGCGCACGTCCAGATCCGCCGAAAACCGGCTTGTGAACGGGACGTGCAGCCCGCCGGTGGCCTGGTGTTCGGGTGTCAATGGAATCTCGTAGCCGGTAAACGCCCCCTTGTGGAAACGGGCCCGCGTGAACGTATAGGTCGCGTAATAGCCGATTCCTCGGGGGCTCAACTCCCCGCTGACATTCAGCTCGAGGCCAGCCCGCTGGGTTGTGAAATTGCTGTTGGCAAACGTAAACGGATTGAACAGAATTTCATCTTTCGTGTGCGCAGCGAACCCGGCCAGCTTCAGCTTCGCCCAGCGGACGGCCTGCCAGCGGACACCCGCCTCATAGTGGTCGGCCTTCTGTGGTTTCACATCCAAGTTGTCTTTGAACGGCGGAAGCACCGCGTCCAGATCGTCGATGTTCGGGGCTTTGAAAACCCGGGACATGCTCGCGAACAGATTGAGCCGGTCGTTCACCGAATAGTTGAGCCCGGCCCGCGGGCCGTTGCCCGAAAAATGCAACGTGCCCGCAAACACCGGAAAGTTCAAATCCTCCTCGTAACGGCTCTTGTCGTGGCGGAACCCCAGCGTCAACGCGAGCCGGTGAAACAGGTCAAGGGTTTCCTCAACAAAAAGCCCGTACCCCCAGCGGTTGGACTCCGACTTGCTTCCGGACCGGTCGCCGGTCACCGCTTTGTCACCGGCCAGATCGATGCCGAAGACCGTCCCGGTTTTCCAAATGCTGCCCGAGGCCTCATGGCTGGCGCGCAGGCCCGCCGCGTGCGTGGAGGTGATGGTGCCGAAACGGCCGAACATCGAGGAGGAGTCGCCATCCCGATGATTGTCGGACAGCTCGCCGACCACGTTCCAGGCATCCCCGATCCGCTGGGTCAATTGCGCGGAAACGGTGTGGCTATGATCTTCCAGGAACCCGAAAAAAGAACCCCGGTTCTTCCGGTCCTGTTCCACCACCGTCTTCGTCAGTCCTCCGTCGAACCCACTCGTATCCTGGTGGTAGCGGGCCCGCAGCTCCAGCTGCGTCTCGGGCGTCACGGCAATTCCGCCAAACAGGTTGACGGACGTGGCCCGATAATCAGTCCCGCTGCGAAATGAGCTGCCCTGATCCCGGACAACACCCGCACCGTAGGAAAACCGATCCACGGCCCCACGCAGCAGTGTGCTTTCGCGGAAATGGTCGTAGCTGCCCCCCTCCGCCGAGCCCTCCCACTGAACCGGCTGGGTTCCCCCCTTCTTGGTGATGATGTTGACGACGCCGCTGAGCGCCCCTTCCCCGTAGATCATCCCGCCGCCACCCCGGATGATCTCAATCCGCTCGATCTGCTCAATCGGAATCGCCTGCCAGTGGACCTCATCGCCGGTGATCCGGTTCTGGCGGACCCCATCCACCAGCACCAGCGCGTTGTTCCGGGAACCGTTGCCGAAACCGCGAATGCTCAAACCGGAATCGGCACCCAGCCCGAACCCGCGGAAATCGGTAATCGTGATCCCCTCTTGCCGGGCCAGTAAATCAGTGACCATCTTGGCCCCGGAAGCGGCGATCTGCGACTTGGAAATCACGGTGGCGTTTCCGGGAAAATGGGATTCCTGCATGCTCAAACCAGGAATCCGTTTAGGAGTCACCAGAACGTCACCAAGATCTTGCGAATCAGCCGTTCCTTCGGCCGCTGAGACGGCCGAAATGCAAAAACAGGTTGCCAGAAGAAAACCGACTGCCCAGTTCCATCGTTGCATGCGTCACCTCTCTCGAGTGAGCCCGATCAAGGCGGAGCCAATAAAAAACCCCTGGAGTAGCGACACTCCAAGGGTTGCACCCGGGTTTCTTCACCCCAAGGGAACGCTCCGCCCTCTTCGAGGCGCAGTCTTTCTCTTTTTCCCCTCAGGCAGGTCTTCTGGCTTCCCCGACTCCGGCGCACCTTCCCATCCGCGTCAGATCCGCGAACAGTGGTTTCATCGTACCGAAGCCCATCTCTCCGTTACCGGAGAACAGGGTTACAGCGGCGGGACCGCGTCCGATTTTCACGGACTTCCCTTACAGCTACAGCCCTCGCGGGCACCAGGGGGATATTCGATTGTCAAACCATTTTTACCATTTACGGGACCAGCTGTCTAGCTATTTTGAAACCGGCTCTTTATTCCTCCGGAGCAGCGTGGCCCTCCTGCCAACCATGCGCTCCGATCAGCGGGACGAACAGACAGCTGCAGATCTCCTTTCGGACAAATCCACTCGATGAGCGCTCAGCCAACGTGAGGGTCTGACGGACATCCGATTCGATTGGAATCAAGAGACGCCCATTCACCGCCAGTTGATCCAATAGCGGCCGTGGGAAAGCGGGCGCCGCGGCAGTGACCAGAATCCCGTCAAACGGCGCCTGCTCGGGCCAACCGAGCGAGCCGTCCCCGACCCGGATCTTCACATGGGAATACCCCAAGCTGCTCAGCAGGCGCTCCGTCCGATCGGCTAATTCAGGGATCCGTTCGATCGAATAAACCCGGGCGTCCAGCTCCGCGAGGATCGCGGTCTGATACCCGCAGCCGGTGCCGATCTCCAGCACCCGGGCACCCGCAGCCGGAGCGAGCCATTCGGTCATCAGCGCCGCGATGTACGGCTGGGAAATGGTCTGGCCCTCTCCAATCGGAAGGGGCCGGTCGGTGTAGCTGACATCCCGGTAATCCTCCGGCACGAACAGATTCCGCGGCACCCGGGAAAACGCCGCCAAGACCCGGGGATCCCGAATTCCCCGCGCCAGTAACTGGTCGGACACCATCTGCCGGCGCTGGGCTTCGAAATTCATCCGCGAACCGGTTGCTTGTCACGGCTGCGCTGTTTCCGAAGCAGCCGCAGAAAACGCAGGAACCTCAGCGTGTCCCGCAAAGGCCGGATGAAACTGGAACGCTCCCGATACACGGAACTGACCGGAATCGACTTCAACCGGCATCCGGCCCATACGGCTTTCACCACCAGTTCCGACTCAATCTCGAAACGGTCGCAGGTCAACTGCACGCGCTCGAGCACTCGTGAGGAGACCAGACGAAAACCGCATTGCGTATCGGGGGTCCGGATTCCGGTCATCCGGGAAAGCAGCCAGGACATCGACCAGTTGGTCACCCAGCGGTCCAGCGGCATCCCTTTTGGATTCCGCATTCGGTTTCCGATAATCAGATCGGCATCCCCGCGCGCGGCTTCTTCCAGAAAACGGGGAATCTCACCGGGCAGATGCTGCCCGTCGGCGTCCATCGTCACTATCCAGCGGCAGCCGCGCTGCAGCGCGAGTGCCAGACCGTCGCGCAGCGCCACCCCTTTCCCTCCATTGAGGGGCCGCCGGACCACTGTGGCGCCGGCCGCCTCGGCTTCCTGCTTCGTCGCATCGGTGGAGGCGTCATCAACAACGATCACCGGCAACCGCTGGCTGACAACGGCCTGCACCACCGATCGAATCGTATGCTGCGCCATGTAAGCCGGGATCACCACGCAGACCCGGGACAACAACGCGGAGATTTCCTGAGGCGAAGGGGCCTCCGCCTTGCTAAGAGCTGGTTTCAAAACCCCCCGTGGTCGCGCTGGGCGAAGTTGCCAGTCGCGCAAGGCGCGAGGAGGAGGCGTAGCCGGA
>OBEQ011675387.1_pt1 | contig 10226 bp, 6 predicted proteins | sample 1670901 | NCBI WGS metagenome assembly OBEQ01 (sample SAMEA104232315, study PRJEB22302) | groundwater metagenome | biome: forest; feature: aquifer; material: groundwater | place: USA | collected 2011-08-07 | depth 5.4 m | reverse complement strand
CGTCCCCCATGTCTGCGCGGCGGCGGCGACGAGCATCTGCCGCGCGGCAGCGCCGCATTGTCGCAGTGGATCCCAGTTGATCGGCGTTGCTGTGCTGCCGCCGGTGCGCTGGATGCCGAAGCTCTGTTCATCAAGCGGCGCCTGTTGAACGGTGACGTCCTTCCAGTCGACGTCGAGCTCGTCGGCGATGATCATCGGCAGATGGGCCTTGGCGCCCTGGCCCCCCTCAGGGTTCTTGCTGAGGATCGTCACGGCGCCATTCGGATCGAACCGGATGAATGCCCACGGCTTGTACGCCGCGCCTCCGGCCGGTGCCCGGCTGCCCTCCTGCCCGAGTACTTCCGCTGCCGGATCGAAGTAGATGGCCAGCAGCATTCCGCCACCGGCGAGCGCCGTCGCGCGGAGGAACGACCGGCGATCGAGCATCGGCGTATCCACGGTCACCTCCTACAATGCGGCGCGGACCTTCGAGGTCCGCGGAATCGCAGGTGTGACGGCCTGCGCAGTGGTCGACGCCGCGTTGCCCGCGGCGCGATGAATGGCTTCGCGGATCCGGGTGTATGTGGCGCACCGGCAGAGATTTCCGCTCATGGCGGTGTCGATATCAGCGTCGCTCGGCCTCGGATTGGAGCGGAGCAGCGCGGCCGCCGACATGATCTGTCCCGCCTGGCAGTAGCCGCACTGCGGCACATCGATCGCTTCCCAGGCCTTCTGCAGCGGATGCGAGCCGTCGGCGGAGAGACCTTCGAGCGTGACGATGGCCGCGCCAGTGGCGGCCGACACCGGCGTGCGGCACGAGCGCACCGCGACGCCCTTCAGATGGACGGTGCAGGCGCCGCACTGGCCGATGCCGCAGCCGAACTTCGTCGCCCGTAGATCCAGCACGTCCCGCAGAACCCACAGCAGCGGCATGTCCGCCGGCACATCAACCGTCGTCGATTTCCCGTTGATGTTGAGAGTGAATGGCATGGCTGATCTCCGGAGGCCGACCTGCAGCCTTCGCCTATCGGCTTCGGCTACGGCGTGGTTGAAGGAAATAGTACATCCGCCGGTGCGCCGGACCCAGTGCTATTGGGAGCAATGCGCTCATGTTCCGCACGCAAGAAAAAGGCCCCTTCGGTGACCACCAGGTCCCCCGGCTCGACACCCTTGAGCACCGCAACCTGGTTGCCCATCGTGTCGCCGGCCAGGACCTCGCGCTGCATGAACCGGCTGGGCTCGCCGTGCGTGGCGACGTACACGACAGACTGCGTCCCAACCGTCTGGAGTGCGGCCTTCGGTATCAGCACCACCGGACGAGGTGACCTGTCGGCGACGCTGACGTCGACGAACATCCCGAAACGAAGGCGAGTGCCGGCGTTCGGGACCTGCACGCGGAGCTTCGCCGTACGCGTTTGTTCCTCTACCTGAGGATCGATGTAGTCGACGCGCCCTTTCAGCGCGAGCCCGGGGTACGAGGTGGTCGTGATCGTTGCCGGGTTCCCGACGCCGACGTTTGCAAAGTTGCGTTCGTAGAGATCTGCGATGACCCACACGTCCGAGAGATCGGTCACGGTGAACAGCGGCGTGGAGAGGTCGACGTTCAGTCCAGGGTTCGCGTTGCGTTTCGTGATCACGCCGGCAATCGGCGCGCGCACCTCGAATGTGGTGACGACATCGAGCGGAGAGGCCAGGCGCTGGGTGCGGTCCTCTGGGATGCCGAGGAGCACCAGCCGCGAGCGCGCCGTCTCGACTTCCTGGTCCATCCGCGTGCGCTCGGCCTCGAGCGCCTCGAGCTCCTGCCGGCTTGCCGCGCCTATGGCGTACAACCGCTGCGTCCGCGCCTGCCGCTGGTCGTGGGCAAGGTGCTCGGCGCGTGCAGCAATGAAGGCTGTCTGCGCATCGGCGAGCTCGGGGCTGTACACCGTCGCAAGCGCTTCGTTGAGCATGACGCGCTGGCCGAGTTCGGCACGTACCTGGGTGATGCGGCCGGACACGAGCGCGGTCACGGCGACGTCCTTGTAGGCGTTCGGCTGCACGACGCCAGGGAGGTGCAGGCCCGTGGTCGCGGTGCCTTTGACCGCGGCGACGGTCTTGATCCCGGCGCGCGAAACCATCTCTGGTGTGAGCGCTATGACGGGATCCGGGATCGGGGATCCGGGATCCGGCGTTCTCGGTTCGGCGGTTCGGGGTTTGCCACCGCTGTTCATGCTTGCGTGCTCGCGGTCACTCGTCGCGATAGGCAGCGACTCCAGGGTCCCAGGTCCGGATCCCCGATCCCCGATCCCCGATCCCGGCGGATCGCGCCACAGCACTGCGCCACTGGGCACGCCGATGGCGATGAGGCACATGGCGGCTCCCGCGAAAAGCGGTCCTTTCATCGGATCTCCCCGCGGGAGCGGCGCAGCGCCACCTGCGCCTGGAACGCGCGGGACAACGCAGCCGTGTACGCGGCTTCGACGTCGAGATAGCGCCGCTGCTCGGTCAGCAGATCCGAAAGGGGAGTGCGGCCAAGATCGTACGCCTCCAGCTCCACCTCGACATTCTGCCTCGCCAGTTGGCGGACGGTCGTGGAATACATATCGACCGCGCGCCTCGCTTCGCGGTCCCGGAGCAGGGCCGCATCGAGCTCTGCCCGCGCGGTGAGCTGGCGGGCGGCGAGCATTTCCTGCTCGCCGCTGCGATCGGCCTCTGCGGCCGCTACCGCGCCCTGGTTCCGGTTTCGGAACGGCAGCGTCAGCGTTGCGCCGACGGTCACGCTGTGAAAGTCTCCACCGACCGGAACCTGCCTGCCGGCCTCGTCAAACCCACGCTGGGCGAACCCGAAGCGCTGTTGACCGTAACTGCCCGACAGTGTCATGTCGAGACGCCCCTCGCGCCGCGCTTCTTCCACGCGGGCGTCGGCGAGCGCGACACGCGCGGTCGCCTCGCGAACGTCGGGCCGAATCGCGAGCGCGATTTCTGCGGTCTGCGATGTTCCAGACGCCGGTGCCACGAGGACCAGTGCCTCGAGCGTGTCGCGCAACACCAGTGGGACATCGGGAGGCAATCCGACGAGCGCCGTCAGCTCAATCGCGGCCCCATCGGCGTCGGCGGTTGCCAGTACCAAATCCGCTTCAAGTCGGCCGACTTCGACGGAGGCGATGTTCGCGTCGAGCTTCGGCGTTTCGCCTTCCGTGACCCGCTGATCGAGCAGCTCGCGCATCCGCCGGGCCGCGGTCAGCGACTCGTTCATGATTTCCACCGTGCGCCGGGCGGCCAGCAGGCGACCAGCCTGGTCGCGCACCATCGCGGCAAGCGTGCGCTCCCGGTCCTGAATGGACAGACTGGTTGCTTCAACGGCCTGCGTTGCGACAGCGACGCGCGCGGAGCGGCGGAACAAGTCCAGCGGCCATTCGATTCCGAGCATGGTCTGGTGCTGAGCGCCGGTCATCTGCATCTGACTGCCCGTCAGTGCGGGGTTCGGCCTCAGGCCTGCCTGTGTGAGTTGTCCACCGGCAGCGGCAACGGCTGTTCGCGCGGCGCGAAGCTCGGGCGAGCGCTCGAGCGCGGTTGCGACGAGCTGCTCGATGGTGCCGTCCTGTGCCGCCGCGCAAGGCGGCAACGCCAGCGCACCCGCGAACAGACCAATGATGATGATGCCTCCGCGGACCCGGGCCACCTCAGCCGCATAGCGGCTTCGGTGTGCCAAGAGGGTCCGCGCCGCGCATGTGAACCGAGTCATTGCACTCTCCCATCGAAGGCTGCCGACCCGCGACCCACGGGCCCGTTCCATTCCAGCGCCATCTGCCACGACCCGGACATCCCGAAGTCCCCGGACGCTTCATACACGCCCGGCTGCCCGGCGGGTATGACCGACATGGTTCCAGTCATTGCCATTCCCGGCATCGCCATCGCCGCACCCAGGTGCACGGTGCCGACGTCGACGAGCGCGTTCGTCTGTGTCGACCGGAACTCGATTCTGAAGGTGTTGCCGCCCGTCCGCAGCTCGCCGCTGGGATTCGACAACGTGATCACGACATCGCCAGACCGCACGGTCTGCAGTACGCGACCCACCGCTTCCGCCTGCGGGGCGGCTGTGAATCGATCGCGGAGGAACCAGCCTGCCGCGGCGAGGCCAATCAGAATGACAACAGCAACCGTTACCCAGCGACGGTTTCCTGGTCCACTCGCAATGGTCGGGGGTTCCTCTGGCGTCGGCAGCTCAATTCGCGGACTCGCGGCGAGGCCGAGCCGGCGTTCATGAATCCAGGAGAACAGGACGGGGGTGACGATGAGGACGTACAGCAGCGACGAGATCATTCCGCCGAGCACCGGCGTCGCCAGCGGCTTCATCACATCGGCGCCCACCCGGCTGCTCCACATGATGGGCAGCAGGCCCGCGATGACCGTGGAGACGGTCATGATCTTGGGCCGCAGCCGCAGCAGTGCTCCGTCCACGACCGCGTCATGAAGATCGGCGCGCGTGAGGTCGTCCCGGCGTTCGGCGACTTTTCGCTGCAGCGCCTCCTCGAGGTAGATGACCATCACGACGCCCGTTTGCACAGCCGTGCCGAACAACGCGATGAAGCCGACCCATACGGCAACCGAGAAGTTGTAGCCGAGCAGCCAGAGGAGATAGACGCCACCGGTGAGCGCGAAGGGGACGGTGAGGAGGACGTGCGCCGCCTCCAGTGCGGAGTGATACGTGAAGTACAGCAACCCGAAGATCACCAGCAGGGCGATCGGCACGACGACCTGGAGCCGCTGCCGCGCCCGTATCTGGTTTTCGTACCGGCCGCTCCAGCCGATGAAATAGCCGGGAGGCAGCGACACACCGGACGCGACCGCCGCTTTGGCCTCTTCGACGAATCCGCCAACGTCCCTGTTCTGCACGTTGAGCAACACCGTGGCGAGCAGGAGGCCGTTCTCGGACGAGATCATCGCGGGGCCGCGAGCCTGCTCGATGCTCACGACTTGCGCAAGCGGCAGTTGTTGACCCGACGGGGTAGCAATCAGCACGTTCCCGAGCGCCTGCGCATCGTCGCGGTACTCGGGCGCGTATCGCACGCGGACCGGAAAGCGCCGGCGTCCCTCCAGCGTGAGCGTGAGATTCCGTTCCCCAATCGCAGTCTTGATCACGTCCTGCACCGCAGCGACGCTGAGGCCATAACGCGCCGCGCGATCGCGATCGACATGCACGTTCACGTACTGGGAGCTCGTCAGTGGCTCGGGATAGACGTTGACCGCGCCACGCACGGTGCGGAGCACCGCCGCAACGCGGCGTGCGGCGTCCTCGAGCGCGGGCAGCTCAGAACCGTAAATCTTGACGCCCACTTCGGACCGGATGCCAGTCGTCAGCATGTCGATGCGATTGATGATCGGCATCGTCCAGATGTTCGTGACGCCGGGCAGCTCCGCCGCGCGCCCCAGCTCGGTCCGCAGCGTCTCCAGCGTGATGCCTGTTCGCCACTGCTCGCGCGGTTTGAGGTGGACGATCGTTTCGGTCATGTTCAGTGGAGAAGGATCGGTCGACGTGTCCGCGCGACCGACCTTCGCCACCGCGTACTGGACCTCCGGCACACGCATCAAGGCGGCGTTCTGACGACGGGCGATCTCGGTGTTTTCCTGGAGCGAGACGCTCGGATCGGTGACGGGCATGAAGAGCAGGTCGCCTTCGTTCAGCGGCGGCATGAACTCGCTGCCGATGCGCGCGCCAACCAGCACCGCACCCAGGAGCACCAGCATCGCTCCGGCAAGCGTGACCGCGCGATGCGACAACGCCCATTCGAGTGACGGCCTGTACAAGGCGCGGAGTACCCGCATCACCGGGTTGGCTGATTCGTCGTGGAGCTTTCCCTTGAGAAGGAGCGTGCAGAGCGCGGGCACGAGCGTCAGCGCGAGAACGGTTGCGGCCAGCACCGCGAACGTCTTGGTAAACGCCAGCGGGGGAAACAGCTTGCCTTCCTGGCCGGTCAGCGCGAACACCGGGATGAACGCGAGCACGATGATCGCCATCGAGAAGAACACGGGCCGGCCGACGAGCCGCGTCGATTCGAGCACCGCCCGCCGCACGGCCGCCCGATCGCGAGTATCGATGCCTTGACGCTCGACATACCGGAACGCGTTCTCCGTCACGACGATCCCTGCGTCGACCAGCACGCCTATGGCGATGGCGATTCCAGCCAGGCTCATGATGTTCGACGAGATGCCCAGGTAGTACATCCCGATGAACGAAATGAGCACAGCGAGCGGCAGCGGCAGCGTGACGATGAGGATCGAGCGGAAGTGCATCAGGAAGATCACGTGCGCCAGTGTGACGAGCGCAATCTCCTCGAAGAGCGCCGTGCGCAACGTGTCGACCGACTGGGCGATGAGCGTGGAGCGGTCGTAGAACGGAACGATGCGCACGCCAGCCGGCAGGCCCGGGCTGATCTGCGCGATGCGCCCCTTGACCGCGTCGATCACCTGCTGCGCGTTGGCGCCGCTGCGCATCACGATCACGCCGCCGACCGCCTCGTCGCGTCCCTTGACCAGCGACGCGACGCGGAACGCGTCACCCACGTGAACCTGGCCGAGCTGGTGCACATAGACGGGAACGCCTGAGGGCGCGCTGACGACGATCTGTTCCAGGTCCTGGACCGATTCGATCAAGCCGATGCCGCGGACGATGGACCAGGTGCCGTTTGCCTCGAGGACGTTGCCGCCGACGTTCTGATTGCTGTTGCGAACCGCCTCGACGACGGCGCCGAGCAACAGGTTGTAGGCGCGAAGCCGATTCGGGGCGATGTCGATCTGGTACTGCTGCACGTGGCCGCCGACCGATGCGACTTCGGCAACGCCCGGTACCGCGTTGAGCTGATACCTGATGAACCAATCCTGCAGGCTGCGAAGGTCGCGGAGCGAGTGGCGGTCGCTCTCGACGGTGTACCAGAACACGTGGCCGACGCCTGTCGCATCCGGGCCGAGCGTCGGGACTGCCCCCTCCGGCATTTGTGTCGAGACGAGGCTGAGACGCTCGAGCACCCGCGAGCGCGCGAAATACTGATCCACGTTGTCTTCGAAGACGACGTAAATCATCGAGAAGCCGAACGCGGACTGCGATCGGACGACCCTGACGCCGGCGAGCCCCCTCAGATTCACGGTGAGCGGGTAGCTGACCTGGTCCTCCACTTCCTGCGCGCTGTGTCCGCTCCAATCGGTGAACACGATCACCTGGTTGTCCGAGAGGTCGGGGATGGCGTCGATCGGAGTGGCCGTGGCGGCCCACCACCCCCATCCGCCGAGCGCCACCGCGAGCCCGATGACGAGGACGCGGTGCTTCAGCGACAGTGCGACGATCCGGTTCACCATTGTTGTAGAGGCGGACCCTCAGGTGTCGTAGAGGCGGACCTTCAGGTCCGCCTATGCCTGTCTGGGTTGTGACGATTTTCTCAGAAATCGACGCCCGGGAGTCGTTGACACATGGGGCGCGCCCCCGTATCGTGGCGCATCCTTACAAAGCTCCGAATGAGGCGGACCCTTCACATGCGGCCGACATTTATTTTCATCGTCGTTGGAATCCTTGCCTCGGCGGCGGTTCTTGCGCGGCAGGCCCCTGTGGTGCCCGCTGGTGAATACGAGACGTACGCCACCTTCCCGACCTCCGGCGCCACCGAGAACATCACCCAGGGGGGCGACGGAGCGATCTACGTGACCGGGATGGACGACAAGGTCGTGTGGAGGGTCACGTCGGACGGCATGGTCGGTTCCGTTGAGAAGTTCGCGACCATTCCCGGCGTGGCCGCCGTAGTGGGCGTGGCCCCGAACGAAAACGGCCTCGTCGTCACCGCGTTCGCGAAGCCGTTTCGCGTGGCGCCGGCAGGCGGCGGACCGCCGCAGATCAATTTCTCCGATGTCGGTTCGGAAGTCATCGCCATCGACAAGACCGGCGCGATCACGGCGACCATCCCAGGACAAATGGGACAGGCGTTCAACGGCATCGCGCGCGTCGCGAACGCCGTGTATCTCGTTGCCGATTCCAACGCGGCGACAATCTGGCGCGTCGACATTGCGCGGAAGCAGATCGAGCCGTGGTTGGAGGACGAGACGCTCGCGCCCGGCGGTGCGGCACCGATCGGCGCGAATGGCATCAAGGTCCGCAATGGGTACGTCTACATCGGCGTCAGTGGACGCAGCATGATCTACCGCATCGCAATAGATGGGGACGGACATCCGCAGGATGCCTTGACGATGGTTTCTGAAGGCGTCCGTCCGGACGATTTCGACGTCGCGAAGGACGGGACGATCTACCTGTCGAGCGGCATGACGATGTACAAGATTTCGCCATCGGGTGAAGCCATCAAGATGCTCGACAACGTGCCGGGAGGCGCGGCGACGATGCTCAGCGGCGACGGCAAGTGGGTCTACTGGCCGACACGCGGCGGGACCATGCCGCAGCGGTTGCTGCGAACGCCAGTCAAGTAAGTGGAAACCGCCGTCGTCCCCGCGCGGCGAACCGTGCTCGACATGGACCGCTCTCAATGGCTGGTCCTGTTCGCTGCATGGCTTGGCTGGGGCTTCGATATCTTCGACAGCCTGCTCTTCAACTATGTCGCGCCCACCTGCGTCCCGGTCCTCCTGAACATTCCGCTTGGCACGCCCGACGCTGCGGCGGCGACGCTGCGGTGGACGGGCATCCTGACGTCGATCCTCCTCGTCGGCTGGGCCGCCGGCGGCATCATCTTCGGCCGCATCGCGGATCGCATGGGCCGCACCCGATCGTTGTTGCTGACAATGACGATGTACTCAGTGGGGACAGCCGCATGCGCGTTCGCGCCCAACATCTGGTCGCTGGTCCTCTTCCGCATCGTCGCCTCGCTTGGCATCGGCGGCGAGTGGGTGGCTGGCGTGGCGATGGTGGCGGAAATCGTGCCGGAGAAGCGTCGTGTTGACGCAGGCGCGCTCCTCTATACCGCCGCGCCGGCGGGGCTGTTCCTCGCGACCTTCATCGTGTTCCAGATTCAGGGCGTCTACTTTCGCGGGGCGCCGGAGGTGGCGTGGCGTTACGTGTTCCTCTCGGGGTTGATCCCCGCGTTCGTGGCGATCGCCGTCCGTCTGATGATCAAGGAGCCGGAGCGCTGGAAGAAGGTGGCGCAGAAGGCGGCCCCGGCGAGGATCTCCGAGCTGTTCACGCCCGCCTACATCGCGCTCACGTTCAGCGGCGCCTCGTTGGCCACGATCAATCTGCTCACCTGGTGGAGCGTGAATGCCTTCATTCCCACGGTGGCCGTTGGCCTGGCGAATCGGGTGTCGGCCGGCGCGTCGGCTATCAACGTGACGGTGCTGGCGGAGCAGTGGAAAGCGCTGGCCACCAATGCATTCGACGTGGGCGCGGTGATCGGGGTTCTGCTGACTATTCCTGCGGCGAAGTACCTCGGGCGCCGCAACATGTTCATTGTCTATTTCCTCGGAGGCGCGCTGTCGGTCATGGCGGCCTTCGGCCTTCCGTTGGCGCCAGAGATGCGGCTCTATATGTACTTTCCGATCGGCATGACTGTGTGGGGCATTACGGCAGCGTTCGCGTTTTACCTGCCAGAGCTTTTCCCCACGCGGCTGCGGGGCACCGGGTCGGGCTTCTGCTTCAATCTCGGCCGCGTCGTCGCCGCCGTCGGGCCGTTCATCGTGGGGACGATCGCTTCGCGCGGCGCGAACGCGCTCGACGCGGCGCTGGAGGTGCTCTTCTACGTCGGCTGGGTACCCATCGTCGGGCTGCTGCTGATGCCGTGGGTGATCGAGACGAAGGGGCGCGCTTTGCCAGACTGACGCGCGCTGTCAAGAGCACAAAGATTGTCTTAACCACGAAGGTCACGAAGGGCGACCGTCTTTGTGTCCTTCTGGTGCACGCGGGTGATAATCAACGCGTGTCGAATCGTCTCGCCGCAGAGCACAGCCCTTATCTTCTTCAACACAAGGACAATCCGGTTGACTGGCACCCGTGGGGCGCCGAGGCGTTCGAGCGAGCGCGCCGCGAGGACAAACCGATCTTCCTTTCCATCGGCTATTCCACGTGTCACTGGTGCCACGTCATGGAGCATGAGAGCTTCGAAGACGCGAGCGTCGCCGACGTGCTCAACCAGAACTTCATCTCCATCAAGGTCGACCGCGAGGAGCGGCCCGACCTGGATCAGATCTACCAGGCCGCCGTCCAGGTCCTCGGGCGGCAGGGCGGCTGGCCGCTCACCACCTTCTTGACGCCGGACGGGGAGCCGTTCTACGGCGGGACCCAT
>OBEQ011283190.1_pt1 | contig 10226 bp, 6 predicted proteins | sample 1670901 | NCBI WGS metagenome assembly OBEQ01 (sample SAMEA104232315, study PRJEB22302) | groundwater metagenome | biome: forest; feature: aquifer; material: groundwater | place: USA | collected 2011-08-07 | depth 5.4 m | reverse complement strand
TCTTCCCTGGTGAAGAGCTTTTTTTCGGGGTCCTTCTTCTTGTTGATCAGCTGAATGACGCCGATGACCTCGCCCGGCTGGGAAATGAGCGGTGCTGCCAGGACGCTCTTGGTGCGGTAGCCGGTGCGGTCGTCGAAGCTCCGATCGAATCCGAAGGGTGACCCCGCCGGGAGATCGTACACGTCGGCGATGTTGATCATTTTGCGACTCTGCGCAGCGCACCCGGCGATGGACCGGTTGTTGAGCGGCATGACGAACTCGCGCGAATCGAAGGTCACAGAATCGTTTTGCGCGAGCTTGAAGCGCAAGAGCGGGCTCTTTTCGTCCCCTTCGACGACGTAAATGCTCCCTGCATCGGCTCCTGTCACGAAGCGGCTCTTCTCGAGGATGATCGACAAGAGCTTGTTCACGTCGCGCTCCGTCGTCATGGCCCGCGCAATGTTGATGAGCTCGCCGAGCTCGTATTGGAAACGATTCAGCCATTGCCCGCGGTGCTCGGCGCGCGCCTTGGCCTCGAGAAGCTCGAAGGCTCGCTCCACGGCGAGGTAGAGCTCGTCTTTGGTCGGTGAGGCGGGGAGAATGCACGCGAGGCCCCGATTGATGGCCTGCTCGAGCTTTTCGTCGCGCGGATGCCCCAACAAGATGACGAGCGCGCGCGATTCGGCGAAACGCGACGCGTACGGCTTGAAGAGCTCGCGTCCGTTGTCCCAGACCGCGTTCGGCGCCACCACGACAGACTGCTCGTCGCGCGTCGAAAGGACGAGGAGCGGGTGCGGGCGTGTGACATGGCAGGTCGCGAGCCGCGCCTCGCCCGCGAGCTTGGCCGCCACCTCGCTCATCACGGACTTCATCATCTCGGCGCCACCGACCCACCGTGAGTTCGGCTCGGTCTCGAGCAGGGCTTCGGTCATCATCGTCCAAGGTATCACGAGCGCCATGGGGTCGGAGTCGGAGTCGGGCTCGCCAGGTTGGAACAATCGGCTAGAGTGGCCAGGTGACCGCACAGCACCCGCCGCTCCTCGAGTCCGCCGTCGACTCCAGCCCATTTCGCCAATTCGAGGCGTGGTACGCGCACGCACAGTCGCTAGGCATGAAGCATGGCGACGCCGTCACGCTCGCGACCGCCACGCGCGACGGTATTCCTTCCGCACGAATGGTCCTGCTCAAGGGGCACGACCGGAACGGGTTTGTCTTCTACACGAACTACGAAAGCCAAAAAGCCCGCGAGCTTTCCGAAAACCCACGCGCCTGCCTCGTTTTTTTCTGGTCGAGTCTCGATCGCCAGATCCGCATCGTGGGCACCGTGACCAAGATTTCACGCGAGGAATCGGAGGCCTACTTTCGCACGCGGCCTCGCGGCAGCCAGATCGGCGCGTGGGCCTCGCAGCAGGACGAGGTGCTGCCGAACCGTGAGGTGCTCGACACCAAGGCCGCCGAGATCGCGCAAACGTACGAAGGCAAAGACGTTCCGCTTCCGCCGTCTTGGGGCGGCTATCGCGTGTCGCCCACGAGCATCGAGTTCTGGCAGGGGCGTGAAGACAGGCTCCACGATCGACTGCGCTACACGCGGAGAGCAGACGGGAGCTGGCGCATCGAGCGGCTCTCGCCGTAGGGTCAGGCGAGGAGCTCCTGGAAAAACGAGAACACGGGAAAGCGGTACAACGTCATGGTGCGCACCACGAAGCAACGTGAGTGCCACGCGTCTTCTCATCCCGGGGAAGCTCGCGCCTCCCCGCCCCGAAAAAACGTGGTTTTTCGGGCACCCCACCTCACGCGGCTCGCTTCGCTCGATTTGGGATCTGCTTCAAAACTTCGTTTTTCAGCAGCCTGCTGCAGCTGCTTTGAAAACGTTCCGACACAAACCGCGACAGCGGCGACGCACCGGTGGCGGCGTTCATCCGCGACGCGAGTGACGCGTTCTCGTCAGAGCTCGAAAACGAGCCCTTCGTACGCTGCCAGGCAATTCGGAAAGAGCGCTTTTGCCCTGCGCTCTTTGTCCCTCACCTGCGTATCGCTCTGCAGCGGATCATGGTGAAACAGAACGAGTTTGTTTGCGCCCGCCGCCTTCGCCAACTTTGCCGCCTCTTCGTAGGTGCTGTGGCCCCAGCCCACCTTCGGTCCGCCCGTGCCGGCAGTGCCCTGGTACTCCTCGGGCGTGTACTGCGCGTCGTAGACGAAGATGTCGACGCCATTCGCCAGGCGCAAGAGCTCCTTGTCGATATCCGCGTAGTGCTCGGTGTCGGTTGCGTAAACGAAGCTCTTGCCTTGATGATCGACCCGGTAGGCCCATACGCCGTTCGGGTGATTGCCGCGCGCCGTCGTGATCTGCACCTTGTTGCCGTGGCCGTCGTCCATCACCACGGCCTCCCCCTCTTTCAGGTCGTGGAAGCGCATCTGGGCGCCCATGTCGCTCAGGTGGACCGGAAAATTCGGGTGATCCATCTGCCCGGCGAGCGTCTCTTCGAGCGTGCGCGACACGTTGTTGCCGCCGTACAGGTGAATCGTGTTGCCGGGGACGAAGGCGGGATCGAAGAACGGGAACCCCTGGATGTGATCCCAATGCACGTGGCTGAAGAAGATGTGCGCCTCGAACGGCATCTCCTTCGCAAGCGTTTTTCCCAGCATTCGGAGCCCAGTGCCGCCGTCGAACACGAGGAGCGTCTTGCCCGCGCGGACTTCCACGCAGCTCGTGTTGCCACCAATCTGGACAGTATCCGGACCAGGACTCGGAATGCTTCCGCGCACGCCCCAGAACTGAATCCGCATCGTTTTTCCGTCTTATCAGAGTCGGCCTAGGCTGGGCTAGGGCGTGTGCTCGTGGACCGCACGCCTCAGTCTCCCCAAGTCGACGAGTGGGAACATCGTTCGCGAGCGCCTCAGCCTTTCCACGCAGGAAAATGCTAGATTTTGCGCTGAAGCGCTGAAAAAAAGGCGCATCGACTGCGCCATCATCGTCACCTGCGAATGGCACCTGCCGAGGGCCGTAGCGCTTTTTCGCCGGGAGGGGCTTCGCGTCGAGGGGTGCGCGGCGCCCGATTCGCAGGCCGGCGTCGCGCTTCGGGTCTGGAGGTGGGGGCGTGAGCGTGCGGCGTCGCGCTTCGACGGGCTCGAGAGCTGAGCCTTCAGCGCGACAGTTGCACCATCAGGCCGAAGTGGTCCGAGAGGCGGGTCGTGAGCGTCTGCCCATCGTGCTCGACGTCGATCGGCTGGTCGAGGATACGCTTGTAGGTTGCCTTACCGCAGCTGTTCGAGACAAGGATGTGGTCGTACAGCTTTTCGTCACGCCCGCTTGCGAGTGGATTGGCGGGCGGCGGGCACCAGGTGCAGACCGGCGAAGACCAGGGCTCGTGATAGCCCTTATCGGAGAACGCGGTGAGAGTCGTGTCGAGCTCGGGGCGTATCGTGCCGGCGCCGCGACTGGCGTTCATGTCCCCGAGAATCACGCGGCATCCCGACGAGGGTAGCGAGGTGGTCACCGTGTCGATCTCGGAGGCCTGCTCCTCGCGCCAGTTCGCCCAGCGCGTGCCGCCCGGATAGGGCACAGTCGTGAGGTCGGAGCTCAAATGCGTGCAGACGATCGAGCGCCCCTCGACGGTGGCGCGAATGAGGCCGCGGTGCACGAGCGTCGAGCCGTAGTCCTCGAAGCGCGCGTCGGTTATGGGGCGTCGGCTGAAAAGGGCCAGGCCGTTGCGTCCATTCTGAACGAACTCGTTCGCACGCAAGACGCAGCTCGTCGGAGAGTCCGTGTTCGCGGCGAGGCAGATCTGGCAGCTTTGCGAGAGCGCGTCGTACTTCTCTTTGCATGCGTTCTGCACGCACTCCTCGGCGCTGACACCCTCTGACGTGCATGTCGAGTCGACGCAGTTCTTCAAGGAGAGGAGGCTGAACGGATTGCAGGAGAACCAACGCTTGCCATCCTCCTCGGTCTGTTGTCGAAACGCATGCGGGTAGGTATCCGCGAGAGAGGCGCGAAGATGTTCGTAGTCCTCGTCGCCCCAGACCTCCTGCAAACACAGCACGTCAGCGTCCGTCGCTCGGAGCGCCGGTCCAATTTTCGGCAGCCGCTCGTCGACGAGCGCGACGCCGCCGCGGACAAGCCCCGCGTTGAACGTCGCCAAGGTCAGCGAGCGCGAGGTCATCTCGTTGTCGGCGCTCTCCGTGTCTTCGCTCGAGACGACGCACGCGCTGGCTGCGAAGGCCGTGACGAGCGCGAAGAGAGTCCGTGCGGGAAGGCGGGTCATGCCTACATTAGCGCATATTGTATACCAGTGGCCTCGCCCTTGATTTTGCTGGAGTTACCGTGCGCCCCAACTCGTACACATGGTCCGTCCACGATCCAGTACGGTTGCTCGGAGATCCTTCGTCCAATGCGCGGGTGCGTTCAACGATGAGGTGTAGCGGGCTGGTTCTGATGGGCCTTGCCGCGCTGGCGCTGGCGGCTTGTCCGAAGTACGGAACGACGCTCCAAGATGCGGGCGCGAAGGAGACGAGCGCTTCGGTCGACCTCTCGGTCCTGAAGCGCGCAGAGGACCAGAGGCGTGTCCAAGACGTACCGGAGCTCTTGCGAACCAGCCACGATCCGGTCGTTAGACGAGGGACCGCGCGCGCTCTCGCGCGCATCGCTGACACGCCGAGCGCGGAGCTGCTCTTGCAGTTGCTCTCCGACGAGGACTTCGAGGTCGCGGCGTGGGCGGCGTACGGTCTCGGCCGCGCGTGCAAGGGGCACGAAGAAAATCACGTGCGGGCCCTCGTTGCACGAAGCGCGAAGCTCGGCGACGCCGAGTCGGGTGCGCCGGGCGCCGACGCGGCGGCCTCTGCGGCGGGGATCGATGTGCGTACCGCGATCGCGCGTGCGATCGGGCGCTGCGGTGCCCCCTCCTCCGAGCCCGTGCTCGCCGCGTGGGTGCGGGCGCGCGGCGCGTGGGCGGAGCGTGCGGTGTACGCGCTGGGGGATCTTGCCGGTCGGCGTGGGGCGCTCACCGAGGAAACGATGACGTCGTTGCTCGACGCTGCGGTTGGGAGTGAGGCAGCGCCCCCGCTCGACGTAGCCATCTATCCGTTGGGGCGCCTGGAAAGAGCGCCCGATGCGTTCGTGTCGCGCGCGATCGTTGCCGCACGCGCGATTTTCGCGCGCCCGCCATCACCGGCACGTCTCTTTGCCGCTCGTGCGCTCGGACGCACCTCCAAGGATGCGGTGCCCGAGCTCGTACGTGTGGTCACCGACACGTCGTTCGCGGTCAGTGATCGCGAGGAAGCGGCGCGCTCGCTCGGGCGACTGGGCGAAGCGGGGCAGGCAGGGGTTGGCGCATGCCTCGCGCGTCTCGTTCCCGACAAAGATCCCTTTGCCATTGCGGCTCTCGGTGGCGACGAGTTCGGCGTGATGTCGGCGCTCGTCACGGCGCTCGGGGCCGATCTCTCCAAAAAGGCCGAACCGGCCCTTTATGCCCTCGCGCATCTCGATGGGCCTGGCGCTGTCCCGGAGCCGCTCGCGCGCCGCCTTGCCGATCTCCGCTGCGGCGCCGCCTTGTCGCTCGCGCGCGGCGCTTTCGAAGCCGATGTCCTCAAGAAGTGCGACGCCGAGGGGAGCGAAGCCTGGGAGAAGGCGCGTTTGGCCGCGCTCGTGCGCCGCCCGCTGGTTGGCGAGCGCCGCGCGGCATGGAAGGCGCTCGCGCAATCGAAGAGCGTGCGCGTCAAAGAGGACGCGATCGAGGCGTTTTCGCTGCACGCGGAGCTCGGAGACGTCGGGCGTGCGGCGCTCGCCGACGCGCTGGCCTCGAAACACGCGGGCGTCGTCGCGGCGGCGGCCGCAGTCGTGCAAGCGCACCCCGACCGTGTCATGGTGCTCGCCGAGCGCGAAAAGCGCGCCGCGCTGGATCCCGCAGCGCCGCCGCCAACCACCCATCCCGCGCGAGACATCGACACGGCGGTCGCCAAGGCTCTCGGCGATGCGCTTCGCTTCGGGTGGGCCGAAGATCTCGTCGAGACACGCGCCAATCTCCTCGACGCGGCCGCGGCAGTTGCATTGCCCGGCGCACGGGAGACAGCCATGGTCGCCTGCCGTGACCCCAACCTGACCATCCGCGATCGCGCTGCAAAAGCGCTCCGCTCCCTCGGCGAGGTGTCACCTGTCTGTGGTCCTCCCGACAAACCCGCGCCGCTTGCCGCAGAAGTCGACCATTCTCTCTCCAAATCCGCCCGCGTCGTCTTCCAAACCGACGCGGGTGAGCTCGCCATTCGCTTCGATCCCGAGTTCGCCCCCGTGACCACGACGCGCATCGTCGAGCTCGCACGGGCCGGATTTTTCAAGGGAATCGTCATCCACCGCGTCGTCCCGGGGTTCGTCGTGCAGTTTGGCGATCCGGGGGGCGACGGCTATGGCGGCGCCGGCAAACTCCTACGCGATGAAACGTCGCCTGTCGCGTTTGGCGCCCTGGACGTGGGGATTGCGCTCGCCGGTCGCGACACCGGTTCGAGCCAGCTCTTCGTGACGCTCGCCCGCTACCCGCACCTGGACGGCGAGTACGCGCGTGTCGGTCACGCCGAGGGCGACTGGGCCGCTGTCGCTCAGGGCGACGTCGTGAGGGACGCGCGCGTCGAGGAATAGTACTCTCGCCCGTGCCATGCTGCTCACGATCGACGTCGGCAACACGAACATCGTCTACGGCCTGTTCGACGGGCCGACTCTCCTCCACCAGTTTCGCGTCGAGAGCAGCCGCGGTCGGACGGCGGACGAGTATGCGGTCATCGTTCGGCAGCTCTTGGCCATGCACGGCATCGCTCCGGGCGACGTGCACGCTGCGATTCTCGCGAGCGTGGTCCCCTCCCTCACCGAGCCCATGGTGGACCTGGTCAAGCGCGCCTTCGACCTCGATGCCCTCGTCGTCGGACCTGGCATCCGCACCGGCATGTCAATCCTCTACGAGAACCCGCGCGAGGTCGGCGCGGATCGCATCGTCAACGCCGTTGCCGCGTTCGAAAAAATGCGTGGGGGAGTCATCGTCGTCGATTTCGGCACCGCCACCACGTTCGACTGCATCACCCCGAAAGGCGAGTACTTGGGCGGCGTCATCGCTCCCGGCATCCAGATCAGCGCCGACGCGCTCTTTTCGCGCGCCGCCAAGCTGCCGCGCGTCGAGATCGCAAAACCGCCCAAAGTCGTCGGCCGCAACACGCTTCATTCGATGCAATCGGGCATCGTGTACGGCTACGTGGGGCTCGTCGATGGCCTGGGGGACCGCTTGAAGGAAGAGCTCGCCTATCCATGCGCCGTCCTCGCAACGGGCGGGCTAGCCAGCTTGATCGCGCCCATGTCGCGTACGGTTCAAGAGGTCGACGACGTGCTCACGCTGGTGGGGCTCCGCATCCTCTACGACCGCAATCAGGGCTGAGTGCGACACGCCGTGTGGTTCCGCATTGCATGTGCTGCCGGCCTGCTTGCGCTCGCCATGCTCTTCGGAGTGCTTTCGGGCACCGAGCCCGTCTCCCTGGGACGCGCGATCACCGACGCGGAGTCGCTGGATCGCGTGATCATCTCGAGCGTGCGCCTTCCTCGTGTCGCGCTGGGCGCCCTGTCCGGTGCCGGTCTGGCCATCGTCGGATGCGCGTTTCAGGCCGTGCTGCGAAATCCGCTCGCCGAGCCCTACGTCCTCGGCGTCTCCGGGGGCGCAGCGTTCGGAGCCACCTGCGCGATTCTTTTGGGGCTGGCCGGCACCACTCTCGTCGGCGCGTCGCTCGTTCCCCTCGCGGCGTTGGCCGGAGGCATCGGCGCAACGGCCCTCGTTTACGGTCTCGCGCGCTCGAGTCGCGGAGCCTCGAGCACCAGCATTCTCCTTGCGGGAGTCGTGGTGAACGCGATCGCGTCGGCCGCCATCACCTTTTTGAAGACACTGGTCACGGCCAGCAAGGCGCAGGAGCTTCTGTTCTGGCTGATGGGATTTCTCGACGTGCCATCGCCTGTATCGCTCGGTATGGTTGCGGCTTACGTCACCCTGGGTTCGGCGATCCTGCTACACGATGCGGGGCGTCTCAATCTGCTCGCTCTCGGGGATGAGCCCGCGGCGCACCTCGGTGTGGACGTGCGTGCGCTGGAGCGTCGTGTCTTCGTCGCATGCTCGCTGGTGGTCGGTGCCATCGTGAGCGTCACCGGCCTCATCGGCTTCGTGGGCCTGATTGTGCCGCACGCACTTCGTCGTGTGATGGGACCCGACAACCGCGCCCTCTTGCCCGCATCGCTTTTCTGCGGCGGAGCGACTCTCGTGGTGTGCGATCTCGCGAGCCGCACGCTCTTTCGTTGGCTGCACACCGAGCCGCCGGTGGGGGCGGTCACGGCGCTGGTCGGGGGGCCGCTCTTCTTGATGCTCCTCAGGCGACCGTGACGTAGCGCGTGGTTCATCTAGGGCGGTGTGTCCGTGGAGACCAGCATGTCGTACCGACCTGCGGGCCCCGGCTCGTCCGACAGAGGGCCGCGAGCTACGATAAGGACCGTGCGAAACCCCGGGCAGGGCGACGTCGTCGAGGCGCTGCTCGACGTCGAACGAGAGTCCTTGACGGGCGTGCTCGAAATCAAATCCGCGAGTGTTACGACACGCGTTGCGGTGAAGCGCGGCGTCCCGTGTCTCGTCGAGGCCGGCACTCGAGGAGAGGCGCTCGGCCGCGTGCTCGTTCGGCTCGGCTTGCTCACCGACGAGCAGTACGCGGCCGTCATCCAGAGGATGACCGACGCTCTCTTCGACAACGAGCATGTGCGCTTCGGTGAGGTCGTCGTCGAATACGGCTTCATGACCTCCGCGGACCTCACCTTCGCGCTCACCGAACAGGTTCGCCAGAAGCTGATCGCCTGCGTTGTCCACGGACGTGCCGAGTGGCTCTTCGTCGCCGACGAGGCGCGCGCAGAAGAGGTTGAATCGTATCCCATCGCGATCAAGCCACTCTTGGTCGACGCCGCCCAGGAGTTTCCCGAAAAGCGCGTGTCCGAGCTCCTCCAGCTGCAAGAGGATCGTTATCCCGAACTTACCGTCGACATCGACACCGTCGTCAGCCAGTTCGAGCTCTCACCCAGCGAGGCGCAGGCGCTCCTTGCCTTCGACGGAACGAGGTCCGTTCACGTCCTTCTCTCGCGAGATTCGCGAACGGACACGGCCGCGCTCCTCGCCGCGCTCGTCTGCGCGAAGACCGTCGAGCTTCACGCTCACCCGACTGGGATCCGGAAGAATACGAGCGCGAGACCCGTACCTCCCGAGTTCTTGCGCGCGCAAGCGCAGGCCCCTGCTGCGGTGTTGGTCGGAGAGCTCGTACCTCAGCGGCTGCCGTCGCGTCGCGCCTCCTCGCGCCGCATGGCCGCGGTCAAGCCGCCGGAGCCTTCGGCCGAAGCGCGCGTGCGCGCGGGTGCGGCGCTCCACCGATTGATGCTGGAACGCAAGCATCTGGCCAAGCGCCTCGGCGCCGGCGTTCGCGAACCGAAGGACGAGAAGGAGCGCCAGCTTTCTGCGGAGAGGGCGTTTCACGCCGGGCGAGCCGGTGTCCTTGAGGACGACTTGAAACGCGCACTGCCCGAGCTCAAACGTGCTCACCAACTCTGTCCGCTGGAGCGCGAGTACCGCCTGTACATGGAATGGGCGCAGCTGCGCGTGGACAATGCCATGGCCGATGAAAAGAGGCGCGTCGAGTTGCGACGGCTCGCAACGAACCTTCTCCGCGAGGACAGCGAGTGCGAGCTCGGATACTACGTGCTCGGGCATTGCGCGCTCCAGGAGGGCAAAGACGACTTTGCGCTTCGTTTCTTCAAGAAGGCGTTCGAGCTCGATCCGAAGCTCGTCGACGCCGGCCGTCAGTTGCGCTTGCTGACGATGCGCGCGGCTTCGGGCAATGCGAAGAAGAACGAGTCGAAGCCGGATCCTTCGCCCCCTCCGAAGCGCGGGCTGCTCGACACCCCGCTCGAAGAGATCGTCCCCGCACTGCTTCGCAAGCTTCCCGCGATGGTCGATGTGCCAGGGCCCATTGTTCCCGTCTCTGTCGGGTCTGCCGATCCCATTACGGTGCCCGTAGACCCGGTCGAGCCTGTTCCGATCGACGGCCCCCGTCGGTCATCACGGCCTTTTACGGTCGCTCTTGCCGCCTCTTTTGCCCTTGTCGCCGTGGTGGCCTACGTCGCCGGTGCGCGTTCGTCGGTCGATGGACCGACTTCCCTCGGTTCGGACCGCGTGCTTCCGCCGACGCCTTCGCCTCCT
>OBEQ012535292.1_pt1 | contig 10227 bp, 15 predicted proteins | sample 1670901 | NCBI WGS metagenome assembly OBEQ01 (sample SAMEA104232315, study PRJEB22302) | groundwater metagenome | biome: forest; feature: aquifer; material: groundwater | place: USA | collected 2011-08-07 | depth 5.4 m | reverse complement strand
CTTCAAGGGATTCAATATCCTTAGTATTCAAGGCAATGATCACTTTTTCTCTACGCCCATGTTTTCTTTTGTGCATACGTTTTCTCGTGAGCTGTTAATGCACATAGTATACGATATATTAAGTGGTTATGGTACTAGGGTGAAAAATTCCTAGGGTAGTCCTAGTGTGGCTTTTTACTTGGAGGTTTCGCCTCCAAGTAAAAAGCCAGCAAAGTCATTTTCTTTTGCCGCGGCCACCCTTTTATTTCCGCTTCTCGCTTTGATGCCGCCGACCGGTTCGGATGCTCTTCGGTATACACTATTTTCACCGCTTTATGAGCACCTGTATAATGCCCGCCTTTCCCGTTTTTATGCTCACCCAACCGCCTCTCAACATCGGTAGTGATGCCGGTGTAGAGCGTGCCGTCTTTGCATTCTAGAATATAGACATGATACATACCCTCCAAGTGCGTGAGTCCTATTTATAAAATTATCAGTTCAAAATTTCCATGCACCACCTCCGGTTTCATCCCGAAAATTTCCTCCTTGTAAGAAATGTCGGGTATGGGATTCAGAAGATAAATTTTCTTTCCGAGATATAGGGCGAGTCCCATTTCTATGAGTGTGTTTGCGCCCACATATCCCTCAACACCTTTTTTGTCATGGTTGAGGACAAGAATCGCTTCCGACCACGCCACCTTATCAAAATGAGTCCTTATGGCTTCTTCTTTTTCCATTGGGCTTTCTATCCATGCATCATTTCCCTCCGGAATTTGCGGAATCTTCACCTCATGCCCCAACGATTCAAGTTTTTCTTTTGCCTCAATCATTTCGTCATGAAAGGCAATACTGCCGCAAATAGTGATTTTCATGGTCGTTGTTTGTTATTTTTAATTTCAGTTTTTATTCCTTACTGCCCAAAAAGTTCGGAATGCGTGCCAATATCATAAAGGGTGATAATACCTTTTTCTTTGTTTCTTTTATATATGAGAAGTAAATCGCCTTGAATATGACATTCTTCGTATTCAGCGAGGACACCTGAAAGAAAATGATTTTGATATTTTTGCGGTAACGGTTTTCCGAAGGCAAGTAAATTTAAAGTATCCTCAAGAATGGCGGCATCATACCTTCCGCTTCGCGACAATTTTTTAAACGATTTTTTGAATCGTTTTACGGAAACAATGGAGTACATGGCTATTTGAGAATATCTGCGAATAAGTCTTTTGCACTTTTATATCTCTTGCCGTGTTTTTCGGCCCATGCGGTTTCTTTGAGTATTTGCTCTTCCTGCGCCATAGTAAAACCGTTCGGGGTTCGAATTTCAAACGGAATGGACTCCGTATGAACAACCTGCTGAAGAAACATCTTCACACCGGAAGACATGTCTACCCCAAGCTCCTTAAAAACTCTTTGGGCTTTTGTTTTCGTCTTTTTATCTATTCGTACTTGAAGTGTGGTATTCATATTTACAGTGTATTCTTGTGTGGTGACAATGTCAATACATCCCACCCCGCTAGCAAATTCTAGCATATGCTAGAATTTGCTAGCGGCTATTTTTGCTTCAAAAGTTTTTGCTCCTTTTTTCTTCTCTGCTCTACCTTTTTCAAATCCTCGTCCGCTTTCAGGTCTTCGGGACGAATACCGCGGCTCAACAATGTCTGACGAGTCGCCCTGCTGTTTTTCACTACTTCCTCCTCTAATTTATACTTTCCCGAAAGATTCCTTTCTTTAATGTTATGGTCAGTCATCGCCAGCGCAAAATCTTTCGCTTTCAATTCAACGTGCGTGTCAAAATCCGCAAGCGCTCGGGCGGGCGGGATTTTTCTCTTCTTTTTCAAATCAGAAATCCCCATGCCGCCGTACAGCGCCTCGATATGTTTGTTTTTGAATGTGGCAAATTCTTGCGGAAGTTTGATGCCCCTTTGATACACGGTGGTTTCAATCTTGCTTTCCGTTTCTTTCAATCTCTGCCGCGCTTCGAGTCGCTTGTCCTCTTTCGTGCGAGCCTCAAAGAGCTCTTGCCTCCGCGTTTGCGTCGCAAAATAGGTTTGTGCGAGGGCAATTTCCGTTTTCCGCGGGTCGCCGTTTTGCGCGACGAGATAACAGGCATAACGGGTAAGCAAATAATCCTCCACCACTTGAACCGCACCCTTACCTCCCGTTATCGGTTTACCGGCACCGGTAAAGTGATCGGCGGTGTTTTGTCCAGCCGATTCGCATGCTTCTTTCGCTCTTTTGACCACCTCTGCAAATTTCTGCCACTTCACATACCCCAACAAAGGCATAAGCTCACGAGCAGACCAAAACTCAAAGCCGTTTTGCTCTTTTTTAATCGATTCAAAATTCTTTTGTACTTGTAAAATAATTGGATCCATAATATTTTTGTTAAAAATTCCTAATTCCCGCGCTTCAGCGCCACCCGCACAAACTCCGTAAAAAGCGGATGCGGAGCAAGCGGCCGCGCTTGAAGCTCGGGGTGGAATTGAGTGCCGAGGAAAAACGGATGCTCGCTTTCGGAGAGTTCGGCTATTTCCATGAGGGTGCCGTCGGGGGACGTGCCCGAGAAGACGAGTCCGGCTTTTTCGATTTCGGCAATGTATTCGGGGTTCACTTCGTAGCGGTGGCGATGCCTCTCTGATATTTCTTCCGCTCCTCCGTAAGATTTTCGCGCGATGGTACCATTTTTCAAAAGCGCTTTATACGCGCCGAGCCTCATTGAGCCGCCGTAATTTTCTTCTTTCATTTTCTTTTTCTGGTCGGGCATGATGTCTATGACGAGGTGCTGTGAGGTCGGGTCTATTTCCGCCGTGTTCGCGTCTTTCCAGCCGAGCACGTTTCGCGCGTATTCCACTACCATGAGCTGCATACCGTAGCAAAGTCCGAAATACGGGATTTTATTTTCGCGCGCGTATTTGATGACGGCAAGCTTCCCTTCTATGCCGCGCGAACCGAATCCGCCGGGGACGAGAATCCCGTCGTATTGTGAAAGTTTTTTCAAAACTTTCTTATCCTGCTCGAATTCCTCCGCCGAGAGCCATGTGATTTTTGGTTTCGCACCGTTATAATACCCGGCATACTTCACTGCTTCAATAACGGAAAGGTACGCGTCCGAAAGCACGAAGTCGCCCGTGCTGAAATATTTTCCCACGATGGCAATGTTCACTTCTTTCGTTGCGTTTTTGGTTTTCGCCACAAATTTTTTCCACTCGCTCAAATCGGAATCTTTCTTTGATTTAAGCTTGAGTACGCGAAGCAATATTTCAGAGAGTTTATCTTTTTCAAAATTGATTGGAACATCATAAATGCTCGCCACATCAGGCGCGGAAATAACGTTTTCCGCCTGCATGTTACAAAAGAGCGCGAGTTTTTCTTTGCGTACCGTATCAAGGGGCGCGCTTGCCCGAGCAATAATGACATTTTGCTGAATACCATTTGAATTTAGGGCGCGGACGGCGTGCTGAGTGGGTTTCGTTTTCATCTCACCGAGCTGTCCGGGAATCGGCAGGTACGACACCATCACAAAAGCAACATCGTCCGGCGCACGAAGCTCCATCATTCTAGCTGCTTCAAGGAATAAAATGTTTTCGTACTCCCCCACCGTTCCGCCGATTTCAATGACGGTAATATCCGCGTCCGCTTTTTCCGCTGCTTTCTCGATGCGTCCAATAATCTCAAGGGGGATGTGCGGCACCACCTGTACGCACTTTCCTTTATATTTTAAGTTGCGCTCTTTTTCGATGACGGAAAGATACACCCTGCCGGTCGTCATGTAGTTGTCGGAGGAAAGCGAAACGTTCAAAAACCGTTCGTAGTTTCCCATGTCTTGGTCTGTCTCATATCCGTCGTTTAAAACAAAAACCTCACCGTGTTCGGTGGGATTCATCGTGCCGGCATCAACATTGATGTATGGGTCGATTTTTATGGCGGTGACGGAAAAACCGCGAGCCTGAAGTATTGCGCCGATGGAGGAAGTAGTGACTCCTTTCCCGACGCCCGACATGACTCCCCCGACGATGAAAATATATTTTCTCACTTTATTCTTTTTGGGCTTTGTGGTTTTTGTGGGCATAGATGTATGAATTATTCCTTCCTATTATGGCATATTTGCGAATCAGGAGAAACGTTGACAAATAACCTATAACATGATAGCATTAAAAATAGCTGAAACTAAGCTTTTGACAACCGAAAGGAGAAAACAATGAACAAACCCCTTGATATGAACGCGCTTCAGACCTTTGCGGATGCCGTCGCCGCTTACGAAAAAATCTCTGCCGATAGAGAAAAAGCGTGCGACCCAGAAAAAATTAATGAAATTTCGGCGCAAATAAATAAAATTTTCCGCCATATACTAAACACATTCACCACCCGGCAAGCGCATCGCTTTCTCTCGGAAGAAGTGCCGCCGGGGAGTGCTATGGCGCGACGCGTTGGGCATTGGCATCTGACAAGCAGGTAAAAATCATGAGCACAAAGAGAATGAAGGCTCTGCAAGATGCCGAAAGTGCGTTTTATAAAACGATACATGGCAGCGTGCAAGAGAAAGAAGCGCTTACCAAATGGCGTAATCTTTGCGAAAAAGAAGAGGAAGAATGGGTTCCAGTCTCCGCTTACTTGAGAAGAAAGCAGGGAGCGAAGGTGGCGGAGAAAAAAGCCGCTCATCGTAAACAACCAACGTTTCAAAAGGTGGTGAAACATGAACGCAAAAGAGAGGCGCAAACAGCGCCGAAAACTGCAAAACGACGGGGTAAAAAAAGCGTACGCCCGCCTTGGTGGCATAATTACTAAAGTCGAAATACTCGATAAAATTCCGCCACCGCAAAAAAATGCACATGCTCCGGTCACTATTGATGAGAATGGCAAGATCGTCGAGAAGCCAACACCGGACATACGCCCCCGCAACTTGGCGGAGGAAATCGTCTGGGCATTTATGAAACGCTGACACAAAAAGGGCTTGGAATTTTTCCAAGCCCTTATATTTTACCATTATTACACTTTGAGATACTTCCGCACCGCGAGAAAACTCGATATCGCCCCCAAGAGCGCGCCTGTCCCGAGGAGAAGCAGGAACATCTCAAAAAAGTGTTTTATGTAATACTCAAAGAGATTTATTCCGCCTAAAAATTCGGTTGTCGTGCCGCCCAGCCACAGAGTTACCGGGTAGAAAAGCGCCATGGCGATAAGAGCGGAAATAAAACCGTAAATCATGCCTCCCACTACGAACGGTCCGCGGATGTACATGTTGCTCGCGCCGACAAGACGCATGATGGCAATCTCCTCGCGCGACATGTAGATAACTAAACGTATAGTGTTAAACGTAATCAAAAGAGAAATGAGCATCAACACCGCGGCGAGAGCAAAACCCAGCTGTTTGGCGCCCGCAATGATTTTTGTGAGGCGGTCGATAACGACTTTATTTTGGCGATAGTTTACTTTGTCGATAATACTTGCGCCGGCGGAAGACAGTGCGCTCTTGTCTTCAAGCGTTTTTACAATCGATTCGTATTGCGAGGGATCTTTCGCGATAATGGAGAGCCTCGCGCCGAGCGGATTGTCGGCGAGTTCCTGAAGCGCCTGAAGCGTCAGATAGTCGTCTTTGTGTTTTTCTTTGAAATCGACAATGGCTTGATTGCGGGAAACGTATTCCACGCTCGCCACCTCCGGCATTTTTTGAAGAGAAGACTTCACTTTCATGATGCCCTCCTCGGGAGCGGAAGTGACGAAATATACGTTCACATCAACTTTGCTTTTAAGGTCGGTAAGTACTGACTCCAAAATAACGCTCGTGAAGACGAGCGAGCCGATGGTGAAGAGCGTTACCGTCATCACGAGAATGGAAGAAAGCGACACAAAACTGTTCCTCCAGAAACTGAGGAATCCCGTGCGTATTATTCTTTTTGAGGTGAGCCAAAACATAATGTTAAGATTTATGATTGAAGATTTAGGATTTAAGAATGACGAGCGACCGGCGTTTGCGTATTCATAATTCGTAAATCATAAATCTTTAATCTTTCTAAAGTACATATTTCCCGCTTTCATCATCACGGATAATTCTCCCGCCCTCCATGGTAATAACGCGCTTGCCGAGGAGGTCGATGATGCCTTTGTTGTGCGTCGTCAGAATGACGGTGGTGCCGATGTCGTTGATCTTTTTTAATATCTGCACAATCTCGTATGTGTTCACGGGGTCGAGATTTCCGGTCGGCTCGTCGGCGATGATGATGTCGGGCTGGTTCACGATGGCGCGGGCGATTGCCACGCGCTGTTTTTGCCCGCCGGAGAGCTGCCCGGGAAAATCCCAAATCTTTTGAGAAAGGTCAACGAGCTCCAAAACGTGCGGCACGTCAAAAGCTATTTCTTCGTCGCTTCGTCCCGCCGCCTCCATCGCAAAAGCGATATTTTCATACACCGTTTTATCCGGCAGAAGCCTGAAGTCCTGAAAAATCATCCCAATGCGTCTGCGGAGTTTCGTAACTTCGCCCTTCCGCAAAGAGTGAACGTTGACTGACTCGAAAAAAACAGAGCCTTCGGTCGGGTGCTCCTCGGCGAGAAGCAATTTGAGGAGCGTCGTCTTCCCCGCGCCGGAGTGCCCGACAATAGAAACAAACTCGCTGTGCGCAACGGAAAAAGTGATATCAGCGAGCGCCATCGAATCGTTGTGATATTTTTTTGATATTTTATCGAAGTAAATCATATTTGAGTTTTTCTCGTGCTTGACTTATCTATTGTACTCGTCTATACTAATAATTACAAATGGCTTCGGCCCGACTCTGCCACAAGGCAGAGGTAAAAAAAAGAAAAACTCAAGATCAACTCAAGGCTCAAGGAAAGAGCGCCTTGAGTTTTTCTGTAAGCGCAACAAAATCTTTTTTTGAAATTTCACCTATTTTATGATTCAAACGGCTTGCATCAATAAGCCGCAATTGCGAAAGCACCGCCACGCTTTCGTTGTGAGACCCGAAAGAAAAACTGAAGTAAAACGGCTTGTCTTTTTTTGTGTGAGTGAGGGGTATGCCGAAGAAAACAATGCCGTTAAACTTTCTGAAAATAATAACGGGGCGAAGAAAATCTTTGCCCTTGCCGTCCTCCTCAAACCCGACATTCACCCCTAAAGCGCAGTACCAAATTTCTCGTTCATGGAAAAACGGCCGTTCGCCGAACATGTGCAACTTTTCTTTCCGTTTATTCCATTTTTGAAAGTCTTTTGTCATTGGTGCAAATCGGTCGCCCTGAAAGCTGACACCTTATAAGTTGCGTTCCGCCTCAATAAACTCCCCAATCTCTCCATCTTCAAGTACCGCATCCACTTTGCTCGTTTCGACTCCCGTGCGGTGGTCTTTCACCATTTTATACGGATGAAGCACGTACGAGCGTATCTGATTGCCCCACTCTATTTCCGTCGTCTTGCTCACATACATTCCCGCCTCTTTGCTTTTTCTTTCGCCCTCTTGCATTTTATACAATTTTCCGCCGAGCAGCTCAAGCGCTTTTTCTTTGTTCTGCAACTGCGAGCGTTCCGAATCAACATGCGCAGAAAGTTTAGTCGGCAGATGCACAATGCGCACGGCGGTCTCGCGCTTGTTTACATTCTGTCCGCCCGCGCCGCTTGACCTCATGAATTCGATTTTCAGTTCGTCCTCGGGAATATCCAGCTTTTCGGTTTTGTCGAATTTCGGAATCACTTCCACCATTGAGAACGAAGTGTGCCGGAGTTTTTTCGCATTGAACGGCGAGATGCGCACGAGGCGATGCACGCCGGATTCATTCTTGAGCGTGCCGTAAACATTTTTTCCAACCGCCTCAAAAGTGAGATTTCGATACCCGCCGTGGTCGTTCTCGTTCTTGTGGAGAATACTTAAGCTCCACCCGCGCCCCGCAATGTACTTTTCATACATGCGAAAAAGCATCGCCGAAAAATCCTCCGAGTCATCCCCGCCCGCTCCGGAGAAAATGGTGATGACGGCGGACCCGCGATCATACTTCCCCCCCATACCGCCTGAAGCTACTGAATCTTTCAGCTCGCCGAGCTCTTTCACAAGTTCTTTCGCCGCCGGTTTGTCTTGCCAAAAATCCGGCGAGAGCATCATTTTCTCGATTTCTTCAATCCGCGCCTCTGGTGTCTTTCTCGATTCTTCCATAGTTTTTAGTATATCAACAAACAAGAAAAAAGCGAAATTTCCGCTGGCATTTCGTTGCCGTCCCTGCGCGTACAGTTCGCGTACGCGAACTATACGCGCAAAAGAAATTGATAAATTTCAAGATTTGTGCTTCACTATAAATTGAATTATTGTTATTTGAGAGAAATATATCATGAAAATGTTAAAGATTGGGCATCGTGGAAACGGCGCAAGTTACGGAGAAAATACCATGCTGTCATTTAAACTTGCCTTCCTTGCGGGGGCGAACGGCATTGAATATGATGTACGGGCTACAAAAGACGGGCAGCTCGTGGTCGTACATGATGAGACCGTTAACCGCACCACGAACGGCGCAGGGGCGGTTAGCGATTACACTTATGAAGAACTGCGTCAACTTAATGCGGGATTTATAGAAAGAATCCCCCTCTTTGAAGAGGTGCTTTTCAAGTTCCACGACAAAGCTTTTCAAAACGTTGAAATCAAAGACAAAAGGATTGCAGAAAAAATATTGCACACGATTGAGTGTTACGGACCACCTGACGCAAAGAACATTCTTGTTTCCGCCTTTGACTGGGATGAACTTAAACCGATTACTTTAGCAAACATACCGACAGCCCTGCTTGCCGATAAAGAAAAAATTGATGAATTGGGCGAATACGGCTTCATAACGGAGGCGTCTCGTCGCGGAGCAAGCGCAATAAATCCGGAATTTACCGCCGTCACGCCATCACTCATTTTTCTCGCCCGCAAAGCCGGACTCAAAGTGTACTCATGGACAGTCGACGAGCCGAATGACATCGCGCGAATGAAAGAATTTGGTGTTGATGGAATCATTTCCAATTACCCAAAACGTTTATAGAAAACCAAAACCGGCGAGCGAAAGCAAGCCGGTTTTTACTTTATGGGCTTTATAAACTTTCAACTCCGTGTGGAGCCACCTCGCAGAATCGAACTGCGGACCTTCTCGTTACGAGTGAGATGCTCTACCGACTGAGCTAAGGTGGCGTGTTGAGTCGAAAGTCTGTAAAGTCAAAAGTCACGACGCCGTCGTACTTTGTGGACTTTATGGACTTTTTACTTTCGACTTTTGACTTCATATGGAGCCCGAGAGCAGGATCGAACTGCTGACCTCGTCATTACCAATGACGTGCTCTGCCAACTGAGCTACCCGGGCGATATTTAGTCTCTGTAACCAAAACAGCTATCTATGTTTTGCTACTTCACAAATATATCGCATTTCAAAGTTTTTTGCAAAAAAATTGCGGACTTGTGTAAACAAGTCCGCAATATCTCCCAATATCTCTACAGTGTTACCGCTTCGTACCCCTTCTGTCTTTATGTTTATACATTTCTATTTCAGCGCCGCATACCGCCTGTTTCAAAAGCGCTACATCTGCCGGACAAGACACTTCTTCAATGCCGAAAGTAAAACTGACCGAAGAAGCAAGTCCCGGGAACTGTTCTGACACGACCGTTTCAAACCGGTTGCGCATTTTTACCAGCCGAGTCCCCGCCCCCTCTTTCGTCATACCAAAGAGAGCCATGAGGAATTCGTCCCCCGAACGGCGAACGACTAAATCTTCGTTGCGAATAATATCCGCGAGAATCCGGAGTATCTCATCTCCCGCATCATGCCCGAGCGTATCGTTCACTTCCTTAAAGTTATCAACATCAATAAAGATAATCCCGATTGAACCGGCAACGCAACTGGCGCAAGAGTAACTCCTGACACCATGCGCTTTTTTTACACGAGCTATGACTTGTTCTTCAAAACCCTGCGGTTTGCGCAAGCCCGTAAGAGCGTCGTGCTTACGCTCATAATCGCATATTTTTAACGCTTCCCGAAGATTGCTGATGCGAATTTCTTCCACAAGCAAAAGAAGCCCGCCCGCCGCCAAAAACCATAGATTTTCCATTTCATACCCCTATTTCAGTTTTCAAAAAAAACAACACTTTTCACTTGATTTTAAGTATACTATATAAATATACCATTGTCAAGCATTTTTGTGCTACATTCAACCTGCTAGTGCAACACCCGCATTAAAAACTTCTAAAGGCGTCTTCCACCCGAGTCTCTTTCTCGGACGGTTATTCAACGCATCTTCAATCGCTT
>OBEQ010247267.1_pt1 | contig 10227 bp, 10 predicted proteins | sample 1670901 | NCBI WGS metagenome assembly OBEQ01 (sample SAMEA104232315, study PRJEB22302) | groundwater metagenome | biome: forest; feature: aquifer; material: groundwater | place: USA | collected 2011-08-07 | depth 5.4 m | reverse complement strand
GGCGAGGACGTTCATCGCCGGCGAGGAGGTCTATGGCGGCCCGGAAAGGGCCGCCCTACCGTGCGGGTTGAACCGCGTAACCGGTGGGATCGGATACGCCCGCGTCGTTGAAGCCGTCGCGGCGCTCGCGGCACTTGCTGCAGACGCCGCAATGCAGCCCGTCGGTCGGGTTCATGCAGGAGAGCGTCAGCTCCAGCGGAACGCCGAGCGCGACACCCATCTCGATCACCTCGGCCTTCTCCATTCCGGCAAACGGCGCGTCGATGCGAATGGCGTGCGCGAGGCCGAGCGACAGGGCGCGAGCCATCGAGTCGAAGAATTCCGGCGTCGCGTCGGGAAACGGATTCCCCGCGAGCGGCCCGAGCGCGATGCGCGCGATCCCGTGCTGCGCGCAGTAGATCGCCGTCTTGCCGAGGAGGATGATGTTGCGCCCGGTCAGATACACGTCCTCGTCGGGCGTATCGAAGGCGGGCGGCTCGCCGCGCAGCGCCCAGTGCGTCGCCGGATACAGATCGCGGACGGGGAACGTCAGCCGCGCGAGCGGCGCGAGCGCGGCGAAGACTGGCGCCGCCAGGAGGCGCTCGAGCGCGGCCAATTCCGCCGGTTCCCAGGCAAGACCCGCGCTCACGTAGATCGGGTGCACGCGCGACGCGCGCGCTTCGGAGGCCGCCAGGACGGCGCTGTCGAGGCCGGCGGAGAGAAGAACAGCTGTGTGCGTCATCTTCGCAAGACGGGCCACGGAGGTACGGAGGCACGGAGTCTTTGATGGATTCTTCTCCGTGTCTTCGTGTCTCCGTGGCCTGACGGAGTGGAAAGATTAAGATTACCGAATATGTACTCGGTGACCAAGCGCATCGACTTCTGCTACGGACATCGTCTCCTCGACTACGACGGCGTCTGCAAGCACCCGCACGGGCACAACGCCGTGGCCGAGATCGAGGTCCGCACCGACGCGCTCGACACGCGCAACATGGTCATCGACTTCAGCGACATCAAGCGCGTGGTGAAGGGGTGGATCGATCGACAGCTCGATCACAAGATGATCCTGCGGCACGACGATCCGCTCGTGCCGCCGCTCCAGTCGCTCGGTGAGCCGATCTACATCATCGACAGCAATCCCACCGTCGAGCGGATCGCGAGGCTGATCTTCGACATCTCGCGCGAGCAGGGCCTTCCCGTCGTGCGCGTCACCGTGTGGGAGACGCCGACGTCGTGGGCCACGTACACCGCCGCCTGATCGCGTTCGACCTCGACGGCACGCTCATCGACTCGTCCCGCGACCTCGCCGATTCGGTCAACGATCTGCTCGTGGAGATCGGTGCGCCGCCGCTGCCGTGCGAGTCGATCACCAGGATGGTTGGTGAGGGCGCGCGGGTGCTCATCCGCCGCGCGCTCGATGCAGCCGGCCTTCCCGAAACGCCTGACGCACTGGCGCGGTTTCTCGCGATCTATGACACGCGGCTGCTCAATCACACGAAGCCGTACGACGGGATTGCGGACGTCGTCCGCGCTGCGCGCGAGCACGCGCGGGTCTCCGTGCTGACCAACAAGCCGCTCGAGCCGACCGAGAAGGTGCTCGCCGGCCTCGGGCTGCGTGATCTCTTCGACGATGTGATCGGCAGCGATGGTCCGTTTCCGCGAAAGCCGGATCCGGCGGCACTGCGCGCGCTCATGGAACGCGCCGGCGCGACGCCGGAGCGCACGCTGATGGTGGGGGACTCGAAGATCGACTACGACACCGCACGGAACGCGTCGGTTCGATGCTGTCTGGTCTCGTACGGCTTCAGCAATCACACGCTCGACGGCGTGCCGACCGGCGACGCGTGGCTCGTGTCGGATGCGTCAGGGCTGGCGGATGTCATCGCTCGCTTCGTCGCTACCGGTTGAACGGCAGCTCGTAGGAGAGATAGCCGAATCCTGACAGCAGCGCGGATCCATCCGACCAGACGACAGGCGCGGCCACTCCCACAATCACCTGCGCGTCGCCGCGATTCCAGCCGAAGCGCGCCCCAGGAGAGACCGTGACACGCTTTTTCCCCCGGCTCATGGTCCTCTGGATCAGCGTTTCCAGCATCAGGTTCAGCATCGGTCGCGCACGCCAGATCGCGCTTGCCGCGGCCTGCGGGGCGAGCAGGCCATCCAGGTGCGTGGCACCGACATTCCAGTGCAGGTACGTATCACCCGCCTGTTCGCTGAACGGCAGGTTGACCTGCCAGCCCGTGCCGCCGCTGCCCAGGCCGCGGTCTGCGTTGCCGCTTGGAACGATCAGCGAGATGCGCGGCGAGAACGCGGGCGTCCGAGCGCCCTCGGTCAGCAGCTGGATGCGATAGTGGATCATCGCGTCGCCCACGCCCGCTCCACCGGTCGCCGTCGCGAACGGGATCGTGTATGAGATTTGATGCGTTTGGCCGAAGAGCGGCCATTCCTGCGTGAAGCTCGCGTCCCACTCGTCCCGCGCGCTCATCCTGAACGTCGCGATGTTCTGAAAGACTCCCGCGTCCTGGTTGAAGGCTTCCTCGACGAAGAACGAGTTGTCGGTGATCTCGAACGGACGCGCGCCGTTTTGAGCCAACACCGCAGACGAGGCGAGCATCACGAGGATGATGACGCGGGCAATCTGCACGAGCAGCTTGGACCCGGCGCGCGTCCCGATCGTGATCCGCCGATCGTCGCTGCCGCGCACGCGGACGCTGTCGGCGGCATTGTCGCGATCCTCCACCTCGATCGATTCGCCCGGCTTCAGATTGTTGCGCTCGATGAAACGCAGGAACATCTTGTCCTGGTCGATCACGCGCCTCACGATCACGCGCGTGTGAAGCGGGCACGTCAGCAGCGTCTGCCCGCTCTGCGGCTTCACGACGCCCTCGGCGTCCGGGATCGGATCGCCGTGCGGATCGACTTCCGGCCGACCGAGCATTTCGTCCATGCGGTCGATCAACCGGTTGGAGACCACATGTTCGAGGAGCTCGGCCTCCTCGTGGACTTCATCCCACCGCAGCCCCATCACCTGGACGAGAAACAGTTCCACCAGTCGATGGCGCCGCAGCACGAGCGCGGCGAGCTTTTCGCCCGCGCGGGTGAGCGCGACGCCGGTATAGGGCTCGTACTTCACGAGGCCGGACTCCGCGAGCGTCTTGACCATCGTCGTGGCCGTGCCGGGGGTGACGCCGAGCGTCGAGGCCAGCTGTCCCATGGCGAGCAGGTGCGGCGCGGATCCGGGCGAGGTGGACCCCAGGTAGATGGTTTTCAAGTAGTTCTCGACCGTGCTCGACGGCAGCATGGCAGCAATAATAACTTGACTTTTGATTGGTCGCACAGTTAATTTTGACCAGTCAAAATGGCGTCAGAGCTTGATTCGGTCGACCAGCCCGGGTGGCGCCTGCCCCGGGGCGAGCTCAGTCTCCGCGAAGTCCACGGCTCGATCGCGGTCCCGCAGAACGCGGGCTTCTGGCGGAAGCTCTTTGCCTTTGCGGGACCCGGTTACCTGGTCGCGGTCGGCTACATGGACCCGGGCAACTGGGCGACGGACCTGGCCGGCGGCGCCCGTTACGGCTACACGCTCCTCAGCGTCATTCTGATTTCGAACCTCATGGCGATCCTGCTGCAGGCGCTCGCCGTGCGCCTCGGCATCGCCAGCGGGCGCGACCTGGCGCAGGCGTGCCGCGATCACTATTCGTGGCCGGTGACCGTCGGACTCTGGATCCTCTGCGAGATCGCGATTGCCGCGTGCGACCTTGCCGAGGTGATCGGCGCGGCGATCGCGCTCAATCTCCTCTTTCACCTTCCCCTTCTCTGGGGCGTCTGTCTGACATCGCTCGACGTGCTGATCGTCCTCTTCCTGCAGAATCGGGGCTTCCGCTACGTCGAAGCGCTTGTCGTCGGACTGATTTTCCTGATTGCGGGCTGCTTCGCGATTGAGCTCTGGCTCTCGAAACCGGAGCTGGTCGGAGTCACTGCCGGTTTCATCCCGCACGCGGAAATTCTCCGCAATCCCGACATGCTCTACATCGCGATCGGCATTCTCGGCGCGACCGTCATGCCGCACAACCTGTACTTGCACTCGTCCATTGTGCAGACGCGGAAGTACGTCGACACGTTCGCGAGCAAGAGCGAGGCGATTCGATTCGCCACGATCGATTCGAGCGCGGCGCTGATGTTCGCGCTCTTCATCAACGCGGCGATTCTCATCATGGCGGCCGCGACGTTTCACGGCTCGGGCCACGAAAGCGTCGCGGACATCGGCGATGCCTACCAGCTCCTCCCCCCGCTGCTGGGGACCAGCGCCGCGAGCGTGTTGTTCGCCGTGGCGCTGCTGTGCTCGGGCCAGAACGCCACGCTGACCGGCACGCTGGCCGGCCAGATCGTCATGGAGGGCTTCCTCAACCTGCGCGTCCGGCCGTGGCTGCGCCGGCTCATCACGCGGATGCTCGCGATCATTCCGGCGATCATCGTCGTCGCGTTGTACGGGGAACGCGGCACCGGCACGCTCCTGATCGCAAGCCAGGTCGTCCTCAGCCTGCAGCTGTCGTTTGCGGTCTTCCCGCTGGTGCTGTTCACGGGCGACCGGGCCAAGATGGGTCCGTTTGTGGCGCCTCCCTGGATGCGCGCGCTGGCATGGACCGTCGCAGTTATCATTGCGGCGTTGAACGGCTGGCTGCTCTACCAGACGCTGGCGTAAGCATGTATCGCCGCATCCTCGTCGCCATCGAGAACTCGCCCGCGGACCACGCGATCGTGGAGCACGTGCGCAAGCTGGCGGCGCTCACCGGCGCGGAGCTGCACCTCGTGCACGTGGCTGATGGCTGGGCGGCGCGCAACTTCGATCAGCTGCAGCTGCGAGAGTCGGAGGAGATGAAGGAGGACCGGGATTACCTCGACAAGCTGGCCGCCGACCTCACGTCGAAAGGTCTCACGGTCTCGACCGAGCTCGCGATGGGCGATCCCGCCACCGAGCTCATTCGCCTCGCGGAAGAGCGCGAGGTCGACCTGCTGGCGATGTCCACGCACGGCCACCGCTTTCTCAACGACCTCGTGCGCGGCACCACGGTCAACCGCGTCCGGCACCTCGTGAAAATTCCCGTCCTCCTGCTGCGTGCGCAGTAGCGTCCGCCTTCAGGCGGACTTGTATGACTCTTCGCTCCACGATCGCGACCCCCGCGGGCAAGCGGCGCTACGTGCGCGGCCTGTTCGCCACGATCGCCGACCGGTACGACGTCATCACCGTGGCGCTCTCGTACGGACGCGATCGCCGCTGGAAGAAGCGGCTGATCGACCTGGCGCGCATCACGTCCGGCGATCGAGTGCTCGATCTTGCGTGCGGCACCGGCGACATTCTGTTCGCCGCGGCGCGGACAGCGCGGTTTGCCGCGGGCCTCGACCTGACGTTCCGGATGCTGCAGCTGGCCACCGCAAAGCCGTCACGTCCCCGCGCGCCGCTCGTGGCCGGCGACATGCTCGCGCTGCCGTTCGGCGGCTCGCGGTTCACCGTCGTGACGATCGGCTACGGGTTGCGGAACGTGTCCGATCTCGAGCAGGCGATCGACGAAATCCGCCGCGTGCTCGCTCCCGGCGGACGTCTGCTGTCGCTCGACTTCAATCGCCCGGCGAATCCGGTCGTCCGCGCCGCGTATCTCTTCTACCTGACGATCGTCGGTTCGACGCTCGGCCTGCTGCTTCACGGCGACCCGGACACCTACCGCTACATTCCGGAATCGATTCGCAGCTACCCCGGGGCCGCAGGCGTCGCGCGCCTGCTCGAGCGGCGCGGCTTCACGGAAGTTCACGTCGTTTCGCTGCTTGGCGGCCTCATGGCGATTCACCAGGCGCGGAGGGCGGCGCGGGAGACGGATGTAGTTGCCAGTACTGCCGAGTTGAGGCCTAATAGGTGATCCCCCGTCACACAAGATTGACTGTGGTCACCACTGCACGCGACGCCATCGTCGTCCGCCTTCGCGAAGCGCGTGGCGAGGTGCGCTTCGACGTGATGCGGCTGCTGCGGCGTTGCGCGGACAGCGGCGGCTCGGCCCTCTTCCTGTTGTCGAACCTGCGCCCGTCGATCCGAATCAACGGGGACATCGTCGTGCTCGACGACGAAGAGGCCCTTGGCCCCGGCGACATCCAGACCGCGCTGATCGACTTCATTCCCGAAGACATCCTCGATGCCGAGGCGACGACGTATGCGAGAGACATCGCCGACGTCGGGCGCGTGCGCTGCCGCGCGATGCGCGATCGGCGGGGACCGGGCGTCATCTTCACGATGATGCCGGCCACGGCGGTTGCGTCGACGCGTGTGACGCTTCAGCCCCGGATCACAGGGCTCTGCGACGAAGCGGAAGGCGTTGTGATCGTGTGCGGCGCGCGCGCGTCGGGCAAGTCCACGCTCGTCGCTGCGCTCATCGGGCACATGATCGAGAGCCGGCGGGACTACGTCATCGCGCTCGAGGAGCGCATCCAGCTCCTGCACGAGAGCGAAGAGTCGCTCGTCAGCCAGCGCGAGGTCGCGGCCGCGCAGATGGCGGCGACAATTCGCGCCGCGCTCTGCGAGGAACCCGATGTGCTCGTCGTCGACGAGCTGCGATCGGTGGAGGATGCGCGCGGGGCGCTCGATGCGGCAACCGGCGGGAGGCTGGTGATTTGTGTGTTGACCGCTCCGGATCCCGTGGCGGCGCTCGAGCAGGTCGTCGACATGTTCACAGCGGAAGAACGTCCGCAGATCTGCCGGGCGCTGGCCACCGCGCTGCGCGGCGTCGTCGCGCAGCGCCTTGTCCGGCGGGTGCGCGAGGGACGCTCGCCGGCGCGCGCGGTGCTTCTGAGCTCTCCGGGCGTGTCCGCGCTTGTCGCCGCGGGACGGCTGGCGGATTTGAAGGCGTCGGTCGAGTCCTTGTAGGCGGACCTCGCTATCGTTCCAACCAGGGCTCCAACGCGCCCACCAGGAACGCGAGCACGTCGGCGTCGGACAGATCCTGCGGCGCGGCGCCAGCCTTGATCGGCCGTTCGTCTTCAATCGTCCGCGACCCTCGAGTGCGGCGAATCCGTCCGACGACCACCGATCGATCGCCGTTCGTGTCCAGCGCGAACTCGACGTAGTCATCGCGCCCGCGATCCGAGGCAAGCCGAAGACCGCCGCTCGGCGTCGATACGGTAAACGGGTATCCTTCGGCCTTGAGCGCGTTTGCCATCATCCGCGTCGTCGGCGTCGCGACCTCTTCCAGGAACGCGGCGTAGGCGCGCTCGGCTTCCGCGGCATGCTGCCGCTGCTGCTGCGCGCGCGACCTGGCGCGATCGATGGCGTGAATGAGTTGTTTCCTGACTTCGGATACGTCCACGTGTACCTCGTAGGTTACAGGGAACAGGGTACAGGTTGGAGGCGGCCCTGTAACCTGCCCTGTAATCTGTACCCTGGAACCTGTACCCTTCACCGTGATGGAGATTGATTACACCAAGGCCCGCCGGCTCCTCGCGCGCCGCGATCCGATCCTGCGCGATCTGATGCGCGCGCACGGGCCCTGCAGGCTCGCCGAGAGGCAACAGACCGATCCGTTCAAGGCGCTGATCCGCGCCATCGTCGGGCAACAGCTCTCGACCAAGGCTGCGGCGACGATCTTCGCGCGCTTTGAAGCGCTGTTCGACGTCTTTCCGTCGCCTGAGCAGGTGACGGCCATGCCGGACCAGCGCCTGCGCAGCGTCGGACTCAGCGCGCAGAAGACCGGCTACCTCCGGGACCTGTGCCGTCGCATCGACGAAGGCGCGCTGCCGATCGGTGCCCTCGATCGAATGGACGACGAATCAGTGGTCGAGACATTGACACAGGTGAAGGGAATCGGCCGGTGGACGGCGGAAATGTTCCTGATTTTCCGCCTCCAGCGCCCCGACGTCCTTCCCGTCGGCGATCTTGGGATCGTGAAAGCCGTTCAGCGAGCGTATAAACTCCGCAAGACGCCGACGCCGGATCGCCTGACGCGAATCGGCGAGGCGTGGCGACCCTACCGATCAGTGGCGTGCTGGTACTTGTGGGCAAGCCTGAACAACGCCCCGACGAAGGACTGACGCACCATGCAGACACGAACGCTCTCTCGCCTTGTCGTTGCCGCAACTCTCTCCGTTCTCGCGGCGGTCACATCGCTGGCCGCGCAGAATCGCCCGGCGCCCGCCGCGTCGGACATTCCAAAAATCGCGTTCGAGAAGTACACGATGCCCAACGGCCTCGACGTGATCCTCAGCCAGAATCACCGGCTGCCGCTCGTCGCGGTGAATATCTGGTATCACGTCGGACCCGCGAACGAGGCGGCAGGCCGGACCGGCTTCGCGCATCTCTTCGAACACATGATGTTCCAGTGCTCGAAGCATGTGCCGTGCGACTCGCACATCCGCCTGCTCGAGGCGGCGGGCGCCAGCGATCTCAACGGCACGACCGACTACGACCGCACGAACTACTTCGAAACGGTCCCGTCGAATCAGCTGGACCTGGCCCTCTGGCTCGAATCCGATCGCATGGGTTATCTGCTGGACAAGGTGGATCAGCCGGCGCTCTCCAACCAGCAGGACGTCGTCCGGAACGAGCGCCGTCAAAGCGTCGAGAACCAGCCGTACGGCCTCGCCGAAGAGGCGCTTGTGCAGGCGCTTTTTCCCAAGACGCATCCGTATTACGGCAACGTCATCGGGTCGCATGAGGACATCCAGGCGGTGAAGCTCGAGGATGTGAAGAATTTCTTCAAGCAGTACTACGCGCCGAACAACGCGAGCCTCGTCATCATCGGGGACATCGATCCCGCGCGCACCAAGGCGCTCGTTCAGAAGTACTTCGGCACGCTGAAGCGCGGGCCGGCGGTGCCCCCGATCAAGGCCGACGCTCCGAAGATTACCGCCAAGCGGCGCCTCGTTGTCCCCGCGCGCGTCGAGCTGCCGCGCGTCTACATGGCGTGGGTGACATCGCCCATCTTCATGCCGGGCGACGCCGACGCGGACATGGCTGCCGAGATCCTTGGCGGAGGCCGTTCCAGCCGCCTCTACAAGAAGCTGGTCTACGAAAAGCAGATCGCACAAGCCGTGAATGCGTCGCAGTACTCGCTGATTCTCGGGTCGATTTTCCAGATTGAGGCGACGGCGAGGCCCGGCCACACCGTCGACGAGCTCGAGAAGGCGATCGACGAAGAGCTGACGGCGTTCCGGGCGACCCCGCCGGCCGCGCGCGAAGTCGAGCAGGCGCGCAACACGATTGAGACCAACATCGTCGGCAGCCTCGAGCGGCCTGGTGGGTTGGCGAACCGGGTGAACTCCTACAACCATTTCGTGAAGACGCCCGATTACTTGCAGAAAGACATCGAGCGGTACCGTGGTGTGACGGCGGCGAGCCTCCAGACCTTTGCGCGGAGCCAGCTCGCGGCGAACGCGCGCGTCGTGCTGCACGCGGTTCCCGGCGTGCCCGCGCAGGCCCCGCAGGTCGCAACACCCGCGGCCCCGCCGTCGGCACAAGGGGCGGGCGCGGAGGCGATCAACGCCGACGAGCCATGGCGCAACGAGATGCCGAAGGCCGGAACGGCAACGACGCTCACGCTGCCGACGCCGCAATCCGTGACGCTGCCTAACGGGCTGACGCTGATCCTCAGCGAACGGCCGGGCATTCCAATCGTCGCGGCAAACCTCGTGCTCAAGACGGGCAGTGACGCGAATCCCCTCGACAAGCCAGGCCTCGCCAATTTCGTCGCGGCGATGCTCGATGAGGGCACGACCACGCGCAGCGCGCCGCAGATTGCCGACGAGCTCGCGCAGCTTGGCGCGTCGTTGAACACCAACAGCTCGATGGATGCGACGACGCTCTCGGCCCGCTCGCTGTCGAAGAACTTCGCGGCCACGCTCGACATTCTTGCGGACGTCGCGCTGCGCCCGTCCTTCCCGGCGGCGGAAGTCGATCGACAGCGCGCGAGCCGGCTGGCGCAGGTGGTCCAGCAGCGCGATAACCCGGTACAGGTCGCGGCTCAGGTGATGGCCGCCGCGCTCTACGGGCCGCGACATCCGTACGGCTACAGCGAGCTCGGCACCGAAGCCTCCGTCAAGGGCATCACGCACGACGACATGCTGGCGTTCTGGAAACAGAACTTCGTTCCGAACAACGCTGCGCTGGTCGTCGCCGGGGGCATCTCGATGGCGGAGCTGCGCGGCCTCGCGGAAAAGACGTTCGGCGCCTGGCCACGCGGCACGCCCGTCACTCCCGCGCTCGGCACGCCGGTC
>OBEQ011909557.1_pt1 | contig 10229 bp, 12 predicted proteins | sample 1670901 | NCBI WGS metagenome assembly OBEQ01 (sample SAMEA104232315, study PRJEB22302) | groundwater metagenome | biome: forest; feature: aquifer; material: groundwater | place: USA | collected 2011-08-07 | depth 5.4 m | reverse complement strand
TCACCGAGGTCTGGGACCGCCATGTGCTGAGGGAAGGGCGGGACTGCGGCGTATTCGCGATCGACGATCTGCCCCGCCCCATCGAGCCGATCGTGACCGCGCTCATCGAGCGATACCACGCCACGCGGTCGGTCGCGGGGCGGAACCAGTGAGCCGGGAGGATCTCCTTGCGGTCAATGCCGCCATCATCGGCGAGCGACCGACCGGGCTCGGCCTCTACGCCGCGCGGCTGATCGAGAGTCTCGACGCGCTCGGGGAACGCCTCCTCGTGTACACGTCTCGGCCCGACCTCCTCGCCGTCCGAACCGCGCGCCTCGTGGGCACCCCCGCCGCGGGGCGGCCCGAGCGGGGTGCCGGAGGGCACGTGCTCCGTCTGCTCTGGACGCAGACGGGCCTCCGGATGCGCGTCCGGCGCGACCGTCCCCGCCTTCTTCTGAACCTCTTCCCCGAGGGCCTCCTCTGGCCGGCGGTCCCGCAGGTCACCATCGTGCACGATCTGCTGCCGCTACAGTACCCCGCCGAGTACCCTCGGCAGCAGCACTACTTCCGGCATTACGTTCCCGCGGTGCTGCGCCAATCGCGAGCGGTGATCGTCAGCTCGGAGAGCACGCGCCGCGATGTCCTCGAGCGCTACCGCCTGCCCGCCGAGAAGGTCCATGTGGTGCACTGCGGCTACGACCCGCGACGCTTCACGCCCGGCCCAACGAGGACAGGCGGCGAGCCTTACGGCCTCTACGTTGGGAACGTGATGCCGCACAAGAATCTTCTGCGCGTCGTGGAAGCGTTCGCGCGCCTCGGACCCGGCCCGCGGCTCGTGATTCGGGGCTCCGGTCGCGTTTCGCACGTGCGGGCGCTGCGGGCGCGGATCACCTCGCTCGGCATCGCCTCGCGAGTCGACTGGCAGGCCTACGCGCCCGACGCCGAGCTCCTCGATCTCTACCGGGGCGCGCGGCTCCTGGTCGTCCCCTCGCTGTACGAGGGCTTTGGTCTCCCCGCGCTCGAGGCGATGGCGTGCGGGACACCGGTGCTCACCTCGTGCGTTTCGTCTCTGCCGGAAGTCGTGGGTGACGCCGCCATCCTCGTCGATCCCACGGACACCGACGCCATCTCGGCAGCCCTCGCGCGCCTGTTCGACGACGACGTCCTGGCGAAGGAGCTGGCCGAGCGAGGCCTCGCCCGGTCGCGGATGTTCTCCTGGGAGAAGACCGGGCAAGGCGTGTGCGCGGTACTGCGCCGGACGCTCGAGGAAACGTGACCCCGGTCCTTCGCGTTCGGAGGAGCCCGGCGACCTCCGCTTCAGGAGCTTCTCGGGTTTCGGCCCCGCACAGTGATAATCTCCACGCCGTGGTCGAACTGTCCGCTGCTGTGCCCGGCCCGCGATGAGCGAGACGAAGATCAAGTCGCTGTATGAGCTTGAACTCGTGCTCGAGCGGGAGCGCGCGCGAGGGCGACGCGTCGTGCAGTGCCACGGCGTCTTCGATCTTCTCCACCCGGGACACATCCGCCATCTGGAGGCGGCCCGTCGGGACGGCGACCTGCTCGTGGTGACGGTCACGCCTGACCGCTTCGTCAATAAAGGGCCGGGGCGGCCGGTGTTCAACCAGCGCCTCCGCGCGGAGTCACTGGCGGCGCTCGAGCCGGTGGATTACGTGGCGGTCACGGAGTCCCCTACCGCCGTCGAGGCGGTCCGGAAGCTGCGTCCCGCGGTCTACGTGAAGGGGAGCGACTACGCTGACGCCGCGACGGACCTGACGGGGGAGATCGACGACGAGCGACTCGCGGTCGAAGCCGGTGGCGGCCGCGTTCACTTCACGAATGAGATCACCTTCAGCTCGTCGGGGCTCCTCAACTCCCACTTCGACGTCTACCCCGAGGAGGCGCAGGCCTTCCTGCGGGAGTTCCGGGCCCGCTACACGGCGGATGCCGTGGTCGGCGCCCTCAAGAGCCTGAAGAACATCCGGGTCCTGGTCATCGGCGACACGATCATCGACGAGTACCACTACGTGCAGTCGATCGGGAAGTCCCCGAAGGAATTGCTCGTCGCCACCCGGTTCGTCCGGGAGGAGCACTTCGCCGGGGGCATCCTTGCCTGCGCCAACCACGTCGCGGGCTTCTGCGAGCAGGTCGGCCTCGTGACCGTCCTCGGGGCCCAGGACTCCCGCGAGACGTTCATCCGGGAGCGGCTCAAGCCGAACGTCACGCCCCGGTTCTTCGTGCGGCCGGACACGGGGACGGTGGTCAAGCGCCGGTTCGTGGAGCAGGCCTTCCTCAACAAGATGTTCGAGATCGCCTTCCTCGACGACAGCGAGCTGCCCGCGTCGGTCTCCGACGAGATCGGGGGCTACCTGCGCGGGGTGGTGGACCGGTACGACCTGGTGCTCGTCGCCGACTACGGCCACGGCTTCCTGAACCGCGACCTGATCCTGCTGCTTGCCGCCGAGTCCCGGTTCCTGGCCGTGAACGTCCAGACCAACAGCGCCAACACGGGCTTCAACCTGATCACCAAGTACCCGCGGGCGGACTACGTGTGCATCGACGAGCCCGAGGTGCGGCTGGCTACGCCCGATCAGACGAGCCCCATGCAGGACATCATCGGCCGCGTGGCCAAGGACCTGACCGCCCGGCGGGTCACGATCACCCGCGGCCATCGCGGCTCCATGACGTACGAGGACCAGGAGGGCTGCTTCGAGGTGCCGGTGCTGTCGCGGGAGGTGGTGGACCGGATCGGCGCGGGCGACGCCTACCTCGCGATCACGGCGCCCTGCGCCGCCGCCCGCTACCCGGCGGAGATGGTCGGGTTCATCGGCAACGCGGTGGGCGCCCTCGCCGTCCGCATCATCGGCAACCGCACCGCCGTCGAGCCGGTGCCCCTGTTCAAGTTCATCGCGGCTCTTCTCAAATGAGGGCGGCGCTCGAAGGGCTCCGGGCGTCTGACCCGCTTCCGCGGTCGGCACGGGCCACTTCCTGACGTTGGTTCCATCCTGCGCGAGCGCCATGTGCTGCCGAGTGCTGCGCCGTTCACTGACGCCCGCGCGCCCGGGCACCCCCGGGCCAAACCACTGACGGCTCTCGTCGCCGCGCGCGCGGGCTTTTGCTCGCGGTCGCGGCCCAGGTCGTGGTCTGGCGGAGTTTCCAGCCGGGCAGGCAGTATGTCTCGTTGCTCGGAGTGCATTTGGCCACCGTCGGCCGGGCGGCTGCCGCACGTGTCGCTGTCCTCTATCTCGCGCCCGGGGCCTCACGTCTTCTGCCGAGCACTGTGTCCGGTTGCGCGAACTTCGCGGTCCTCTATGCAGCGTTGTTCGCAGCCTACGCCACGACCTTCTCCGCGATCCAGGCGGACAGCCCGACGATGAGCCTCCTCCTGCGCCTCGAGCGGGCTGAAGCGCGGGGAATGACGAGGCGAGAGCTGCTTGCCGAGCTGGGGCGACGATGTCCTCGTGATCCCCCGACTCGACGACCTCGTTGCCGGCAAGCTCGCGTGCCTCGAGCCCGGGCGCTACCTCATGCGGCCGCGCGGGGCCCTGTTCGCGTGGATCATGGCCTCCTATCGGGCGCTGCTCGGCATGGAGCGTGGCGGGTGATCTTCGCGCTGGCGCCCGTCGCGGCCCTTCTCCTGTGCGTGGCGCTCCACGTCCTCGTGTCACGAGTAGCCCCGATGTTTTCGCGGTTTTCGGCCATCGCGCTGAGCGTCTTCGCCGGCCTCGCCGCCATACCGAGGCTGGCCATCCTCGAGCGCGCACACACAGGAGAACCGGTCGACCCCGGGATGATCGTGGCCCGGTCCCTCGCCTACCCGGCTTTCGCGTATACCTACGCGTTCGGCCTTTTCAATCTGGCCTGAGTCGGCGCGCAGGGTGCGTCTGCTCATCGAGGTACGGGACACGGGCCGTCGCGGTCTCACCCGCGAGGACGTGCTGAGAGCTTATAGGGCGGAAACGATCATCGATGCGAGACTCGGGCGCCTGCTCGCCGCCGGCCAGATCTCCGAGCAGGAGGGCGTTACGTGATTCGGCGGTCGCTGATGCTGACGGCCGCGAAACTCCTGGTCATGGGCAAGCGTGTGCTGCTCGGCGCTGAGAGCGAGTTCGGAGCGACGCGGAGGGAGGATCGTGGCGCGATGGAGCGATCAGGGCCGGACCTCGACCGCGAGCCTGAGCGGGGCGGTCCCTGAAGCCGCGAAGGCTCCTACGGATTCGCTGACCAAGCCGAACTCGAGAGTGTAGCGCCCGGGTCGTCCTGGCGCGTCGAGCGGCGCGCGAAACTCGTAGCGCTGCCCGGGGAACACGTCGAAGCGGATTCGCGAGGAGCCCGAAAGTGCTTCGAGCTCGCCCGTCGCGTCGCGCCAGCGCCAGGCGAGGCTGACCACCCCCCGATCGTTCGTCGCCCGCGCCAACCAGACCGCCTGTCCCGTGTTCGTGGCCGTCAGGCGGACCGTGATCTGCTGCGATGGCGCCACCACGAGGGGTACCAGGGGCTGCGGGAGCGTGTACCGGGCGCCCAACCCTGCCGCCGCGTCTCGACTGGTCACCGGCGATTCTCGGCGGACAACGACCGTGGCGCGAGCGGGCCCGACGGTCAGGAAGGGGACTGAGACTTCGAGTGTATACGGCCCTGGTGCGACGGGAGTCTTGATCGCAAGCGGGATCGCCGCCGTCTCACCCGCCGGGATGACCGGCGGCAATTGTGCTCGTACGCTCTGCCTAATCGGGCTGCGGTCCCTGTCGGTACGCCATGTCACCTGCGCACGCGATTCACCGAGCGGCCGCGGGTGCACCCAGGGGAGCGCCCCATCGGCCCTGATCATCAGTCCGATCCGGATCTCGCGACCTGCTGGCGTCGCGAGGGGGACCGAGATGGAGCTCGAGCGGACTGGACGAGCGTCGACCGGGGGCACGGAGTAGACGACGTCGTGTCCGAAGGTTGCGAGGACGCGCAGAGGAAGGCGGTGCTCGGCGGCGGCCCACCGTGCCTGTTCGAGGGCGCTGAGCCGATCCGTGTGAACGACGACCGCGGCGACTCCGAGGGCGCCCGCGTACTCGACGGCCCGGGGCCCGGGCAGCTCATTCAGCGCGTCTCTGATCTCGAAATATGTCGGCGGGACGAACGAGCTGTGGCCGTTGACCAGAGGCAGCCAGTGCCGGGTGCTGAGGTACACGTACTCGTATTCCTGGTCGAGCGTGATCGGGAGCTCGGCGATAGGGCCCGGGCGAGCGGCGGCCAGCCAGCGGTATACCTCGGGCACGTCCCGCCCCGCAATTACCTGGACCAGGGGCATCGGCTTCGCGCCGAGCTCGAGGAAGAGCGCGACGACGAGCGCGATCGCGACGACCGGGAACGCCAGGCGGCGCCACGCGGCGGGGCCGCGGCGTGCGGCAGCCTCGCAGCAGGCGAGGGCGCCGAACGTCGCGATCGGCACGGCCGCGAGAACCGCCAGGAACGCGAACCGCGCGGGAACACGCATGCCGGTCCATCCCGGCACGACGTGGTAGAGCAGCAGGTAGGGAAGGGGGATGCGGGTCTTGTGTCCAAAGGCGACGAGGAAAGGACCGAGGGAAAGGACGACCGCGAGTACGATCACGAGCCCGGAGGCCCGCCGGAGGCGGGATACCTCGCCCGGTGGCAGCCCGCCGACCGTGGCGCGGCCGCCGATGATGACGAGTCCGATCAGCAGGAGGCCCGGAAACAGATCGCGCTCGCCGGTGGGCCATGGGGCGGTCGGGTTGAAGAGCACGAGGTAGAGATCGTTCATCAGCGAAGGAGCCTTCAGATAGCTGAGGACGTCCGCCGAGTACCCGACGATCCCGCCGATGGGGCGTGAGGCGCCCCATGTGCGATTGACGGCCAGGTAGGGAAGGAGGAAGGGGAGCGTCGCGACAAGACCAGAGGCCGCAGCGGCCCCGACGCGCGCCAGCATAGACCTGGTCAGGATGCGCCGGTCGACGGCGAGCGCATAGTATGCGGCGTAGGCCGTCACCGCCACCGTCAGCATGAAGCCGAGATAGACCGTCGAGAGCACCTGGAGCCAGAAGCATGCGGTGAACGCCGTGAGGTCTCGCCACCGGTGCCTGACGAGGAAGCGGTCCACGAATAGCAGCGCGAGCGGCGCCCAAAAGAAGCTCAGGAGCTGGAGGTGCGCGAGCTGGCCCAGGCGGTACGGCGCGAACCCGAAGAGGGCGCCGCCGACCAGCGACGGCCAGAAGGCTCGAGTCCAGGAGTACGCAAGGCAGAAGCCGGTGAAGCCCGAGAGCGCGAACGAGAGAAGGAAGACGGCGTTGTAGGCGGCCACCGGGTTTCCGGTGAGGAGATACGCCGGGGCGAAGAGCGGCAAGACACCCAGCAGGTGGTCGGAGAACGCCAGGGAGCGCTCGACGGGGAAGAAGATGTTGGCGTCGAAGAGCCTGGCGGGGGCGGTGGAGAGCGCGTGAACGTCCCACGCGAGGATCCATGTGATGAGTAGCGGGTCCCGCGCGTCGGCGGGGACGTGAGACCCGAAGTGTGAGAGGAGCGGCGATGTCCTGACGGTGGCGAGAACGAGGAAGAGGAGCAGCGCGCCACCGAAGCGAACCGAGGTGCGCACCCTGTACGCGTAGCATTTTTCTCACGAGACAGGCAAGTGATTGGCTATCCTCCGGGACGGCATGGGTGACGAGGCTTCGTCGTCGCGCGCGGTCATCTGGTTGATTTGCCATTATCCTGATCATCCCGAAGCCGACGAGCGTGTCCGGGCCGCGGCCCAGCTCCATCGATCCCTGAGCCTTCCGATCTGGCTGTTCGGCTCGACCTCGGCCCAGTACCCGCAGAGCGTCGAGCGTGTGCTGAAGGAGAAGGTCGTCGGCCGCGGGGTCCCGCCGGAGGCGGTGCTCTGCTCCGGCGAGCTGGAGGATCCCCCGGTGTCGCTTGACACCGCGCAGGAGGCCGGGAATGTAGTCGCGGCCGCCCGTCGGGAGGGCGTGACGACGCTCGTCTGCGTCTCCAATCGGCTGCAGCTTCTCCAGGTTCGTGGGCTTCTGCGCAAGGTCCCGCTCCGCCTGATCTTCGCGCCCGTGCCGCTTCGCGACTGCCGATGGTGGTATGTGCTTGCCCGGCTCCTCCTCATTCCGGTGGCTTTCGCGGGGATCGGAGCGAATTTCCCGCCCTTGGTGCTGCTCAGGACGGCAAGGGCTCGACTGGCCGCATGGCCCTTTTGACGACGGCGCAGGCCGCCCGGCCGCGGCAGCCCCCGCACTCGAAGCTGGTCAAGCTCGTGGTCGCATTCACAACGAGTGCATCGCTCCTGGCGGGACTGCTGTGGCGCGCCGATCTGCTCGCGCTCGGAGTTCAGCTCTCGCACACGCATTGGGGCTGGGCGCTGACGAGGGCGTCCGTCGCCCTCGTCGGGGTCTGGACCCGCGCGCGTCGCTGGCACTACCTGTTTCCGCTCGGCTCCAACCCACCGGCACTGTTTCGCGCGTCCATGATCGGCTACATGGCGAACAACGTCCTTCCGCTCCTGGCAGGAGAGCTGGTGCGTGTGGTGCTGGCCGGCTGGTCGCTGGCCCGTTCCCCGGTGCGTTCGGCTGACGGCGCCGCCAGCCTGACACCGGCCTGCTCACCCCGGCATCCGGACTCGCTGTACGGCGACCACAGCGTCCAGTAACCTCCCGCTGAGATGAGATGTCTGCCGCTGGCGTCATCCTTGCTTGCCTCGGTCCATGGGAGGGGAGAGCCATGGAGGAGCAGCGTAGCCTCGATGGGCAGCGGGTCGACTGGCCGATCTTCGTGTGGATCAACGACACGCGCTTCCTGGCCGGACAGGTCGTCAGCGCGAGCCGGCACCGGATGTGGATGACCTTGAACTGGCTGCCTCCGGGACTCCTGCAGCCGGGCCAAGAGTATCGTGCGGAGGTCCGGTCCGACCGGCGGACCCGGCGCAGGTATCTGGTGCTCGTGCGCTACATCGGCCCCGAGGGAGTCGGCCTGGAAATCCGCGGGGAGCTTTCGACGACGGGGCTGCCCATTCAGCCGTCGCGCCTGGCGAGCTAGACTTGAAATGGCGGATGAGACGAGGCTGATTCGCGGTGTTCTGGCCGGGTTCGTCCTTGGTGCGCTTCGCGGACCCAAGCAAGTCATGACGGCAACCCTTTTCCTCCTCACGGAAAACCACGTGATCATCCCCGGCCCAGACGACAGGCAGCAGGAGTAGTCGAAGGAAGCGTGGGAGACACCGACGCCATAGGCTCCGCTCGACCCGGAGATCGACCCGGAGATCGGTGACGGCGCAGCCGAGCCCGTTGGGGCAACCGAACTACATCGCGGTCGACGCCGATGCGGCGATCTCGCTGCCGCAAAGGACGAGGCCGCGCACGCTCGCGTGGTTGGCGACAACGGCGATGTCGCCGACCCCTGAAAAGCGGCACGCCTCGACCGTGACGTCATCGCCATGGTAGATGCGGACCGCGTCGAGGTCGGGAAGCTGGGGCGGAACGCGAGCCCGCGGATGGTCACGCGGCTCGCCCGGACGTTGAGGACGTTCGCAGTACTCACGGCATAGCTCATCCACGGCGGAGAGAGTCCTTCGCCCGGATCACGACGCCCTCACGCTCGAACGTGCAGGGGGCCCGGATAGTCGCCGGGCTCGAGGACCAAGTCCTCGCCCGGCGCGAGCGCGGCGATCGCCCGGCAGTCCGCTCGCGGCCCGATCTCGCCGGGGAGCACACCGTCTGCAGCGAGCCAGACCGTGAGCAGGGTGGCGGCGAGAATAGGAAGCGCACCTGGAGTCATGGTTTTGCAAGATAGCACTGGCGCAACTCCCCGGCGGCACCCCGCTGCTATACTGTCCCGGTGCAGGTGGCCCTGGTCCACGACTGGCTGACCGGGATGCGGGGCGGGGAGCGCTGCCTCGAGGTGTTCTGCGAGCTGTTCCCCGACGCCGACCTGTACACGCTCTTGCACGTGCCGGGCAGCGTCTCGCCGGCGATCGAGCGGCGCCGCATCGTCACCTCGTTCGTCCAGCGGCTGCCCGACGCCGCCCGCCGCTACCGCCAGTACCTTCCGCTCTTCCCCGCCGCCGTGGCCGGCTTCGACCTCTCCCGCTACGATCTCGTGCTCTCCTCGAGCCACTGCGTGGCCAAGGGCGCGCGCCCTGGCCCCCGCGCGCTCCACCTCTGCTACTGCTTCACGCCGATGCGCTACGTGTGGGACCTGTACGACGACTACTTCGGCGCGCGGGCGCCCGGCGCCGCGCGCCTGCTGATGCCGCCCGTCGCCGCCGCCCTTCGCCGCTGGGACCGGCGCGCGAGCGCGCGCGTGCACCGGTTCGCGGCGATCTCGCGCTTCGTCGCCGACCGGATCCGGCGATGTTACGGCCGGCCGGCCGACGTGATCCACCCGCCCGTGGACGTCGCGCGCTTCCGGTTGGCCGGGGAGCCCGGCGCGTTCTACCTGGTCGTCTCCGCGCTGGCGCCGTACAAGCGCGTCGACCTCGCGATCGGCGCCGCCAATCGCCTGGGCGCGCGGCTGGTGGTGGCGGGATCGGGGCCGGAGGAGCGGGCCCTGCGCGCGCTCGCCGGCCCCACCGTCGAGTTCCTCGGCTGGCGGAGCGACGCCGAGGTGGCCGAGCTCTTCGCGCGCTGCCGCGCCGTCCTGTTCCCCACGCTCGAGGACTTCGGGATCGTGCCGCTCGAGGCGATGGCGGCCGGGCGCCCGGTGATCGCGCTCGGCCGCGGGGGCGCGCTCGAGACGATCGTCCCGCCGGAGGGGGGCGACGACCGCCCGACGGGGCTTTTCTTCGCGGAGCAGACGGTGGAGGCGCTGGTGGAGGCCATCCGCCGGTTCGAGGCGAGCGCGCACCGGTTCGAGCCCAAGGCCCTGCGCGCGCGCGCCGAGGCCTTCGACCGCCCGCTCTTCAAGGAGCGTATCGCCCGCTGGATCGACGCCGCCCTCGCCGAGGCGCGGGCATGCTGAAGGCTCACTCGCGGCTCCTCGAGCAGTTCATGCTCGGCCTGGACCTGTGCCTGGTGGCGCTCTGCTGGCTCCCGGCCTCCGGGGTCCGCTTCTACGCGGGCGGCCCGCCCGCGCTCGACGCGGAAACGGTAGATCCCGCGACGCTGCAAGCCGGCCGCGTTGAACACCGCGTCGATCTTCGCGCGGTCGAGGACCGCGGCGTCCACCGCCTTCCTCGTCGTCAACGGGACGATGAAGAAGGTGGAGCCGGAGTACACTTCTTGTCCCGCAGGGATCTGGTCCGGCTG
>OBEQ010819463.1_pt1 | contig 10230 bp, 6 predicted proteins | sample 1670901 | NCBI WGS metagenome assembly OBEQ01 (sample SAMEA104232315, study PRJEB22302) | groundwater metagenome | biome: forest; feature: aquifer; material: groundwater | place: USA | collected 2011-08-07 | depth 5.4 m | reverse complement strand
GCAGGCCCCTTGCGGCCCGCGCGGCTATGGAACACGTCCGCACCGGCCGCCTTCAGCAACCGCGCCCATTCCGCATTGAGATGCTCGTCGAATCGCGCTGTGAGTTCCACGATGACGCGCACGTCCTTGCCGCGGTGTGCCGCATCGGCCAGCGCCTCCACGATCGGCGATTCCCGACGGTCCGTGCGGTAGAGGGTCGTCGAGATGCTCACGACATCCGGATCGTCAACCGCCTGACGCAGCAAGTCCACAACCGGTTGGAAGGACTCGTACGGATGGTGAAGCAGGATGTCCCCCATCCGAATCGCGGCAAAGATGCAGCCGCTCGCAAGGCGGGGCGGCACATACGGTACGAGCGCCGGATAGCGGAGATCCGCACGGGCGATGCGTGAGAAATCCCACAGGCGCTTCAAATCGAGGACTTCGGGCACGCGAAAGACTGCCTCGGGTACAACGGAGAGCGCCCGCGCGAGCCGATCGATGACCGCTCCGCTCGCTGCGCGATCGATCGCCATCATCATGATGGGGTTGGTGTCGCGCTGACGAACCGCTTCGATCATCCGATCGGGCAGCTCGCCGGCGCTCGCGACATCAAGCACGACGTCGGCGTCTCGTACGATCCGGAATAAATGCGCGGATTCGATGCGCGCACCCGGGAACACCCGGTGCATATTCGCCTGAAGCACCTGATCCAGCCAGACGAACGCATCGCCGCCGTCCTGTCGCGCGGGCGAGGGCGTGAACGGAGCGATCGAGGGGAGCCGATCGGGGACTCGGACCATCGCAAGGCGTCCCTCATGGTGGCCGTCATGGATGACGACGGCGAAGTTCAGCCCCAGAGTCTGGACTCCCTGCACGAGAGTGCTGTCGCAAAAGACGGGGACGATGAGCGGAAGGACAATCTCGGTGAATCGTCGGTCGACATCGGCGCGCTCATCCTCCGTGAGCGCGACATAGTCCACGAGATGGATGCCCGCCTCTGCGAGCGCTGGCACGAGATCCCGCTGGAGCAGCTGCTGCCCATCCTGCAGCATCGCGTGCATCGCCCCACTGAGCTGCTGCGCATGCGGCGCAGCGATCCATTTGTTGCCGCGGACCATGACGAACTCATCGAGGTTGCGGCCGAGAATGCCGAGAAATTTGACCCGCTCGAGCAGGGGATTGCGTTCGTCGCGCGCTTCCTCGAGCACCCTGCGTTCGAATTCAATCAGGCTCAGGTCCCGGTCGATGAGCGATGAATGATTCGAGGTCAGTACGGAGACCGCCCGGTATTCTGCCGCGTTGATCTCCTGCGGCGAAACACAGGTCGACCCAGGATTAGATTCGTCGAGCATCAGTGATGTCTATCGGCATTTGAGCGACAAACAAGGAACTGCCTCGTTCGACGTGCGTGCAGTTCCGTGCACGCAGTTCCGTGCACGTCGGCGGAGGGGCTGGTCTCCGTGTACCATGACCTGGGAACACACGCCCAATGCCGCCAATCATCCTGGAGTCCGCGTGACGCGCGGAGTGACGTGGACCATCGTCGCGGTGAGTGTCGTGTGCCTCTCGTGTGGAGGCTCGCCAGAGACGCTCACGGGGCCCACCAGCCTGACGCCTGGAGGGCACGCGGCGAGTCCGGCGCCGTTTGTCCCTGAGATTGCGCTTCCGACCGAAATCTTCGTGGGCGCCGGTGACATCGGCCAATGCGGCAACGGAGGAGTTCCGCAAGCGACTGCCAGGCTGCTCGACTCGATCGATGGGACTGTCTTCGCACTCGGGGACAACGCGTATCCGTCCGGCTCCGCGCAGGATTATCGGAATTGCTACGATCCCACCTGGGGTCGTCACAAGAACCGCACGCGCCCCGTGGCGGGCAATCACGAGTACGACACGCCATCAGCGTCTGCCTACTACGAGTACTTCGGTGGGAACGCCGGTCCGTTCGGCGCCGGCTACTACAGCTTCGAGCTGGGCAACTGGCACGTCATCGCGCTGAACAGCAACATTCCGGTCGGCAGGGCATCGGCGCAAGCGGCGTGGCTGCGCGCGGATATGGCGGCGAGGACCGGGAAGTGCATGATCGCGTACTGGCACTTTCCACTATTCTCGTCGTCAAGACACGGGAATCAGGAGCAGATGCGCGAGTTCTGGCGCATTCTGTACGAGGCAGGCGCCGACATCGTCCTGTCGGCCCACGATCATGTCTACGAGCGGTTCGGGCCGCAGGATCCCGACGGCGGCGCGGATATGGAACGCGGCATCCGGGAATTCGTCGTCGGCACCGGTGGCGCGCCGCCATATCCGTTCGTCGACGTGAAACCGAACAGCGAAGTACGACTGAGCACCAACGGCGTCCTGAAACTGGCGCTCAAAGCTGGAAGTTACGACTGGACCTACGTTCCTGTTTCAGGGCCGGCGGATTCCGGATCGGGAACCTGCCACTGAGCGTGGTCATCGGGCGGCCGTCGGACGCAGCGCCGGCTTCGACACACCCACCGGTAACCGCTGAACACTTGGCAGGCGCTCCGCAGTGAGCAACTCGGGAGCGACGCGCGCGACATACTGACGCACGATATCGGCGCGCCCGCGCGCGAACTGGTCGATGATCGCAACGGACTGTTCGAAATCCTCGGTCGAGTACGGCGTCAGCGGGTCGACAGAGACAGCGTCGCGAATCTGTTCGTACTCTCGAGAGGCTTCCTGCCGAAGCCAGCCGTCCACGCCAGGCGCGCCGGAAGGCGGACCCGTTGCGTCGGCAACTTCAAGGAGTCTTTTCAGGTAGGCGCTGCGGTACTTCGGCTCGTCCCAGATTTTTGCCGCGAGCACGTTCGTGCTCATGTTCTGCCAGGGTGTTTGATCCAGCGCATTAAACGCGTTGTCTTGATCCCACGGAATCAGGACCGACATGCGCTTCCCCGCAAAGCGATAGAGAAAAAAGTTGTTCATCCCGACGTCGCCGAGCAGCCCGTCGCTCTGCGCCATGAAATTCTGGACCGCGATCTCGGTGATGTAGGTGTTGACGTCGAAATAGTCGCCGAGCTTGTCTTCGAGGTTCGATTGCGGCGCGTCGTTGACCGCCTGGACGAGGTCACGAATCGGCATGTAGAGGCTCGCGACGGACTCGTTCTCATGCGTCTTCGGGCCAAAGCGCGGGATGTACCATCCAAGCTCCGGCCCGGGATCCGAGAACCCGTAGTTGTCGCCGTCCTGGCGGTGGTATTCGTACAAATGCCCGTCGTGTTCACGGAAGTTCGCATCCAGAAACGTCTTGCTCACTTCTTCCGAGACCGCATAGACGCCGGCGAACTCCCTCTGGGGACCCACGAACAGGCGCACGTGCGCCTGGCGAGGGGCGGGAATTCCCATACGCCGAAACAACAGCATGGACAGGCGATCGTGCAGCATCGACGGGTCGTGCCACGAGCTGTTGAGCACGAGCGCATTCAAGCCAACGAACTCCTGATCCGTCACGTACCGGTTGAAATCGATTCGGAGACTTGGCTTGTGATTGTTGCGCGTGCTGTTGCCGCGAACACGGATGCCGGCGTTACGCGCGCGGAGGCCGGCCCACTCGAAGTCAACCGGGTAGTACGTGCCTTCCCGGTAGGTCGCGCGGAGATCTTCCCAGTCTCTTGCATTGATGTGCAGCCAGATGTCGTTGAGCGTGCTTCCGTCGAGGAGCGTGTCAGGCGTTGTCGGCGGCGCATCGGAAGACTGCGCATTGACGAGTGCAGCAGGGTGACACCCCAAGACCAGCAGGAGAACGATCAAGTATCTGAAGTGACGAAAGGGCATCGTGACTCCTAGAACCCGAATTGGACCCGGAGGGTACGGCTCCACACCGTTGCTTGACCCGGGATGATGATGCCGCCTGCTTCGCGCCGTTCGCGAATCAGATTGGCCTGCAGCTTGATGTAATCGTTCAAATACCAATTCACACCGGCGGTCCGCACGTCGTCGGCCTTTGCCAGGATCGCTGCGTCACGAGGCCCCAGGAAACCACCGGTAGAATCGCCGTTGCCCAGGCTGACGCGTTCGACGCGCCCCGCCAGCTCCACCGCGCCAATACCGCCCTTCAAGAAAGGCCTCGCGGGCTTGACGTTGTCCTTCTTAGGTTCTCCGGTGACGATCCAGGTGCTACTCAGATACCACCCGTGCGCAACGCCGTCGGGCAGATCTTCGTTGTCGAGACCCTGAGCGCGACGCTGGTCGCGAGCGCGCATGAATTCACCCTGCACCGCCATCGGTCCAGGACGCCACTCGACTTCCGCGCCGACGCGCTGCCTGCGGCCTTTCACGTAGACGTGCTCAAAAAACGGGTCGCCAGGAACAGTCTTGCCGCGCAGGCTGTTGCGTCCCTCAGGCAGGCGGCCGTCGGTGAACGCAAGTCCCGCGGCCAGCGAGTTCAGCAGCGGAAACGTACGGGAGCCAAACCACGGTTTTACGACAAGCCGCCCGGCAACTGTGCGATTGGTCTGGGCTTCGGTTCGCTCTGACGCGCGCACGTTTTCACCGCCCTGCCGGAACACGCCGGCCTGGTACCTGACAATGTCCCTGAGCAGCCGCCCGTGTGCCATCACGCCCAGGTCACGGCCGGGCGCCAGGTACGTGCCGGCAAGCGAGCGATACGTGAAGTCGAGGTCCATACTGCCGGTCAGCTGGTCGAGGCCGAACGGGATTTTGAACTGTCCGGCCCGAATCTGAAGATTCCGCGACGCGCGGGCGTCGACGTAGACGTCGCGCCAGGGCCGGGTCGTGTCATGGAATTCCCTCTCTATCTGATAGTCGATGCGCGTCAGGAACGTCCCTTCAATACCAACGCGCGCGCGGTGGAGATCGAACACCTCCTTCGGAAGGGTTGCCTGCTCCGGTGGAAAATCGCGCCAATCGGTCTGGGACTTCAGCCGGACGTCAAGCTGCAACAGCTTCCCGACACGAAGGGATGGACGCTTGTCGAAGGTGAACGTGACCGGCCGATCGTCCCGGCGGTCTCCTGCATTCGGGCTCGAGCTGGATCCCTCGGCCTGGGTCTGGGCGGCGACGGGCGCGGCGATAGACCCCAGGATTGCCGCCACAACGGCGGCCGCAACATGGGCGACCGGCGAGCATCTCATGCTGCTCTTATCGGGTGGAAACCGCGGGAACTGTTAGAAGGCAAAATCACTGCGCGCGCTGGTAGGCGGGCACCAGGTGAAGCGTCTCACGCGGATCTTTTTTCACCGGCGCCTGCACACGCCACAGCCACGCATACAACCCTGCCTGCTGCATCAAATCGTCGTGCGTGCCACGCTCCACGATGCGACCGCGATCCATCACGACGATCACGTCGGCGTCGCGAACGGTAGACAGGCGATGAGCGATGACCAGCGTCGTCCGCCCCTTGCAGAGCGACGTGAGCGCCAGCTGCACCTTGTGCTCGGACTCCGAGTCGAGCGCGCTCGTCGCCTCGTCGAGAATCAGAATGCGCGGGTTCTTCAGGATCGCCCTGGCGATCGCGAGACGCTGGCGCTCGCCAGCAGAGAATCGATAGCCGCGTTCACCAACGACAGTCTCGTAGCCGAGCGGGAGGGATGCGATGACGTCGTGGATTTGCGCGCGTGTGGCAGCGTCCTGTACCTCCGCCGCCGATGCAGCCGGTCGTGCATACCGCAGGTTCTCCAGGACCGTCGTATGGAACAGGAATGTTTCCTGCGTGACGACGGCGATGCTTTCGCGCAGAGAGCTCGAGGTCACGTCTCGCAGGTCAATTCCGTCAATCGTGATCGATCCTCCGGTCGCGTCATAGAGGCGCATCACCAGCGATGCAATTGTGCTCTTGCCCGCGCCGGAAGGCCCGACTATCCCGACCGATGCGCCGGCGGGTATCTCGAGATTGATATTCGACAGCGTCTCCTCCGAGTCGTCGTAACTGAACGACACGTCCCGGATGTCGAGGTGACCGCGAACCGACTGCAGCGTGACGGCGTTCCGCGCATCACGAATCGACGGTATGCGGTCCAGCACCGCGAAGACGCGCTCGAAGTACGCATAGCTGGTCATCAGGTCGACGTGCACTCCCGCCAGCTGCCTGGCCGGACCGTAAAGTCGCTTGAGCACGGTGACAAACGCGATGACCGTTCCAAGCGCGATCTGTCCTTTGATGACGAACAGGCCTCCCACGGCGAACACGATCGCGGGGCCGACGGCTTCGAACAGGCCGAGAAGCATCTGAAACCAACGCCCGACGAGCGACTGCTCGAGTGACAGGCGTTTGATCTCTTCTGCCTTCGCTGTGAAGCGGCGGGTTTCGACATCTTCACCACCGAACACTTTGACGAGCAGCGCTCCAGATACCGAGAGCGTCTCGGTGAGAATACCGACGAGCTCGCTCATGCGCGCCTGCACAGTGCGTTTGAGCGCCTTGCGCGCCCTGCCCACGCGGCGGACGGGCGCTATGAACAGCGGCAGGAATCCAAGCGCGATCAAAGCAAGTCGCCAGTCGAGCGCGAAGAGAAACGCGGTCGTGGATATCAGAACGATCGTGTTCTGCACGACGTCGATGAGCGTGCCGCTCACGGCTCCGCCCACACCCTGCACGTCGTTCAGCACGTGGCTGACCGCCTCGCCGGGCTGCTGTCTGGCAAAGAAGGCGAACGGCATCGCCTGGAACTGGCGGTACAACGTCACGCGCAAGTCCAGCATCACCTGCTGGCCGATCATCTCGCAGCCGTACTTCTGCACCCCCTCCACGAGGCCTGCCGCCGCGGGACCAGCGACCATCGCAGCGCAATAGAGCCAGAGAAGCGTGAGGTTTCCCTGCGGAATGGCTTCGTCGACGACGCCGCGCATGAACCACGGCAGGCACAGGTTCAAGGCTGCACCGACGGCCATGCAGGCAACGACCATCACCGCGCGCGGACTGTAAGGCCTCACATAGGCCAGGATCCGGCGCAATGTCGTCGCTTCAGGAAAAGGAAGATGCTTTGGATCGATGCGGGTCTTGCGCACAGGGAACTCGCGTCCAGACGCAACGCATGTTCCATGTGAAGAAATGGGCCACCCTGCGAAACCCTGGTCCCGGCGAATCGCCGGTTTAGGAACGGCGATTACAGTATTCGACGCATCACGCGATGCGTTGCCGCGCGATCACTGGATTGTGAACCCCGCACGGCCCACGCGAGGAAGAGGCAGCGGCGTCGGGGTCGCGGGACCCGTGCTGGATCGCGGCAGGCGATAAATACGCGAATCCCCGCTGGCAGACACAAACGTGATCCCGTCCTGGGCTTCCAGCCACTCCAGGAACGGACGATCAACGGCCGGACGGACAAGCACGTACAGATCGCCGAGTTGCCGGAATGCGTTCAGGGCCTCGGGGCGATGACCGGCGAGCGCGTTGCGCAGTCGATCGAAATGGACCGGCGCGTAGCCGCTGTACCCATTCACGACCCGGTACCCCCTCAGCACTGCGAGGTACTCAGGGCCGGCATTCTCGAACGCCTCATACAGGGGCAGGTCGAGGACCGTTGCGCCCGCAGGTATCAGGCCGCTGCGTACAGGAGCCGGTACCTCGTGGGTCTGATCGTGGAACCACCCTTCACTCACGATCGCGATCGCGATGGGCAGGATGACCCAGGATCCGCGAGCGCGGGCCGCCAGCCACGACGCACCGTATCCCGCGCAAACGGCCAGGCACAGGACGGCGGGCAGCCACGCCCGTGCGGGCACGCGGATGCTGTCACCAGCAGGAAGCTGGAGGAGTAGCCAGTAGGGCCCGTACGCAAACGCGCGGACACCCGACCACGTTGGTTCGGGCCCGAGCGCCAATGACCACATCGCGATAGCCGCAACAAAATAGAAGATCACGGCGTCGTGCCTGGACCACGCCGCGCGAATGCCCCTCGTGGATGTGTCGTGCCAACGGGCAACGATGGCGATAACGGTAAGGATCGAAATGCAAAGACCGGGAAACAGCGAACCCTCGTCGAACCTATCGGGGAGGAGTCCCTTCCAGAGGATGGCACGATGTGAAATTCCCATCAGCCCCGTCACGTGAGCGCTCATGCTCCTGATTTCTGGATATCCGCGCACGAACCCGTACGCCGCCTGTCGGACGTAATAGCCCCACAGCAGAGGGACAACTGGAAGCGAGGTGACAATCGCCACTTGGAGAATTCGGACCCACGCTCCGCTTTTGTCTCCTCGCAGGAACCACACGCACCAGAGCGTGAGAAGGATCGGAAAGAAGATGATCATGTAGGCATTCGACAGCAGCACGCTGAGCCAGCCGACTGCGAACCACACGAGCGCCCTTCGTGTCCGTGCGCGTCGGTATGAATGCAGCCCGTACAGCGCGAGCGGCATCCCGAATGCCATCAGGACCTGGATATGGGACACGTGCTCGGCCTGGTACGGGGCGAAGGCGAACGCGAGTCCTCCAACAAAGGCCGCAATCGAGGAATCTGTCACTTCGCGAACCAGCAGAAACGCGCAGATCGCGTTCAGCGCAAAACAGACGAGCATCAACGTGTTGTACGCCAGCACCGCGTTGCCGGTGATCCAGATGATCGGTGATGTCAACGGGTACGCACCGAGCAGGTGTTCGGTCCACGCGGTGACTCCAGGGAGCGGGGCGAATGATGGGAAATTCCACCACGCAGAAGTCAGTGGAATGGCCTTCGCGTTCCACGCGAGGATCGCGGTATTGAGAACGTTGTCACCAAGATCCGCGTAGACCTGCGTGCCAATGACGGGGAACAGGCTGCGGAACAAGGCCAACGTGATCGCGACGTAGCAGCACGCCGCTGCCACGGCCTCGCGCCTTGCCGTTTGCGTGTCCTGGTTACTCAGCGCCACGCGCGAGTTCATCCATGTCGGCGCGCAACCCCATAACGTTTTCGTTGCGGTTCAATTCACCGGGACGAATCGCTGTACCCGCTCGCCGTTGAGAACCTCACCGGTGTAGATGTTCCCCTTCGAATCCACGGCGATCATATGAAGACCGAACCACTGACCTCCGTTTTCGCCCATGCTGCCCATCTGGCCCAGGATCTTGCCGTCCTCGCGGTTGAGGAACCAGATGTGATTGTTCGTGAGATCTGAAATGAACAAATCCCGTTGCTGCCGGTCGGGCGAGAAAGCCACGCCGCCGGTGGAGCCACCCTCGCCCGTCGAGGGGGCGATGACGAATTCCTTGTTCACGTACTTGCCGTCCTTCGTCGTGACGTGGATGCGGTTCGCGTTTCGATCCGCGGCATAGACGAGTCCATCGTTGGAGACGTTCAGCGTGAGGTGGCCCCTGAAATCCTTCGGCATCGGACCATTCGGTTTGTAGGCGTGGTCGGCGTCGTTGATGCTGATTTGGGCCAGCGGCTTACCGTACGCACCCCAACCCCGCTTGAAGGCAAAGGTGTCGAGGTCGAAGACCATCACGCGTCCGCCGAGGTAACTATCGGCGACGTACATTTCCCTGGCGGGCTCGTCGAGCCGAATCTCTTCGATGATCCCCACGATCATCGGCGTCGTCGGCGGATACTTGGCCCTGAAGGCCGCAACAGCCGCGGCCTGAGCTGCTGGGTCGGCGTTGCCGCCGCGACCGCCGCCGCCCTGAGGCTGCGCGTCAGGTACGCGAGCGACCTCTTTGACCATCTTGCCGGTCTTCGGATCGTATTTGCGGACGGTGTCTTGTCCGATGTAGACGAACCCCTGGCTGTCGACATCCATGCCGTGCCCCTGCGGGGCGTCGAACGAGCCGATCACGTTGCCGTTCTTGTCGATATGGATCATCGCCGGCGGGCGCCGGCAGCAGTCGGCGGTCGGGGGATTCAGATCGGCATGCCCCTCGACGTCGAGCGTATCGTTCGGACGGTTCAACACCCAGACGTTGTCGTCCTTGTCCACGGCCAGCCCCGTCACGCCCCCCATCTTCCACTTGTTCGGCAACGGTTTGGGCCAGTCCGGATCGAACTTGTACTTCGGCGCGGATGCAGCCTGTGCTCCGAGCACGACATACAACGCCAGCATGCAGAGACCGACCTGAACTGCAATGGCCGTGATCAGTGCGCTCCGACGAACATGAGTTTTCATGGGATGTCTCTTTCTTGCTTCTAGCCGGAGACCTCGAGGTCTCCGGCTACCAACGCCGCTGTGGCTTACGGCTGCACGCGGGACAGTTGATCGAGCAGCTTGCCCCTCGGACTATCGGCGGGGACAAACCGCTGCACGCGCTCGCCGGCGAAGACCTCACCCGTGTAGATGTTGCCCTTCGAATCG
>OBEQ012813812.1_pt1 | contig 10231 bp, 13 predicted proteins | sample 1670901 | NCBI WGS metagenome assembly OBEQ01 (sample SAMEA104232315, study PRJEB22302) | groundwater metagenome | biome: forest; feature: aquifer; material: groundwater | place: USA | collected 2011-08-07 | depth 5.4 m | reverse complement strand
TTTGAATGGATCGAAACCTGGTACAATAGAAACAGAAGACATTCTGCACTTGGGAATCTAACAATATGTGAATTTGAAAAATTAACACCGTTTACAAATGTTGCTTAACTTTTTGTCCACTTTTTTGTTGCAAGTCCAAAGTTAGAAAAATGAAACTCTAATTATGACAAAAAAAATTAACTATTGGACAATTACAGTATTTACGACAATAGGAATGACTATTTTTACTAAATATTTATTAATTCAATTACCCCTTTTAAAAAGTGTTGATAAAAATTATATTGGAAGTTTTCAGTTGACATTTACAGGAATAATTTTACCTATTTATTTACTCTCAATTAATTCTTTCATAAATAAAAAGTTTAACTTCAATGGAAATCACTTAGTTCATTTTGTTCTTATCAGTTTTTGTATTCTTATTTCAGCACATTTCGATTTAGAGAATTGGAGAACAAATAGAAATCCTAACATTAATGCTGAAAATAGAGATGTTATTGAATTTGGACTATATCTAATTTCTTTTCTTGGTCTAATAACTAGCTTAATTGGAGTTATATTGAAATCAAAAAAACAGAAAAATGTTAGTTCCATCAAATCATGTGAGTAACTTTAGAGAAGTTATAATTATTCATTAATCTGAAGAATTAAATTCTTACTTTAATTAATAAACTAGATGAAAAAATCAATTTTGAGAATGTTAATAATTACAACACTTCTTGCAGTAAATAATTTGTATTCGCAAAATATTGATACAACTTTTGTAATTAAAACAAATAATAGTGAAATAAAAATTTTCTGTAAAAAAGAATCGTTAAATGGTTTAATATCAAATTATACTTATATTTCTGCTTCAATAAATTTAAGTCAAAATTCGCTTGATGAAGCTATGAAAACTAATGTATATAAAACTAAATTTTACTCGAAATTAATTTATAAAGAAAATTGTGATCTAGATAAGCTAGAAGTTTTAAAAATAAGTGAAAACAATAGTTTTAACAATCAAATTATCAACTACTTTAATGAATTTGTAAAAATCTATAACGAAAACAATTTAAAGCAGTATTTTAGCGAATCAACTCAAGATTGTGGAACCGATAAATTGGTTTTCACCCTTTATGTTGAATAAAAACATGAATAACGGTATGAACTGTAACCAATTTAAAACTGACTAACATAACTTACAAAAACGAGGATAAAAAAATGGAAATAAACAAAAAACACGTAAGCATTAATGGTTATTTCTAAAACATTATTAAAAAAATTAATCTGAACTAAATGACAAAAACAACAAAATTTACGCTAATAGTTTCAATATTATTTTGTTTGAACAACTTGAAATTAGTTGCTTGTTCCTGTATTGGACACAGAACCGTAAAAAATGAAATTAAACATTCAAACTCAGTTGTTATTGGTACGATCATTAATAGAGAAAATATTATTTTAATCGATTCTGTAGAACTAAAAATGAATCCTACTTATCCAGAAAGTAGTATGAAAATAATTACTCGTTACGATTTTGTAGTTGATGAAATATATAAAGGAAAAATAACAAAAGATACAATTGAAATATATACAGGAACTGGAAATGGGGATTGTGGTTTTACTTTTGAAATTCATCAAAAATATATTGTGTATGGTGAAAAAGAGACATATTTTGGACAAACATATAATAATTATATTTACCCAAAAGGAGAAAATATTATATGGACTTGTATCTGTTTACGTACAGATATTTTTAAATTGGAAGAACTAAATGAAATAAAAAAAAATGCAAAAATCAAAAAAATGAAGTGACAGAAAATGAGCGAAGACAATTTATATCTACTTTTTTTCTATCTGATTTTCGGATTCACTCTTAGTATCCTGACAATAAGAAGCAAAAGCAGACTAAAAACAATATCGGTAAATTTAGTAGTCTCAGGAATTTACAGTGGACTATTTTTCTACAACTTGACTTATAATAGTTCAGGTGGTTCAGGCCTTGTTTGGCTTGTATATTTAATGTTTTTCATTGGGTTGCATTGGATAATAAACCTTATTGGAGTCATTTTGACATTCATAAAACCAAAACTTTAATTAAATTAGAAAGCAATGGTTCGACTGTCTCTCGTCGATGTCTAACATCTAAAGCGAAGCGTATCTTATATCTAATATCTAATTTTTCACTACTTTTGATTCATGCAACAATTACGAATACTTTTATTGCCTTTTGCTTGGATTTATGGAGGAATAATGTCTATTCGTAATTTTTTATTTGATTTCAACTTAAAGCACTCCTACTCTATTCCTAAAAAATCAATTTGTGTTGGTAATTTATCTGTTGGCGGAACAGGTAAAACACCTCATGTTGTTTATTTATCAAACTTATTGAAAGATTCTAACAAGATTACCTTATTGAGTAGAGGATATGGACGTACAACAAAAGGATTTATTTTAGGAGAAAAAATCTCGAAAGGAAGTGAAATTGGAGATGAACCCAAACTATATGTTTCTCGTTTTAATCATGAAGTAAATGTTGTTGTTTGTGAAAAACGTGCTGATGGAGTTCGAAAAATTCAAGATTTATTTCCAGAAAACAATCTGATTATTTTAGATGATGCATTTCAACACAGAGCTGTAAAAGCAGGTTTAAACATTCTATTAACCGATTATTCATCTTTATTTTCAAACGATTATGTACTTCCAGCAGGAAATTTACGAGAATTTCAATCTGGAAAAAAAAGAGCTGATTTAATAATTGTAACTAAATGTCCCGAAAATTTAAAGCAAGATGAAAAAACTAAAGTGATAGAAAGCTTAAAATTTGATGCTACCAAAATATTTTTCTCTTCCATTAAATATGGAGAATTAATTCCTTTTGGTAAGCCAGTAGATTTTAACTTGAAAAACATACTATTAGTCACTGGTATAGCTAATTCAGAACCATTAATCAACGAATTAAAAAAGAAATACAAAGTCGAATCAATTTCTTTTTCAGATCACCACAATTTTAGTGCGCAAGATATAGATAGAATTCACCAAAAATTTGATACTTTTGCAAGCGATTCGAAAGCAATTATTACAACAGAGAAAGATTTTATGCGCTTGTCAGAAATGATCGAGTCCACAGAAATAAAAAAATATCCTTGGCTATATCAAGCAATTGAAGTCGAAATAGATAAAAAAAACATTTTTAATAATTTAGTAATTCAGTATGTTAACTCAATTTAAAGAATCAGTAAGTTTCATTCAATCAAAAACTTCTGTGCAACCAATTTTCGGTATCATTTTAGGAACTGGTTTAGGTGGTTTAGTAAAAGAAATCAATATTATTGATGAAATTGAATATAAAGATATTCCTCATTTTCCAGTTTCTACTGTTGAAAGCCATTCGGGGAAATTGATTTTTGGTGAATTGGGCGGAAAAAAAGTGGTCGCTATGCAAGGACGTTTCCATTTTTATGAAGGTTATGACATGAAGCAAGTTACATATCCAGTTCGAGTAATGAAATTATTAGGAATTGAACGTTTATTTGTTTCAAATGCTTCAGGAGGTGTTAATCCAGATTATGAAGTGGGTGAAATTATGATCCAAAATGACCACATTAACCTCTTCCCTGCTCACCCTTTAATTGGTAAAAACTTTGAGGAATTAGGTCCTCGTTTCCCAGACATGAGTGAACCTTACGATCCTGAAATGATTCAATTAGCTCAGACGATTGCTTCTGAAAACAACATTAAAGTTTCTGTTGGAACGTATGCAGGATTAACTGGTCCAACGTTGGAAACTCCAGCTGAATATGGATATGTTAGAGCAATTGGAGCGGATACGGTAGGAATGTCAACCGTTCCAGAAATTATCGTTGCCCGACACATGGAAATTCCTTGTTTTGCTATTTCAATTATCACAGATCTAGGTGTTCCAGGAAAAATACACAAAGTAAGTCTTGCTGATGTAATTGCTGTTGCAACACGTCAAGAACCAAAAATGACATTAATAATGAGTCAATTGATTTCACGTTTATAGAAAGAAATGAATCCAGAAATAAGAGCAAAATACGAAGTCGTAATTGGTTTAGAAGTTCATGCACAAATGCTGACTAAAACCAAAGCATACTCCAACGATGTTAATGAATTTGGTGCAATACCCAATACAAATATTAGTGTAATTTCATTGGGGCATCCAGGTACATTACCTATGATGAACAAAAAAACTGTTGAATATGCTATTAAATTAGGTTTAGCGTGTGGCTGTGACATTGCCCGAAACCAATACTTTGCTCGTAAGCAATATTTCTATCCCGATCTTCCAAAAGGATATCAAATCACACAAGATAAAACGCCTATTTGTACTGGAGGAGCTGTAATAATCAAAACGGAAGACGGTAAAGAAAAATCAATCGGATTAACACGAATTCACATGGAGGAAGATGCAGGAAAAAGCATTCATGATGTTGACGTTTACGACACCTTAGTAGATTTAAATAGAGCTGGTGTTCCCTTGGTTGAAATTGTTTCAGAGCCAGACATGAGAAGTTCTCAAGAAGCATACAATTATTTGACAGAAGTTCGTAAATTGGTTCGTTACTTAGACATTTGTGATGGAAATATGGAAGAAGGATCATTAAGATGTGATGCCAATGTTTCTGTTAAACTAGTCGGAGCAACTGAATTCGGAACAAAGATTGAGGTTAAAAATATGAACTCAATTCGTAACGTTCAAAGAGCAATTGAATATGAAATTACACGTCAAATTGAAGAAGTTGAAAAAGGGGTAATTTTAACTTCTGAAACACGCTCTTATGATGCGTTGAAAGGAATTACACTTTCAATGAGAACGAAAGAAGAAGCAAATGATTATCGCTATTTCCCTGAACCAGATTTACAACCATTGTTTGTTGATCAAAATCAAATAAACGTTATTCACTCAGAAATGCCCGCATTACCTAGAGATTTGTTTATGAAATATACAAAAGAACTTGGTTTATCGGATTATGATGCCTTCAATATAACAGATACAAAATCGATCGCTTTATTTTTTGAAGATTTAATTAGTCAAACAAAAAATTATAAATCAGCTGCGAATTGGTTAATGGGTGATATTAAATCCTATTTAAATCAAAATGGTTTAGAAATTGAAGATTTTCCAATTACAACAGTTCAAATAGCAACTTTAATTTCATTAATTGATGATGGTAAAATTTCATCAACTGTTGCATCGCAAAAAATATTTCCTGAATTATTAATAAATCCAGCTAAAAATCCGTTAACGATTGCAGAAGAAATGAATTTGATTCAAGATTCAAATGAAGATTCAATTTTGGGTTATATTTTAGAAGTTATCAAGCAAAATTCAAACGAAGTTGAACGCTATAAAAATGGGGAAAAACAATTAACTGGATTTTTAATGGGGCAGTTAATGAAAGTTTCAAAAGGAAAAGCAGATCCTAAAGCTGCGAATCAATTAATGAGAGATCAGTTAGACAAACTTTAATAAGTCAAAAGAAACATGAAGATTGTTTTCATTTTAAGTAGTTTATTACTCGTATTATTTTCTTGCGGCGATTCAGATAAAGCAGTTGAAGATAATCCTGACACCGATATTGTTGAGAATTTTAGAATTAGCGGTACAATAAAAGGTGCCGCAAATTTTGATCTATATTTAGAAGCAATGAGTTCAAACGGTGTAATAACAGTTGCAGAATGTACAACCAACAGTTCTGGTGACTTTGAAATGATTAATAATATACCTCAATTTGGTATATACCAATTGAAATTAGGGAAAGATGGTATTAAAATAATTCCTTTCCCATTATCACCAAAAGACAATGTGAAATTAAACACCTCTATTGAAAAATTTCAAACGTATCCAGTTTTTTCTGGTACAGAATGGGCGGTTGGTTTAACGAAATATTTATCTCTTTTTACAGATTTTTCGAATTCAGTGAATGATATCAAAGCGACGAAAGGAAAAGTTAATCCTCAAGAAATGATGTTGAGATATTTAGAATCAAAGCAACCTATGGAGAATTTTTGTAAAGCTTCAATAAATCAAGACCCTTCCAATTCTTTAAACATTATTTTAACTTCATCGTTAACACCTGAAAACGGTTTTGAACTTTGGAATCCTGAAAACTTAAGTGTTTTAAAGAAAATGAGTTATGCATATTCTACGAAATATAAAGACTCACCCATATCTAATAATTTATTAGCTCAAGTTCAACAAATTGAGCACAATTATAATCAATATATACTCACAAAATCAGGGAAAAATGAAGCACCAGAAATTGCTTTAAAAAATCCAGAAGGTAAAACAATTACACTTTCTTCTTTAAGAGGTAAATATGTATTAATTGATTTTTGGGCATCTTGGTGTTCACCATGTAGAAGAGAAAATCCAAATGTTGTTCGATTGTACAATGAATACAAAGACAAAGATTTTACGGTTTTATCAGTTTCACTTGATGAAGACGTGAATGAATGGAAACAAGCAATTAAAAATGATGGCTTAATATGGCCAAATCATGTAAGTGAATTAATGGGTTGGAAAGGAAGTATGACGAATCTATATGGTTTTCAAAGTATTCCTTACACCGTATTAGTTAATAAAGAAGGTAAAATAATTGCAACTGGACTTTCAGGAGAAAGTTTGGAACAAAAATTGAAGGAACTGATCCAAAAATAAAAATATGCGTAAACTAATTTTCATATTTTCAGTAACATTATCGCTTTTTACGAATAGCCAAATCACTGTATCTATTTCGGGAAATATTTTTAATACAACTGAGGACTCAGTCAAAATATCTCAATTCTTTGGGACTCACTACGTTGATCATTTAGCAGCAAAATTATCCAAAAAAGGAGATTTTACAATAAAAGGAAAATTACCCAATCCAGATTATTATGTTTTACGACTTGGGAGCACACATATCAATATCATTATAAGAGATTTATGTGATATTAAAGTCTATGCAGATGGTTCAAATATTCAAGCATTTACAAACATTGTCGGTTCAGATGAAAGTGTAAAAATGAATGAATTTGTGAGAGTGATCACAAACTGGAATCTAAAACAAGCAACCGCAAATCAAGAAATTCAAAAGAATCCAGAAAAATCACAGGAAATAAATACTTCTATGCAAAGAGAATATACAAATTTCCAAAGTGCTCGTCAATCATTTGTTGCTCAAAACCAAAATTCAGCTGCATTACTGGCTGCTTTATCAGTAATTAATATCGAAAATGAATTTCAAGCTTATGAAACAATCGTTTCTCAATTAGTAAAATCATTCGGAGATTCGCCAACAATCAAGGAAATTAATAAAAGTTTAATTGCTAATAAAGCCAAAAAAGAAGCCGCAAATGTTTTAGCTCCAGGTAAAATAGCACCTGATTTCACCTGTACAAAAACGGACGATAAACCACTTTCACTTTCAGATTTAAGAGGGAAAGTTGTACTTTTAGATTTTTGGGCATCTTGGTGTGTACCATGTAGAAATGAAAATCCAAATGTCGTTCGAGTGTATAATCAATATAAAGACAAAGGATTTACAGTAATGAGTGTATCCCTAGATCAAGATAAAGCAAAATGGATAGCTGCAATAGAAAAAGACCAATTATCATGGCCAAATCATGTGAGCGATTTAAAAGGATGGGATAGCGAAGCAGGTAAAAAATACCAAATTACAGGAATTCCATTTACTGTTTTGATTGACCAAGAAGGTAAAATTATTAAAACAAACTTAAGAGGTGAAGCATTGGAACAAGAACTTCAAAAGATATTTGGACAGAAATAATTTGAAACCATATAAGGTTTCATATAAGTTCTGTGTTTATTTGAGTAAAATGACATTTTTTTAAAAATAACTAAACATTAAAAACAAAAGATAACATTCCAACCAGACATTTTTTATTACACTGCTCTTATATGTCCTTAAATACCTTCACTTCATTATCATTCGTTCTTCGAAAGTGCACTTTCTCTTATGGTTCAAAAAAATAACACACGACATATGTCTCAAATATTATAACTCAATTATCTCATGTCTAATTCTACAAAAAAACATACGTATTTCGCTTCTGATTTTCATCTAGGCGCACCTACGTATGAAAAAAGTTTAGAACGAGAAAAACAGATTGTTGCTTGGTTAAACCACATTCAACCTACTGCAAAAGAAATATTTTTAGTAGGAGATATATTTGATTTTTGGTTTGAATACAAACACGCCATCCCAAAAGGATTTGTTCGACTTCAAGGTAAAATTGCAGAATTAACCGACTCAGGAATACCAATTCATATTTTTACAGGAAATCACGATATGTGGATTTTCGATTATATACCAAAAGAATTAGGAGTTTCTCTTTATAGAGAACCTATTGAAAGACAAATTGGAAATAAAAAATTTTACATAGCACATGGTGATGGTCTTGGTCCTGGTGATCATTCTTACAAAATTTTGAAGAAATTATTTAACAATAAAGTTTGTCAGTGGGCATTTGAGAGACTACATCCAAATTTCGGAATATGGTTAGCAAATTTATCCTCTAAAAAAAGCAGAGCAAATTCTGGAGCAAGTGACGAAAAATTTTTAGGAGAAGAAAATGAATGGTTAGCTATATATAGTAAAGAACTCCTTCAAAATAAACACTATGATTATTTCATATATGGTCATAGACACTTGCCTCTTCAAATAAAAATATCAACTAATTCAACCTATATAAACTTAGGAGACTGGCTTCACTACTTTACTTTTCTTGATTTTGATGGAGAAAAAGCTGTTTTAAAAAAATGGAATAATGGAAATATTTCTGATTTTGAATTTTAGCACATCGCTTACAAACAACACTCTAACACCTAAATATCAATCAATTACACCTATAAAGAGTATTAGTAACTTGTTGATAAAATTCTCATTATATTTATTATTTTTAAAAATAATCTAAAATAATTAGTTGTTGTGTTAATTTAATATGTATATTTGCTCAAATAAAATTATTATTATGAATAAAGGAATTGTAAAATTTTTCAATGACTCAAAAGGATTTGGATTTATTAAAGACGCAGAATCAAACCAAGAGTACTTCGTACACATTTCAGGTTTAATTGATGAAATCAGAGAAAATGATGAAGTTACTTACGAACTTCAAGAAGGAAAAAAAGGATTAAATGCAGTTAACGTTAAACAAGCGTAAGCTTTAAAACGATACTTTATATTTATGAAGTTTAAGTCTAGCAAAATTTGCTAGACTTTTTTTTATTCTTAAACTTTAATAATGAGCGACAAACTTCAATTTGAAAAAACCTTTACCGCAAAAGACTTTTCCGAAAAAAAAATAACGAGTAAAGAATTTGATAGATGTACTTTCGAAAACTGTGATTTTTCAACTTGTAACATTTCTCAATCTGATTTTATTGACTGTCTTTTCAATGATTGTAACTTTTCAAATACAAAATTATCACATTCAGGACTTAAAAACTGTGACTTTATTAATTGCAAATTGGTAGGTGTTGACTTTAGTGTATGTAATGACTTTTTATTTTCTGTCAATTTCAAAAATTGTCAATTAGATTACTCCACTTTCTTTCAGAAAAAAATGAAAAAAACGCAATTTATTGATTGTTCATTAAAAGAAGTAGATTTTTCAGAAGTAGAATTAACTGAAGCCGTTTTTGTTTCTTGCGATTTAATCGGTGCTATTTTTGAAAACACAGGTTTGGTCAAAGCAGATTTGAGAACAGCTATTAATTACTCGATTGACCCAGAGAGAAATAAAGTGAAAAAAGCTCGATTTTCAATACAAGGAGTTTCTGGACTATTAAATAAATACAATATTGTTATTGATTAACAAAAATGAAAAATCAAGCTTATATCCGAGAATACAATCCAGATGATCAAACTGATCTCATCCAATTATTAAGATTAAATACGCCTGAATATTTCTCTATTGATGAAGAAAAAGATTTTATTCATTACTTAGACAATGAAATTGATTTCTATTATGTAATTGAATTAGAAAATAAAATTGTAGGTTGTGGGGGAATTAATTTTAAAGATGAAACAACTGGAGTTATCAGTTGGGGAATTATTCATCCTGAATTTCAACGTAAATCCTTTGGACTTGCAACAAAAAAGTGGACAAAAAGTTAAGCAACATTTGTAAACGGTGTTAATTTTTCAAATTCACATATTGTTAGATTCCCAAGTGCAGAATGTCTTCTGTTTCTATTGTACCAGGTTTCGATCCATTCAAA
>OBEQ011731908.1_pt1 | contig 10231 bp, 10 predicted proteins | sample 1670901 | NCBI WGS metagenome assembly OBEQ01 (sample SAMEA104232315, study PRJEB22302) | groundwater metagenome | biome: forest; feature: aquifer; material: groundwater | place: USA | collected 2011-08-07 | depth 5.4 m | reverse complement strand
GAGCTTGAGTCTTTCGGTCGGATAGTAGGGAATGAGGTTATCAAAGAGGGGCCTTTTTACATTTTCTTCGGGTGACTCATGATTAATGGCTTCCACCTTAAGCAGGGCAAAATACCTCTCGCTTTCCTTAGGCGGCCTTATCTGTCCTGATACAAGGTCGCCGGTCCTGAGATTGAACCTCCGTATCTGGGACGGCGATACATAAATATCATCCGGCCCGGGAAGATAGCTGTAGTCCGGAGATCTGAGAAACCCGAAACCGTCGGGAAGGATTTCAAGAACCCCTGCGGAAAAGACATTCCCTGTTTTTTCCGCTTGTGCCTGCAGGATAGCAAAGATCAGGTCCTGCTTTCGCAGACCAGCAGCGCCTTCGACCTTCAGCTCTTTTGCAACGTCGGTAAGTTCATCGATAGTCTTTTCTTTTAATTCGGAAATCGAGATATTGCCCATTTACTATGCTCCTCACTGGGTTTTACTTTTTGGATTCAAATTTCCCGGAAGGTCTATTCCTATCCAGAGGGATTTGTTGTTTAGAAGAACTCTATATCTAGTTTACCCTAAATTACAAAAAAAGAAATACCTTTGTCAAGACCAGATAAAAAAATTGTATCAAGTCCCAAAGGTTGAACAGCCGGTTCACCTGTGTTACACTCAGCAGAATATATCCGGCTATGAAAAAAAATAAGACCCTCGGAATGATCGCAGCTGTCCCTTTTGAAGGGGATACGATAGCCCGGAACCTGAAGGGCGCCAGGGTAAGAGGCACTGGCGGTCTGATATGGCATTCAGGCAGGCTGGGGCAGGTCGATATCGTCTACGTCGTTTCCGGCATCGGAAAGACCAACGCCGCGCATGCGGCAACCACCCTTATCCATTATTATTCTCCGGCTCTGGTAGTAAACTTCGGCATCGGCGGGGCCTATCCTTCTTCCGGACTGAGCCCGGGTGACATTGCTGTTGCCTCGAAAGAGGTATACGCAGACGAGGGCGTTTTGCTGCGAAGCGGCTTTCACAACCTCAAGTTGATTAATATACCTCTTTTGAAGAGAGGACGGCGGCAGTATTTCAATGAGTTCCCCCTTGATACGGGATTAGGAGGGACCATGATGAAGGCGGCGACGGCAGCGGGATTCAGAGCCATGGAGGGAATATTTGCCACTGTTTCCACCTGTACGGGAACAAAGAAAAGGGCCGAGGAACTTTCAAAAAGATTCGGCGCAATATGCGAAAACATGGAAGGGGCCGCGGTAGCCCATAGCTGTCTTATTTATGGCATTCCCTCTGTTGAGGTGAGGGGAATAAGCAATATAGCCCAGGAGAGGGACATGTCGAAATGGACTATCCGCTCAGCCTCCGGCAACTGCCAGAGGGCCGTAATAGAGTTCGTAAATACAGTTAACCTCTGATGGCGGATTATTTTTATATGGTATGCTTTATATATTTGGTATATAATATTACTAAATCGGACGATATAAATTTAGTAAGGACAGATGGAATGAAGGACTCGATCTATATATACAGCCTGACGAAGGGATTAGGGGAGTTTTTCTGGAACTTGTCGCAACGGCATCAAGATAATTGATGGAGACCCTTTCCCTGGGCTATTCGCCATGCCCCAACGATACCTTCATTTTTTCCCCTCTCATCAGCGGCAAGATCGATACAAATGGTCTGACATTCAGGGAGATCCTCGAAGACGTTGAAACGCTGAACCAAATGGCAATAGAATCTCGTCTTGATATCACAAAGGCCTCTTTTCATGCTTTTGGCCATCTGAGGGACGACTATTGCTTGCTGCGCTCGGGCGGGGCCCTTGGCAAGGGATGCGGACCGCTCGTGGTTGCCCGCGAAAGAATTGAAATGCCCGACCTCAGGGGAAAGACGATTGCGATACCTGGAGAGCTTACTACGGCCTTTCTTCTTCTCCAGATCTTTGATCCGGAACTCAGGAGAAGGGTGAAGATCATGCCCTTCAATTCGATAATAGAATCGGTCAAAGAGGGGGAGGCGGACGCAGGTCTCATCATCCACGAAAGTCGCTTCACATTTCAGAGGGCCGGACTTAAGAAAGTGATAGATCTCGGCGACTGGTGGGAAAAAGAGACGGGACATCCTGTTCCCCTCGGCGGCATCCTCGGAAGGCGCAGACTCGGAGCTGATCTGCTCCGGCAGGTAGAAATCCTTCTTAGAAAAAGCGTCGAGTATGCCTTTGCGCACAGGGGGGAATCCGTGTCATATATTAAGCAACACGCCCAGGAGCTTGAAGATGAGGTCATCAACCGGCACATTGACCTTTACGTAAACGATTACTCTCTCGGTATAGGGGACAGCGGGGAGAGGGCAATTAAAGAACTTTTCAGGATGGCCGAGGGTCGGGGGATAATACAGAGTTCAAACAAGTCTTTGTTTATTTCCTCCTGATGCTATAATTTCTTGTAGGGATTGTGAAAGGGCTGAATCGCCCAGCGAGCGCATTCCCCGTAGCTTGCCGCTGGGTTAGCGAGCGAATATGATTAAGAAGAATTCCTTGCGGTAAGATACCCTGCGGTCTTGCCGCAGGGTTCTTCATTTTCCCAACACAAAGGATCGACAAAAATAGATATGCCGGATAATACTGAAGACGATCGTCCTGTAAGAGTCAGAAACAGGAGGGTCCATTTTGCGAACGAGCGGACCTTTCTTGCCTGGATAAGGACGAGTATTGGAATAATGGCTTTCGGGTTTGTCGTTGAGAAGTTCGGGCTTTTCGTGAAGCAGGTCTCCTATTTCCTTGGAAAATCCGGGCATCTTCCGGCCGGCGAAGCCGTCCCTCAGACGCCCGCTTCGCCAGGCTATTCTTCGATACTCGGGATATTCCTTGTGGGCCTCGGCGCGTTGATGGCGCTCCTGGCATTTATTCGTTATAAGAAAGTCGAAAAACAGATCGATGAAGACAGCTACCAGCCTTCAGCGATACTGGATGCGCTTCTCACGCTGGCGGTACTTGGGGTAGCGATATTTCTGATCATATACCTGGTTCACAGTTTTTGATCCGTTCGTGATCTCTCAGGCTGTCGACGGTCATTCGTTTTCGCTTCTCCGCCTGCTTGACTTTATTCACTTTTTGGGATTATAATTTTTGCTCAGGTAAAAACTATGGGAACATATACAACATTTCACCCACATAAGATTAAGAAGAAGAGGACTCACGGTTTCCTTGAGAGGATGAGTACTCCGGGCGGTCGCACAGTAATCAAGAGGAGAAGAAGAAAGGGACGGAAAAGGCTGGCCGTTTAAAGCGAAAGAAGTTTTTCTATCCTCTCATCAAAAAAGGGGATTTTAAACGGGCCTTTGAGACCGGCCGCAGATTTTCTTCCAGATACCTCGTGATTTACGCATTGCCCGGGCAGCTCGATCTCAGCAGACTCGGACTTGCCGTCAGCAAAAAAACCGGTAACGCAGTGACACGAAACAGGATAAAACGTCGACTGCGGGAGTCGGTAAGAAGGCACTTGGCCGAGAAGCAATTAAGGTATGACATCGTGATCGTCGCAAGGGCAGCGGCCGCAGACGCAGAATTCGCCGACTTAGACGGGATTGTGTCCAAAACATTTACCGGACTTTTTAATGAAAATACTACTGATAGCAATAGTGAAGGTATATAAATATCTCGTCTCCCCTATCCTGCCCGGAAGTTGCAGGTTTGTCCCTTCTTGCTCTGAATATGCGATCGAGGCGCTTAGGAAATACGGAGCACTGAGGGGGACTTACCTGTCGGCAAAGAGGTTGGCGAGATGCCATCCCCTCCACCCCGGCGGGTTTGACCCGGTGAAATAACCATGGAAAACAGAACCCTTATCGCGATTGTCCTCTCGGTCTTCGTGCTCATTGCTTCCCAGTATTTTTTGGCGAAACAGGAGCCGCCGGTCCGGCAGGCAAAGCCTTCCGTAGAAAAAAAGGAAGAGACGTCCAAACCCGCTGTCCCGGTAGTCGAGGAAGCTCCTTCTGCCGATGAAAAGCAGATAAGGGTCGAGAATGACCTTTACATTGCGATTTTCTCGTCAAGGGGCGGTACGGTCAGGTACTGGGAGGTCAAGAAATATAAAGACAAAATGGGGAAGGACGTCATTCTTCTGCCAAAGCCCGGACCAATGCCGGCACTCGGCATGGGGGCGAACACGAATTTCGATCTCTCCCGTATTAACTTCAGCGTATCGGGTGGTGACCTCAAACTCGACGAAAATAATAAAACCGGCTCGATTGTCTTTGCATATTTCAAAGACGGTGTCTCGATCAGAAGGTCATATACTTTCTATGCCGGGAGCTATAGAGTCGATCTCACCGACGAGGCAGCGGGGCTTCCTGAATACTGGATAACCCTGGGCTCTGATTTCGGGATCTTCGACAACTCGGCGGGGAATACCCATGTCGGTCCTGCGCTCCTGAAAGGCACGACGCTCGAAGAATTGAAGCCCGGAAAACTCGGCGAGCCCAAGACCTTCAAGGATGACCTCAGGTGGATAGCCCAAGAGGACAAATACTTCTTTTCCGCGATCGTCCCTGCCGGCAAGGTTGAAGAGGCGCGGGCATGGACGTACAACAACTCCCCTGTCATCGCCTTTAAAGGCGTTTCCGGCGAAAATAAGTTTTACATCTACACGGGGCCGAAAGACCATGACAGTCTTGAGAAGCTCAACCTCGGGCTCGAGCACATAATAGATTTTGGCTTTTTTTCCATTATCGCCAGACCGCTTTTCTGGGTGCTCAAGTTCTTTTACAGGTTCCTCGGCAATTACGGCTGGGCCATAATTCTCCTAACGATAGTGGTAAGGATACCCTTCATCCCAATCCTGAACAAGGGGCAGAAGTCGATGAAGAAACTCCAGGAACTTCAGCCAAAGATGGGCGAGATAAAGGAGAAATATAAAAAAGACCCCCAGAAGATGCAGGCAGAGATGATGGAGCTTTACAAAAAGTACAAGGTCAATCCTATGAGCGGTTGTCTGCCGATGGTCCTCCAGATCCCTGTGTTCTTCGCATTGTATAAAGTCCTCCTGATCGCTATAGAGCTGCGTGGAGCACCTTTTATGTTCTGGATAACGGACCTTTCAGGGCCCGATACCCTTTTTGGTCATTTTCCCAGTTGGCTTCCCCTGCTCGCCGGTTCTGCCGTCGGCCCGCTTCCAATTGTAATGGGTATTACCATGGTGATCCAGCAGAAGATGACGCCGACAGCCGGCGACCCGAAACAGGCAAAGATGATGATGCTCATGCCGATCGTATTCACCTTCATGTTCCTGAATTTCGCGTCTGGACTTGTCCTTTACTGGCTCACAAACAACATCCTCAGCATCATACAGCAGTTTTTCGTCAATAGAAAAATTTCGAAGCAGACCTCATAATACCCTGATACTAAGAGCCGGCTTTCCTTTTTAAAAAGTCGATGGAGTAAACTATTTTTATGAATTCTCTCGAGGATACAATCGCCGCAATATCGACTCCCGTCGGCCAGGGCGGGATAGGGATTGTACGACTGAGCGGCCCGGAATCGCTTTCGATCGCGGACAGGATCTTCAGACCGGCCAAAAAAAAAGGGGTTACGGAGGCAAAGGCCTTTTCTATTGTTTACGGTCACGTGGTTGATCATGAGAGCGGGGCGGAGATCGATGAGGCGCTTGTCTCGGTGATGCGGGCTCCAAATTCTTATACACGGGAAGACATTGTCGAGATCAACTGTCACGGCGGTATGGTGGCGGTGAGGAGGATACTCGGACTCGTTCTCGAACAAGGGGCGAAGCTTGCGGAACCAGGAGAGTTTACGAAGAGGGCCTTTCTGAATGGACGTATAAGCCTTACCCAGGCAGAGGCGGTGATGGACCTCATTTCCGCAAAGACAGAGGAGAGCATGAGGATAGCGGTCGATCAACTTCGGGGCGGCCTTTCCGAAAAACTTGGCGTGCTCAGAAACTCCCTGATGGAAATCTGCGCGCATGCTGAGGCCTATATCGATTTTCCTGAAGAGGAGATCAAGTCAAAGACACTGGAGGAAATGGCAGGGTGTCTCGGCACAGTCAGGGATGAGTGCGAGCGGTTGTCCCGAACGTTTGAAGAGGCACGGTTCTTCAGGGAAGGGCTTTCCGTCGCGATCATAGGGAGACCGAATGTCGGCAAGTCGTCCCTGCTGAATGCATTGCTCAAAAGGGAAAGGGCCATCGTAACTGCAATCCCGGGAACTACCAGAGATACTATAGAGGAATATCTGAATATTCATGGACTTCCGGTAAGGATTGTTGATACGGCCGGAATCAGGAGTTCTGCCGAGGCTGTTGAAAAGGAAGGCATAAGACGGAGCATCGAAGCACTCGAACAGGCAGATTTTGTGATCGCAATGCTTGACGGCAGCGAGGCAATGAAAGACGGAGACCGGGATATCCTGGAGAAAATAAAAGAAAAGAATGCCGTCGTCGTGATAAATAAATCTGACCTTCCGGGGATGATGAATCTTGACGAAGGGATGCCGCCGGATAAAAAATATATCTCCATATCCGCCAGAGATGGTGAAGGCCTTGAGGAGTTGAAGTCCCTTGTTTTTCAGTCGACCCTGAAGGACTGGAAGGAAGACCGTGAGGGCATTATCGTAACGAACATAAGGCACAAGCTGGCCCTTGACAGGGCATCCGCATCGCTCGCAAGGGCTATTGATATAATGAAGACCGATCAACCGATCGAGATTTTGGCTATAGAACTGAGGGATGCCCTCGACAGCATCGGAGAAATTACGGGCGAGGTGACAACCGAGGAACTTCTCGATAAAATATTCAGCGATTTCTGCATAGGCAAATAAATTAAAAGCTGTCAGTTATCAGTAGTCAGGAGAATGCATAAAAAGATTTTTTGCAGAAAACTGAGGGCTGATCGCTGAATGCTGATGGAGGAAGTTACTCATGGAGTGTATTTCCGAAAAACACAAGAAGGTCTGCAACTGTACGTATGACCCCTGTCCAAGAAAATATAAATGCTGTGAGTGTCTTCATTACCACAGGAAAAGCGGGGAATTGCCCGCATGTTTTTTCAACAGGGAATTCGAGGGGACATACGACAGGTCTATAGCAAATTTCATCAGGATGCAAAAACAATAAGTGATGAATACCAAGGTCGTATATGTAATAGGGCATAAAAACCCCGACACTGATTCAATCTGTTCGGCGATAGGGTACGCGCACTTCAAAAACGTGTCGGACAAGAGGTATCTCTTTACTCCGGCCCGTGCCGGAAAGATAAACGAGGAGACCCGGTTCGTACTAGAGAGGTTTGAAGTGCCGGCGCCTAACGAAATAGAGAGTTTAGCAGCCACGGTGAGCGATCTCGTGCTGCAGAAGCCTATTTTGGTCCACGTTCGAGATTCTGTTCAGGCCCTTGCCCTTTTGATGAAGGAGAAGGGCGTACGTTCAGTCCCGGTTGTCGACGATGCCGGAAGATTTGCAGGTATAGTGGGGCTCAAAGACATAGCGCGGCACTACATGGACAGTGTCGGTTTCACGGACATCTCCGGAATACCCATCAGCCTCGATATATTCATCAAGACCCTTGAAGGCCGAGTCATCAGCAATGCGAATAAAGTCGATGCCTTGGCAGGAAAGATCATCATCGCATCCATGCAGAAAGCCACTGTGCTTAACAAGGTGAGCGCCGGTGATATCGTGATCATCGGGGACCAGCAGGATATCCAGATGGAGATCATACGTGCCGGATGCTCCGCCGTGGTCGTTACAGATGGGATGCCTGTAGGAAACGACATCATATCCGCTGCGGAGGAACGCGGCACATTGTTGATTTCATCTCCTCATCATGCCTTTGCGACCGTCCAGTTGATGACTATGTCCGAACCAGTGTCTTCCATAATGTGCTCGACAAACCCGACAGTCGGCCTCTATACCCCCATCTCCGAACTCCGGAAGACTATCTTGGAGTCTGAATACCGTTCGGCAGTTGTTGTGGACAGCGATGAGAGACTGATAGGGTTTGTCACCAGGACGGACCTCCTCAGCCCCGTCAGAAAAAAGGCTATACTGGTGGACCATAATGAGATCTCCCAGGCCGTCGACAATATCGATGAGGCGGAGATCATGGAGATCATCGACCATCACCGCGTCGGAGATATCTCTACTGTGGCCCCGATCTACGTATATAATGACCCCATAGGCAGCACGTGCACTGTTGTGGCTGGTATGATGTTTCTCCACGGGGTGAATATCCCCAAGGAGATCGCAGGGCTTCTTCTTTCGGGGATTCTGTCGGACACCCTTATCCTCACCCTTTCGACTACGACGGATCGTGACCACTCAGCCGCGGAACGGCTCGCAGAGATTGCAGGCGTCCCGATACATGACTATGGGAAAGAACTCCTGAAGGCGAGCATCAACATTCAGGGAAAGAGCGCAACAGAGCTGATCGAGGCAGATTTCAAGGAATTCCTTATCGCCGGAAAGAAGCTGGGGATCAGCCAGATGATGGTCCTGGACTGCGAGGACGTCGATCTCAGGGAAGAAGAGTTGCTTGACGAGCTCGACCGTCTCAGAAGGGCCAATGGCTACGATCTCACCGTTTTGCTTGTGACGAACCCTATCAACTCCAGACAGGAACGGGTGCTTCTTAAGGGTGAGACATGGATTGTCGAGAAGGCTTTCAATGTAAAGATCGAAGGGGGGATGTGCATATTGCCGAATGTCCTTTCCAGGAAAAGAGATTTCATCCCGGCGCTCGGACGGGCATTGAGCATGGCCGGCTCCGGCGGCTAATGTCTGGGTTCTCAGAGTTTTCTCGGATTGAGTGAGGGCGTGTCGCAATACGCCCCCTACATTAATTTATAATCTTTGATCAAATTTTGTATACTATAGCACTGTAGCTGTCAGCACTTGCCGAATGTGCCGGTGTGGTGGAACTGGCAGACGCGCCGGACTCAAAATCCGGTGGGGGCAACCTCGTGTCGGTTCGATTCCGACCACCGGCACCAAATTTTCTCGCGTACGTCGCTAACCTGTTTTTTTCCCCTTCATTTTTTTTTGAGCGACTTAATATAGGCGACGATATCCTTCATTCGGTCGGACTTGATATCGATGGCCTTTCCTCCGCTGGCATTCACGATACACGCGTTCACGGCTTCCTCAAGGCTCTCCTGGGTTCCTCCAGCAACATGGAACACTTTTTTCCCAGCTGCCTTTTCCAGTCCACTTCCATCCGGATGACAGGCACTGCAAGCTCTAACGCCCCCGAAGGCTTTCGGGTCATTGAAAAAAACTTTTCCCTTTTCAGAGTCTCCTGCCGCTAAGACAAGAGAAGACATACACCCCAAAACTATCACAGCTATTATCATGTAAGAAAAGATCTTCATAACGCTGCCCTCCTCTCATGCTCTCAGTGTACCAGGAAATCGGTACGTCGGCAATCGGCCCAGCATCGCCCGTCACAGCCCCGCAAAAAAACACCGCAAAAAAACTTATTGAAACAACGCTGATTTTATGCTAAGAAATAGTTAGGGAGTGAATGCAAATATGCCAATGCGGCAGGAAGCCCGGCTATAGACATAGGCGTAATCACGCAGTAGTAGAAGTCATGCAAGTGTTACGAAACAATGAATTACAAGGAGATACAAATGAAAAAAGCATGTATATTGTTTCTGATGGTCTTTTTTATTTCTGTTTCAGTGGCAGGCTTTGCGAAGGAAGATGCAGCAAAAGATAAAGGAGAGTCGCTTTTCAAGACGAACTGCTCTCCGTGCCATCCTGATGGCGGGAACATTATCAATCCCCAAAAGACTCTCCACAAAAAAGATCGGGAGGCAAATAATATCAGAAAACCTGCGGATATCGTCTCGACGATGAGGAACCCTGGACCGGGGATGACAAAATTCGACAAAAAAACTATCCCGGACAAGGATGCAAAGGCCATCGCGCAATATATATTGAAGACCTTTGACTGATTTTTCCCGACCCCACGACCTTATGTTGAAGACAGGGCAAAGGTCGCAAAGATGGCGCTCTGCATAAATGGTATCTATACTGGATACTTCTAGACGCTGAAACAACTGAGGCAGCTCAAACCGACCTTATAATTTAGACCGAAGTTTCTCCTTAAGAAACAAGAACCCCTTGAAATAATATAATAAATTCTAAATCTACTGGGTACACTACAGCTGTACGCCGAGTAGATCCAGTGCTTTTTGCTGCAGAGAGGTTGGGATAGTGATTTTTCT
>OBEQ011915335.1_pt1 | contig 10232 bp, 8 predicted proteins | sample 1670901 | NCBI WGS metagenome assembly OBEQ01 (sample SAMEA104232315, study PRJEB22302) | groundwater metagenome | biome: forest; feature: aquifer; material: groundwater | place: USA | collected 2011-08-07 | depth 5.4 m | reverse complement strand
TCCGCGGCCGCGTCCTGATACGGTCTTGGACGCCAAAGAGCAGTTGGCAGAAATCGTAGGGGTCGTAGCGCGAATCGAGGCGTGGGTAGCGACTCTTCCGCCACGCACGGGTGGAATCCTCACTTTGCGACTCGGCCTATTCGGTCGCTCCGAACACACACTCGAAGAATGCGGCGAGCGCTACGAGGTGACGCGTGAACGCATTCGACAAATCGAAGAAAAGGCACTCCCGGCAATGAAAGAGGCGCTGGGCTTCGAAGCGGAAGAAGTGCGCGAACTCATCAAGATGCAAGAACGCCTCAAACAGCTCCTTACCACGTAAAAACGTAAAAAGCCGGCCAGCGGTACTCCGCTAGGCCGGTTTTTGGTACAATAGCACCACTATGCCATTTGACATCATCACTATCGGCTCAGCGACACGGGACGTGTTTTTAGTCTCCAAACAAATCAAGCTCATTCCATCTGAAAAATTCCCCACAGGCGTTGGAGAGTGCGTGGCGCTGGGCAGTAAAATCGAGCTCGATCACATCGCCCTAACCACAGGAGGTGGGGCCACAAATGCGGCGGCGACTTTTGGCAATCTTGGTTTCAAAACGGCGACGATCGCTCGCGTTGCTGACGACTCGATTGGACAGGACGTGATGCATGACTTACTGGCGCACCACGTTTCAACCGAACTGTTGTCCGTCGTCAAGGGCGGCCAGACGGGATACTCAACGCTTCTTACAGATCCAAAAACCGGCGAGCGTACGGCACTCGTGTATCGCGGCGTTTCAGGTGAGCTCTCTGACAAGGATGTAGCAATCCATAAACTAAAATGCGATTGGCTCTACCTCACGTCGTTCGGAGGCAATGTAAAACTCGCGGCAAAAATAATAAACGTACTTCACGCTAAAGTAAAAATCATTTGGAATCCCGGAGCGGCTGACCTCAAAGCAGGCTTCAAAACATTTGAACCGCTGTTTTCAAAACTGTTCATGTTCAACGTGAATCTGCAAGAGGCAAAGATGCTATTTGGAAAAGAAATTCGTATTCCAGATTCTCTGCTGCTTGTTGTCACAGATGGTGAACACGGAGCTCATGCGCATCTTAATGGCACGACGTGGTTTGTTAAAGGTCAGAAAAAAAATGTGGTCTCGCGCACGGGCGCAGGCGATGCGTTTGGCTCTGGGGTGGTAGCCGCGCTCATGAAAAACTGGGGAGTGGAAGATGCCATGCGCCTTGGACTTGCCAACGCGCAGTCTGTCATTCAACACTTCGGCGCAAAAACAGGACTGCTAAAAAAATGGCCGGCAAAAAACTCGCTCAAAACGATAGAAGTAAAAATGCTATGAAAGTTTTTGTCACGCGAGAAATTCCAGACCAAGGGTTGAAAATGCTGGCCAAGAAAAAAGGATTGGTGGTTGACATCTACGAAAAAGATCAGGCGATTCCGCGCAAAGAATTATTGCGTCGCGTCAAAGGCGCCGATATTATTTTGTCGATTCTGACAGACAAAATGGACAAAGAAGTAATGAACGCGGCAGGGCCAAGCCTCAAAATGATCGCCAATTACGCGGTGGGATTTGATAACGTCGACTTGGCCGAAGCTAAGAAGCGCGGGATCATTGTCAGTAATACTCCCGGCGACGAAATCTCTGAAGCTGTGGCCGAGCACGCCGTGGCAATGATCTTTGCTTTGGCGCATCGTGTTGTCGAGGCGGATTCTTTTGCTCGCGCCGGAAAATACCATGGCTGGGGACCAATGATGCTGCTTGGTACGGACGTGATGGGAAAAACATTGGGATTGATCGGCGGCGGACGCATCGGCACCGCACTAGCTCGCCGCATGCATGACGGCTTCGGCGTCAAGATCGTCTATAGCGACTTGAAACGCAATCCTGATTTGGAAAAATTCGGCGCCAAGTTTTTTTCCAAGAATGATTTGCTCAAGCATGCCGACATCGTCAGCTTGCATGTCCCTCTTTTACCTTCGACGCGTCATCTCATCTCCACCAAGGAACTCAAGATGATGAAAAAGACCGCCTTCTTGATCAACACCGCTCGCGGCCCAATCGTCGACGAAACCGCCCTCGTTAAAGCCTTGAAGTCTAGTGAAATCGCCGGTGCCGGGCTCGACGTCTTCGAATGCGAACCGTTGATTGCCTGCAACCCGCGTCAAACAAAAGAATTGCGGGCGCTCAAAAATGTCATCCTCACTCCCCACACCGCCTCGGCTACCGTTGGCGCCCGCCAAGCCATGTCCCGCGCCGCCGCCGCCAATATCCTGGCTTTCCTTGCCAACAAAATCCCTCCTAACGCGGTAAAATAAAAACCTCCCCTTAGGGAAGTCTTGGTGGACCGTTAGGGATTCGAACCCTAGACCCCCTGCTTGCAAAGCAGGTGCTCTACCAACTGAGCTAACGGCCCACGTTGCGCCAGTATAATGAAAGCGTCGATCTATGTCGAGTCCTTGGAAAAAAGGCGTGATAATCTCTTCTTTCCTGCTTGCGAGCCTCATACCGAGGTTCGCTTTTGCCTATCACCCGCCAAGCCTCACCGTCTCGATTTACTCAACTGCAGGAGAGCTCAAAAACTCTTTCACGGTTGCAACCGCCAATGAAGCGGGAGGTGCCAAAATTGCTGTTGCGGATCTTGGTCACGATGGAGTTCCAGAAATTATCTTGGGCAACGGACTTGGAAACGAACCACGCGTGAGCATCTATCGCGCTGACGGCTCGCTCGTCGACTCTTTTCTTGCCTATGACTCATCCATGGGCACGGGCATTACCGTTGCTGTGTGCGATGTTGATGGAGATGGGCAGGCGGAAATTATCACGGGGACGCAATATGGTGGAGGGCCGCAGATTGGTGTCTGGCATTACCAAGACAAAAAGTGGAATGCACAAGCTCGCTTCTTTGCTTATGACGAATCGTTTCGGGGTGGAGTACATGTGAGTTGTGGCGATTTGGATGCAGATGGAAAAGCAGAAATCGTGACGACGCCGGGGCCAAGCGGAGGGCCGCATGTGAAAATTTGGGAATGGAAAAATGAAAAAGAAAAATTGAGCGAAGAATTTTTTGCATTCGCGCCAGAGGAGACGGGAGGAGTCGTGAGTGCTGTTCACAATGGAAAACTTTTTCTCACACTGCAAAAAACAGATCATAACCACATGATTGAATCGTACGTTATCCACAGGGAACCAACACGTGAAAATTCTGTTGCAAATAATACGATGGAGACTTCCAATCTTTTTTTTGTTGATGACGTGCTCGCTACAAGTTCGTTGCAAGATGGATATATTGTTGGACCAACGACGTTTGTTGCGAACGTTCCATTTGGAAGTGTGAACGCTGCAAGCAGCGATCTTGATGGCCATGGAGTGACAGAAATTGTGACGGTTGCTGATCGTCCACTGTTTGATGAAGTGACAGAAACTCGCATCAAGGTCGATTTATCAGAACAGCGTCTGTACGCCTATGAGGGCGGAATTTTGGCTAATTCATTCCTTATTTCGAGCGCCAAGGCGCCCTGGATGACCCCGACTGGAGATCTTTCTGTGCTCGCTAAATTGCCGTACGTGGACTACACGTGGAATTACGGACCAAACGATCCACGCAACTATGCGCTCGGACTCGTTCCTTATAATTTGAAAATTTTTTCGCACGTCTACATTCATTACGCCTACTGGCATAATAATTTTGGACATCCTATGAGTCATGGGTGTGTGAATGTCAATTTAGAAAATATGAAATGGATCTATGCGTGGGCGAACGTTGGTATGCCAGTTGAAGTAAGCACTTAAACCCTTGACAAGAGTTGCAACATCTATTCACAAATAAATCTTCGTCGTATAATACACATGTCTTTCATGCGAAAGGTCGTCGACGTCGCATGAGGAGGACGGGAAATTTTTATTCAAAAGGGAGCTCTGAAAAACGTTCGCGTTTTGCAGAGGTCCCATAATCTAGAGAGAGTCTCACCATGCTTACGACTCTCTCCAACAAACCTATGGCAGCCAAGAAGAAAGCCAAGAAAGCCGCAAAGCGCAAGCCAGCAAAGAAGCGCAAGGCAGCAAAGCGCATCTAGTGACGGAACCGCGAAAAAAATCTCTCGACTTGCACAAGCATGACGAGAGATTTTTGTTTTTTTGAGAAGCTTCTATTTGTTCGGTTTCAACACCTCCCAAATCACCAGCAGGGAAAGCGCGGCGGCGAAGAAACACCACACAGAAGTGAATGTTTCGTTAAAAGCCCACGTGGTGACCAAAAATGCGACAAGCGTAAGGAGGCCGCAAATTTTGACACGATAGCGGGTGGACAAAATGGCCGAGCCACAAACAACAGAGACATAAAGAGCAACACCGACGTCCTCATAGGCAACGAAAATGCGATAATCAAGGCTGTGACCAAGGACGGCTACGGTCAATGGGTTGTAAAACAGTGCGGTCAAAAGATACAACGAGCACATCATCCCCACAACCATCACATCACGCAAAAGGCGTTTGCGTTTGGCATTGGTCTCCAACCGATAAACGGCGTATGGAATAAACGCGGGCCAAAACAAAAATGCGAAGAAAATAAAACCGTAACCAAGCAGAGTGCTAAGCTCGCTTGGTTTGTCCACAAGCCATTGAGCTCCTTCGATCGCTTGCTGAAGAGCAAAAAAGAGAGGGATAGCGGCGTAGGCGCGAAAGGTCGGATGCTTGAGCGCGTGGCGACTGGCAACGATTCCCGTTGCCGCGAGCACTCCTGCGGCAGTAAAACTCGCTGTGGCAGAAAAACACATACTTATAACAAAGATACCTGCTTCTGACTTTTTGGTCGATCGTCAGAAAAAATTTTTACTTTACCGTATACACCATCATAGCCTGGACGGATGTCGAGTTTTCCAGCTCGCACGCGCGCGATTGCCTCACCAACCGTTGCATGGACTTTGGCAATCTCCTCCACAGGTACGTCGAGCAGAATCGCAAACTCATTGCCGAGCTTTGTGATGAGCTCTTCGTAGAGCGCCTGCACTTTTTTTGATGCAACACCAGTAAGCCCAAAACTTTCGGCAATGACCATTTGAAGAGGAACGATGGATTTAAACGTCGAGTGTGCAGATGCACGATCAGCAAGCTCGGACACACGAGAGAGCACACCAATCGTAAGCGCTTTGCCGCACTTTGGACACTTTCCGCCAAGTTTTTTCGTTTCTGTGGGGGCGCAATAAAATTCGCAGTCTGCATGGCCGTCGTAGTGATACTTCCCTTCTTCTGGAAAAAATTCAATCGTGGAGACAAACCGCGACGTGTCGTGCTCGCGAAAAATCCTTAGAAACTCATCATACGTCACTTGCCCTTCTGGAATCTCAAATACATTCGCCTCGCGACCAAAATTTTGCGGACTATGTGCGTCAGAATTTGAAATGAGAAAAATGTTGTCGAGAGTAGAAATGGTTCGATTCATCGTGGGGTCGCTCGAAAGCCCTGTTTCAATCGCATAAATGCGCGAACTCATCGTACCGAAGCATTCTTCAATCGTGTTGAACCCAGACTTGGAACCAAAAATAGAAAACCACGGTGTCCACGCATGTGCTGGGATGAGCAGAATCTTTTCATCGATCGCAAATAACTCCTTTGCGAGTTCCTCAGAATCGACACCAATAATCGGACGTCCGTCTGCAGTGAGATTGCAGCCCCGACGCTCAAGCATCGCGATGATGTTTTTCACGGTCTGCAGACTTGGCGCGAGAATGATGTTATGCACGCGCCGCGTTTTACCGCCACGCGAATAAATTTGCGACAATTCTGTGGTGAGCATGAAACGTGTCGTCGAATCCGAGCCGCGCAACCGATACATTCCCTGCTCTACCTCTTCCAACTTCTCCTCAATCTCCTTGAACCACTTTGGATGCGTGAAATCACCTGTTCCTAAAATCTGCACACCCTTTTTCTCACACCACAGCGCATTATTTTCGAGTGTGAGCTGCTGGGAACACGCTCGTGAAAAGCGAGAATGGACATGCCAGTCAGTGATAATTCTCATAAACCCTCGGACAGCGCCTCCTCTGCCGCTTTCAACTGCTCTGGAGTGTTAATGCCAATCGCCTCAATCGGATTGTCAATCATCACGGTATGCATAGGCTGACCTTGCGCAACAGCGAGCTCAACCAAATCGGTCAAATAATATTCACCTTGCGCATTTTTGTTTGAAAGCAGTTTCACGTTTTCACACAACCACGCACGATTGAAAACCATGTACGCAGGATTCACTTCGGTAATCGTTTTTTCCTGCTCTGTTGCATCCTTGAGCTCTACGATACGTATAATCTTGCCATGCTCGTCACGCACAATGCGCCCAAAATTATAAAACCACTGACGCCAACTGTTGTAGTCTGGAAATTTCACCGTCGCCATGGTGAGTGTCGCGCCAGATGATTGATGCTCATGTGCAAGCCGACGAATTGTTTGTGCAGAGACCGTTGGATGATCTCCATAAAGCACCATCACGTCCTTCGCGCCGTTGAAAACATCTTGCGCGCACATGACCGCATGACCAGTGCCAAGTTGCGCATCTTGCACGACATAACGACAGGATGCCTCCCCAAGCAGATCGCAAAATTGCGCTCGATTATCTGGCGCTGTGACAATGACCGGCTCACCATCCACGGCCGATTCGCGCACTGCATCAATGAGGTGAGCAATCATGGGGCGACCATGAATGGGAATGAGCGGCTTGGGAAGATCAAACCCGAGCGACTCCAAGCGCTTGCCCTTCCCAGCGGCCAAAATGACGATTTTAAGATTGTGATGCGTTCCCATAAAGCGTGAGCATCTTACCAAACGCGCTCGCCTTCGCCAAATCAAAAAGCGTCAAAGTTCTGGCGTCTACCTACTCTCGCCCAAACGGACTACCATCGGCCTCTTAGAGCTTAACTTCCGTGTTCGAAATGGGAACGGGTGTGGCCTCTAGAGAAATGACACCAAAACTTTGACGCTTTTTATTTCAATTGATAACAACACGATCGTAAGAAGTAGAATAATTGGACAATTATTCATTTCGTAGAAGGAGAGCTGGACCTATTAGTACACCTTGGCTCCATCCGTTACCGGACTTCCACCTAGTGCCTATCAACCTCATCATCTCTGAGGGGTCTCATAACGAATATTAATCTTAGGGTCGACTTCGCGCTTAGATGCTTTCAGCGCTTATCCGAACTGAACGTAGCTACCCGGCAATGCCCTTGGCAGGACAACCGGTACACTAGAGGTTCATCCATCCCGGTCCTCTCGTACTGAGGATGGGTCCCTTCAATATTCAACGCTCGTAGTAGATAGGAGACCGAACTGTCTCACGACGTTCTGAACCCAGCTCGCGTACCGCTTTAATTGGCGAACAGCCAAACCCTTGGGAGCTTCTTCACCCCCAGGATGCGATGAGCCGACATCGAGGTGCCAAACCGCGCCGTCGCTATGGACGCTTGGGCGCGATCAGCCTGTTATCCCCGGAGTAGCTTTTATCCGATGAGCTTCCGCCGTCCTACGTCGTACGGTCGGATCACTAACTTCTGCTTTCGCAGCTGCGCGACGTGTCAGTCTTGCAGTCAAGCCAGCTTGTGCGTTTGCGCATTCAGTCCGATTTCCATCCGGACTAAGCTGACCTTGGTAAACGCCTCCGTTACCTTTTGGGCATGTGTGTTAACCAAACCTTGGGCAATTTATATCTCATGGAAGGCAGGACAAATGGAGAGATCGTAGTGAGAAACAGATCGACAGATTCAGATGGAATATAGATTTGCATTCCATCACGTTGTTTTCTGATCGTTGTTTTCACTACAAACTTTTTCCATAATGCTTCCTGTAGATACTGGATAGACTTGTAATCAAATCCTTGAGTGTTCAGGAATACGGTTCGATGTGTCTTTGATTTGATCGATCCGTCGTCCATGTACCAGACAGCGAGTACCAGTGGTGTGAACCATTTGTAGATCGCTTTCGGTACTTCTTTTTTGCCATTTCTGTAGAACTGTTGAGCGTAAAACCTGAAAGCACCAGAGCTCAAAGTATTAAACCAATACTTGTAATACGTTCGCTCCTCTCCATGGTACAGTTGTTTTTGCTCTTTCAGTTGCGCGGGTGTTCTGACCCACTCCTTGAACTCCGATTGCATCCAATCAACATAACTTTTTTGTTGCTTGGACTGTTCAATTTTCAGTCGGTAAGTCTTTCCGTTGTCGCGCGTCTCTAGATGACCATCCCCGAGCAACTTACCAAGCAAAATCTCTTTTTGTCGAGACGTTAACTTGAGCTGCCGTTTCATTCGTTCAATTTCGAGACTATACATAAGATAGGTTTGATCCCTTCGCATGGGTTGCGTTGGGCTCTGACTCTCGCCAGAGATCAGACTATATCATCACCTTTTGTAGGTGTTTGGCGTGTAGTCGTTGAGGGGTCACGAAGACTTCCCTGCTGATTGTCCTGTGATCTTTCGATCTGATGCAAGATTTTTACGTTTCCGTACTCACATCTTACCAGGAGGTTCCAGCATATAGCCAAATATTCTGTTCCTTTTTGGATATTCTGGGGTGGAAGTAAAAACTTCCACGGAACAGCGGTAATCTTCAAGCATTCCTGCCTGAAGCCCCCATGATTTCCGGCGTAAGGAAATCAATTGTTAAGGCTACCGCCCCAGTCAAACTGTCAACCAGCTACTGTCCTAGCCTCCAGATTCATGGAGACCGGTTAGGATTCAAAAAATGCAAGGGTGGTGTCTCATTGGCGCCGAAGCTCCCACCTACACTGAACATGCAAAACCTGAACCCAATAGCAAGCTACAGTAAAGCTTCACGGGGTCTTTTCGTCTAACTACGAGTAGTGAGCATCTTCACTCACAGTGCAATTTCGCCGAGTCCATCGTTGAGACAGTCGTCAAGTCGTTATGCCATTCGTGCAGGTCGGAACTCACCCGACAAGGAATTTCGCTACCTTAGGACCGTTCATGTGTTAACTCACAATATGAGTCTCCGATTGGAATACGGAGCTTGTAATCGCTTACAAGTTCGGACTTTATCATCTCGCTACCTCTTCCCCCAGTTTAGAGAAGAGACGAGTTCGGCGTAAAGTCTCTGAGGATTCCCTTTGATTGCTCTTAGGGTCTTTCCTGCTGATTGTCTGCACCACATGGATTGTTACCTTGAAGGTACCAGTGGATTCTCAGATATTCCAGCATATGGCCGAATTTTTACCTACATCTTCGTGGCATACGAAGTTCGGTAGAGGTGTTGCACCTCACAACTACAACGGATTCATAGTTACGGCCGGCGTTCATCCGCGCTTCAGTCGAAAGCTTCGCCACCTTGCGGCGGCTAACCCCCTTCTTTAACGTTCGGACACTGGCCAGGCATCAGCCCCTATACTTCACCTTACGGTTTAGCAGGGACCTGTGTTTTTGATAAACAGTCGCTTGACGTCATTAGCTGCGGGTCGTCCTCTCGCGAGGACAACCAGGCCTTATCCCGAAGTTACGGCCGCTATTTTGCCGAGTTCCTAAACGATGGTTCTCTCGTACACCTTGGTACTTTTATACCCACCCACCTGTGTCGGTTTGCGGTACGGGCACATCGCGCTTAGCTCTAGAGGTTTTTCTTGGTTCTTCCTTCCGTCCCCTTGATCATCTTGCGACAACCTTGCGACGGTGCGTTGGCTTATGTCTGGCGGATTTACCTACCAGACACCTTCGCACCCCTGACATCATAGCCATAGGATGCGGGACGTGTGGAAAAACGTGACCCCGTTGAAAACACGACGTGGTGCAGGAATATTAACCTGCTGTGCATCGACTACGCCTTTCGGCCTCGCCTTAGCTCCCGACTAACCCTGGGTCGATTTGCGTTGCCCAGGAAACCTCGGGTTTCCGGTGGACAGGGTTCTCACCTGTCTTTTTGCTACTTATGCCAACATTCTCACTTCTCAACACTCCACCGTACGTCACCGTACGACTTCAACGCGTTGAAAACGCTCCCCTACCGCCCAAACCCTTGCGGGCCGGACCCTCAACTTCGGTACAGTGTTTAGCCCCGGTACATTTTCGGTGCGGAGAAACTTGACCAGTGAGCTGTTACGCTATCTTTAAAGGATGGCTGCTTCTAAGCCAACCTCCTGGTTGTTTCCGTCGCTCCACTTCCTTCTACACTTAACACTGATTTAGGGACCTTAGTTTGAGATCTGGGCTGTTTCCCTTTCGACCAATGGAGCTTCGCCCCCATG
>OBEQ010769775.1_pt1 | contig 10232 bp, 8 predicted proteins | sample 1670901 | NCBI WGS metagenome assembly OBEQ01 (sample SAMEA104232315, study PRJEB22302) | groundwater metagenome | biome: forest; feature: aquifer; material: groundwater | place: USA | collected 2011-08-07 | depth 5.4 m | reverse complement strand
TTCGCATTGCCGAGTCCGGGGTTCGACTCCCCGTAGGTCCACCAATTTTTTAGAAAAATGCCACGGAGGGCTTTTTCGTAAAAAAATTAGGTGGAACTAGAGAAAGGTGCCTGCGCACCTTTCGTGGGGAGTCGAACGGGCGCAGCGATGTTTTTGTTTGTCCGAAGCACAAGGCAAAAACCGCGAGCCGGGGTCGACCAAAATTTCCGTCAGGAAATTTATGGGTGACCGACTCCCCGTAGGTCCACCAAATATGTTATTATAGTAACCATGCACCTGCACTCGCTTTTTTTGCATTACCTCACCATATGGAAGCCGCTCGGTTATATTCTCGCTTTTTTCGGCATGGTGTTTGAGGGCGACGGAGCGCTTTTTACCATTGCTTTTCTTACCGCCGAAGGTTTTTTCGATGCGGGTGATATGCTCATCGTCGTTTTTCTTTCCGTTATTTTTGGGGACATGCTTTGGTATTTTGTCGGCAGAAATTACATGGTTTTTTTTCCGCGCATCACGCGATGGGTTGACCGTTTCGCGAAGCCCTTCGACCGGCATCTTTTGCGGAACCCGACGAGGACGCTTCTTTTCACAAAATTTGTGTACGGTGCGCATCATGCGGTGCTCATCCGCGCCGGAATGTCTAAAATGGATTTCAGGAAATTTATTAAAAGCGACCTCATTTCTATTGTCGTTTGGGTTGCCGTCATCGGGGGACTCGGATATTTTTCAAGCGTCTCGCTCGCGTACGAGAAAAAATATCTGCGCTACGCGGAAATTTCGCTTCTCATCGCGCTCGTCCTCTTTTTCGTCGCCGAGCACTACATAAAAAAATTCTCGCAAAAAGAACTTCGGTAATATCGTCTTCAGAAAACTCCTTCATATGCTGTTTCCTTCCGCTAGCAAATTCTAGCATATGCTAGAATTTGCTAGCGGTAGATTTGGCGGGTATAATGTCTTGAATGCGGTTATGAGGAAAATAAACATGACATGAAAAATATCAAAACCGAAAAAACAAAAAAAGTACTGAAAACAAAACGAAGCATTCGGTCTCTCGCAAAACAGCGTTCGGCATCTGTAAACGTTCCGTCCCTAAAAGAGCGAGCGGAGGAATTTCTCAACGCCGGCACCCCCGCATCTTATGCGACAAGCGTGGCACTCGCACTCGTCATTCTTGCCGGAGTAGTGGTGGTTGCGACCGTGGCGCCAGGGCTTTCAATTCTCGCCAGAGGGTACCGCCGGTCAAACGCATATTCCCGAAACCAACTCAATGGCGCGTTTCAGAACTTAAAAAGAGGAAAGTATATAGAAGAATCAAAAGGTTTAGACGGGAAACCGCGCGTAGAACTCACCAAAAAAGGCGAAGCGTTTTTTCAAAAAATGTTGTTTGAAGATGTTCAACTTACTCACCCGCCTGTGTGGGGCGGGAAGTGGCAATTTGTACTTTTCGATATTCCAATCAAGTATACCAAAGCTCGCGAGGCGCTCCGCTGGCGACTCAAAGCGCTCGGCCTTTATCAATATCAAAAAAGCGTGTGGGTATATCCGCATCCGTGCGAAAAAGAAATTTTGTACGTCGCCGACTATTTCGGCGTTGGGAGGTTCGTGGAAATTCTTGAAGTCACACGCCTTTCCAGCGACACCGAGCTCAAAAAACATTTTGAGTTGTAATTTTCTTCTGTTTTTTATTATTTCTCCACCGCTAGCAAATTCTAGCATATGCTAGAATTTGCTAGCGATGGAGAAATAATATACAAATTATACGAAAGTCTTAAAAAACGATATGTGTGTATGCTTTGGCGGCGGGGTTATTTTTTCTCGCATTTGCTTTTTCCGAAGCCCCGTTTTAATATACGCGTATAATGAAAAAACAAAACACTGCCAATAGCGACGATGTTCCCGACAGTTCCAAAAAGAGTACCGCTAAAAAATTTCTTTTTGTGAGCCCCGAAGCGCTCGCGTCCGACCTTGCGTGGCAGCTCTCGAAAGAAGGGCATGAAGTGAAAATGCACGTGAGCGACCACGACTCGAAAGATATTGCGGACGGGTTTGTGGAAAAAATCGATGCGTGGGAGCCGTGGCAAGAATGGGCGGACGTTATCGTTTTTGATTCTTGCGGATTTGGCGGGGCGGCGGATGAATTGCGAAAAAATGGGAAGCTCGTGGTGGGAGGAAGCGCATACACCGACCGGCTTGAAATGGATCGCGAATTCGGGCAGATGGAAATGAAACGCGCGGGACTCAACATTCTTCCGCACTGGGAATTCACTGATTTTGACGAGGCAATTAAATTTATCGAGGCGCATCCGGCACGGTACGTTTTCAAACCTTCCGGCGAAGAAACGCTCGATTGGTATCTCAAGGGGCTCTTGTTTCCGGGACAAGAAGATGACGGCAAAGACCTGCTTGCGGTCTTGAGGCACAATAAAAAAAGCTGGTCGAAAAAAATAAAAAAATTCCAGCTTCAAAAATTCGCGACAGGGATAGAGGTTGCCGTCGGGGCGTACTTTAATGGCAATGATTTTATTTATCCGGTAAACATCGGCTTTGAACACAAAAAACTTTTCCCCGGCGATATCGGACCGTACACCGGAGAGATGGGGACGCTTGTGTATTGGGATGAGCCGGGGCGGTTTTTCAAAGTCACGCTCGCAAAGATGAGAGACCGGCTTCGTGAGAGCGGGTATGTCGGCATTATTGACCTGAATTGCATTGTGAACGGAAAAGGAATTTACCCGCTTGAATTCACGGCGCGTTTCGGCTATCCGACCATAAGCATTCAAATGGAGGGGAGCATCAGCCCGTGGGGAGAATTTTTGTATGCCATTGCGCAAGGAGAGCGATATAAACTAAAAACTAAAAAAGGATTTCAAATCGGCGTTGTGGTTGCCGTTCCGCCTTTTCCGTATTACGACAAAAAACAATTTCAAGTGTACAAAGACACTTCCATTATTTTCAAAAAGCCGAATTTGTACGGGGTGCATTTGGGCGATGTGAAGCTCGTTGAGAACGACTGGAAACTCGCAGGCGAGGCGGGGTACGCGCTCGTGATTACGGGCGGAAGCACGACGGTCGAGGGCGCACGAAAAGAAGCGTATCGCCGCATCGAAAATATCATCCTCCAAAACATGTTTTATCGCACCGACATCGGCGCGAAGTGGGGAAGGGAGAGCGACCAGTTGCAGGCTTGGGGGATATTATAACTTTTCGACGTATCGGCGTCTTCTCCCCCTCTTTAGAGGGGGAGATTGAGAGGGGGTGGAATAAAAATATGTCAGCAAAAATAAGCAATTTATCTTCGGTACGAACACAAAGACGGAAACTCCGCACAAACGCCACTCCGCAAGAAGTTATACTTTGGTCTCGGCTGAAGAATAGGCAACTTGGCGTTAAATTTCGCCGCCAACATTCGTTTGGAGAATATATAGCGGATTTCTATTGCCCCGAAAAACGGCTCGTTGTTGAAGTTGATGGTTCGCAACATATGGAACAAGAAAAATACGATACCGAAAGAACCAAATTTTTTGAAAGTTTCGGTTTGAAAATTTTGCGGTTTTGGAATAATGAGATTAACGCGAACGTTGATGGAGTGATGATGAAAATTCAGGAGTATGTGCAATGACGCACCCCACCCCGACCTCCCCTCTAAAAAGGGGAGGAGGACGGACGATAAATAATAAAGGCGGGGATTTTGTCCACGCCATGAATTTTGGCACTTTTATTTTTTCTGGTAATATAGACAAATGACACAAAGCAAAAAAATTCTCATTTCCGGCGTGAAGCCGACGGGGCGTCCTCACATCGGCAATTATTTCGGCGCGATGAAACAGTTCGTGGATTTGCAGGAAGAGTACGATACTCGGATTTTTATCGCGGATTATCACGCTTTGACGACGGTGCAAAATGCGGCGGAGCTTTCGCGAAACACGCTTGACGTCGCGCTTGATTATCTCGCCATCGGCATCGACCCTGCAAAAACACTGCTTTTCAAACAATCCGATGCGCCGGAGGTGTGCGAGCTCGGGTGGATTTTCAACTGTATTACCACCATGCCGTATCTCATGCGCGCGCATGCGTACAAAGACGCGGAAGCAAAGAATAAAGAGCTCAATGTCGGCGTATTTACTTACCCGCTCCTCATGGCGGCGGATATTCTTATCCAAGATGCGGATGTCGTGCCCGTCGGTCTCGACCAAAAACAACATATAGAATATGCGCGCGACACGGCGGAGAAATTCAATCGCATTTTCGGCGACACTTTCAAGCTCCCTAATGCCCTTATTTTGGAATCGGTCAAAACGGTTCCCGGCACGGACGGACAAAAAATGAGCAAAAGCTACGGCAACACCATCGGGCTTTTTGCGGAAGACGAAGAGATTAAAAAAGCGGTTATGAGTATCCCGACCAACTCACAGGGAGTAGAAGAGCCGAAAGACCCGGAAGCGGACAATGTTTTCGCGCTCCATAAACTTTTTGCGGGCGCAGAAACTCTTGCGAGCTTGGAAAAAAGATACCGCGAGGGCGGCATCGGCTACAAAGAATCAAAAGATATACTAATAGAAAATAGTAAAAACTTTATTGCTCCGCTTCGGGAAAAACGCCGAGAGATTGCGGAGGACGAAACCGCCGTCCGAAAGATGCTCAAGGAAGGCGGGGAACAGGCAAAAGAGATTGAGCGGAGGAAAATGGTCGAGGTGCGAAAAAAGATTGGGGTAGCGTAAAAAAATAGGCGGGCGTCCTCTCCCCCTCTTTAGAGGGGGAGATTGAGAGGGGGTGGAATAAAAATATGTCAGCAAAAATAAGCAATTTATCTTCGGTACGAACACAAAGACGGAAACTCCGCACAAACGCCACCCCGCAAGAAATAATTTTGTGGTCACGATTAAAAAACGGACAGCTCAGGTATAAATTTCGCCGTCAACATTCGTTTGGAAAATATATAGCGGACTTTTACTGTCCCGAAAAACGGCTCATTGTTGAAGTTGATGGCTCACAACATATGGAGCAGGAGAAATACGATGCAAAAAGAACAGTATTTTTTGAAAGTCTCGGTTTGAAAATACTGCGGTTTTGGAATAATGAAATCAATACGAACATTGATGGAGTGATGATGAAAATTCAGGAATGCTTGCAATAGCGCACCCCCTCCCAGCCTCCCCCTCTAAAACCCCACCCCCATACCCCTCCCCTTTGAAAAAGGGAGGGGAGTTCCATGAGAGGGAGGGGACGACGAACGGCGACGAAAAAATTTGCAAAAAATCTCAAAAAGAATATAATCGTCTATACTTATGGCAAAGATGCGCATTTACGCAGTACTTCTGATTCTCTTCGGGCTTGGGCTCGGATATTTTGACTTCGCTTCGCAGGCGAAACATTTTGCGGTACTCGACAAATTGCGCATCGCTCCGCGCGAGTCGCTTCAAAAGTATGGTTTGAAACTCGGACTCGATTTGCAGGGCGGTACGCACTTGGTTTACAAAGCGGATACCGAAAAACTCGCGACAACGCAAAGCGTGGACGCTTCCATGGAATCGCTTCGGGATGTTATTGATCGCCGCATCAATCTTTTCGGCATAGCGGAGCCGCTCGTTCAGGTGGAGCAGGCGAGTTTTCTTTCCGCGAACAAAAAAGAACAGCGCCTTATTGTTGAGCTTCCGGGCATTACGGACGTTGATAAGGCGGTAAAGATGATCGGCGCGACTCCGGTTTTGGAATTCAAGCTTGAGCGACCCGCAGCCGAACGCGATGCAATATTGAAAGCGCAAGACGAATACCGTACGGCAGTGGCAGAAGCGAAAAAAACAGGACAGTCCGCTCCGCAGCCGGCGAACCCGCTTTTGTTCCAAGAAATTTACGCGCCGACAGGACTCACCGGTCAGTATCTCACAAAAGCCGAGCTCCAATTTAACAGTGGAGCCGGCGGGCAGAACGACCCGCGCGTCGGCATCACGTTCAACGACGAAGGCAAAGCGCTCTTCGCAAAAATCACGAGAGAAAATGTCGGCAAACAGCTTGCGATTTACCTTGACGGCGCCCCGATTTCCGCGCCGGTCATTCGCGAGGAAATATCGAGCGGCAATGCCGAAATATCCGGCAATTTCAAACTTGAAGAAGCGAAACAGCTGGTTGGACGCCTCAACTCCGGCGCCCTGCCCGTATCGATTGAGCTTCTTTCCGCGCAGTCCATCGGCGCCACGCTCGGCGGCGAGGCATACGCGGCGGTTGTTAAAGCGGGGATTCTGGGCTTCCTTATCGTCGTTCTCTTTATGATTTTCTGGTACCGCTTGCCGGGATTGCTTGCGGGAATTTCTCTCTCCATTTACGCCGCGCTTATGCTCGCCATTTTCAAACTCATGCCCGTTACCATGACCGCCGCCGGCATCGCGGGCTTCATCCTTTCCATTGGAATGGCGGTTGATGCAAACATTCTTATCTTCGAGCGCATGAAAGAAGAAACGCGAAAAGGCCGCGCACTTCGCGATGCCATACTTGAGGGGTTTGCGCGCGCGTGGACATCCATTCGCGACAGCAACCTTTCTTCCATCATCAGCGCAGTTATTTTGTTCTGGTTCGGGACATCAGTGGTGAAAGGATTTGCGCTCGTACTCGGCATCGGCGTTACGGTGAGTATGTTTACCGCCTTGACCGTTACGCGCACACTCCTTCTGGCGCTTGGTGTTGTGGGAGAGGGGAAGTTGACAAAATTTTTGTTCGGAAGCGGAATGAGAAATTAATTTGATTTAAGATTTAGGATTAAAGATTTATGAATACGACGACCGAAAATACAGCAAAGATAAAGTCATTTACTGACCTGATAGCATGGCAAGAAGGGCATAAACTCGCGGTGCTTATGTATCAAATAACACGCCAGTTTCCGCGAGAAGAAATATATTCACTGGTAGACCAAATGAGAAGAGCTGCGGTTTCCATAACATCCAACATCGCAGAAGGTTTTGGCAGGCAAGGATATAAAGAAAAAGTTCAATTTTATTATATTTCACATGGGTCACTGACCGAGCTTAAAAATCAAGTACTTATTGCCAAAGATGTCGGGTATCTTCATAATGCTGATTTTGAAAAGGTTATGATTCAGGCGAATACCACTCATGCGCTGCTTCAGGGGCTTATCAAAAAAACAAAAACATTCTTAATAACAACGAAGAATAAAGATTTATGATTTATGATTTAAGAATACGCCGTTAACCGTCCGTCTTCTTAAATCTTAAATCATAAATCATAAATCTTAAATCTTAAATCTTAAATCAATGATATGTTCATAGTAAAATACAAAAAAATATTTCTCGGCATCTCGGCGCTGATCGTCGCGGGGTCTCTTTTCCCCATTCTTTTTTTCGGCATTCGTTTCGGCATTGATTTTACCGGCGGCAGCCTTCTTGAAGTTGAATATTCAAACGTCGCCTCGGCGCGTCCCGAAGCGGCGCAAGTAAAAGAAGCGCTCGGGAAAGTCGGATTTGCGGATGCGGTGGTTCAGCCGACCGGAGAAAAAGGTTTTATCGTCCGAACGAAAACCCTCTCGGAAAAAGACCACGCGGCAATTTTACAGGCGCTTTCTTTTGATGGCAAACAGGCAAATGAAAAACGTTTCACCTCAATCGGTCCCATCATAGGGAACGAGCTCCGCGCCAAAGCGTGGGCATCAATTCTTGCGGTCATTCTTGCCATTGTTCTCTTTATTACTTTCGCTTTCAGAAAAGTTTCAGCACCCATAGCTTCTTCAAAATACGGAATGGTGGCGATTATCGCCCTCGTTCACGATATTATCGTTCCCACCGGCGCGCTCGCCATCCTCGGGCATTTTTACGGCGTTGAGGCAGACGCGCTTTTTGTTACCGCCCTCCTCACCATTCTCGGATTTTCCATTCATGATACCATCGTTGTTTTTGACCGAATTCGCGAGAATTTGAAACTGAAAATTTCAGAGAATTTTTCGGAAGTCGTTGGCATTTCGCTTCAGCAGACCATCACCCGGTCTATCAATACATCACTCACAACCGCTTTCGCCATCGCCATGCTCTTATATGCCGGTCCGGCTTCAACGCACAATTTCTCGCTCATTCTTTTGATAGGAATTATCGCCGGAACCTACTCGTCCATCTTCCTCGCAAGCCCCTTGCTTGTGGTTATTGAAGAAAGGCAAAAAAAGAAATAAGTTATCCACAATCCCCGCGCTTTTTGGAAGGAAAATGCCATATCTTATGCTATACTTTATGCATAAAGGTATGGCATTTTTTGTATCTAAAAAGCGCGCAAAAAAAATCTTCTTATCACTCTTCCTCTTTCTTGCAGGCGGGGTTTTTCCGGTATCCGCCGCGCCCGTTTCTCCTTTGCCTCCCCCAACCGACACCCCTCCCCTCATTCTTTCTCTCGCGTACGAAAAATCCCCGCCTGTTTTACCGTCCGTTTCGCGCGGCGCGGCAACAGTGCCTTCGGAAAAAATCATCACCACCGACGAATCATTCCTTGCTGCGGAAATCGCGGCGGTGTCATCCGCGTGGGAGAGCGTCTGGCTTGACGTGAAAGGATTTGCCGATAAAGCCATTAAGGAAATGCCCCCGATTGTTCTTCCTTCGGCAACGCGTACGGCGCAAAAACCGGCTGAACTTTTTCCCTTTTTCGACACCGCCAAGCCAACCGCGACGGCACACGGTATTTTATTGAAAAATCCGGAACCGCGCAACAACCCAAGCTTCATTGAAAACATAACCGCCGAAGTGGAAGATTTGATCGCTGGTTACATTGAGGGTTTTCGCATTGTCGGAAACTCCGTTAAAACCGGAGCGCTTTTAAGTTTTGAGAATTACAAAAATTTATATCAAAACTTAAACCAATCATATGAAAATGTCGGTGAAAAAGCGAGCGCGTCGTTTGTCGGTTTCAAAAACACGATTGGAAACTTATCGCAGTTTGCCGCCGTCTCGGAAACAACAACCGCGAAAGGAAATTCTTTTTGGTGCCGAGTAATCGGTCTTGGTTGTCCGGACAATAAAAATAATTTGTCGCAAAACGTTGTTACGGAAACAAAACAACCGCCACAGGTGAACTCTCTTCGTGTTCTGGAAAATACGCCGCCGATTGAAATTCCCAAAACGCCCGTTTCCGCGCCGCAACTCTCGGCATCAAAGCCGCCCGCACCACAGCTTAAACCTGCCACACCAACCAACAAAATCCTCTCCCTTGACTCGATAGTTTCCTCCCTCAAAAACATTTTTGCCCCCCTCTCTTCCGTCAACACTCTTGACCGAAGAATCGGAACGCTGGAAGGGAAACAGGGCGGTTTGGCGGAGAGACCGCCAGCGGGCGGACTCACCGACCAAACCGCAACCGACATCCTCGCTCTCCAAAAGAAAGTTGAGGCGTTACGCTTGTCAAATGTCCCAGTTCCGACCGCCGTACTCGGCTCAAATGGACAAGTCGCCGTATTTAATTCATCAAGCCCGACCGGGCAATTCACGTCAAGCGTCACCGCCCCGACTGGCACGTTCACCGGACTGGTCACCGGAGGCGGTCTTGCTATTTCCGGCAATTCCTCCCTTGGTACGATAACTTCCGGTACATGGAACGGCAGTCCGATAAATCTTGCAAATTATGTCACGGGAAATCTTTCCGTAAATAACTTAAACTCCGGCATCGGCACATCATCCTCCGCTTTTTGGCGCGGTGACGGTACGTGGGCGGTGCCTGTCGGAGGTGGCGGAAGCGGAAACGCTACGTGGGCGACCACCACTTCTCAGACAACCGGACAATATATCAATTACTCCAACAACAATACCGACATCATCACTATCGGAAACACCTCAACCACCACCGCGCCCTACTGGTTCGACCCGAACACAGGACGCGCATATCTTTCCGGCAACGTTGGCATCGGCACCACCTCGCCGTATGCAAAGCTTTCCGTTGTCGGGGAAGTCGTCGCGCAAATGTTTACGGCGACATCAACAACGGCAACTTCGACATTCAGCGGAAATCTCTCCGTATCCGGCGCAACCACGCTCGCCTCATCCCTCACCGGATTTTTGAAAACAACCGCCGGACGCATCGCAACATCGCTCATCAGCCTTACCGCCGACATCACCGGCATCCTCGGCGTAGCAAACGGCGGCACCGGCATTTCTTCCGTCCCGACATACGGTAACATCCTCGTCGGAAATTCCGGCGGCACATATACCACCACCGCCACCTCTTCCCTCGGTCTCATCAACTCCCTCGGCGCGCAG
>OBEQ011267771.1_pt1 | contig 10233 bp, 7 predicted proteins | sample 1670901 | NCBI WGS metagenome assembly OBEQ01 (sample SAMEA104232315, study PRJEB22302) | groundwater metagenome | biome: forest; feature: aquifer; material: groundwater | place: USA | collected 2011-08-07 | depth 5.4 m | reverse complement strand
GGGCGAAGCGGGCGGCCTGCCAGACGCCATCGCCGCGCTCGAGCGGCACATGATCGGCGAGGTGCTCAAGCGTCACCAGGGCAACAAGACGCGCGCCGCCAACGAGCTGCGCATCTCGCGCCGCAACCTGATCCGCCTGGTGCAGAAGTACCGCATCGAGTCGAAGCGCCGCTGACCTGGGGACGGTGTTGCCAAATTAACTTTCGTCGGCAACTACGCGAAATTGCACGCGCACGACGGGATTCCGCGGGGTTACGCGCGAAAGTTAAATTGGCAACACCGTCCCCTCAGAGGGCCTCTTTCAGGGCGGCGGCCACGTCGGCGTGGCGGAAGGCGTAGCCGGAGCGGGCGAGGGCGGCGGGCACGACGCGGCGGCCGTGCAAGGCGTACTCGGCGAGGCCGCCGATGGCCAGGCGCAGGGCGAAGCCGGGCACGGGTGCCCAGGAGGGACGGCCGAGCTCGTGGCCGAGCGCGCGTGCGAAGTCGCGCTGGCGCAGCGCACCCGGGGCGACCAGGTTGACCGCGCCGGTGAGCTGCTCGTGCCTGAGCGTGTGCAGGTAGCCGCCCACGACGTCCTCGAGGGAGATCCAGGAGAACCACTGCCGGCCCGAGCCGATGGGCCCGCCCGCGAACATGCGGAAGGGCGTGGCCATGCTGGAAAGCGCCCCGCCGCCCGCGCCCAGGACCACGCCGGTGCGCAGGCGCGCCACGCGCAGCCCGTGCGCCTCGGCGGCGCGCGCCTCGTTTTCCCAGGTCTGGCACACCGCGGCGAGGAAGGAGTCGCCCGCGCCGGCATTCTCGGCGTAGCTGCGGTCGGATTCGTCGAATGGGTACAGATCGGCGCCGCTGGCCGAGAGCAGCATGCGCGGACGGTCAGCGGACGGCACGGCGGCGATGGCTGCGACCAGCTGACGCGTGCCGTCGCGGCGCGAGGCGAGCACGCGCTCGCGCTGCGCGGCGTCGAGGCGGCCGCCCGCGATGGGCTCGCCGGCCAGGTGCACGGCCGCGTCGCAGCCGGCCACGCGCGCCTGCCAGTCGCCGGCCGCGGCGACGTCGCCGTGCACGGTCTCGGTGGCGCCCGCGACCTCACCGCCGCGCGTGAGCGCCACGACGCGGTAGCCGCGCGCGAGCAGCGCGGCGACCAGTGCCTCTCCGATGTAACCCGTGGCCCCGGTGACGAAGACGCGCATGCGCTGGCAGCAGCCCCCGACTACACCAGGCAGCGCGCGCCCTTGCCGACCCCGATGGTCGCGCGCAGCCGCTCGGTCACGAAGGTCTTGGCCGCCGCGGCCGCCTGCTGCAGCGTCTGGCCCTCGGCCATGCCGCAGGCGAGCGCGGCCGATAGCACGCAGCCGGTGCCGTGCACCGGTCCCACGGGCAGGCGCGTGCCGCCCAGCGTGACCACGAAGCCATCGTCGTCGAGCAGGTCGGTGGCGTCGGCGGGCGGCGCCAGGTGGCCGCCCTTGATGAGCACGGCGCGGGCGCCCGCGGCGCGCAGCGCGGTCGCCGCCTGCCGCATGCCGGGCAAGTCAGTGATGGTCACGCCCGAGAGCGCCTCGACCTCCGAAAGATTGGGCGTCATCACGCGCACGATGGGCAAGAGCGCCGCGAGCGCGTCGCGCACGTCGCCACGCAGGAGCGGCACGCCGCCCAGCGAGGGCATCATGACCGGATCCCAGATGGCAGGCACGTCGACGGTGGCCAGGGCATCGGCGACCACGCGCGCGATGCTCGCGTCGCCCAGCATGCCGATCTTGACCGCGTCGATGCTCACGTCGTCGAGCAGGGCGCGCAGCTGCGCCTTGACCACGCTGGGCGCGGCCGGCTCGACCGCGCGCACGCCGTTGGTATCCTGGACCGTCGCCGCGGTCGACACGCCCACGGCGCGCACGCCGTGCATCGCGGCCACGCGCACATCGGCGAGCAGCCCGGCACCGGCGGTCGGGTCGAGGCCCGCGATGACCAGGATGGTTCTCATGTGGCGTCGATGCTCACGCGAATGCGCAGGATACGATCTCCGACGTGCAGGCGGTCGACTACTTCCATGCCCGAGGTCACGTTACCGACGATCGTATACCGCTGCTCGAGGTGCGGCGCGGCCGAGTGCATGACGAACCACTGCGAGCCGCCCGTGTCCTTGCCCGCGTCGGCAATCCCGACGGTTCCGCGCAGGTAGCGCCGCTGTGACGTCTCGGCCGGCACGGTATAGCCCGGCCCGCCCCAGCCGCTGCCCGTCGGATCGCCGCCCTGGACGACGAAGTCGGGCACGACCCGGTGCCATAACGTGCCGTCGTAGAAGCCCTTTTCGGCCAGCGCCGTGAGCGTGGCGACGTTCCATGGGGCCAGGTCGGGAAGCAGCTCGACGACGAAGTCGCCCTGGGTCGTGGTGACCGTCCAGGCGACGCGGTGGCCGAGCAGGCGGGTCGGATCGGCGGGCGTGGCCGGCTCGGGGCCGGAGGCCACGCCCGGGCCCGGGTCGGTGCCGGTGATCTTGGTCAGGCATTCGCGCGCGGCCTTGCGCACCACGGCGCTCGGGCTGGCGTGGGCGACACGCAGGGCGCTGGCGTACGACGAGGCGTGCTCGGGCGCGCGGCACAGCGCTCCCACCAGCCCGACAGCGATTTCAGGGTCCGTGGCCGTGGCCAGCCGCTCCGCCGCGTGGTGCAGGATGTCGTCGCTGGCGGGGGGAGCATCCTTCGCGCCCAGAGCGTCGGCAACGCTGCCCACGACCATGGGCGCGCCGTCGCGCAGCGCGCCGATGACGAGCTTCGCGGCGCGCTCCTCGGGCAGGAAGGCCACCGCCGTCTCGGCTACCGCGGCGACGATGCGTGGGTCCGACCTGGCGTCGAGTACCTCGAGAAAATCGAGCGCCGCGCTGGTGGTCTGCCATTTCTTCTCCGCGACCAGGGCAAGCGCGAGGCGAGCGCGCTCGTGGCGCGGGAAGGTGCCTCGGCGCTCGGCGAGGTAGTCGAGCACGTCGGCGGGAGAGGTCAGGCCCAGGCGCACGCGCGCGGCCTGCACCAGAGCGTCGGCGGTGAAGCGCGCCAGCGTCTCGGGCGCCGCGGCCAGCGCGGCAGGCGCGCCCTTGAAGAGTGGCGCGACGCCGGGCTCGGGGGCGAAGGGCGCCAGCAGCGTGAGCGCCTCGAGCACGGCGTGCGCGCGCGGCTCGTTCCACAGCTTCGCGTCCTCGCGCAGCTGCTTCGCCGTCCAGCCAGCGAGCGCGGCGCGCGTGTCGGAGCTGTCCCCGGCCAGCGCGCGCACGGCCTGCACGCGGACGCGCCAGTCGTCGACCTGGAGCGAGGCGAAGTACACCAGGCTCTCCGCCTTGTGCGCCGCGAGGGCGCGGATCGCGATCGCGCGCGTCTCGGCCTGCGCGTCCTGGGCGAGCGCCTCGAGCGCCGCCTTCGCAGCCTCGGGCAGCGGTGCATCGCCGGGCGCGCGGAAGAGCGCGTACGCCACGGCGTAACGGACGTCGGCGTCCGGGTCGTTGGCCGCGCCCGCGAGCGCGGCGAGCGCCGCGTCGGGCACGGGCTGCTTGCGCTGACCGAGCGCGCCGAGCGCACGCGCGCCGGCCGCACGCAGCTTCGCCTCCGGTGCGCCCAGGAGGGCCACGAGCGGACGCGCCGCGGCCTCGCCTTCGCCCACGCGGCCGAGCGCCGCGGCCAGCGCCTCGCTCGGCGCCGCAGCCAGCGCCGCGATCAGCGCGGGCGCCGCGGCCGGCACTCCGATCAACCCGAGCGCCTCCGCCGCGGCGCTGCGCACGCCCACGTCCGTCTCGCCCAGCCACGCTGCGATCGCGTCGACGTTGGCCTCGTCACCCTGCCGCCCCAGCGCCAGGATGGCACGCGCACGCAGCGCGGGTGCCCCGCTGCGCGCCAGCTCGAGCAACCGCGGCCCGCCGGTGCGCCCGCCTTCGAGCCGGACGATCTCCACGACCTCGTTCGACGGCGCCACCACCGGGCGCGGCGCGCGCGCCGCCTCCGGGCGTGCGCACGCCGCCAGCGCACCCAGCAGCAGCCAGGCCACCCGCCTCATCGGTCGTACGCCGCGAAGCCGGTGATGTCCTCGCCCAGGATGAGCGTGTGGATGTCGTGCGTGCCCTCGTACGTGTACACCGACTCGAGGTTGCACATGTGGCGCCCCGCCGCGTACTCGTCGGTGATGCCGTTCGCGCCCAGGATCTCGCGTGCGGTGCGCGCGATCTCGCGCGCCCACCAGGCGTTGTTGCGCTTGGCCAGCGACACCTGCTGGGGACGCATCTTGCCCTGCTCCTTGAGCCGGCCGAGCTGCAGGCACAAGAGCTGCGCCTTGGTGATCTCGGTCAGCATCATGGCCAGCTTCTCCTGCGTCAGCTGATAGGCCGCGATCGGGCGCGAGAACTGCACACGTGCCTTGGCGTACTCGGTGGCCTCTTCGAAGCAGGCCATCATGCTGCCGACGCAGCCCCAGGTGATGCCGTAGCGCGCGTGCGTGAGCGTGGTCAGCGGGCCCTTCATGCCTTCCACGCCAGGCAGGACGGCGTCCTCGCCGACCTCGCAGTCCTCGAAGACCAGCTCGCTGGTCACCGACGCGCGCAGCGAGAACTTGCCGTGGATGTCGGTGGCGGTGAAGCCCTTGGCGCCGCGCGGTACCAGGAAGCCGCGCACCTTGCCCTCGGTGTTGTCCAGCTTGGCCCAGACCACCGCGACGTCGGCGATCGAGCCGTTGGTGATCCAGCGCTTGCTGCCGTTCAGCACGTAACCGCCGCCCGCGATGCGCTTCGCGGTCGTGATCATCCCTGACGGGTTCGAGCCGAAGTCGGGCTCGGTGAGGCCGAAGCAGCCGATCTTCTCGCCCCGCGCCATGGCCGGCAGCCACTTCTGCTTCTGCTCCTCCGAGCCCCAGGTGTAGATGGGGTACATCGCCAGCGAGCCCTGCACCGAGCAGAAGCTGCGGATGCCCGAGTCGCAGCGCTCGAGCTCCTGACAGACGAGCCCGTAGGCCACGCTCGACATGCCCGCGCAGCCGTAGCCCTGCAGGGTCGTGCCCAGCAGGCCCATGCGGCCGAATTCAGGCACGAGATCCATGGGAAAGGTGCCGTCGCGGAAGTGACGCGCGATGCGCGGCATCACCTGGGCGTCGACGAACGTGCGCACGGTATCGCGTGCCAGTCTCTCCTCGTCGCTGAGGAGTGCCTCGATGCCGTAGTAGTCGACGCCGCGGAATGCCATGGGTACTGCTCCTTTCGACGCCGGAAGCTGGCCCGGCGGCCTCGCGCCGATATACTTTGCTTTACCGTGCGGCGACAAGTGGCCACGCTGACGTTGACCCTCCTGGCCGTGTCGCTGACGGCCGCGCCGGCGGCGTGGGCGCGCGGCAAGGGCGGCAAGAAGGCCAGGCCCGCTGCGTCCGCGCCGGCCGCCACGCCCGCGCCGCTCAAGCCGCCGCCCGCGGGCGCCGCGCAGCGCCTGGGCCAGGCGCACGAGGCCTTCCGCGACGGCCACTACGACGCCGCGCTGGCCCTGGCCACGCCGCTGGCCGTCGACGGCCACGTCTACAACGGCGACTACGCGCTCTACATGGCGGCGCAGTCGGCGTTCTTCACCGGCGCCTACGAGCGTGCGCTCGACCTGTTCACCCGCCTGGGCGGCATGAAGGCGTCGCGCTTCGCCGCGCTGGCGCCCTGGCGCGCCGCCGACTGCCTGTGGGAGCTCGGCCGCGCCGAGGCCGCGCGCGCCGCCTACACGCGCCTCCTGGGCAAGCCGGGCGGCGACGACTCGCTGGCGCGCTTCCGCATCGGCGAGGCCTGGGCCGCCGCGGGCAAGAACGCCGCGGCGCTCGACACCTGGCGCGAGCTGGCCCTCGACGAGCCGGCCCACCCGCTCGCCGACCGCGCCCTCGAGGAGCTGCGCAAGCGCGGCGCACCGGCGCTCACGGCGCGCGAGCGCATCACCCGCGCGGCCGCGCTCACTGGAGGCCGCGACTGGTCGCGCGCGCTGGTCGAGCTCAACTATGTGAGCGACGGCGAGCCCGCCGAGGTGCTGATCCAGCGCGACTTCTGGCTCGGCAACACCCTGTTCAAGATGCGCCGGCAGTACGGTCGCGCCGGCGAGCTCTTGCTGTCGGTCCACGACAAGATGGGCGGCATGGCCGCGTACGCGCTCTTCCACGGCGCGCGCGGCCTGTCGCGCGCCGATCGCGACGACGAGGCCATCAAGTGGTACGCCGAGGTCGTCCGTCGCTACCCGACCTCGGAGTACGCCGCCGAGGCGCAGTTCCTGTCCGGCTGGCTGGAGTACAACCGCGGCAACTTCCGCGCCTGCATCCCCGGGCTGCGCGGCCTGCTCGACCGCTACCCGGCGTCCAAGTTCGCCGACGACGCGCTCTGGTACCTCGGCTACGCGCACTACCTGCTGGGCGAGCACGACGAGGCGCTCACGCTGCTGTCGCGCCTGGCCCGCCAGGGCGGCGAGCTCAACGGCGGCAAGGGCCGCTACTGGAAGGCGCGCACGCTCGCGGCACTCGGCCGCACCGACGAGGCCACCTCCGAGCTGCGCGACCTGGTGGGCGCCTTTCCGCTCTCCTGGTACGCCATCCTGGCGCGCACGCGCCTGGCGGCGCAGGGCATCGCGGTGGGGCCGTTCGGTACCGGCGAGGCCGCCGGGCGCGGCGATCCGCCCGGCTTCGGCGCCATCGACGCCAAGCTGACCCACGATCCGCTCATCGCGCGCGTCGACGAGCTGACCCAGGCCGGCATGACCGTCGAGGCGGGCGGCGAGCTGGGCCGGGGCGAGAAGGCATTCGTGGCCCGCTACAGCGCGGCGCGCGCGCTGCCCGTGCTGTTCGACCGCTACCGCAAGGCGGGCGACTTCAATCGTCCCTACGAGCTGGCCGAGGCCTACGGCGGCCGCGCGCTGCGCCTGTCACCGACGAACGACGCGGTGCGCGTGTGGTGGCAGCACGCCTACCCGCTCGCCTACGGCGACTGGGTCGACAAGTACGCGTCGCTGGGCAAGAACCCGCCCTTCTACCTGTACGCGATCATGCGCAAGGAGAGCGGCTTCAACCCCCACGACGTCAGCTACGCCGACGCCATCGGGCTCATGCAGATGATCCCGCCCACGACCATGCGTGTGGCCGCGGCGCTGGGCCTGCGCTACACCGACGACCTGCTCTACGATCCCGAGGTCAACGTGAAGGTCGGAGCCTGGTACATTGGGCACCTGGCCGAGAAGTTCGGCGGCCAGATCCCCATCGCCGCAGGTTCGTACAATGGCGGCCCGAGGCCCATGATGAAGTGGCTCGACCGCTATGGCGACCGGCCCATCGACGAGTTCGTCGAGCTGGTCTCGTTCACACAGACGCGCGAGTACATGAAGAAGGTGACCGGCATCTACGCGCGTTACCTGCTGCTCTACGGTAACCAGGACTACCAGCAGCCGCTGGAGATGAACCCGAAGTACCTGCGCAACGACATCAACTACTAGAGGACAAGCCGATGCCCCTTTATCGCGGAATCGTGAAGAAAAACCCACTCGAGGGTGGCCTCTGGGAGCTGCACGCCGACGACGGCAAGCACTACCAGCTGCAGGGCGGCGACGGCGGCCTGCGCCGCGACGGCCAGAAAGTCGAGATCGAGGGCCGGATCGACAAGGACGCCATGACCATCGGCATGACCGGTCCGGTCGTGGCGGTGAAGTCGTGGAAGAAGGCGGAAGAGCAGCCGCACCGCAAGTAGCGCCGCAGCAGAGGCACCGCCAGGCCGCAAGCAGCGCCAGGCCCACCGAGCCCCTCCCGGCCAGAGGCGTTCCGGCTGGTCGGCTCCTGGCTGCGTCCGCGCCTACTTCGCCGGCTGCAGCTCGACGTCGTCGCCGGCCTTGAAGGGCGAGCCGTCGACGATGCGCACGTTCACCTTCGAGCCCTCGACGCTCTCGATGACGCACGCCGAACGCTTGTCAGGCGCGCCCTTGGCGGCGACCTGGCAGTTGGCGCCCCCGGCCTGGTAGCCAGGTGCCGTCGCGGCCGCGTCGAAGCTGGCCACGAGCTGCGGCCCGCCACCCGAGATCTTGGCCACCACGCCGCCGGCCTCGACCGGTGCGCCCACCTTGGCCACCAGCTCGAGCTTGCCCGCGACTGGCGCGACGACCAGCAGCTTGAACAGCTCGGTCTCGGCCTGGGTGATGAGGTCCTTCTTCTCCTGGACCTTCTTCTCGTCCTTGTCGACGGCGACGGCGTTGTTGGCCGCCTTGGCCTTGTCGAGCTCGCCCTGGTAGAAGTCGAGCCGGGTCAGCGCGTTGGCCTTCTGCTGCTCCCAGCGCTGGAAGCCCTGGAACTTGACGATGGCCTCGTTGGCGGCGATGTCCTTGCCGTCGGGCGCCGTCCAGGCCACGCGACCCGCAGCGGGCGCCTTGGCCTCGGTGACCGAGCCGGTGCGTTCGCTCAACCTGGCGGCGGGCGCGCTGGCCACGGGCGGCTGGGTGCCCACCGGCGCCACGCCCGGCTGGGTCTCGGTGGCGGGCGGCGTGACCTCGCCCGACTTGCCCGCAGGCGTCTCGCCCGTGCCCTGGTTGGCATCGCCGCGGAAGCCGAAGTACCACACCGCGAAGCCGCCGCCGAGCGCCAGCACCAGCAGGAAGAACAGCATCCCGCCCGCGCCACTCTTTTTGCCCTTCACGGCGCCCTGTGGCACCGCGCTCGGCTCGATCGGCCTGGACGACACCGCGGCGATGGGTCGCTCGGGCAGCGGCGTGGCCACCGCGGTGGCTGCGCTCTCCATGGCGGCGCGGCGCAGCGCATCGTCGGTGACGATGGCGGGCACCTGCGAGGTCGACGGCGGCGGCGGCAGCGGCATGGCCGGCTGCGTCTTGTCGACGTCGGAGTCGGACTCCCTGAGCAGCTCGGACGGAATCTCCGGCACCATCATGACCTTGGAGGCGCGCACCGCCTCCTCGACCTCGTGCTTGTCGAGGCTGATGTGCGCGCTCAGGTCGACCGAGACGTCGTCGTCGTCGTCGTCGGGCATGGCGCCGGGCAGGTTGGTCGGCTCGTCGGCGTCGAACTTCACCGTGGTCGGCCGCTTGCTCTCGGGCGGCGCGTCGGCGGTGATCTCGATGGGCGGCGGCGGCGTGGGCGTGTGGTCGGCGCTCGAGCGCGGGATCGACGGCGCCTTGGCCTCGATCTTCTTGGCCACGGGCATGCCGTCGGCGTCCATCAGGCCGGCGAAGGACATGTCGTCGTCGGTGCCGGGCGGCGGCGGCGGCGACGCGGTGGGCGCGCGCGGCATCTCGGTGACCTGCGACTTGTACTCCTCGAGATCCTCGGCGCCCAGCTCGACGGCGCCGCTCGAGCCACCGGCTCCGTTGGTGGGAACGGCCTCGGGCGTTCCGCCCGGTGGGCCCAGCTCGATGGCTTCGACCGGACGCGTGCGCTGCGCGTGGACATCCGACATCGCGGCGGCGCCCGGCGCACCCAGCTCCAGCTCGGGCGTGGGCGTGCCTTCGGCCATGGTGTCGCGCTGCTCGTCGGGCCGGCCGCCCGGCGCACCCAGCTCCAGCTCGGGCGCGAACTCGTGCTCCTCGTCGGTGGTCGGGCTGCCCGAGGGGCCGAGCTCGAGGCCCGCGTCCAGGTAGCCCAGCTCGGCCAGGGTCGACATGACCGTGGCCAGCTCGTCGGGCGTGGTCTCGATGCCGAGGTCGGCGCGCGCCCAGTCGACCAGCTCGGACAGGTCGCGCTCGCCGTTCATGCCGCAGGCGATCGAGTACTCGACGTCGTAGAAGCGGAAAGTCGCGCCTGAGTTGGGATCGGTCACGTCGACGTACTGGACGCCCTCTTCCTCGAGCTGCTGGGCGACCAGATCGTTGCGGAACCTAGGCTTGTTCTGGGCTTCCGTCTCCAAGGTGGCCTCCACCCCTACCCGCCTCGCTTGAGCTCGGTGAGGACGAGCTTGGCGACCGCTTTCAGCGTGTCGAAGACGCCCTCTCCCGTCGCGGCGACGGCGGGATACTCCGGCACGTTGGTGGGATTGAGCAGCTGGCGGAGCTCTTCGATGGGCGCTGCGTTGGGCAGGTCGCGCTTGTTGTACTGCACGACGTACGGAATCTTGTCGAGGTTGTAGCCCTGCTCGACGAGGTTGGTGCGCAGGTTATCGAGCGATTCGATGTTCGCTTCCATACGCTCGATCTGGGAGTCGGCGACGAAGCACACCCCGTCGACGCCCTTGAGGATGAGCTTGCGGCTGGCGTCGTAGAACACCTG
>OBEQ011141781.1_pt1 | contig 10234 bp, 8 predicted proteins | sample 1670901 | NCBI WGS metagenome assembly OBEQ01 (sample SAMEA104232315, study PRJEB22302) | groundwater metagenome | biome: forest; feature: aquifer; material: groundwater | place: USA | collected 2011-08-07 | depth 5.4 m | reverse complement strand
GAGCGGTTTCCCCGCACGCTCATCTTCATCGCCTTCGCGGGAGAAGAGCGCGGGCTGCTCGGCTCCGCGCACTATGTCAGCGCGCCGGCGATCGCGATCGCGAACACGGTGGCGATGCTGAACCTCGACATGGTGGGACGATCGCGCGGTGCCGTCGACGTCAGCGGGCTCGATGTCGCGGCGCTCAAGAGCGACCTCATGGCGGCGGCCCAGGTCACCGGCGGGATCGAGATCAAACAGGAAGGGCCGGGTGCGGGACGAAGTGACGACTCGTCGTTCCTCGACGCACACGTGCCCGCCGTCAACTTCTTTACCGGGTTCCATCCTGACTATCACCGGCCGACCGACGACTGGGAGAAGATCAACAAGGAGGGCACGGCGCGAGTCGCGGCGCTCGCCCTCGAGTTCGCCGCGCGCATTGCGCAGGACTCAGGGCTCAAGGCTCAAGGCTCAGGGGGCTCAAGGCCATAAGCCCCTTGAGCCTCGAGTCGTGAGCCTTGAGCCGTCAGGAGTACGCCGGCGTCGGGCGGTGCAGGCTGAGGCCCGTCGTGAAGTCGCGCAGCCGCGTCCGAAGCATCAGGCGTCCGCGATGGAGCCGCGACTTGAGCGTCTGGTCCTTGACGCGAAGCCGGTTGCTCGCCTCTTCCGTCGTCAGCCCCTCGATGTCACGCAGCACGACCGGCGCGCGATAAATCTCCGGCAGCTCCTGGATGGCCGTCACCACCGCCTGGCGCAGCTGCAGGCGCAGGAGCGCTTCGTCCGGCATGTTCGACCAGTCAGCCGGCTGCCGCGGCGCGCGCTGACGGTCGTCGTCTCCGTCACGCATCTGCTCGTGTTGTTCGGCCGCGCGCGACAGCCTGGAATTCCTCAGCCGCGACATGGCGGTGTTGAACGTGATGCGGTAGATCCACGATGAAAGCGCCGAGTCGCCGCGAAACGCGCCGATCTTCCGGTACACCTTCATCAGCACGTCCTGGGTGACTTCCTCCGCGTCCTCGCGGTTCTTCATCTGGCGCAGGGCAAGCTGGTAAATCCTTGATCCGTAACGCTCCGCCAGCTCGTGCACGGCCGCCTCGTCGTGCGCCTGCAGCCTCGCGATCAGCCGGCGGTCCTCGATCCTGTTCATGGGTGTCCTCTTTTAATTTGGAGAACACCGACCGATTCAGTCTTATTCCCGGGTCAGACTCGGGTGACGCCGCGTTCCCGAGTCGGAGTCGGGTACGACCCGACTCACGAGTCAGACTCCGGTACGACCCGACTCAACTTTGGCGAACCGTGCAGAATACAGGCGTTGTTTCTCGCAGCCGTCCTCGTCGTCGCGGCGCTGATCCTCGTTAACGCCGTATACGTTGCCGCCGAGTTCGCGGCGGTCAGCGCCCGCCGCAGCCGGATCCGGCAGCTTGCCGACGAGGGGAATCCGCTCGCCTCGTGGCTGGTGCCGATCCTCGAAAACCCCGAATCGCTCGATCGCTATATCGCTGCCTGTCAAATAGGCATCACGGTATCCGCGCTCGTGCTGGGCGCCTACGCGCAGGCGACGATTGCCGGGGCGCTGACGCCGTGGGTCGCGTGGGCGGGCCTTCAGGAAAGCACCGCCCAATCCGTATCGATCGGCGTCGTCCTGCTCCTGCTGACCGTGGCGCAGGTCATCTTCGCGGAGCTCGTACCCCGTTCGGTCGCCCTCCAGTATCCGACGCATGCGGCGCTCTACGCCGTCATCCCGATGGCGCCGTCGCTCTGGATCTACCGGCCACTCATCACGTGGCTCAACGGCACGGGTCTGGTTCTTCGCCGCCTGCTCGGCGCACCGCCGAAGACGCACCGCCACATTCATTCGCCGGAAGAGATCGAGCTGCTGATCGCCGAAAGCCGCGACGGGGGTCTCCTCGAGCCGGACGAGCACCGCCGGCTGCGGCGCGCGCTCCGCCTGAACATGCGTCAGGCGAAGCAGTTGATGGTCCCGCGGCCCGAGATTTCGGCGATCGACGCCGCCACGCCTCTCGACGACGTGATTCGCCTCGTCGAGAAGAGCCCGTATTCCCGCCTGCCCGTCTATCGCGATTCGATCGACAACATCGTGGGCATGCTGCACACCAAGGATCTCGTGCGGTGGCTGGTGAGCGGCGGCACCGGCGAAACGCTCACCAGCGTGATCCGTCCGATCACGAGCGTCCACGAGAGCGTGACCGTCGACCGCGTGCTGCGCCACCTGCGCGAGCGACGCACGCACCAGGCGCTGGTGGTCGACGAGTTCGGCGGGACGTCGGGGCTCATCACGCTCGAGGACGTCCTCTCGGAGCTGCTTGGCGACGTCGGCGATGAATTCAAGGCAGGCGAGCCGATCGCCGAGACATTGCCCGACGGCCGGGTCAGGTTGCCGGGTCAGATGCCCGTCGAGGATGCAGCGACGTTCCTCGGCGCCGAGTGGGAGACGGACGCGGCAACCGTCAACGGCTTCATCACGGAAGCGCTCGGGCACCTGCCGATTCCCGGCGAGCGCGTCGTCATCGGTGATTTCGAATTCGAGGTTGAAGGCGTACAGCGGCGCGCGCTCGTGTCGGTGGTGGCGCGGCGAATCAGAGAAGACACGCCCGACGAGGAGGATGCATGACGGACGTCCTCTTCACGCTCGCTCTCATCCTGCTGTTCCTGGTCGCAAACGGCCTGTTCGTGGCCGCTGAGTTCTCGATTGTCGGCGCGCCCCGCACAACCCTCGAACACCAGGAATCGCTCGGCAATCCTCTGGCGCGCCGCGTGGTGGCGATCCTCGACAGCGCGCGCCGCCGGAATCGATACCTGGCGACGACGCAGATTGGCATATCGCTGGCGAGTCTGGGCCTCGGAATGTACGGCGAGCACGTGGTGGCCTCGTGGATCACGGGATGGCTCGAGCCGCTCGATCTCGGGCGGTGGATCGCCGCCCACACTGTCGGGAGCGTGGCAGCGATCACCTTTCTGACGTATGCGCACATTCTGTTCGGCGAGCAAGTGCCGAAAACACTCGCGCTGCAAAGCGCGGCGCGCACCGCCATGTGGGTGTCGCCCATCATCGAAGCGATCGAGAAGGCGGTACTGCCTCTCGTCGTCGTGCTCGACGCGATTCGAGGCGTCGTCATGCGCGCCGTCGGCGTCAAGGGCGACATGGCCGAAGCGGAGCGGTATCACAGCACCGAGGAGCTGCAGATCATCATTCAGGAAAGCCAGGAGAGCGGCCTGCTTCGTGGCGAGTCCGGGCAGATTCTCCGAGAGCTGTTCGAGTTCGGCGATCTCACGGCGGGTCAGGCCATGGTTCCGCGCACGTATCTCGTCGCGATTCCCGTTGGAACCGGCAGCGACGACCTGCGGCAGATCGTGCGCACCAGGCCGCACACACGCTATCCCGTCCACACCGGCGACCCGGACGACATCGTCGGCAGCGTTCACATCAAGGATCTGTTGCGTCAGCTCGTGTCGAATCAACCTGTGACGGCTCGCGATGCCAGAGAGGTCCCGTACATTCCGATGACGATGCCCCTCGACGAGGTCCTTGCGGCGATGCGCCGGGGACGCGCGCAGATGGCGGTGGTGATGGACGAGCATGGCGGCACCGCCGGGATCATCACGATCGAGGACCTGTTCGAAGAGGTCGTCGGCGAGATCGACGAAGGCCGAGGGCGCACGCCCATCTGGCGCGATCCGTCCGGCAGGCTGCTCGCGCGGGGAACCGTCAGGCTGAAGGATGCCGGCGACGCGCTCGGCCGCTCGCTGGAGCATCCAGAGGTTCAGACGATCAGCGGGCTCGTGCTGGCGCTCGTCGGACGCCCGGCCGCCGTCGGCGATGTCGTGACGTGGAATGACGTGCGGATCGAAGTGATCGCCGTGGCGGGCCGCGGCGTGCAGGACGCGGCGCTTACGGTGATTCCGGCGGGCCGTGAAGGCCCGCCCTACACTGACACGCTCGACCGAACACCGCAGCGAAATGATGGATGATCCGCTCCTCGACGCCCGCGAGAGGCACGGTCCGGCCGGTGATCTGCTCCAGCGACGTCACGCCGCGATCTGCAATCCCGCACGGAACGATCAGCTGAAAAGGAGTGAGGTCGGTGTTCACGTTGAACGCGAAGCCGTGGCTCGTGATCCAGCGTGAGATGCGGACGCCAATCGCGCCGATCTTCCCGGCGCCGACCCACGCGCCGCTGAGTCCCGGAATCCGTCCCGCCTCGACGCCATGGTCCGCGCAGACGCGGATCATCACGTCCTCGATATCCCTCACGTAGCGATGCACGTCGCAGCGGTCGGGCCGTAAGTCCAGGATCGGATATCCGACGATCTGTCCGGGGCCGTGATACGTCACGTCGCCGCCGCGCCCGGTGTCATGCACGTCGAGGCCAAGCTCCGCGAGACGCGCGCCGGTGGCGACGATGTGCGATCGGCTCGCGCGCCTGACACCAAGGGTGATGACGGGTGGATGCTGCAGCAGAAGAAGGAGATCCGGAATGCGCCCGGCGCGCCGCTCCTCGACGAGCGATGTCTGCAGCTCCAGGCTTTCGCCGTAGGAGACGAGGCCGAGGCGACGGACCTCGAGCGGCCGCACGTCAGACCTGGCTGGCGTCGAAGTTCTCCAGGTGGTCCTTGACGTCGGCCATGAACTGATCGGCCACCGCGCCGTCGACGAGCCGGTGGTCGTAGCCGAGCGTCAGGTACGCCATCGTCCGTATGCCGATCGCATCGTCGATGACGACCGGCCGCTTCTCGATCGTCCCGACGCCGAGAATCGCCACCTGCGGCTGGTTGATGATCGGAATGCCGAACTGCGCGCCGAACTGGCCCGGGTTGGTGATCGTGAAGGTGCCGCCGTGGACTTCCTCCGGCTTGAGATGCTTCGATCGCGCGCGCTCCGCGACATCCGCGATCGCGCGGCTCAGGCCAAGCAGGTTCTTCTCGTCGGCGTTCTTGATCACCGGGACGATGAGACCCGTGTCGAGCGCGACGGCCACGCCGAGATTGATGTCCTTCTTGTAGACGACGTTGTCGCCATCGAGCGATGAGTTGATGATCGGGTGGCGCCGCAGCGCGTCGACGATCACCTTGGCGATGAACGCCATGTACGTCAGCCTGGCGCCGGCCTGCTCGTAGTCGCGCTTCTTCTGCTGCCGCAGCTTCTCGATGGTCGAGAAGTTGACGTGAAACACCGAGTGCACGTGCGCCGACGTGCGCCGGCTCATGATCATGTGCTCGGCGATCTTCTTCCGCATCACGGAGAGCTTCTCGACGCGGTCACCGCCTGCGGCCCGTGGCGTTTTACCCAGGACAGTCTCGTCGCCGGGGGTCTTTTCGATATAGCCGAGGATGTCGTCCTTGGTGACGCGTCCGCCGATGCCGGAGCCGGCAATCCTCGCGATGTCGACGTTGTGATCCTTGGCGATACGCCGCACCAGGGGCGACGATCGCCGCCGGCCATTTCCCGAGGACTCCGCCTCGGGCGCCGGCGTAATGCTTTTCGCGGTCTTGTCTTCAGGAGTTGACGTCGAAGTCGTTTGGCCGTCAGCCTGTGCCGGCGCCGCGGCGATCTCGCCAGCCTGCCCGATTGTCGCGACGACGCTGTTGACGGCGACCGTCTCGCCTTCCTGCACCTTGATGTCGGTGAGGACGCCCGCCGCCGGCGATGGGATCTCGGCGTCGACCTTGTCGGTGGAAATCTCGAAGAGCGGCTCGTCACGCTCGACCGGCTCGCCGACCTTCTTGATCCACCGGACGATCGTTCCTTCCGCAATCGATTCCCCCATCTGGGGCATCACGACGGGAGTAGGCATATGGAACCTCTCGGCTTCGGGCTCAGGACTCAGGGCTCAGGGTGTTGTGCCATGAGCCTTGAGCCGTGAGCCTCGAGCCTCACATGTGTATCGCGGCTCCGTGCGTGGCGTGAGCCGCTTCGCCCACCGCTTCCGAGAACGTCGGGTGCGCGTGGATCGTCTTGATCAGCTCCTCCACCGTGCACTCGAGGCGAAGCGCCAGGACGGCCTCCGCGACGAGCTCGGTCGATCGCGGGCCGATCATGTGCACGCCAAGCACCTCATCGTACTTCTTGTCGGCCACGATCTTGACGAACCCTTCGCTCTCGCCGGTCATCTTGGCGCGGCCGAGCACACCAAACGGGAACGTGCCGACCCTCACGTCGTAGCCCTTCCCTCTCGCTTCCGCTTCGGTCAGGCCAACGCTGCCGATTTCGGGATCGCAATATGTACAGCTCGGGACGTGGACGTAGTTGATCGGCCTGACGTCCTGGCCGGCGATGCGCTCGGCAACCAGGACCCCCTCGGCCGACGACACGTGCGCGAGCTGTGGGTGGCTGCCGCGGCCAAGCGTGATCACATCGCCGATGGCGGAGATGTTCGGCACAGACGTCCGGTACATCTCGTCGACCTTGATGAAGCCCTTTTCGAGCTTCAGCCCTGCTTCCTCGGCGCCGAGCCCCGCGGTGACAGGACCGCGTCCGGTAGCAACGAGGAGAACGTCGGCGGAGAGCTTCTGCGTCTTGCCGTCCGGGGTCTGCGCTTCGATGTCGACACTCCCGGTGGCGGCTCCGCTTGCGCCGGCCACCGCTCTGGTCACCTTCGTGCCGGTCAGCGCCTTGATGCCCTGTTTCTTGAAAGACTTCTCGAGCTCAACTGAAACGGCTTCGTCCTCGAGCGGCACGAGTCGCGGCAGCAGCTCGATAATCGTCACGTCGCTCCCGAAGCGCCTGTAGATCGACGCGAACTCGACGCCCACCGCACCGCTTCCCATGATCACGAGCGCTTTCGGCAGCTCCTTCAGGCCGATCGCCTCATCGCTGGTGATGATGCGCGTGTGATCGATCTCGACGATGCCCGGCACGCTGCGCGCGGCGGATCCGGTCGCGACGATGACCTCCTTGGCCTCGAGCGTCTGTTTCTCCCCTTCGAAAACCTCCACCTTGGCGCCGCCTTCGGTCCTGGGACCGCTGCCTCTTGGGGCCAGTCGAGCGCTCCCCTTGATCCAGTCGATCTTGTTCTTCTTGAAAAGAAACTCGATTCCCTTGGTCAGGCCCGTGACGATCCGATCCTTGCGCGTCTGCACCTGGCCCATGTCGATCTCCGGGGTCCCGGCCGGTATCGTGACGCCCCATTCCCTCGCGTCCCTGATCACCTTCAACGCGTGCGCGTGCTCGAGCAGCGCCTTGGTGGGAATACATCCCCAGATCAGGCACGTGCCGCCAAGCGCCTTCTGCTTTTCGACAACCGCGACCTTCTTTCCAAGCTGCGCGCATCGGATCGCGGCGACATAGCCGCCGGTGCCCGCGCCAATCACCACCACATCATACGAATTGGCCAAGGAGTGCTCCGTGTAGGGCGGGGCTTCACGCCCCGCCAATCACCGTTTCAACGATGAGAGCGGGACAAACGAGTCACGGCCCTGGGCTGCGGCCGGCGTCGCCGGTTGCTCTTTGGTCGACTGACCTGTGAGCTGCTGAAGCTGTACCCGAAGCTCGCCGTTCTGATACTTGAGCTCCCAGTAGTTCTGCGAGAGCTGTTCGAGCCGCTTTGCGGTGCGCCGCACCTGGCTGAGAGCGATGAGCGCAACCAGCAGCGACGCGCCGGCGACAAACCAGAGGAGGGTCATAGCTTACAGGTCCTGAGTCTCACGTTAACGAAGGGAATTCGGAAGTGTCAAGAAGCCGCGCTATACTCGCGCCGCCGATGTCGGAGCGCCGCAAAACCGTCCTGATCGTCGATGACGACGAAGGAATGCGCGACACGCTGTCGGCCGTCCTCAAGCGCGACTACCGGCTGTTGAAGGCCGCGACCGGCGAAGCGGCGCTCCAGATCATCGAGAAAGAGGAAATCGACCTCATCATGCTCGATGTTCGCCTCCCGGGCATCAGCGGCTTCGAAGTGCTCAAGATCGCCAAGGAGAACTACCCCAAGGTCGAAGTGATCGTCATCTCCGCCCTGAAAGAGCTGGACGCCGCCGTCGAGGCGATGCGCTACGGAGCGTATCACTACATCTCCAAGGATTTTGACGCCGAAGGGGTTCGCGCGCTGGTTGCCAACGCCAGCGAGCGGCAGGAATTGAGCCGCAGCGTCATGCGGCTGAGCGCCGAGGTCGCCGAGCAGAACGACCGCGAATTCATCGTCGGACCGAGCCAGGCCACGAGGGAGATCGTCGACCTGGTGCAGAAGATCGCGAAGCTGTCGGCCACCGTCCTGATTCTTGGCGAAAGCGGCACCGGAAAAGAGCTGCTGGCCCGCATGATCCATCGCGAGTCCGCGGATCCGGCCAGCCCGTTCGTGGCGGTGAATCTCGCCGCGATTCCCAGGGAACTGGTCGAAAGCGCCCTGTTCGGCCACGAGAAGGGGTCGTTCACCGGCGCCATCAAGCAGCAGCTCGGCAAATTCGAGCTCGCGGGCGGCGGAACGTTGTTCCTCGACGAGGTGGGCGACCTGCGGGCCGAACTTCAGGCGAAGCTGCTGCGCGCCCTCCAGGAGGGAGAAATCGAGCGTGTCGGCGGCACGCATCCCATCAAGACCGACTTCCGCCTGATTACCGCCACCAACGTCGACCTCGAGAAAGCCATCAAGGCTGGGACGTTCCGCGAGGATCTGTATTACCGCCTCAACGTGGTTCCGATCCGGATGCCGGCGCTGCGGGATCGTATCGAAGACCTGCCGGAGCTCGCCCGCTTCTTCCTTCGGCGGTACAACCAGAAGTTCCGCAAGGGCATCCAGGGGATCGCCGACTCCACGCTCAAGATTCTGAGCTCCTACTGGTGGCCGGGGAACATCCGCGAGCTCGAGAACCTGATGGAGCGGATTGTGGCCGTATCCGACAAGGATTGGATCACGGACGAAGATCTGCCCTATGAGCTGCATGTCGCCCAGCTGGATTCGGAAGGGCCCGCGGCCGGGAACCTTCTCGAGCGCGCGGTCACGACGTTCGAGCGCAACTATCTCATCCGCGCGCTCGAAAAATCGGGCTGGAACGTCACGGCAACGGCGCGGGCGCTCGGCATCCCGCTGAGCACGCTGAAGTTCAAGATGGACCGGCTCGAGATCCGGGAGCTGGCGCGCAAGATCCGCGGCAACTGAACATCCCCGCGCGCGCGGCAAACGGCTGTCCCCACCGGTCAAGAAGTTGACCGCTCTCTAACGCCGACTTTTCCCAAAGAATTTTCGCCGCGACTGCTTCGCGTCCGAGAAGACGCGAATCGTTGGCCGTGCGGCCGCGTCCGGGCCGGATGCGAATTGTATGCGTATCGCGCGATTCGCCCCGCAAATTCAGCGTCTTTCGATTGCGAGGTGTGCATCGTTTGTTGGTATGTGGGTTGCTCTGTCCGGGGCGAACCGCGGGAACGTTAGCGGTGTGACTTCTCCAGATTCAAATTCGCAAGTGACCCAAAGGCCCGAGGGCGCCTCGGGAACAGAGGATTCATATGCAGCCGTCAATCTTCAACGTCCAGGTGCCGCTTCCGGAGCGGAACGAGGTGTTCCTGATGAACACCTTCTCCGACGCCCAGATCCTGGCCTCGCCGGATGTGACGGGCTTGCTCGATCGCATCAAGCGCGGTGACGAGGCGTTCGGAGCCGACGAGCGCGAGACGATCGACTCGCTGGTCGAGAACGGCTTCATCGTTGGCAGCCGCGACGACGAGCAGCAGGCTCTGAAGAAGTACTTCACGGACATGCGCGAGGACACCGACCAGCTCCGCGTGACGGTGCTGACGACGCTCCAGTGCAACTTCGCGTGCGACTACTGCTTCCAAGGCGACCACGGCGACTACAACAAGTTCGCCGCGAAGATGTCGATGGAGCAGGCGCGCGGCGTTGCGCAGTGGGTCGAGAGGCGACTCGACGAAGTGAAACCCTTGAAATTCGTCATGGCCTTCTTCGGCGGCGAGCCGCTCCTGAATCTGCCGGTCATGTACTACCTTGCGGAGCGATGCTACGCGCTGTGCGAGGAGCGCGGTATCCCGCAGCTGGTCAACATCATCACGAACGGACTGCTCCTGAGCCCGGAAGTCGTTGATCGTTTGACTCCTTACGGACTCAACGGAATCAAGATCACGCTGGACGGCGACCGCGACACGCACAACCGGATGCGGCCGCTCCGCGGCAAGCAGGGCACGTTCGACCGCATCATCGAGAACGTTCGCCAGGTTGCCGACAAAGTCACAATCACGATCGGCGGCAACTTCGACGAGTCCTCCGTTGTCAGCTACCCGGACCTGCTCGATTTC
>OBEQ011079468.1_pt1 | contig 10234 bp, 14 predicted proteins | sample 1670901 | NCBI WGS metagenome assembly OBEQ01 (sample SAMEA104232315, study PRJEB22302) | groundwater metagenome | biome: forest; feature: aquifer; material: groundwater | place: USA | collected 2011-08-07 | depth 5.4 m | reverse complement strand
GCCCCTTGTTTGCGGGGGAGGCAGGTTTGTTTTCTGGTTTGACCTGAAACGGCGGCTGGCCCTGCGCCGCCGTAATTTCGAGAGCTTTGCGAGAGGCTTTTGCGTCGATTGTTTTCTCCAGTTCGATGAACGCCGCCTTTTGCGAAGAAATGACTTGTTGCGCCGACAGGAGGTCCGCCGTCAACTTAACGATCTGAGCCGATGACTGCTTGTCATTCGCGAGTAGCTGTTCAGCCCGAGTTTCCGTGTCGGTCAAGTTATTGGTTGCCACGAGCAATTCATCCTTGGCCGCCTGGACTTCGCCTTGCAGCTTGACGATTTCCGCATTCGCTTTGCCGATGTTGAAAAAATTCATTGCTTATTCTGTTGAGTCAACGTGATGACCGCCTCGAGATTATCAATGATACCGTCAGCCAATCCGTATTTCACCGCATCCTCGCCGTCGAAGACCTGGCCTTCCATGTATTCATCCGCTACTGACCGCCTCGAGGTGATAGCCGATTTAAACTCCGCGTAAATTTTAGCGACGGACTCCTTCGACAGCGCAAGTTCATCATCCGTCAAAGCTTTGAACGGCGCGCCCATGAGCTTGAATTTACCGGCAGATACAGCGGTGACTTTGATGCCATCCATTTCGAGAGCTTGCGTCTCATCGACGAATAGTCGGTAAACGCCCACCGACCCACTGATACTTGATCGCGTGACGTAGAAGCCTTTCGTTTGACTCGCCAGCCAATAACCGCCAGAGCAACATTCCGAATCGGAGAATCCAAACACTGGCTTCGGATTGTTGGCGATCTTGTCACCCAATTCAGGTATCCCAGTTACCTGGCCGCCCGGCGAATTGATGTAGAGAATAACTCTGTCGATACCAGTCTGAGAGTTCGCAAAGTCCAGTTGGCTGGAAACACGATCCACCGAGCAGCCGCCGCACGATTCCTCGAACATTGAAAGGTGCTTTCCGAGCACGCCGAACACCGGCAGGACATATGCCCCGGCCAGCGCATCTGGAACCGACATCACCGGCTCAATCTTGATGTCTGAAATTGACGTGTCGCTATCAAGCCTAGTCGCGATGAGCGTGCGCAAAGCAGCGTGCATCTGTGGAGTGATCAACCACGGTTCGCCGTAAATCGTTTTGAGCACGTGAGGATAGTTCATGGTATCGGTGCTTGGGTTGGTTCGCTCGCCGGCGGCATATTGTTGTTTGGTGTCGGTTGCTCCAGGAGGGTTAGAGCAAGCTCAATAGTGATCCCGTGACCATCCGCGATCCGTCGCGCGCGCGTGAGTAGGTCGTTCGCCTCGAGTTCGCTTTGGTTGCGCACATCCTCCCAATCTTCACCCCGTTCTGCGGTTGAACGCGCCAGCGTTTTCAGCCCAGCCTTGCGCTCCTGTAAATCGACATCCGAGTTGTATTTCGCGTCAGCGGTCAACTTGGCAGGCCCCTGATACTCGAATTGCCACCAGTCAGAATCGAATGGTAACAAGTCAAGCTTGATGGCTTTCGATAGCGCGTAGCCCTGGTAGCGTCGCAAGGCAGGCTCAATAATCAGGTCTTGGTCAGACAGGATCGAACGATTTATTTTGTCCACTACTACACGCAGTGGAGCACCGCCGATCTTCGTTGGATCAAGAGAGAAGTCCACCGACCAACCCATGCCGGCGAAGTTGGATCGGATAATGGCGGCGGAGAATTGCTGCTGATTCGCGGAAGGCCGGTCGTTTTGAAAAGGAAGCAAGTCGGCGCCGGATTTGGATTTGAGGTAGCGCACCAGGCCTCCGTCAAACATTTCTGTGTTCAATCCGGCTGCTGTACCTGCAGTCCCTGCACTGGCTGCCGGAGTCGTGATCCACGAGGCCCCAGGTGTCGGCTCACCTTCGGGATTCTTTTCAATCAGGGTAATCGCGGCTCCGACCTTCTGCGCGATCAACTCGAAACGCTGGGCCTCCTTGACATCCTGCCAGTCGAACATGCTTGAACCGAGAGCAGAGAATCCGCGCAACTGACCGATATATTCGGGGATGAAGGAAAGAAACATGTCGCGCGAGGACACGTCATGAAAGCGCGAATAATCCCAAGAGTTTTCGCCCATCACGCGGTAAGCCAACGGGCCGCCAAGCTCGCTCACGATCACGCCGTCGATGATTCGCTGTCCCTCCCATTCTTGCTGGCCGATGACTTCATTGTCTTCATTGACCACCGACCCTTTTGCGATAGCGCGGCCATACTTGTCCGTCTCTGTGGAAGTTGTCACAACCCGGCCAGCATATTTCACGGTGAACTCGTTCAGCCGGCTTCCGATACGGTGGGCCGGCACGCATTGCAGCATCGGATAGCCATCAATCGTTTCGGTCAGTATCGTTCCCATGTCGCCGTCGCGCTTAATCCCCAGTATCAAGTTGCGCCGATAAGTGCGAAGATTATAGGGCCAGCCGGCCACGTCGCATATCTTGCCATGCTCCCAAAGCCAATTCTCGGCCAACACGCCCCACTCCTGATTTGCTCCGCGATATTCTGGAAGGAAGGTGCTTCCGGCAAATTCGGCTTGCTCAATCAATGCGCCTCGGATGGCCGGGAAGTTTGAGAACAGCCATCGGCCAAGGCTCAGCATCGTACGCCGGCCAAGGTTGGAGATGTTCCGGTGAACATCGTTGTCAAGAAACGGGACTTGCTTGCGATCCGAAGTCTGCTGGGCTGCCTCAAGGAGAAGGTTATTTTGATAGCCTGCTGCCCAGCGTTTTTCCAGGAAGCTGATGGGTGCTGCGGCCATATCAGGACGAAGAAAACGTTACTCGCGTGCGGCTGATTCGTCGGATTGACAAGTCAGGATAGGTCGTTGAGTCAAGTGCATTGAGCGCGATTAACAACCGCTCAATACGATCCTGAACGTTGACGTGAATCATCTTGCCGGTCGTTACGTCCCCGCTGGAAACATTGATGATGACCTTGCCGGCTGAATAATCCGCCTGAGCCTTGGCCAGTTCCGATTCCAGCCAGGGCTTGGTTTTTCCGATGAAGTAATTCATGCCAGCCATTCACCGAATAAATTCAAGTCAACACTGTTGCCTCTTGACTTGCCTGCTCCCCGTTGTTTAATTCCGGCGTGCGTCATACTTCGATTTTGACTGCGGACATTGCCGATTCGCCGCTGGCCTCCTATGTTCATCACCCGGTCGAAGATATTGAACCGATTCAGGAAAATGGTCAGGAAGTGGGCGATAAACTCAGATGGCTGCTGCTTTATTTGCAGTCGGCTCGCAATTCCAAATTCACAATCGGTTGTCTGCTTATCGCAATCGGCTCTGGTTACGCGGACGGAGTAACGATGACAGAATATGCACGGCATTGGGGCGTAGGTAAGGCCACCGTCAGCAAGCATTGCGTCTTGCTCTGTCGCATCCTGAATCTTCCGCCGTCGCGTTACATGCGCTCCGAAGCTTCCAAGATCAACTTCCGTTTATCCAACCGTCGCAATGTCAGACCCTAATTTATTCACCGTAACAAAGCTGGATGACATCCAACGGAATCCGGTTTCTCTTTCGCTCCCGGAAGATATTACCATGCAGCGATGGTCAGAGATTGGCCACCAGTTATTGACCGCATCCAAGGTGCTCAATTGGTGGATCGGCGACTGGCTTGCGTACGGTGCCAAGAAGTTCGGAGCCGTCAAAGAATTCGCCGTGCTGAACGGGTTCAATTACGGAACGCTGCGAAATATTGCATGGGTGTGTTCCAGCGTCGATGTGTCACGAAGACTTGACGCATTAGACTTTTGGGTGCACGCCGAGGTTGCCGCGCTACCAGCACGAGAACAAAAGGAGTGGCTGCAAGTTGCCGTTGAAAAATCGTGGCCGGCGGCGATGCTCCGTAAAGAAATCCGCAAATCGAAATCAACAGAGTCGGCCCTGGAAGGCGATGGACCGCGCCTGTTATCGCCGACAAAGCTCGCCGACGATCTGTCCGCCTGGCTGTGCCTTCAGCCGGACGAGTTTTGGGACCAGGAAAGGCGCGCGCTTTGGTGCGAAAGGTTGCGACCCATCGCAGACCTTTACGTTCGCATTCGTCGCTAAAACGAGAGCAAACCCCAATGAATCTGGGGTGAAAATAATGTCAAATAATGTATTGACAAATCAATTGCGGGGTGATATTTTGATCTCATAAATGAAAAACAAATACCAAATCAAATCCGAGAAAGACAAGCTCGCCAGGATTCAGGCCGGCGAACTCACCCGCATCGCTGACCGTGCCATCGCCTCCGCCCGCGCGACTATGGCGAAGGGCAGCCACACGATTGACGCTTCCGAGATGCTCGCGAGCGACAGCCCGATCACCCGCTACCAGGGTGCGCAGATGGATGGATACGTCGTCGAAGGTAAAATCAGCGCGAGGGTCGACCTCGACAGCGCGGCCCGCGAAATCTGCAAAATCGGAACGATTGATAAGGTCATCGCGCCCGAAGCGATGGCCGAATGGAATCGCATCGAAGCGGTCGCAACTGAACTTGGACTCAACTCGGAGGATTAAATAATGAAGAGAACTGCCATGATTACAAGGGCTGACGCCATGGCCGCGCGCGCAGGCCTGAAACTAGCCGCGCTTCCTTGGGATGCGCCCGAAGCAAAGCAAACCGAGCTTGCAGCATTGCAAGGTGAATGCGAGCGGTTATCGAACGATCTCTGCAATGCTCCGACGAAGCACAATCGTCGGATTGGGGCCGTCACTTACACGGTTCGCATGGCGCGCCGGGAGCTTGGAAGACTCGCAAAGCTCTGACGAAATTCTGGCTTAACACAACGAATGAAATCATGAAAACCCCTCAAAACATTATCTGCTACGGTCAAACTCGTGGAGCTAATTTTGTTCAGGAACATTACGAAACATCCAGCCGACATGCGAGACTTCGCGCTAAAGCAATTCGGACGGCTGGCTTTGAATGTTACGCCTCGGCGCTTGGGCCGCAATTCACCGTCGTTGGGATTGTTAGAATGACGATGCTCACCATACACCCAAAACTCCACATGGGCTTTGATGAAATGCCTTCCGTCAGATCAGAATTGAGCGGCTCTGACTTGACACAACAACTTGATCCGGTTAACTCTCGCCAAGTGCTGGGAGTCAACCGGCTGAAGTTTTTGAATTATGTCTGCTCCTAAAAAGAACCGAAACGCTGTGAAGCTGGCGACGCAAAGGGCTTCAACGTTCATCTACATGCGGACCGTGCCAACTACAAAAAAAGTGTGGGCGCGCGCGGCAAAAGAGGCCGGCCTGAATCTCTCTCAGTGGATCACGGAGACTCTCAACCAGTGTGTGTATCCGATGCCGCGGTCGCAGAAATAGGACGCTTTCGGCGCTCCTTCTTCTGGCGCAAAATTGATGTCAATAATGTGAATGCAGCCGGCGTCAGCGCGTAAATAACTGGCGGCTGTTTCCCATGCGGAAGAAGTCTTCGCATTTCCTCGATGATTCTATTCTGAGTCATTTCCTTCCCCGGTCAGGCGTGTGTCATTAGGCCATTCTATCTTGTCCACTGCGCGACGTGAAATGTGGTGGCTCAAACTACACGCTGCCGAACATTCTCCGTTCGGCGAATCGAAGCGCACATAGAGTTTGAAGCCGAGCAGGATTTTAAGCCGGTCGCACAATGAGAGTGCGCGTTGCCCGTAGATAAACCACGGCTTGATGCCAGATTCGTTTTTGTTATTTTTCAGATGTTGCATTGCCCAATCCTTCTCCCATCACGATGATTTCCACGATGGCGGCGCCTACTACAGCCATGCAAAAACAATCCCAAAGATGATTTGGCCGGCGCCCGATCAACTCGAAATGCCATCGTTCCCGTCCGAATTTGTCCCGGACTTTTACGCGCTGCTCCGAATACATCTGCCGGGAGAAATCGTCGCTCACGCCGACGGCAACCATTGATCGTTCGCCTTTAGCCATTTCGTTTCGGCGCTGCAAGGCTATGTCCTTGATCGTCGGGTTGCTCCAAGCTATCACCGGGCAAAACTTCCCGTGCAGTTCCGCCAGTAGCGGATCGTCCGAGTGAAGTCCGAAGCACGGATTTCCTTCCGTCGCAGGCCACGAATAGGGCAGCCGAATCTTGTGGCCGCGGTGCGCACCTCGCGTCGGAACGTACGTAAAAAAGTTCCTGTCCTCGCCGCGCATCGCAACCCAGCACACGAACTGGTTCCCCTCCATTGAGCCGTTGCGAACGCAATGCTGAAACACTTCAGACTGCTTGTATTTAGAGTCCACGAATACGCACCGGTTGGCTACCTTGAACTCCGCTTGCTTAGCCGCGATGTCGCCCCAAGAGAAAAGCTTCCCGGCCCATAGCACCATCAATTCCCCGTTTTTAGACCAGGCCACAACAAGCGCCCAAAAGTGATGCTGCTGTACATCCACCGCCAGGAAAATGAAGTCCTGCTTTTCCCAAAACTTGCCGTCCGTGCGCGATTCCAATTTGATCACCGGGAGCCGGTCAACGATGTCGAACTTGTCGGCATCGTAAGGTACGGCCGCCCGCTTTTGATAGAACTCCCGAATTGGAATCACGTTGCCGAGCCGCTGCTGTTGCTTTGCCCGCAGGTACTCCTCCGCCATCTTTCCCCAAGAAATTTCGTCGCAAATCCATGACGGCCAGTGGAAGCTTCTATTCTCCGCGTTGGCATTCGGATTTGTTTTCTCGAAACGGCAGAAGTCCACCAGCATCTTGCGATTGCTGGGCGTGTCGAGAATGTCAGAGAGACAATGCCGGCAGCGATAGCGCACGGTAGGACGCAACAAGTCGAAGTTGTAGATATTGTCGCCGGGCTTGGTCCTATCATTCTTGTCCCAAATCATCCCGGCCCATGTTCCATCCGGCAGTTGAACGTTCCATTCGAAGCGTTGATACTCGTGGCAATGCGGACAGGCGATTTGCAACTCCTCTTTCGAGCCGGCCTCGAAAGCCTGGTCAAGATCGTCGCCAAGAATGCCGCTCTGCGAAATGTTCAATATTTTGGATCGCCACGAAAAGTAGGTGGTCCTCGCCTTGGCGTGAACATACATGCCTTGGTCCCATTCCCAAAGCTCCTCATTGATCACCCACGGCACACTGTGAGTTTGAAGGTTCCGCTCATGCGCTCCCTGAATCGCGAACCACATATTACCGAAACGAATTTCGTTTTTGCGTTTATCATGTCTGAGCAATTTGTCGAACCGTGCGGCGATAGGAGGGCAATGTTCCAGCAATGGAATGGCCCTCCGGCCCGCATAGTTGTCAGCCTGTTCGTCGGTCGGAAAGTTCCAGAGCAAATGCACTGGACGATTGCAAATCAAATGACAGACCGCTATGTCCCCGATCAAAGACTTCCCGGTTTGCAGCCCCGCGCGAATTGTTACTTCGCGAATGGTATCATCCGAAACCGCATTGAACGGCTCTACCATGTAGCGTGACTTCTCTACATGAAACGGCCCCTCGATAGCATAGGACGCCGGCAGGATAACATTGTCGCGCGCCCACTCATACATGGGCCGGCGATCATGCGGGCGCCAACCAGATGCAAGCTGATGCCCAAACGTGGCGCGTTTGCTCATATTTAGGATTGATCTTCATTTTTTGAGCTGCGCCAGTTGCCGGCCGTACTGCTGCATCGTCGCGCAGATTTGATCGTTGAGCGCCTTCATGTGAACGCGGATGGCCGGCGCCGTCAAACCCTGTAGCACGGGCGGTAGCTGATCTTCCAACGCGACGCGCAAAATGCCCTTGGTGTGTTCCGCCACTTCCTGGATAAACTTGCAGGCTTGATCCAACAGCACATACTTCCCAAGCTCCACCTTGTTCTCAAATTCAAACCGCTCGCATTGAGCCAGCAGCCGGCGGCATTCCAACGCCTCCTTGTCGGGTGGCAGCCCCTCGTTGATCCCTTTCGCGGCACTTGCCTGTAACGCCGGCAAAAGTTCACCAGGATAAATTCGTCCATGCGAAAATCCCGGCAACCCATTCCTCTTTGCTCGCCGCAACACCGCCGCACTGATCCCAAGCGCCGCCGCCGCCTGCTGAAACGTATCGAAGGACCGCTGCACCCTTGGCTTGCTCGCCTCGTCAATCAACCTTTGCTCGCCCGATGTGATCGCTTTACCGTCGCGCACCTTCTCCAAGGCATTCCCGATCTGCCTCATCTTCACTTTTTTCGCCAGAGCAGCCGTCAACTTTAGCGATAATGGCTTGCCTTTCGGCTTACTTTCGGGAGTTTCCCCGTCGGAATGTTGGCTCACAATTTTGGAGTTTGCCTCGCTATGGTAACCTATCTGGTGGGTCGAGTAATAGATTCCTTATGGGGGGTGGCGTGGCTTTTTATTTCAAACCAAGCCTGGCAAATTTGGAAATCCCTTTGGTGTAGTACCTTTAAACGTCATATTTGATACGAAGACGCCAGCTTTGGTTGATATGAGATTGTCAAGGCTTTCGTCGATGAGATTGGAGACGAAGCAAATGCGCTTAGGTGGAGGACTACCATTCCACCCCGTCATGATTCCGTAGGATTGATCACGTGCCAGCAGGTTCCGGACAATATTGTTGCAAACTATCCAATCGGAACATGACTGAGCCCCTTGACTATACATCACGATGCCAGCACACCCCGCATTGAGTAGATCAATGGTGTTGCGATATAGCATCCCATTCGATGAACTCAGCATGAATACTCCACACTGTGAGGCAGCGAAGTAATTATCACGTACGACCACATCGTCATTCTCCGATGAATCGTTTGACAGGCAGCGCGTCGCTCCACGAACTTCGTTATCGCGAACCGAGACATGCTTAACGCCCGACATATTGAGGCCGAATTCGGAAGCGAAGCCGTTCAAGTGGATATCGCATTCTCGGACTTCGCCTGAGACGGTGGCGCCGGCTGGCGGATCAGGGTTGGCCATGAGGGAAATGGCTGACGTGTAGCCACCCTTGACATCGAAGACCCTGCACCCGTCGATGATGACATGATCAGCAGGGCCGGTCCAACTGCCGGCAGTGATTGGAAAATTCTCTTGATTGCTTCCATCTTCGAGGCACCGCATGCCTGCTGAATTGATCACATCAACATTGTAAATTGTGTTGCCGCTGCCGTGGAGACAAACGCCAGCGAGGCCCAGCCGTGGAATGATTTTGGAAAGCTCAGGATAATTGCAGTCGATTGTCAGGTCTCGGACTTCGACGTGATTCGCGTTTTGATACCAAGTGGTGAATGCGATGTTGAACCCGCCCTGCAACGGTGGTGGCCCGGCAATCGGTCTGTCACGAATGAAATCCGTGACGGTCACTTTTGTTCTGTGCCTCCCGGAGCCGATCACGGCCCAGCCTTCTCGCAGATAGGCCGGTTTTTGGGCCACGCCGCGAGTTAAATATTCTCCTGGCGCGAGAAAAATCCTGACATTCGTTGCCCCGGCGAGTTGCATCAAGAGATCGTCGAGGTAAAGCTTCCCGAATCGTAATGGAGACGTGATTGTTCCGCTCCCTTTGGTCGTTCCGGTAACTGGCAAATCGCAGAGAAACATATCGCGCATGAGCGAAATGAACCAGACTCGGTTTGTATTGACAAGATTTTTCGCTTTACAAATTTCGGCGGAAGTTTATTTTTGCGCCAATTGGTCTGCGGGGAAGTCCGATGACTGGCCGAGCCTCATAAACTCAGCGTGGTCGGTTTGACTCCGACCCCCGCTACCAAATTGCCTCTTTACAAACTCCGCGACGATCTTACAGTAAGCAACATGTCTTACTCAAAATTGCACTCTTCTATCGTTAATTCATCTCTTTGGTGCCAGGAGGATCACGTTCGCCTGCTGTTCATCACGATGCTCGCAATGTGTGATCGTGATGGCTTTGTGTACGGATCGCGCATCGGAATTGAGCGGGCGGCAATGATTTCGTGGCGTGAAGATCAAGAGGATCCATGGGAAACTCTTTTGTCACCCGATACGGACAGCTCAGACAAGATGCGCGCCCCGGAAAATGAGGGGCGAAGAATTGAGGAGGTGCCAGGGGGCTTCAAACTGTTAAATTTTACGTACTACAGGGGCTTGCGTAATGATGATGACAGACGCGAACAAAACCGCAGAGCACAGGCAGTGTTTCGTTCTAAGCCCACGTCAGCCGGTGAAAGCCGGAGTAAGCCCACGTCAGCCGGTGAAAGCCGTCATAATCCAATCTCAGAGGCAGAGGCAGAGGCAGAGGCAGAGGCAGAGGCAATTTCG
>OBEQ013009782.1_pt1 | contig 10235 bp, 7 predicted proteins | sample 1670901 | NCBI WGS metagenome assembly OBEQ01 (sample SAMEA104232315, study PRJEB22302) | groundwater metagenome | biome: forest; feature: aquifer; material: groundwater | place: USA | collected 2011-08-07 | depth 5.4 m | reverse complement strand
GGCCAGTTTTTCGGATTGTCCGGATCGTCGCAGGCCAGTTTCAATTCGCCGGACTTCAACGCCTTGGCAACATAGTCCTTGGCCTCCAGGCCCGATGCGGCCGCCTGTTTGGAGACTTCGATTGGATTGGCTTGCAGCTGCGGCGCTGACGGCAGCCAGCCCATGCGCTCGGCGCGCACGTTGTAGTCGATCAGCGCGCCGTCCCACGGACCGGCCGGCGCTGTTGGCGACAGAATCTCCGACACGTCGAGCGTTTCGTAGCGCCACTGATCGGTGTGAGCGTAAAACGCCGAGGTCGAATTCATCTGCCGCGGCGGACGGTTCCAATCGAGACCGAAGGCGAGCGGCAGCCAGCCGGTCTGCGGCCGCAGCTTTTCCTGGCCGACATAATGCGACCAGCCGCCGCCGGATTGCCCGACGCATCCGCACATCACCAGCATGTTGATGATGCCGCGGTAGTTCATGTCCATGTGGTACCAGTGGTTTAGACCGGCGCCGACGATCACCATCGAGCGGCCTTTGGTCTTCTCCGCGTTGAGCGCGAATTCGCGCGCGGTGGTGATGATTTGATCGCGCGGCACACCGGTGATTTTTTCCGCCCAGGCGGGCGTATAGGGCTCCAGGTCGTCGTAGCTCTTGGCGAGATGCTCGCCGCCGAGCCCGCAGTCGACGCCGTAATTGGCAACGAACAGATCGTAGACCGACGCAATCAGCGTCTCGCCCTCAACCAATTGCAGCTTTTTCACCGGTACATTGCGCAGCAGCACACCGGGGTGATCGGTGCCCAAGAAATGATCGTGTTCGCGATTGCCGAAATAGGGAAAGCCGACGGCGGCGACCCCGTCTTTAACGTCGGCGAGCGATAGCCGCAGCCTGGTGTCTTGCCCGTTCGAGGCTTTTTCCTCAAGATTCCACTTGCCCTTCTCGCCCCAGCGGAAGCCGACAGAGCCTTTCGGCACCACGATCGCGCCGGTCGTCTCGTCATAGGCCAGCGTCTTCCACTCGGGATTGTTGGTCTCGCCGCATGACTTCATGACGTCCGAAGCGCGGATGAAGCGCTCCGGCACGTAATGTGCACCTTGCTTCACCAAACGCACCAGCATCGGCATGTCGGTATATTGCCGCGCGTAGTCTTGGAAATATTTGGCCTGCCGGTCGATATGGAATTCGCGCAGGATGACGTGGCCCATGGCCATGCCAAGCGCGGCATCGGTGCCTTGCTTCGGTGATATCCACAGGTCGGCGAATTTCGACGCCTCGGAATAATCCGGGCAGATCACGACACTCTTGGCGCCTTTGTAACGAGCCTCGGTGTAGAAGTGGGCGTCGGGCGTGCGCGTCTGCGGCACGTTCGAGCCCCACAGAATGAGAAAGCTTGAATTGTACCAGTCCGCGCTTTCGGGGACGTCGGTCTGCTCGCCCCAGGTCTGTGGGCTTGCCGGCGGCAGATCGCAATACCAGTCGTAGAACGACATGCAGACGCCGCCCATCAGCGACAGGTAGCGCGAACCCGCCGCATAACTGACCATCGACATGGCGGGAATCGGCGAGAAGCCGAAGATGCGATCCGGCCCATAGGTTTTCACCGTATGGGCGTTGGCGGCCGCGATCATTTCGTTGACCTCATCCCAGGTCGAACGGACGAAGCCGCCAAGCCCGCGCTTCTCGACATACGATGCGCGCTTGGCCGGGTTCTCGACGATCGACTTCCAGGCGGCGACCGGCGTCATGAGGATCCGCGCCTCACGCCACAGTTTGAGCAAGCGCGACCGCACCAGCGGATATTTCACGCGATTGGCGGAATAGAGGTACCAGCTGTAGCTGGCGCCGCGCGCGCAGCCGCGCGGCTCATGGTTGGGCAGGTCCGGCCGCGTCCGCGGATAATCGGTCTGCTGCGTCTCCCAGGTGACGATGCCGCCTTTGACATAAACCTTCCAGGAACAGGAGCCGGTGCAGTTCACGCCATGGGTTGAACGCACGATCTTGTCGTGCTGCCAACGCTTGCGGTAGCCGTCCTCCCAGCGTCGGTCTTCGCTGGTGGTGATGCCGTGGCCATTCGAAAAGGTTTCGCCGGCACGATTGAAGAACGTCAGGCGATCGAGAAAATGACTCATCGTTTGATTCCTTATTCGGCCGGTCGCGCGGCAGCCGGCGGCAGCGAGCCGCCGCGTTCGATGTCGCGCAGCAAACCGCCGCGGCGGGTGTAGAACGCCCAGGTCAGCAACACACAGCTGACGTAGAACGCCATGAAGCACCACAGCGCCAATTCCGGGCCACCGGTCAGCGAGATCGAGGTGCCGTAGGCCTTCGGGATGAAAAAGGCGCCGTAAGCCGCGACCGCCGAGGTGAAGCCGATGATGGCCGCCGATTCCATCTCGGCCTGTTTCTGCCGAACCGGCGGGCTCATGCCGGACTCAAGCCGCGGCAACTCCGCACGCATGATCGCCGGGATCATTTGGAACGTCGAGGCATTACCGACGCCAGTGGCGCAGAACAACACTATGAACATCGCGAAGAAGCCCCAGAACGCTTCCGGCTGATCCTTGATGCCGAGGAAGTAGAGCACGCCGGCAACCGCCGCGATCATCACCGTAAATGTCCAGAACGTGACCCGGCCGCCACCGTAACGATCCGATAGCCAGCCGGTCGCCGAGCGCGACAGCGCACCGACCAGCGGGCCGAGGAAGACGAACTTTAGCGAGTCGACATGCGGGAACTGGGTCTTGGCCAACAGCGGGAAGCCCGCCGAATAACCGATGAAGGAACCGAAGGTGCCGGTATAGAGCCAGCACATCAGCCAGTTATGCTTGCGCTTGAAGATCACCGCCTGGTCGGCGAACGACGCCTTCATGGCGGCGAGATCGTTCATGCCGAACCAGGCCGCGGTGGCCGAGAGCGCGATGAACGGCACCCAAATGAAGCCGGCGTTCTGCAGCCACAGCTTGGTGGCGCCGGTTGCGACTTGCGCGTCGCCGCCGAACCAGCCGAACACGCCGGTGGTGATCACCAGCGGGATAACGAACTGCACCACGCTGACGCCGAGATTGCCGAGGCCGGCGTTGAGCGCCAGCGCATTGCCCTTTTCAGCCTTCGGGAAAAAGAAGCTGATATTGGCCATTGAGGAGGCGAAGTTGCCGCCGCCAAGGCCGCACAACAACGCCAGCGACAGAAAGAAGATGTAAGGCGTGTCGGGGCTCTGCACCGCTAGGCCGATACCGACTGCCGGCACCATCAACGACCAGGTCGAAACCGAAGTCCACAGCCGGCCACCGAAAATCGGCGGCATGAACGAGTAGAAGATGCGCAAGGTCGCGCCGGAGAGGCCCGGCATGGCGGCGAGCCAGAACAACTGGTCGGTCGTGAATTTAAAGCCGACCGCCGGCAGTTTGGCGACCACCACCGACCACACCATCCAGACCGCGAAGGCGAGCAGCAAGGCCGGGATCGAGAGCCACAGATTGCGGCGGGCGATGGCGCGGCCCTTGCTGTTCCAGAATTCCGTATCTTCCGGTTTCCATTCCGCCACAACGTGGCCGGAAAGCGCACCGACATGTTTCTCCTCGTGGATCGGCGCCATTTCCGGGAACTCGGGTAATTTGCGCAGCCCGATCGAAAGCGCTTCGCGTTCCATGCGTTGGATCGACAGGTGCATCCACAATAATGAGACGCTGGCAACCAGGAACAACAGCATGAAGCAGCTGGTCCAGATGCCGGTCAGATCGTTGAGCACACCGAAGGCGATCGGCAGCACAAAACCGCCGAGACCGCCGATCATGCCGACCAAGCCGCCGACCGCGCCGACATTTTCGGGATAGTAGACCGGGATATGTTTATAGACTGCCGCCTTGCCCAAACTCATAAAGAAGCCGAGCACAAAAATCAGCGAAACGAAGGTGACCAAGCCGGTCGACATATGGAAATGCAGCGGCCCTTTCATCCCCTGCACGATGTAGTCGGTCGGAGGATAGGCGAGGATGAAAGTGATCAGCACCGAGATGCCGAACATCCAATACATGATGCGGCGAGCGCCATAACGGTCGGATAGAACGCCGCCATAGGCGCGAAACAGGCTGGCCGGAATTGAATAGGCAGCGCCGAGCATGCCCGCGGTCTCAATGTCTAGCTCATAGACACCAATCAGATAACGCGGCAGCCACAGCGCCAGCGCGACAAACGCGCCAAAGGTGAAGAAGTAATAGAGCGAAAAGCGCCAGACCTGGACGTTCTTGAGTGCGTCGAGTTCGAGCCAGGCGCTGCGCGGCTGTTGCCCCTTCATGCGGCGCGCCATCTCAACCGGATCTTCCTTGGTGGTGAACCAGAAGACGATGCCCATCAGCGCGATGGCCACGGCCCAGACCTGAGCGGTGACCTGCCAGCCATAGGCGACCAGCACAAAGGGCGCGCAGAATTTGGTCACCGCCGCGCCGACGTTGCCGGCGCCGAAAATACCGAGCGCGGTACCCTGCTTGTCCGCCGGATACCAGCGCGACACATAAGCGATACCGACCGCGAACGAGCCGCCAGCGATACCGACCCCAAGTGCTGCAATCAAAAACTGAATGTAGGTGTGCGCATAGACCAGCAGGAACGTCGCTACCGCCGCCGCCAGCATCACCGCGGTGTAGACGCGGCAGCCGCCGATCTGATCGGTCCAGATGCCGAGAAAGATGCGTATGATCGAGCCGGTGAGAATCGGGGTGCCGACCAGCAGGCCGAACTGGGTTTCATTGAGGCCTAGATCCTTTTTGATTTGGATGCCGATGATTGCGAACAGAGTCCACACCGCGAAGCAGACGGTGAAAGCAATAGTCGACATCCAAAGCGCGCGGCCCTGGCCTTCGACACTGGTGACCGCTTTGGCTTGCATGGATGGTGCCCCGTTCTCTCGTTGACGAAGAATTTTCGAGGCGACAAAAGCGCGGTTTACCGAGCTATGCTTTGAGATCGATCAATTTTCCAGGAGCTGCCCTCAACACTTGTTTGTTTTACTTTGGTCATAAGGAAATTGACCAAAGGCATACATGTGGTTGACTTTTATTTCGTCATAACTTGATAATTATCAATTTACGCACACCGGCCAGCGATTAGTGTGCACGCTATTCGCACTGAGCTGGAGACAGGTCATGCGCGCGACCGAGCTCAACTTGATACGTTCGCTGCCGCTGTTCGAGAACGTCGGCGACAAGCAGTTCAAGCAGCTGGTGAGCACCGGCTTCCTGCAACGATACCCGCAAGGCGTCACGCTGATCGATGAAGGCGACTTGCCCGACTTCCTCCACATCGTGGTTGAAGGATCGGTCGAACTATTCGCGCGCCACGACGACCACGAAACCACACTGGACATCATGCTGCCGGTGACGACGTTTATTTTGGCGGCAGTGATCCGGGACGATGTCTATCTCAAATCGGCGCGCACGCTGACGCCAGTGCAGATTCTGATGATACCCGCGCAAACCGTTCGGGACGTGTTTGACCAGGACGCTGCCTTCGCCCGCGCCACCGTCAACGAGCTGGCGCTGCGTTACCGCGACGTAGTGCGCTCACTCAAAAACGAAAAACTGCGCACCAGCACGGAAAGGCTAGCGAATTGGATCTTGCAAGAAGAAGCGCAGCAAGGACATAAGCAACAATTCGCGCTGATGTTGGACAAGCGCACGCTGGCCTCGCGGCTAGGAATGACGCCGGAAAACCTGTCGCGAAATTTGGCGCGATTGTCAAAATTTGGCGTCACCAATTCCGGGCATAATTTTATTATCGATAACATGGCCGCCCTGCAGCAATTCGCCAAGCCGAATAGCCTGATCGATCAGTAATTATCGCAGCTATACGGCAATGGGGCGCCGGAGACGTTTTGAACCCCCAGCTCTTGTCGCAGCAGCCTTCACGCATACGCCGACCGAGCAAAACCATGGCCGTTGCCGCAGATGGCGGTTTGGTCTATTGAGGCGCTCAGGCGCCCGTAGCTCAGCTGGATAGAGCGTTGCCCTCCGAAGGCAAAGGTCGGACGTTCGAATCGTCTCGGGCGCGCCAGTTTCAGGCCATTGCTACTATCAATATATGTAAATATGGCGGCAATTGCCTACCCTGCAGGCGCAAAGCGCCGTCCCGGTTTCGCGCCATCCTCCAAAGTCCAATGATGACCGGACCCGATGGGACGAACGGCACTCACGGTTCGCAACAATCGTTAGGAAGGATTCGTAATGACCATTTCACGCCGCACTTTAATTGCGACGATGGGCGCATTGCCGGCCGCGGCGCTATTGCCGCGTGCAGCTTTCGCCGCCTATCCCGATCATCCGATTCATCTGATCGTGCCGTTCGCGGCTGGCGGCAATGCCGACATCGTCGGCCGCCTGGTCGGCAACGAAATCGGCAAAGCACTTAAGCAAACGGTAGTGGTGGAGAACCGCGGCGGTGCCGGCGGCGGCATCGGCGCGCAATCGGTGGCGAAGGCCGAGCCCGACGGCTACACGCTGTTGGTCGGCTCGAACGGCCCACTGACCGTCAATCCCTTCGTGCACGCCAATCTCGGCTACGATCCGCTCAAGGATTTCGCCGCCGTCGCGCTGACCAGCTACGTGCCGCACGCGCTTATTCTAGCCAACCAGACCACCGTCAAGAGCATCGCCGAACTGGTCGATTTGTCGAACAAGACGCCGGTGAGCATCGCCACCAGTGGCATCGGCAGCGCCAGCCATATGACGCTGGAGCGCTTTAAAGCCGCCACCGGCGCCAAGATTACCCATGTTCCCTATCGTGGCGGCGGCGCCATGATGCCAGATCTGATCGCTGGCGCCATACAGAGTGCGATGACCGAATTCTCCACCGCGCTGGCACTGCATAAGGGCGGCAAGGCGTACATCATTGCAGTCGCTTCGGCGCAGCGTTCCAAGCTCGCGCCCGAAATTCCGACCTTCATCGAAAGCGGCGTCAAGGGCTTTACCGCGCAAAGCTATATCGGCATTGTCGCGCCGGCGAAGACGCCGGTCGCCGTGATCGCGCAATTGCAGAAGGCGGTCGAGACCGGCATTTCGAACGGTCCGACGGCCGACCGGTTGCGCAGCCTGGGCGCGGAGATCGCCACACCCGAGCAGATGACGGCGCAGGGTTTTACGGCTTTCATCAAGGCCGACTACGAGAACATGCGCGTCGCCGCTAAGCTCGCCGGCATCGTTCCAAAATGAGCGGGGCATTGCCGCGTGGCGCCTGCGACTGCCACTGCCATGTGTTCGGACCGGCGGCGCGCTTTCCCTATGCGGAACCGCGCAGCTACACGCCGGATGACGCACCGCTCGCCGACTACTTGGCGCTGCTCGACCGGCTCGGCTTCGATCGCGGCGTGCTGGTGCAGCCGAGCGCCTATGGCCGCGATAATGCGGCAATGATCGATGCGCTAACGCGCGAACCGCAACGTCTGCGCGGCGTCGCGGTCGGCGGTAGCGAGCTCAACGCCACGATTCTCAAACAATGGCATACGGTGGGCGTGCGCGGTTTGCGTGCCAACGAATTCCACCGCGACGGCAAGCCGTATTATCAAAACGGTGTCGGCTTGAGGGAACTCGAGCCGCTGCTACCGCTGATCGCGGAACTCGGCTGGCATTTGCAATTGTGGATCGACACGCGCGATTTGCCGGCGCTGCAAACGCAGCTCGCGCGCGTCCCGGTGCCGGTGGTGGTCGATCACATGGGACGGCTCGAACACCACCACGGCACCGATCATCCCGGCTTTCAGGCGCTGGTGCGCGGCGTCGGCGAAGGCAGGCTATGGGCAAAATTGTCAGGCACGTACCGGCTCGGCGCCAAGCCACCGAATTATCTCGAAGCGAAACCATTCCACGACGCATTGGTGGCCGCCAATCCGGCTAATCTGGTATGGGGCACCGACTGGCCGCATCCACGCCCGGAAGGTCCAGTGCCGGACGCGCAGCGCCTGCTCGACGTGTTTCTTGACTGGACCAGCCTTGCCAACCGGCGTGCGATCCTGGTCGACAATTCGGCGCGGCTATACGGGTTTCCGAAGGCGTAACGAGCGCGGCTTATCCTGAACGCCTCAGCTCGGCACGTTCACCATTTCCAAGCTACCTGCAAGCTTACGCGGCTGCGGCACGTAGGCGTCGCCGACCTGCACCATCGGCCGTGGATTGAACACGATCGAAGCCAGACGGTCGTGCAGCGCTTTGGCCGATGTCGGCTTGACGAGGAACTCGTGCACGCCGGCGTGTAAGGCCTGCACCACCGAGGAGCGATGGGCGCGGCTGGTCAGCATAATGATCGGCAGATTAGGGCGCGGGAACACGCCGGGCGAACGCACGATGCGCATCACTTCCATGCCGTTGAGCAGCGGCATGTCCCAATCGATCAGCATCACGTCGGGATCGCAGTTACGAATTTGCTCGAGCGCGGCAAGACCGTCGGCGGCTTCGATCACCGATTTGGCGCCGAGATTCATCAGCATCATACGCGTAACGCGGCGCATGTAGGAATTACCGTCGACAATGAGAAGATTGAGGCCCTGGATGAGCCTTTCACTCGGGGTACTGTTCATGTGCGCGCGGTACCATTCCTTGACGATGACAACAGGCTACCGGCAAATATCTGTAATTTTGCTAAGGCCGATCGTTCAATTTTTCGCAATCTGGGCTTGATCACGAAAGATTTAACCGCCAAAAGTTCCATTGCGACTTAATCTAGTATGCCTAATTGTTGGTAATCTTATGTGTGATCGCCAAAATGGCGCCCGGCTTGACCGCAGCTGAAGCTCAATTGTCCGCCAAAATCATGCGCAACTCAGATCAGGCAAGTTTTATGAAGGAGCCTGGGCCCGACCATCCGATCACAATCGCGCCCAGCGGCAAGCGAGTCCGCGTGCGTTTCGGTGGCAAAGTGGTGGCCGATACCACGCAAGCGCTGACACTGAAGGAGGCAAGTTATCCTCCCGTTTACTATATTCCGCGCTCCGACGCCGATATGAGCCTGCTCAAGCCGAGCAGCCACTCGACCTACTGCCCGTATAAGGGCGATGCCAGCTATTTTACCATTGAGGCCGATGGCCGGACTGCCGACAACGCAGTGTGGAGCTACCAGCAGCCCTATCCGGCCATGGCGGCGATCAAGGATCATCTGGCGTTTTATTCGAGCCGCGTCGACGGAATTGACGAGAGCCAAGCATAGTCCCATTCATTTTGCCGCCAACCGGCGCGCTCAACCAATTGGCAATCATCACGGCGCATAATTCACGCTGTGGATTTTCGCGTACGCATAGTATCCCCGAACGTTCGTTCGCCGGCGGCGGATCGCCCGCCGGCACAGGCGTTTGACGATCAAGCGCTCGCACATCAATACGCACCTGTCGACGCGCGGACAGCGCCGTCTCCCGATCGGATGTCGCTGGCTGTTGGCGCGGTTACCGCCGCTTTTGGCCTTTATCTATGCTTGGTCGGGTTTGATGTGCTGCCGATACCGAGCCGCATCAACGGACCGCTGTGGCTGGCAACCGTCGCCGGGCTAGCTTTCTTGTGCGCCGGCCTATCGGTCATCATCCGCGGCCTTCTTGGCATGAACGACCAGACAACCGAGTTGCCGCAAAGCACGCCAATCTGGATGCAAGCGGTCTACTGGCTATCGGCCGTGACCGCGGCGGCGGCGCTGGCTTCGGTCGGAACCTGGGTCGCCCTTGGCTATGGCGATCGCCACATCAGCATCAGCGGTCCGATGACCGGCCCGGTTGGCGAAGACGTCGGTCGCACCGTGTTTGGCATCGGCGCTATTATCACCTGGCTACTGGTGATTGCGCTGGCGCACGCCGGCATAAAAAAGATTTTCGAAAAACCAGCTAACAGTTAGCCGAGCGCGATTGCCGCCGCGGTCTTGTCTAGTGCAGCCGTGGCCCTTTGAGAAATTTTGCGCGGTCGGATGAATTCACCCGCACGTCGAAGGTCACGCCGTCGCGGTGCAACGTCAGCGGCACTTCGACGCCGGCATCGCCGAGCGCCCAGACCCGGCGGTAGAAGTCGGCCAAGGTCGAAACGTTATTGCCCGCGACCGCCAAAATCACGTCGCCGGTCCGAATCTCAGCGCGCGCCGCCGGCCCCTTGCCGGCGATGCCGACGGTGCCGATCTTGTCTTCGACCTCCGTTGTGTAGACGCCAAGCCATGGCCGCACCGGCTTATTGACGCGACCGAAGCTCTTGAGATCGTCGAGGATCGGCTTGAGCAGATCGATCGGAATCGTCATG
>OBEQ011086096.1_pt1 | contig 10237 bp, 11 predicted proteins | sample 1670901 | NCBI WGS metagenome assembly OBEQ01 (sample SAMEA104232315, study PRJEB22302) | groundwater metagenome | biome: forest; feature: aquifer; material: groundwater | place: USA | collected 2011-08-07 | depth 5.4 m | reverse complement strand
TGAGTGGGTAATACGTACATACCAAAAACTACAGGAAATTATACCAGAATGCGTATATCAGTTTGTTTAGTTGGTATGCCTGTTTCATTATCGAAATTAGACCTGAAAAACAGTCCCTGATATACTTAGCTTCACAATTGCAAGTTAAAAACAATGTCAATGTTGAACTTTGAAAATGTTCTTTAGTAGGCAGGTCAAATTTGAATTTGCTTTTTAAATTTTGGCGTTTTTATTTCTTAAGCGTTGCTGCATATTTACCATGAATAAAAATATGAAAATTGCATTTATCTCGTCATTTGTGCCGCGCAAATGCGGTGTTGCTACATACACGAGGGATCTTTCTTTGGAAATACAAAAAAAACGTATTCCTATATCGGTTTTTGCAATGGAAAACCCCATGATTACCTATGTGTATACCTTTCCTGTAACGGGAACCATTAGGCAGGAAAAAATAGTCGATTATCAAAAAGCTGCGAAAAAACTTGATTTAAGCCCTGTTGACATTGTGCATCTGCAGCACGAGTTCGGTCTTTTTGGGGGAATAGATGGTGAATATATCTTAAAATTTGCACAAGTGCTTACAAAACCGCTCATTGTTACTTTCCACACAGTTTTGCTAACACCAACTGATCATCAGAAATACGTAATACAAGAGCTAGCACGACTGGCAAGAAAAGTGACTGTTATGGATGAAGTAGCAAAAAACCGGCTAGAGCAGGTCTACGGACTTAATCCCGACGACATCGTTTTTATTCACCACGGGGCGCCGACTATTACGATAAGAAAAGACAGAGCAAAAAATATTATTGGGTTTCCCGACGCGTTTATTCTGCTTGCAAATAATTTACTAAGCAGGAACAAAGGTATTGAGTATGCAATCGAAGCTGTCGGGCAAGCCGCTCTTGAAATGCCGAATCTAGTATTTCTTGTAGTGGGAGAAACACATCCTGTTGTTAAGCAAACTGAAGGTGAATCATATAGGAAGGAACTTGTGGCACTTGTTAAAAAATTGCAGCTTGAAAAACAAGTTATCTTTACGAATAAATATCTATCGCTTGAGCAGCTTCAGATATACTTGTCTGCCGCCGATGTGTATATTACCCCCTATCTGGATCCTCAACAAATTACATCAGGCACACTTTCGTACGCAATTGGCGCCGCCAAGGCCTGCATCTCAACTGAGTTCGTATATGCAAAAGATATTCTCGCAAAAGAACGAGGCATATTGGTACCATTTCGAAACAGCAGTGCAATTGCGAAAGCACTTATTGAATTACACCGTGATCCCAAAATGATCCGCAAGTTAGTAACGAATGCGACCAGTTTAAGAAAAGATATGAGCTGGTCGAAAGTTGCACAAAAGCATACCTTACTATATTTGAAAGTTCTACAACAGAAGGATACTCAGTCAATAGCTAAGAAATTTGTAAGGGCCCCTCTCGATATCTCGTATCTTATTCATTTAACTGATGCCGTTGGTGTGATTCAGCATACGTACCATATTATACCGGACAGAAAATTCGGATACAGTACCGATGATAATGCGCGGGCGCTTATTGTCGTGTCGCAATTATATAAACAATACAAAACTGACAACTTTTTAAAACTGATTAAACTCTATGTGAGTTTTTTAAAATTTGCTCAGGAACCGGATGGTAAATTTCATACCTTTCTCAATTTTAACCGAAGCTGGGACGACACATCTGACGTTACCGATCCGTATGGAAAAGCCATGTGGTCATTGGGCTTTAATTTACATCTTAATGACGATTCTACTTTTGCTCAGTCTATACACTCTCTTTTTGTCTTGAATTTTAGGCAGATGGATAATATCCGTGATCTGAGAACTGCTGCTTACACGATACTTGGACTTTATTATTATATTTTTACGTACGAAACAAAGACAGATACTGCGGTAATTGCTTTTGAATATCTGAAAAAACTAGCTGATTTTCTCGTTGGCGCTTATGAAAAAAACCACGCAACTCAGTGGGATTGGTTTGAAGACACGGTAACCTATGACAATTTCCGTCTTCCGCAGGCGCTATTTGCAGCCTACATGATTACGGGAAACGCTCAATATAAAAAGGTTGCCGCCAAAACTCTCCAATTTATTACAAATTGTAATTATGATAAGCAGAAAAAGTACTTTGATTTCATCGGCCAAGATGGTTGGTATGTAAAAGGGCATAAAAAAGCAGAGTACGACCAGCAACCGCTTGAGGCTGCGGCTGCAGTTGATGCGTATGTGTTTGCTGCAAAGGCATTACATAAAAAAAGTTATCTAAAACAGGCACTTTTTGCATTTGAATGGTTTTTTGGCAACAACCGCAATCACCGAAATATATATGATGAAAATACAAAAGGAGTTTTCGACGGACTTACCACAAGAGGCGTTAATCAAAATGAGGGCGCAGAATCAATCGTTTGTTTTCTAATGTCTTGTCTGTCCTTACAACAATCTTTAAAAAAGATTTAGCACTAATTTTTTTTCGACAGTGGCCACTCCTATCACGCAATCGGCAGCACCATAGTAAACGTAATATAGTCCGTCTTTTTCTACAGCTCCACAGGTAAAAACTACGTTATTTACATAACCGTACTTTTCGTAATCTTCTACAGGCTCCAAAATGGGTTCGGGCGAGCGGTAAAGAATCTTTAGAGGGTTTTGCAGGTTTAAAAACATTATTCCCAATCCGTATTTATGTGTTTGGTCAAAGCCGTGATAAAACAGTAGCCACCCTTTTTCCGTCTCGATAGGAGGAGAGCCGATTCCGCTACGAGAAGAATCCCACAAATTTGGACGTTTCTCAAAAATTGGCTTCGCATCCTGCCAATCTGTTAAGTTTTTAGATTTAGCGAAATATGTTTTTCCGACACCTTCTCGAAACAGAAGCCAATATTCGCCATTTGTTTTTTTAGGAAAAAAACTCCCATTTTTTCCTAATAAATTTGGGATAATAACATCGTAATCGACAAATGTCTTAAAATCCTTTGTCGTAGAAAGTGCAATCCGTGGTTTTTTTGCAATATTTTCTTTTGTGGGGTAAACATCCTCTTTTCTAAATTCTTCGGACACGGCTGTGTAGGTCAGGTAATAAGTATCCTCTATTTTTACTATTCTTGCGTCTTCAATCCCCAAAGACTCAGCAGGGTGTCCACCACCAGAGTATAGCGGCTCTTTTTTTCTTTCAAAATGAATACCGTCGCGACTTGTTGCCAAACCCAATCGAGAAATTGGGTCGTTTTTCCCCATCGCACGATAAATTAAATAGACCTCTTCCTCTACAATGATCGCACCTGGATTAAAAACAAGCATGTTTTCCCAAAGTAAATCAGATGGAATAAGGATGGGATTCTCTTTTGCCCTAATAAGTTTGACCATAAATTATTTTATATCACGTGTTATAAAGCTACAATACTAAAGGTGAAACACGTTCACATTAGAGGGACTGGAACACCTAAATTAGCCCCCTACATTGAGCTAGTCATACTACTTAGCGATTCTAAATCTTCCTTTGTGCGCCCAGAGGGATTCGAACCCCCAACCAATCGCTTAGAACGCGAGTGCTCTATCCGTTGAGCTATGGGCGCCGGTGAGCGCCTTAGTAGACGATCTTCGAACTTATTATACCAATTTACAAGCTAACGAACTAGAGTTTTATAGACAAGCATTTTTGGAGAATTAAATAATCATCTAATGAATTTTGTACCGAATTAACTATTGACACAGTATACACCATAATATATAATGTATATATCATGAAAAGGTATCAAGTTTATCTTAATTCTAGCTCAGTTTCCGTGCTAGATGAGTTTGAGAAGTATACGTCTATATCAAGGTCTAAGTTAATTCGTGAAGCCATTGACCGATTAGCTCAGAATTTGTCCAAGACCTTTGCAGATAAGAACATCGAACCTCAAGATAAATTGATCTTAGATTCACTAATTGGCTTAATCAGCAGTAAAAGTTTGAGGCAAACGAACCACGCTTTGAAAGATGATCGAGCGTATTTGGTTGATTAATGAAAATATTTTTTGACACTGGCGCATTTATTGCACTTTTTGTGCCTCAAGAAAAATATCATAAGCAAGTTACCCAAAAGTATGCTTTCTACAGAAAACAAAGGGCTTTATTCTACACCTCTTACTATATATTAGACGAGTTATTTACCAGACTAATTTACGATTTCGGGGCTAATGCGACAGAAAAAGTTGCAGAAGTGCTTACTAAATCGATAGAAAAAGAAGAGATAAAAGTATTAGATATTGATGAAGTTCTATTCAAGAAATCGCTGGACATTTTACTAAAATTTTCCGAACATAAGATTTCCCTAACTGATGCAACCAGCTATTCTTTATCAAAGGATTTAGGTCTGGATGAAATATTTACTTTGGACAGCGATTTTAAGAAAATTGGTTTAAATACTTCCTTTTAAATTCGATAATTTTTGTCTGGAGCGGGTGAAGGGAATCGGACCCTCGCATCCAGTTTGGAAAACTGGTGTTCTACCATTGAACTACACCCGCGATTCAATGGATATTCTAGCAAATAAGAAACAACCACGCATTAAGTAGGAATCATTGGCTGAAGATGTATTTAAAGAAATTGGTCTTATTTACTAAACTCAACCTCCGCCACAACCGGTAAATGGTCGGAAACCAGAACTTCCGGCGCTTTAATCGATCCCAGCTTAAAATGTTTTGACGCAAAAATGTAATCGATTAAATATCCCCGCGGCGCTATCTTGTGAACCTTTGGATTCGTAGTTTGGATAATTCCCGAACCTCTCATAAAATTTTGAGCTACAGAATTTATTTTTTCAATCACTTTCATTTGGGGCGGCATATTAAAATCCCCACCAAGCAAAAACGGCTCATTGCCAAAAGATCTAAGATGGTTTGCTATCATCTCCGCTTGTCTCAAGACTTCCGGCGTATCGGTTGGCGGAGCGGTCCACGCGCCATGGACAGACATAGCAGCTACCTCAACTCCATTCACATCTAAGTTAGCCTGAGCAATACTCCTTGGAAAATAAGGAAACTTGGCCTGATCATTAAAATCTTTCAGGTTCATAGCGTCAAATTTGTTAAGCCGGATAACACCGGTTGAAATAATAGGGAATTTTGACAAAACCGCGTTCCCGTGCATACTCCCGGGCATATCGAAAATCACAAAGTCGTTGTTAAAAAAACCGTTTAACCCAAGCGCACTCTTAATAACATTAAACGAATCCGCGCCAGCACCATCGAGTCCAAGGTCGCCTTTTGTCACTTCCTGCATGGTCACAACATCTGCATCTTCCTTCTTCAGAAACTTGACCAGGTCACCAAGATACTTACCTTTATATATATTTACCTGAATAATCTTAAGCCTTCTCATCACTAAATTGTAGTGGATTTTCCTAAACTAACGCTAGACGCTAATTTTTCTAACTTGGGGACGCAGAAGGAGTAGCACTTTCTTTTTGGGTAATGCAACTTTCAAATTTCACCTTGTCTTCTGCTGGCATACTATTGACACCGTTTGGTTGTGAAAGTTTGGAGAGCGAATCCTGACTCAAGTTTAATTTATTCACACAATCAACATTAACCTTACCTACTCCCGGAATTGAAACATCAGAAGGCGGAGCGGAAGCGTTAGAGGATGCACCCTGAACACTACCACTAAACAAACCTGGAAACAAACCCTGTCTTACTCCCTGAACAATAAACAACGAAACAAAAATCCCGATAAATATCCAAAGCAGAAAAAACAATGCCGCAAGCAGCATTAAAACCTTCTTATACAAAGACTTGTTTATAGAAGTGTTTTCAGAAACTTCCCCTGTTCTGTCTTCAGTTCTTTTTGTGGGAGCCATAAGTTAAGCCGTAGAATAACCTATATCTTTGCCAAAAGCAAGCATGTGGGCCTTATCTAGCCGATGGTGTTGCCGATACTGTCGCGCTCGGAGTTGCCGCCGCGGCCGGCGAGGAACCCGGGCAAAGAATACCTTGTTCCGTAGTGCGGCTGACATTATAAAGGTCCACGTGATAGTGAGGAGCAGTGTAGCCCTCGTGCCCTTGTGACAATAAACCAATATTGACATGGTCCACCTTAACTCCCAATCCGGCAAGATTCTGGTAGCTCTTTCCGTTCAAAAAATCATCCTTCCCCAACATATACTCAATCCCAATCAACGCGTTGTTGAAAATCATGTAAACAGGACCAACCGGAATATCATTCGGTTTAATATACAAAGCTCCCTTATGGTCTGCACAATGCTGAATCAAAACAGCATCATTTGGCAAAGCCGTTAATGAATTTTCGACTTTTGGTGCAGGCGCCGAAGAACTCTTATTTGGGTAAAATCTAAAAACAAGGTACCCTAAAACAACCCCTACGACCAAAACAACAAGCATTACCAGGTAATTTGGCCCTTTATTAACGCTTGGAGGAACCGGCGGGAGAGCTTGGGAATCTAACTCTCCGGGTGGAAGTTCCGGAGTATTTAATAAATCCACCATAAGCTAATAATCAAACATCCTCACGCCGTTTGTCAATCCCACTTCCACATACCGCCTTAATAATCTAGAATAGAATTATGGTTCTGCCCGGATTACCATATTTAAAGTTAAAGAAGCTCGAATATAAACTCCTGTTGTTTTTCATTCTGGTCTCCGCACTGCCGCTTATCGGTAGCAGTATCTTTTGGTTCCAATCGTCAAAAAGCCAGGCTCTCGTCACCACATCACAAAACCTTAAAAGCAGCGCCTCGGACGCCGCACACTTGATAGAAGGATTCATAAATACCGAGGAGCAAAGCTTACTTATCCATTCGCAAACCCAATCCATTCTTGGAAACGACATCCCGCAAGCAACTATTGAACTTCAAAACTTTTTACTTCAAGACAATAACATTCAGGAACTCACTTTAATCGGCCCGGATGGCAAAGAACTAATCCATGTAAACAGAAGTAAAGTTTTTGGTCCGGGCGAACTGCAAGACCAATCACAAAGCCCGGCTTTTAAGGTTCCAACATATGTTGGCGGCGAAAATTATGTAGGCAAAATGAATATTAATTCGGAAGGTAGTCCCACAATCTATATTTCGCTTCCAATTATTAAACCGGGCACCAAACCACCCACCAGAAGCAGAAAACCGGGCGAAATTTTAGGAGTTCTCAAAGCCGACTATCTGCTAACAGATTTATGGAGCCAGCTTTCCAAAATCAAAATTGGCCAAAGCGGCTACGTGTTCCTGGTAGACCAAAACGGAAACGTAATTTTCCACCCCCATCAAGAGCTTGCAAAGCAGCAAAAAAATCTGCGGGGTTTACCAATCATAAATCAATTTGAAAAAGCTGGAGGAATTCCACCGGAAGGAATTACTCAAGTAAAAAACGAATTTGGTGTAAATACCCTCGTTAGTTTCGCACTGGTTAAACCGACCGGCTGGGGAGCAATTACCGAAATTCATACTTCCGATACTCTCCTGACAACCAATCAAGTTACCCTGTTTATTGTGTTTTTATTCCTTATTTTTCTCGTTTTTGTTGTAATTCTCAGCCTTTGGCTTTCATCAACCATAGTTGGCCCAATAGAAGTATTGCAGGAAGGCACCAACATTTTGGGTTCCGGAAACTTAAAATATCGTCTCGACATAAAGACAGGAGACGAAATAGAAAAAATGAGCAACTCATTTAACCAAATGGCAACTAACCTGCAGGACGCTTTCGATAAACTCGAAAAGGATGCAGGCATAATCGCAGCCGAGAGAAATAAATTGATGGTACTGGTTTCTGCAATAACAGACGCCGTTGTCGCCGTAGACACAAACCGCGGCATCATTATTTTTAACAAAGCAGCCGAGAAAATAACCGGTTCCGGCGCGGGCGAGATGATTGGCAGAAAGATTGATAATGTCTTAAGGATTTATGACGCCGACCAGGAATTAACACCGGAACAATACTGCCCAATTAAGGAAAACTCTTTCGAAGGCGTTGTCTTTCAAAAGGAAAATCTCAAAATCAAAACCAACGATAAAGAAATCTACGCCAATATCACCTCCGAAAAAATCAAAGAAGGTGCTTCCGTAAACTTAGGGTGCATTTTAACCATTCACGATGTTAGCGAAGAAAAACAGCTGGAAGAGATGAAGTTGGATTTCGTCTCAATGGCGGTCCATGAACTAAGGACTCCTTTGACTTCGGTAATAGGCTATCTTTCGGTCTTTATAGGCGAAAATAAACATAAATTAACTGAAGAACAAAACAAGTTTTTGAACCGCATAAAAATCTCTACCGAACGCCTAATAACCCTTGTCGAAAACCTTCTCTCGGCAAGCAAAATCGAAAAAGGCGCCTTTACTCTTACAACCGAAAAAACTGACTGGGTAGAGCTTGCGAAAAAACACGTTGTGGAATTGGCAGATCAGGCCAAAGACAAGAATATAGGTTTAACCTTCCACGACCCCGGCCAAAAATTATATGCGATTGTTGATAATCTCAGAATAGGCGAGGTGATAACAAACCTCCTGGCAAACGCCATCGCCTACACAAATCCGGGTGGGCAAATTGATGTATGGTTTGAAGCAGATGACAAACAAATCACAACACATGTCAAAGATACCGGAGGCGGCATCCCTCCGGACGCGTTGCCTCATCTTTTTACCAAATTCTTCCGTGTTACAAACTCGCTTAGGCATAAAAGTAAAGGCACTGGCCTCGGACTTTTCATTACAAAAAACATAGTGGAGATGCACAATGGCAAAATCTGGGTAAAATCACAGCCGGGCGAAGGATCTGTATTTAGTTTTTCTCTACCGAGGGCTTACGCATAAACAGCTTAATATGCTAAAATAATTCATAATGGCAAGAATTCTGGTAATAGAAGACGAAGAATATATTCGAGATCTCTACAAAAGGCAACTCGCTCTCGCAGGTTTTACTACAGATACCGCCTCAAATGGAGAAGAGGCCGCCCAAGTCCTTACCAAAAACACTTACGACCTGATCCTTCTTGATATCATGATGCCCGGCATCGACGGTCTTTCTCTCCTTGAAAAAATCAAAAAAGACGAAAAAACTAAAGATACTAAAGTTGTTATCCTTACAAATTTAGGTCAGCAGGATATTATAAAGGAGGCTTTTGGGTTGGGCACTCTTGACTACATTATTAAGATTAAAAACACTCCCGACCAAATCGTCGAAAAAGTCAAAGGCTATCTTGTTTAAATCAGAAAACCAATGATCGATGGGTTTATTTTCCGCGCCGATAACAAGATTTTTGAAGAAGCTATTGCCAAAAACCTATTTGGCGAACAGGAATACTACCTTCCTCTTGTAAAAGAGATCCAGCCCGGCACCACTATTTTCCTCTACAATACTCAAACACAAAAAATTAACGGCCCATTCCAAGCCCAAGGCGCGGGCGATAAATATCTAGACCCAAGTGCATTTTCCGGAATGTACCCGGCGCAGGTTAGAGTTAAAAGAACAGAAACTATTAAGTCGATCGATGCAAGTGAGTTAAGCGAAATTATCGGTTTTAGGGGAGTCTTCCCGGACTCCGAACTGGACGCACAAAAACTTAAAAAAACCCTAACTCTTTTTAAATAACCTATTTATTTATATTTCGGTTTAATCTGGTAAAGAATATAAAACGCGATTAAAGCTCCGACAACACTTCCAACAGAAATGCCGATAACCGAAGTCACCACATTTACAACCTCGCTCCAAAACAACAAGTTCCAACCGCTCAACTTTCCCGCCTTAAGAGCAGGAAAGGCAATAAGCATCATAAGGCTGGAGATTCCCCAGCCAACTGTTGCAACCAGTCCCAAACCGTAGTTGTGGGCTCCACCATACATAGCAAATGGAGCAAAGACGGAAAGTACTCCAAATGCGGAAATTGCTCCAAGAACTCCCAAAATACCAAAAATTAAAGCAAGCCATGGGGTAATAGAATAAATTGCGTTCACACCGCCCGGCGGTAAAGCCGGCAACTTTCTAAACCAGCCTTCCATCATCGTGTCCAATTGATTTGAATTAACAGCCATCTAAAATCACCTCCTCCCACTTATCTAACATAAACAATAAGCACTAAATGGCAAAAAAGCAACATCTAAAGCCTTAAAGCGTAATTCCTACACTTCGGGTTTTCCTTAAACCTAAAATAAGTTAGAATATGTTGGTATGCCGAGGTGGTGGAATGGCAGACACGCAAGACTTAAAATCTTGTGACCGCGAGGTCGTG
>OBEQ010773248.1_pt1 | contig 10238 bp, 9 predicted proteins | sample 1670901 | NCBI WGS metagenome assembly OBEQ01 (sample SAMEA104232315, study PRJEB22302) | groundwater metagenome | biome: forest; feature: aquifer; material: groundwater | place: USA | collected 2011-08-07 | depth 5.4 m | reverse complement strand
TCATCAGATGGTCCAAAGATGGCGATCTGGTTGGCAAAGACGGCACGAGGCCACAGGCCGAAGCCCTGCGCCATGAAGGCCTCGGTTCCCGCATGGCCGTAATGGGAGATGACGAGATCCGCGCGACCTGCACGCGCCACGTCGTGCACGTCCTCGCCGGAATACACCTCGACTCGATAGCCTGACTCCCGCTCGAAATCCGGAAGCAGCGAGCGAAGAAGCCCGGTCTCCGCGGGCGAAGGGACGACGGCCAGGCGCACGGTCGAGAACTGGGCAGCGGCGGGCGTCGGGCCGAGCGCGACGATGGTGAACAAGAGAATCGAAAGGGTCAGTCGCATGAAGTGCCTCCTCTGAAGAAGGCACAGTAGAAGAACGGATTGTGAAGTGCTTGAGGGAGACGTCAGGAACGCGTGAGGTCTTCGTTGAATCGGTACCCGACGTTTCGAACGCTGACGATGTAAACGGGGTGATCGAGGTCGTCCTCGATCTTCTTCCGCAGCGACGCGACGTGAGTATCGACGCTGCGATGCGTGACGTACACGTCATCGCCCCAGACTTCCTTCAGGAAGTCGTCGCGGGTGATTGCCTCGCCGCGCCGCCGGAGCAGTAACGTCAGTATTCGAAATTCCGTATCCGTGAGCTGAAGCCTGACATTTCCCTTGAACGCATCATGTTTTCGAAGATCGATCCTGATGGCTCCGGCTTCGAGCACGCGGGCCGCGTCTTCTGCGGCCGCGGCATCGTTGTGCGCGCGGCGCAAAACGGCACGGATCCGCGCGACCAGCTCCGCGAGGCTGAACGGCTTGGTGACGTAGTCGTCGGCGCCGAGGCCGAGGCCCCGTACCTTGTCGGCCTCCTGGTTGCGCGCGGTGAGCACGATGATTGGCGTGCGAAGACCGCGGCTGCGCACTTCGCGGCAGATGTCGAACCCGTTCGCGCCGGGCAGCATCACATCCAGGAGGATCAGCTGCGGCGGCGCGTTCAGGATTGCCGCCAGGCCCGACGGTCCGTCGGAGGCCAGTTCCACATCGAAGCCTTCGAATTCCAGCTCGTCGTGCAGCGCGAGTCGAATGCCAGGCTCATCTTCGATAACGAGAATCTTCGGACGCACGGTCATTGCTCTACTCGCGGAAATGACAACCGGAACCGGCTGCCCTGACCTGGCTCGCTGCGCACATCCACAGATCCATGATGGCTTTCCATCATGTGCTTGACCAAGGCGAGGCCGATGCCGACGCCCTGCACGTCGAGCGCCGCGGCCTCGCGTCCGCGATAGAACTTGTCGAAGACCTTTGCTTGTTCCGCATGAGGGATCCCGATTCCCCGATCGATGACCTCGATCGTGTGGCAGCCGTTGACGGACGCGCAGGTGACGTCGATCGGCGATCCCGGCGGCGAATATTTCGCCGCATTCTCGATCAGGTTATACATGCACTGCTGGACTGCGACGCGGTCGGCGTTGACCCAGAGCGGTCCCGCGCCGCTTTCACGGAACTCGATTGGATGCGTCCGGACCGATTCACGGCATGTGCGCGTCGCCTCCCGGGCGGCCGCCACGAGTTCGAGCGTCTCCTGGGAATACGCTTTCCGGCCCTGCTCGATCTGCGCGAAATCCAGCAGCCTCGTCACCAGCGAGCTCAGACGCTTCGCATCGCGGCCGATCAGCGCGTAGTACTCGTTCAACTTCTCGGGATCGGACACGCGTGAAGACGTCAGACGCTCGGAGAGCGCGAGGATCGAGCTCAGCGGCGATCGGAATTCGTGAGATACGGCTGACACGAAATCCGTCCGTAGCCGCGAGAGCCGCACTTCCTGCGACACCGCGCGGTACAGGAACACGCCGCCGAGAATGGTCAGCGTCACGAGCAGCGTCATCGCGTACGCGAACGTATGGCCGGCGAGTAACGGCGTCGCGGCGTCGGGTATGAACACGACCTGGAAGAACGGATAGTCATCGAGGGCGAGGGCCGCGTTTCCTGCCTGCGGCCGGTTGTCCCGAAGATCGGCAATCGAGAACACCGCTTTGATATTTGCCGCCGCGGCGAGCTGCGAGAGCCGCCCGTTGACGTGTGTGGCGACCGCATCGGTGTTGATCACGTATCCGGTGCCGTCGGTCAGGCGGACGATGACGGCGTGGAGCCGCTGGAAATACTGCGCGCGCGCCTTGATATCGCGAAGGAAGACGACAATGCGAGGGTAATAAAAGCCGACGAGCGACTCCTGTGTCGTCACGGCCTCTTGCGGGACGTTCTCCAACGGCCGCGGAAGAGGGGCCCCTGCAATCGGCAGCGACCGGTGAAAATCGTCGAATACGATCTGCCCGTCCGCCACCCGAAACCGGACCGCTGCCCGGGCGCTCGCGGACGAGGGTCCCGTCGAAAACAGCCAATCGTTGAGATCAGCCTCCACGAGGTGGGCGATCTGCTGTTGACGCTCGGCCCTTTTCTGCACCGCGTCAACCCTGTCGCTTTGCACGGCCCGCGCGATGAGCACGCCGAAAATGATCGCCGGCACCAGCACGATGACGGCAAAGAGGCCGACCAGCTTCAGGTTCCGGCGCAGGAGTCCGAACACGCCGAAAGTCTAGCCCCAGCCGAATCCGGCCGATTGTGAAGTTTTTGTCAGGTCCGCTTCACAAATCCTCACAAAACCGGCGGCAGAAGCAACGCGCCGCTCCCCTTTTCCGTCCTTCCTGATAGCGCTGCCAGCGCTTTACAGGAGCTGAGTCATGCCAGGGCGGATTTATCTTCGAAGGATCATCACGGTCGGGCTGTTGGCTGCGTCGCTGATGGGAAGCGCTGCGTGCGCGACCGCCGCGCCGCGCGGCCGCGTCTATCTGCGCGTCGGGCCGCCGGCGCCAGTCGTCGAAACGCGCATCGTGTCACCAGCTCCCGGATATGTGTGGGTGCCTGGGGTCTATCGGTGGGAACGCGGCGGGTACGTCTGGGCGCCCGGCCGCTGGGACCGTCCGCCGCGGGCACGGGCCGTCTGGGCACCGGCGCGGTGGGTCCACGATCGCCGCGGGTGGTACGTCATCGAAGGCCACTGGCGATAACGCCGACCGCGCCGCCGGCTGCTTGCACGCTTTCTGAAGCGGGCGGCCTCGCGCATCCCGGCTACGCCCTCATCGTGTGAGCTCGAGGCGGGCGCTCAGCGGCCCGGCTGCATCGCGCACGCGCGATACGCCGCGGCCGCGTCGGACGAGGACAAATAGCTCAGGAGCGCCTTCGCGGCGTCCGGCGATTTCGCGTGGGAGGAGATGAATCCGACGAGCGCCGTCGGCGTCGAAATCGCGCGCGGCAGCACGCCCACCACGTCCACGCCCGGGTCGTTGACCTCGCTGGCGAACGTCACCGCGACGTCGATGTCGCCCCTCGTCAACAGCTGCATCAGGCTGACACCCTGGACGCGCTTCACCTTCGGCTTCATCTCCTCGTAGATGCCAAGCTGCTTCTGCGTGTCGTCGAAGCTGACCCCGGCCGCGCCGCCCAGCCCGTTGGCGCCGTCGGGATACGAGATCGCCTTCGCCTTGAGCAACATGCGCTTCACGGCGTCGGGCGTCGAGATGTCCGGCTTCGGCTCACCCTTCCGCACGACGACCTCGATCGCGACGGTTGCCAGCGGCGTTTCTGTACCAGGAATGACGTTGCCGGACGCGATCACGTCCTGGTAAGGCGGCTGGACGACCGGGACGTCGAACGCGGCGCCACGCACGACCTGCTGATGCGTCGCCCCGCCGGAACCGATGGTCGCCTTCAGCACATGGCCGGTCTTCTTGTTGAAGTCCGGCGTCATGCGATCGATCGGGCACCGCATGCCGCCCGGCGCCACGAGCGTGACGTCCTCCGCCCACGCATTTTGCGAGCTGCACAGCGCCAGTCCCGACGCCAGGACGACGGCCGCCGACGAAAGGAGATTTTTCATGGGTAAAAGTCTAGGCCAAGTCGGGGCGAAAGGGGTCATTTTGCGGGGACTGGAAACCACGCGCCAAGTCCGCTAGGATGCCCTCACCGTGACGTCAACGAGGAGAGGGAGCATTTCGATGAGTATCGATTCAAGAGTACGAGCTGCCGCATTGGTCGTGCTGCTGGCGATGGGCTGCGTGTCGATCTCGCTGCAGGCCCAGCAGGCCACGGCGGATCTCATCCTGACGAACGGAAAGATCATCACCGTCGACGGCACCTTCTCCATCGCGCAGGCCGTGGCCGTGCGCGGCGACCGCATCGTCGCGGTCGGCACCACGCAGGACATCACCCGGCTGGCGGGGCCGAACACGCGGCGCATCGACCTGCGCGGCAAGTCGATGGTGCCCGGCTTCATCGACAACCACGCGCACTTCCAGGAGGAAGGCGCCTACTGGACGATGGAACTGCGCTTCGACGGCGTGGACACGCGAAAACGCGTGCTGGAGCTGATTGCCGCGAAGGCGAAGGCGACGCCGAACGGCGGCTGGGTCTACAACCTGGGCGGCTGGTCGCCCGACCAGTTCTCCGACGACAAGCGCGAGTTCACCCGCGAGGAGCTGGATAAGGTGGCGCCGAACAACCCGGTGTTCCTGCAATTCACCCGGTGGGCGCAGTACCTCAATAGCAAGGCGATCGAGCAGCTCGGTCTCGACAAGATGACCGAGCCGTGGATTGAGCGCGACGCCAGCGGCCGCCCGACCGGCATCACGAAAGTGGCCGGTCGGAACATCCTGGTCAACAAGGCCGGGTTCCTCCAGACGGAGAACGGCGGCAAGCCCGACCTGCCGATGGACGTCATCAAGTCGAACCAGAAGGCGATGCTCAAGGACTTTGCGATGGCCGGGCTGACCGCGTCGGGCGGACAGTGCCTGTGGGAGGAGCTCTATCGCCAGTTCCAGCGTGAAGGGACCGCGAGCATGCGCTTCTTCTGCTTCCGCACGGTCACGGCCGGCGGACGCGGCGCAGGCGTGCTCGACCAGCAGATCGCCGAGGTCGCGAGGCTTCGCTATCACGACGGCGATGAGTGGATGGACAACTCCAACTACGGCGAGCGGTTCCCCGGCGGCGGCGGCGGCGACGTCCTCACGCCGGGTCCTGAGCCAATCGCCTCACAGGAGGCGTGGGACACGTGGGGCCGCTTTGGCCTCGCGGCGGCGAAGGCTGGCGTCCCGGTGCAGCTCCACACGGTCACTGAAAAGGCGATCGACGCGCAGCTCGATCAGGTGGAAAAGATCGCCAAACAGGTTGACATCCGGCCGCTGCGCTGGGCGTTCATGCACATGGAGGCTGTCACGCCGACGCAGGTCGAGCGCATGAAGAAGCTGAACATGTTCCTCGCCATCAACCCGAGAGAAATCGCGTCGGGCGGACTACTCCATCGCGTCCAGGGCGACAAGGCGTTCGCGATGCCGCCTTTGAAGGAGATCCAGGACAGCGGCATCATGTGGGGACTCGGGACCGACGCCTTCGAGGTCAATCAATTCCGGCCGTTCCAGACGCTGTATTGGGCCGTGACCGGAAAGATGGTCGGCGGCACGGTCGTCAACACCCACACGATCAGCCGCGAAGCGGCGCTCATCGCGCATACGCGCAGCAACGCGTACCTGTTCTTCCGCGAAAGCGACCTCGGCTCGATCCAGCCGGGCCGCTTCGCGGACCTGGTGGTCACCGACAAGGATTACCTGACGGTGCCCGCCGAGCAGATCAAGGACATCAAGTCGGTGATGACGATCGTCGGCGGGAGAGTCGTGTTCGACGCGGCAGCGGACGTGTCAACGAGGTAGGAACTATGAGCGTTCAGGAGATGCGGAAACACAAGGTGGCGATCATGAACGCGGTCCATGATCTGCCCGTGCTGGTCGCCCGCGACAAGGGGTTTTACCAGGACGAGGGGCTGGACATCGAGTTCGTCGTCACGCCCGGCATGGCGCAGGTCACGAGCTCCCATACGGTCAAGTTCGAGTCGGTGTTCGATCGGCCCCTTGATTCGATCTACAACGAGGGCGGCATCGACACGTACCGGATGTGCGAATGGGGAATCATGAAGCGCGCAGTCGAGGCCAGCTGCGAAGGACTCCGCGGCCGGAAGATCGTCGCGCTCGGCGCCTCGATGTCGAAGTTCGCCATCGTCGTCTCGAGGGATTCGAAGATCTACGCGCCCGAGATGCTGAAGGACCGAGAGATCGCGGTCACGCCGAACAACGGGTCGCACTTCACGACGCTGAAGATGATGGAGGGGTTCCTCGCGCCGGAGCACGTCAAGACGACCATGGCCGGGACGATGGTGAAGCGGCTGGAGGCGCTGCGTGAGGGACGCGTGGCCGCGGTGAGCCTGATGGAGCCGTGGATCAGCGTGGCGCAGAAGCAGGGGCTCCGCATCCTCATCGAGTCGCATTCGACCCGCAGCGAGGCCGCCAGCGACAATCTCGACGGGCCGACGCTCGCGGCGATGTTCCGCGCGCAGGCGAGAGCGGTCGAGGTGCTCGAGAAGGACCCGACGCCCTACATCCACTACTTTGTCGCGGAAACCGGCGGGCTGCTCGAGCCGCACGAGTTCCAGACATGGCGTCTGCTCCACGCGCCGCCGCAGCCCTACACGCGCGAGCGGTTCGACGACGAGTACAACTGGACGGTGAAGTGGAACATGACCGTGCCCGGCGCGACCTTCGAGAACACGGTCGACAACCGCGCGTGGACTACCTCGCTCGCCTGAGCACCGTAGTTTGCGAGCTGAAGCCTAGGACACAAAGAAAAACAATTCTCTTTGTGTTCTGCTTTTCTTCGCGTCCTTCGTGACCTTCGTGGTTAAACCCGTCTTCGTGCTCTTGCACGTCTACGAGCCCCTGATGCTGAACAGCTGCCGGTACAACGTCTTCCATTTGTCGTACTCGTCGATCGCGACCTTCGCGTCGACGAACTTCATCGGCACCTTGTTGAGCGGCGTATCGATCTTCTTGCTGGTCGGCACGAACTCCAGATCGGCGATGATCTGTTGCCCCTCGGGACTCAGCTCGAAGTCGTAGAACAGCACGGCGGCGTGCGGGTGCGGCGCCTTCCGCGCCACGGCAATCCCGTTGGGACGCGCAATCGCGTTACCGATGGTGAACCAGTCGATCGGCGCGCCTTGCTGCTTCAGCTGCTCCGCCTTGTAGTTGTACACCGTCAACGCCAACGGCACCTCGCCCGAGACGATGAGCTGCGTCAGCAGCGTGTGGCCTTTCCGCACCGAGATGCCGTTGGCGGTGACGATGTCCTTGAACACCTTCCTGCCGCGGGCGTCGCCGATGTCGCTGAAGACGCCGGCCAGCCAGTCGGAGTCCTCCTGCTCGATGCCAAGCTTCCCCTTCCACTTCGGGTTGGTGAGATCCTCCCAGGTCCTGGGAAGGTCCGCCTTCTTCACCAGCTTGGTGTTGTACGCCGGCACGAAGACGTTCAATCGGGACCCGGTCCATTCGCCATGCGGAAGAATCGCAGGCGCAATCAGGTCCGCCAGGTACGGACTCTTCACGAGCTGAAGAATATTTTCGCGGTGCATCGACTCGAGCTCCGGCCCGTTGGTCTCGACAATGTCGACGGTGAACCGGTTCGCCCGGCTCTCCTGGATCGTCCGGCTGACGATGTTCTCGGAGCCGGCGCGCCACACGACGACCTTGACCCCGTATTTCTTTTCGAACGGGGCCACGAGCTTGTTGAAGTCGGTCGTCTGGACCGACGTGTAGACGTTGACCGTGCCTTCCTTCTTCGCGCCCTCGATCAGCTTCTGCTGACGGTCAGCGCCCGAATAGAGCGCCACGTCCGCGGCCGTCGCGCCCGGCTTCACCTGGGCGACACCAGCCAGCTGCGCAGCGACGACCGCCGCGAGGAGGCTCGACCCGAATAGTCGCGTGTTCATTGTTTCGCTCCCAACTCTTCGAGCTCCAGGGCATAGGCATCGTCCATCCGCGGCGCGAGGCCGCGGCTGGCGAGTGCGTCGGTGAACCATTGGCGGATCCGCGGCGACTCGTCGGCGTAGTCGATCTGGTCGCCGCCGAGCCTCTTCGAGATCCAGGCTTTGGGCACACCCTGGGCGTTTCGAATCGCGACGCCCTCGGCCTTGAACGCGAGGTAGCGCGCCGGCGTCGTGCCGGTGTTGAAGTGCTGGTGGTACCAGAGATTCGGCGGGACGATCATCGACCCTTCCTTCCACTCGTACCGTCGCGGCTCCTCGCCCTCGGGCCACATCAGCGTATAGCCTTCGCTGCTCATGATGATGACGTGCGCGCCCGGACCGTGGGCGTGGGCTTTCTTGTACCGGCCGACACCGAACTGCGAGATGTGGCTGTTCATGTGGCCCCTGGCCATGCTGAAACGGATGTGCGACCCGCCGGCGCCGCGCTCCTTGGCGGAGACGAGCGGCAGGTTGATCGCATCGGCCACGAAGTTGGTGTCCAGCAGCAGGCCGCGCTGCTCGCCCGTGTTGGCGAAGTACTCCGGCTCGCCGTTGAAGCGCACCTTGAAATCGTACGCCGTATTGAAGACGAAGTTCAGATCGCCGAACGCGTTGATGAGCACGGGCGCGTTGGTCACCGCCACGTAGCGCGCGGGGTCCACGCCGGAGCCGTTGAAGTGCTGGTGCCACGTGTTGAGCGGGATCGCGAAGATCGCCCCCGCCTTCCACTCGAACGTGATTCTCCGCCCGGCGTCATTCCAGACGGCGGTCGATCCGCGTCCGTCGAGGATGTAGATCATCTCCTCGTACAGCTGGCGCTGGGGAGCGAGCTCCTTGCCCGGCGGAATCTCGCAGACGTAGCAGTCGTTCGACGTGCGCGAGGCATCGTGATTCAGGAAGACGCCGCGTCCGCCGCGCCGCAACCACGGCTTGAGCTCTACGGTGTGCAGATCGTGAACGTAGAAGGAGCTGATGATCGCCAGTCCCTCGGACCGCACCCACCGCGTGTACGGCGTTTCTTTCTCGGCGGCGAATTTCTTCGCCAGATCGTCGGAGACGACTGCGTCCTTCGCCATGTTCGCCTCAGCGGATCGCCGTGACGCGCGCGCCGCGCAGGTAGCTCTCGACCACGTCGGGCGTCAGCACGACGGCCGGATCGTACTCGGGCGCGTTCTCGATCTGCTCGAGGTCGTTCAATCCGCACGCCTTGAAGATCCGGTTGACGATCGAGATGACGCGCACCGGCCTGTCCGCGCTCGCGTTGAAGTGCTGGTGGATGGTGTTGGGCGGAACGTAGATGACGTCTCCCGCCTCCCACTCGTAGCGCTTGACCTCGTCCTGCGGCTTCCAGTGGTAGGTGTCGGTAATCTCCACGTCGCAATCCTGGTGCAGGTCGTAGCCGTGCCCTTCCAGCACATACAGACACTCCTCGGCGAGGTGCCGGTGCTTTCCCGAGCGGCTGCCCGGCGGAACGATCTGCATGTAGGCGTCCACGGTTTCCATGCGCGTGTTCATCGCCTCGTTCACCAGGTGCTTGAGCAGCCCCTGCCGCGCCATCTCCCACGGCATGTCCTCGGGGTGGATCACCTTTTTGCGCTTGGCGTTCCGCGCCGGCGCCGTCGCCGCGTCGTCCAGGAGCGCCTGGTAGAACTTCTGGTTCGCGGTGCCCTTCATCCACGCTTTCGATTCGCTCCAGGCCATCGGCGTTCTCCTACTCGTCGTGGTTGAAGTTCTGGTCGAACTCGCGAGCCTCGAAGCCCTCGGCCCCGGGTGCGGGGGTCGTCGGGCGCGGCTCGACCATCTTCTGGAACAGCATGTTCATGAACATGAACATCGGCTTGGTCTTCATGACGATCGCGCGGGCAGGCTTGGTGCTGCTGGCGTTGAAATGCTGGTGCACGCAGTTGTTGTGGACGATGGCGACGTCGCCGGCCTTCCAGTCGTACCGGACGCCGTCGTGAATCTCGTACCCTTCGCCGTCGAGGATGTAGAAGGCCGCCTCGTTGACGTGACCGTGCTTCTGCGAATGACCGCCCGGCGCGTATTCCTCGAGGTGAATGTGGAACATCTGCGTGATGCCGTCCTTGGGCTCGATGTAATGACGGCTGTAGGTCTGCGGCCCATCGTTGAACCTGATCAGACGTCCCTTCCTCACACGCGGCATCGCACGCAGTCGCGCGAGCTCCTCCCTCAGGTTGTACGCGCCCTGAATGGCTCGTGCGAAGATCCGGTCCTTCTTGCTGTGGTAGTGGGACTCGCTCACGACCACTTCTTCCCCCGCCGCGCCCTTCTCATCCTTCGCCATCGTGAGGTCCCTTCGCACGCGGGGGCGGGCCATGAGGGCC
>OBEQ010567404.1_pt1 | contig 10238 bp, 6 predicted proteins | sample 1670901 | NCBI WGS metagenome assembly OBEQ01 (sample SAMEA104232315, study PRJEB22302) | groundwater metagenome | biome: forest; feature: aquifer; material: groundwater | place: USA | collected 2011-08-07 | depth 5.4 m | reverse complement strand
GCTTTCTGTATTCATCCAATGTAGTCGCACCAACACAATGCAATTCGCCACGAGCAAGTGCTGGTTTTAAAAGATTTCCGGCATCCATAGCACCTTCACCAGTAGTACCTGTACCCACCACAGTATGCAATTCATCAATAAACAAAATAATTTCACCTTCATGAGCCTGTACTTCTTTTAAAACCGCTTTTAATCTCTCTTCAAATTCACCACGGAACTTTGCCCCGGCAATAAGTGCACCCATATCAAGTGCAACTACTTTTTTGTCTTTTAATCCTTCCGGCACATCACCTCTAATAATTCTCTGGGCAAGACCTTCTACAATTGCAGTCTTGCCTACTCCAGGTTCACCAATTAAAACCGGATTGTTTTTAGTACGTCTCGATAAAACCTGAATTAATCTTCTAATTTCTTCATCACGTCCGATTACAGGATCAAGCTTTCCTTTTTTTGCAATATCTGTGAGATCTCTTCCATATTTACCAAGTGCATCATAAGTAGCTTCCGGAGTAGGGCTTGTAATTCTTTGATTCCCACGAATCCTGCTTAAGACCTTTAAAATCTGCTCTCTTGTAACACCTTCTTCACGCAAGATCTTCTGTGCCTCACATTTAATTTGTGGATCACTTAATGCAAGCAAAATATGTTCCACACTTATATATTCATCTTTCATGTTTTTTGCTTCATCAAATGCTTTTTCTAAAAGTGTGTTTGCTTTTGAACCCAGATAAAGCTGTTCACCAGAGCTTACAGAAGCTCTACCTTTTGGCTGCTTAGCTAAATACTCGTGAAGTTTTTCTATAGTCCTTCTTTTGTTTACACCAAGCTCTTCTAAAATCTGAGGAACAGTTCCATTTGTCTGTTCAATTAATGAAATTAAAATATGTTCAGGTTCAAGTGCAGTGTGTTCATATTTTTCAAGCAAAGAACGACATGCCGCTAAAGCTTGCTGAGAATTTAATGTTAATTTGTTAAAATCCATAATTAATAATTATAATAACCAAAGAGAAATCACACATTAGCCAAAAGAACTACTGCTTTTTAGAGCCAATACAATGATTTCATTCCAACTTTCAGGGGTTTACTAACCTAAAGATAATTGTAATTAACAATTTTTTAAGGATTGAGGATTATTTTCATCCGTTTTCCATTTCAATGGGTTATTAATGATATATTGCTGTTTATTATTTATTGTTACGTATTATTCGTTCATGAAATCGTGATTGCCATTGAAAAAATATTTTGTTTTGCATTTGATTAATTTCAAATTTACATCGCCCTTTATACCACCGTACAATCGTCGACAATGATTTTGACAACATCGGGTTATGATGTTTTGTAATTCCACCAACATTACATTTATCATTGCCCGTAGAGACGCGATTAATCGCGTCTCTACAATACACATAACGTTCATTACAAATCACCACAATTCCATGAATATGATTTGGCATTACAACAAATTCATCCAATTGTATATTTTCAAAATGTTGTGGAATTTCATACCAATATTTTTGTACCATTTTACCAATTGATGAAAATTGCATTTCCCCATTTTTAATTTCACCTAAAACACATTCCATATTTTTCACACATATGGTTATAAAATATGCTCCATCTGAACCATAATCCCAATCCGGTAATCGTATTGATTTGATTCGATATCTGTCTTTAAATAATTGGTTATCCATTTGCATTCATTATGCACAATGAATGTTAAATTCCATGTAACCGTAGGTTACATAGAAATAGAAATGTAACCCAGAGTATCAGATTAATAAAGGTTAATTAATATAGGTCTTGATTAAGAATGAGATTACAAAATAAAATCTAATTTATGATTTTTGAAGAAAACAAATATCGTGCTGAAGTATTTAAAATAGCTGGTTTTGCTTTGCTTACACCACTAGGACGACTAGTATTAAGCTTTATTGAACATGGACTTCCAGCAATAGCTGACAATTGTCCCATGAATATAATTACTGCAGGCATACTCTTTGTACTTGGTATAATCTTTATTCAGAGAGGGTTTGAATTTACAAGGAATTAATATATGGAAACATTTACTAACATAATCATAGGCATTGTGTTAATTTCTATTTTTCCGGCAGGTTTCTTCTACCTTGACTGGTGGATGACAAAAAAATCGAAAGAAAGTCCCAAGAAAAAAGAAGGGTAAGAAAAAATTATAAATTAATGACTTTTTAAGGATTGGAGATTGTTTCTATCTAATTCCCATTGTAATGGGTTATTTGTAATATATTTCCTAATGGAATTTAATTCATTTTCATTTCGGATTATATGTTCGTAATAGCGGGATTGCCATTGGAACAATATTTTGTTTTGCATTTTATTTATTTCACTGATGCTGCACTAGTGCTACCTATGTCTTCCTAAAAGACTCAGCAGCTTTGTTCTTTAAAATCTGAAATGCTAATCCATCATTTCCAGAGTAACCTTTAAGTTTAGAAGGGAATCCAACTATTGATGATGAGGTGTTACTTGATAATCCAAGAACTACACCTAAAATCCCAAAACCAAAGGCTGGAAGTAATCCTTTAAATTTGTGTTCTGATACAGCATATGATCCAATTCCAAGTAATGCACTTGCACCAGCGACTCCCCACCCACCTTTATTGCTTAACCAACCATCCTCAAACTCCATATTTAAAAATTTACTGACAAGTGCCCTTTTTGCAAATGCTGCTAACGTGGCTCCAAAACCAAGGCTTCCAATTCCATTAAGTATTCCTTTCGTAAGGTCATCCCGAATAAGATATAATCCTCCTAATGATATAAGTCCTATTATTCCAAGAGCAACATTTCTTAAAGTACCGTTTAATGCCCAGTGAGCTAATCTACCACCCCATACAATTTTTTTATCATTAGGTAATAAGGCTTTAAGTTTTTGATGTTTGTAAACTAATCCTAATAAGTTTGAAACATCTTTCTGCTCAATACCATTTAAAATGCTACTAATATCTTTTTCACCCTCCTTTAGGAGTGAATGTACAACAGCTAGTTTTACAACCTTATGCAGCGATGGATTACTTATAATAGCTTTAATGACCTGTTCATCTTCTAACAATGATTTTACAGCTTCCTGTGATATCTCTGACGGTACGCTGGAAGTGATTCCGTCTTTTACCTTTTGAAGACTTAGTATCTTAAGAAAAATATCTGGATATTTTGAAAGCACTTTAATAAAACCTTCAACATCTTCTTCACCGATTAGTTTTACTAAATCCTCTTTTTCTAATGAGCCACCTGCTGCAAAATGATTACATATTTTTTGTTGTAGCTTTCCAATTGCTGGTTCATTAACTATCTGTTCAATTAAATCTCCGCTGCTTCCAATAATTGCTAAAACTTCTTCAGGTATATCAGCTTTAGTAGCAATAAGTTTTCTTGTATTTTCATTTTGTAAAATACTGGTACCTCTTTTTGCAAGTTGCCCATATCTTGATACTGGAATGTCTCTTACTAATTCGCTTACACATTTTATTAAGTCATTTTTTTCTATCGTACCTTTTTGTGCTAAATGAGTGTATATTGATTTTTTAAATGATTCCATAGCAGGTTCAGATATTATTTGTTCAATTAAATCTCCGCTGTTTCCAATAATTGCTAAAACTTCTTTAGGTATGTCAGCTTTATCTGAAATGAGTTTTCGGATATCTGCATCTTGCAAAATACTTAGACTTAGTTTTGCTAATTGTCCATATTCTGAAGAAGGAATATCTGCTGCTACTTCCATTGCTGCTTTAGCTATGTCTTCTTTTTTAAATAATCCTTTATCTGCTATATGCTTACATAATTTTTTATAATAATTTACAACTGCTGGCTCGGAAGCCATTTGTTCAGCTATCTTTCCGTTTCTCTGAATTATTTCTAAAACATCTTCAGGAACCTCAGTGCTGCCTACAATGAATTCTCTTACTGCTTTGCTCTGTAACACTCTATTACCCACATTTACAATCTGCCCATAGCCAGAGGTCGGAATGTCTCCAAGCACCTGAGCTACAATTGGTAATATAACTTCAGAGTTTATATCATTTCCATTTGCTGCTGCAGTTACAAGGGAACTAGCTGCATCAAAAGAATCTTTAGAAATATGTGATAAAAGTCCAATTAAAGGGACTGCTGCAATAAGATGAGAATAATCTTGAACATATGTATATAAAGCACTAGGAAGTTCTACAAGCTCTTCCCTTACTGCTTGACGTAAATTATCATTCAATCCGTGTGTGTATAAAATGACTAAATTAGAAATTTGAGAAGTTAATTGGATGCAATCTTTTTTGTACTGTTTAATCTCATCACCAGTAACCACATTTCTATTAGCTAACTCAACAGCTTCTTTTTCAATTCCCTCAATTGCCCCTGGTGCCTCTTCCTTTATTCTTTGAAAGACCTGCTTCATAGTGTCTTCATGTGGTATTTCACCATTGCAGAATGTACTGGCTCTTCTTTTGAAAGTTTCATAATCTTGTTCTACTACCTCTTCCCGAATGAATCTGGTTATTCTGGGAACAACTACACCTGATATTATTTTGGTTGCTTTTATAGTAGCTGTCTCACCATCAATTTCACTTAATCCATTAAGTGTAGATTCAACTGCAGATTGTGTAGAAGTATGCCTTAATTCTTTTAGTGTTCTTAGTCTAGCTAGAAAATATTTTCTAAACCTGTTTATCTTTTCATGATCTAAGTTTGAATCAGTTGTAGTAGTTGCTTCTGCAGGATTACTAATAGTAAAGAAGTTTCTAGCTTCATCTATAGTGCTATCAATATTACTTAGTGAAAGTCTGTTTAATAAACCTGATCCTAGAGCTTTTGTATCACCATTGTAAAATTGTAATATCAGCTTTTGCTTTAGTTCAAAGTATTTTGTAAAATATTGTTCAGCTTGTTCAGTGCTATTCAGTGGCAATCTTGTAAACCCTTTAAACTCTTCTGCCACTTGATTTTTAATTACAGAGGAGCTTTCATTTATTATTTTAAATAAGAGTTCAGTCTCGGCTTTAAAAGGAAGTCCATCATCTGTACTGCCTAGAACTGCATTCTTAAATCTATCAATATCGGCTAAAGGTTCTTTTAGTTTAGCTGCATCATCAGCTAACGGTGTTAATCTTTCTAAAATACTATTTAACTTCTGTGCTTTTTGTAGCATTGTTTTTTTGTTTAAATAGTATTTTTTATCTCCTATATTAATTTCAACTACATCTGTAAAGTCAAAACATCCTAATTGAACAGCAACTGTGTTTGAAAGAGATGAAAGGCTTTGTTCATTAACTGGCAAAAATCTTTGTGATACTCCACTTGTACCTTTAAGTTCTCCAAGTACAATGCCTGGATCATACTGAACATCTTGTTTACCTTGTGCTGCTTGTTGCATAAGGTGATTTGAAACTACATATGTATAAGGCAGGGCCCTACAATGAGCAAGGAATACTTTTATTAATGAATTAGTCATAAACAGATAAAATATTATTTATATTCTTAAATAAGCCCTGAATTCTCTTCTTAAATAAACCTTAACCAAACCTATGGCCTAATAATAGCTAAGTTAAAACATCAAACGCAAGATCAAAATATAAAAACAATATTAAGTTTCTCAATGGTTAAAAGTTAAATCCCTTAATTTCTCAGCTCTTTACTTACCTATGTACAAATTCTGCTTCCATAAGCACATTTCTTACTTTAGCAAGATCCTCTTTAGACAGGACCTGTAAAAGATCTGACAAGTTTTTCCTTTGAATACTTCCCTCTGTATCTCCATCAGTTGGAGAGTTACTTAGGTTACTTTCAGGCAAATCAAGTAATATCATACTTCCTGCTTCCCTAAACAACTCAAATAGTAATTCTGGTCTTTCTCTTGGAAGCTCCTTAGTAAATTGTTTTTCACTCATTGGTATTTTTTGTAGCTTAACATCAGACAGATTTTTATAAGCCTGATACAGACCACTTTCCTCAGGATATTTAGCAGAAATAACTTTTTTAAATATTGTTAAATAAGGTTCACTCTTAAAATCAATTAGGTACATTGTTAATGCTGCTAATGGTAATGATGGTTTATTGTTTTTAATCTGATCAATTATTACTTCTGCTAATTTATCATGACCTTCAGTATCACACTGTCCTAACATAAAGCAGGCATTTGCAATCAAATAAGAATCTTCTTCTTCTCTTATAAAATCTACAAGTGTTGGAATGGATACTTGAATAGTGGAATATTTTTTATTAGCCCAACCATAATACCCAATAGCATAAAAACGTTTTAGCTGATAATTTTCTTTATTTAAAAAGTTGTCTTTAAAAACTTCAGCAGAATCATCTGCATAGTTAACTAAAAATTCTGAAGCTTGGTGGAGAATATCAATATTTGGAGCCAACCTATATAATTCTTTTATCTGGGGAGCCAAACTATGTAATTCTTTTTCTATCTCAGAAGCTTCCGCATGATGGTTTAATTCTTTAGATTTTTTTAGTTGTTCAAGTCGTTGGTCAAGAACAGAAAGTCCAATCATAAGTGGTATGTGATGAGAAGTAGTCTGCCCACTAGCTTGTGGAGCATCAAGGACTTGAGCATCTACATCATCCTGATAAGCTGCTTGATTTGACTCATGTGTTTCAAGAAGCTTTTGTGAGCTTTTTAATAATGCCACTAAAATCTCATCTGGTTTTGCAAAAGCAAGTAATGATTTTGAAAACTCATCAAATCGTGATACTGAAGAATAATCAATACTGTTAAGAATTATAGTCTTATCAAGTTCATCCTGAGCTTTTAATAATCTTATGCAAAAGTCGTAATTACTTTCAGGCTTTTCCAGTCCTTCATCTTTTCTAAGATAAGGCATAACAAAGTCAGATAAAAACCCTTCTACTCCCTGCATTGAAACCAGCATTTTTGTAATTGCATATGATTCGTAAGGATTACTATCACTAACAGCAAGTCTCTTTCGCAACATCCTTGCTAAATCCAAGTCTGAAGATTCAGGATCACAAGATGAAAGTCTTGGTATTAATTCATTAATTTCTTCAGCTAAAGAATTGCTAGGCGTTAACAAGCTTTGATATATTTGCTCTCTTACTTGTTTTTCTATTTTCTCTTTAATTTCATTATCTAAAGAAACCTCAGAAGCCAACAAATCCTTACACATTAGCTCTCTTTCTTTTTCTAGCTGTTCTATTTTTTCTGCTTCTTGACTTATAAAATCTTCTAAGATTCGTACATTTCTATCTCCATCTATTAGAGCAGCTAACAAATCAGGATGTGTAATAGATCTAATTAATCCGGTATCAGGAAAACTTTTCTTCTTATTAGGTTCAATATTTGGATTAGGAGGGGTATTATTTTCACCTCCCGGCAAACTATGAATTTCTGGCCTTTGAGGAGTACCGCGCTCTATTCTTCCTGGTTTCATTTGTTAATTACTATTGACTTAAATATATTATTAATCTTCTACTTGAAGATTAATTATAATTGATAAAACATAATTTTTCTAAGGTTAACAGTTATGCTACTTTATCATCCTGAGAATCACTGGTTTCTTCATCTATTCTAGCTAAACTAATTCCAACAAGTCCTTTAGATTTTGGCTTTAACTCATTATCTTCCCCAAGCGGCATTATTTCAAGGACTAAATCAGTCATTTTACCTTTTTGTGTCTGCCAAGCATAATCCAAAATCTCAAGAGAATTGTCTTTAAGAGATTGTTCTTCTCTTGATAAATCTTCTTTGCTATTACCAGCCCATGTAATAAGATCTTTTAATCCAATCTGCTTTATAAAGCTTATAACCAGATCATTATTTTCTAATGGTGTCATGTGAAACATAATTATCCCATTATCTGATTTTGAAATCTCATATAAGCTAGCTCCTTCTAGATTTATAAATGCTTTTTTTAATCCCTCATCTGTTTTGTAATATCTAAGAAAAACATTTCTAAGTATTTTGTTTAGTTCAAGCATATACTGGGCAAGCTGAATTACACAGCCAAAAGAAATTGATTCTTTACACTCCCTAATTTGTTTAACTATTAAATCTGCAAGAACCCTTTTACCATCTACACCACAATTGCTAACTAATTGGTGGCAAATAATTCCTACTACAAATGAATCTTTTTCTTTATAAAGAACCTCTTTAAATTTAGCCGCTGCGTTTTCCTTCATTAAATTAGCAAAATACCCAACTGCAAAAAATCGTTTCCAGCTGCAGTCTTTACAATCATCTTCCACATTTGAAATTTGTTCTCTAAAAAGTTTAGTTGCTTCAGTAGGATAATGGGTAGCCAACAAATCAACTACTTCTTTTTCAATATCCAAGTCAATTGCAGTTTTATAAAGGGTTTTAAGGTGTTCCAGTGGTATAAATCCTGGTGCATCTCCCAGATAATTCATGCATTGAACTATAACTTTCTGGGCCTTTAAAATCATCTTAGAATGCTCAGGACTACCGTTATTACTTAAGATTAGCTTGTCATTTACTTTCATCAATGAATCAAAAAGTCGATCAGGAGAAGAAACTTTTAACATTGATTCTGAAAAGGTTTCAATGCCTGTCAGCTTCCCAAAGTCCAACCGTGTAAGAATGTTATCCAGTGAACTTTTATCAAGTGAACTTAAAAAATATAAACAAAACTCATGATTAGCTTCAAGATTTTCAAATCCCTTTTTGTTTTCTAAGGATGGAAGTAAAAACGAGTTTAAAAGCTCCTCTTCCCTTTCTGTAGAAAAAAACACTTTTAAAAGAATGATTTTTTCTTCAAAATCTGTTGATCTAATTAGTCTGTTTTTCAAAACTGACATTAAATCTGCATTATTTTTTAAAAAAACTGGTATTAAATCTTTAATTGTTCCTCTTATATCACTATCTATCTTTACAGCATGTCTAAAATTAATTATGTCCGCTCGTTCAAGTTTTTTCCTCTGCCAGGAAATAAAGTTTTCTAGATTTTCAAAAGGTAAAAATGAATTTCTTAAGCCAAGAAATAAATTGGGGTGAAGCCGTGGATCAACTGGCTTTATAGAAGGTGACTTAACTTGCAACACTGTTGAATCACCAGCTGCTTTTGGAATACTAATAGGTACTAAAGACCTGTTTAGCGGTAGAGGAGAATTTCCAGAAACCCCGTCAATTTTATTATCCATATGTAACTCTTGATAAATATTATAAGTCTATATGAGCTTGTAATATGTGAGATTTGGAAAAATTAAGTAGTAATTAAGTAAGTTTTCTCTTACAAATTGATAGACTATAAACTATGCTCGATAAGATTGAAAATATAAAGATCGAAAGATTAAAAACTGACTTTTTAATAATTGGCGCTGGAGCTGCAGGTTGTTTTGCAGCATATGAAGCAAAAAGATTAAATCCAAGCATTGCTGTTTTAATTTTGGAGAAGGCACACATTGACAGAAGCGGGTGCCTTGCCGCCGGCGTAAATGCCATAAATGCTTACTTAACTCCAGGTCAGACTCCTGAAACATTTTTAGATTATGTAAAAAAAGATTCTATGGATTTAGTTCGGGAAGATCTTGTTTATACTCTTGCAAAAGAAGTAAACCACGTAGTTAAACTTTTAGAGGAATGGGGTTTACCAATTCCAAAAGATGAAAACGGAGAATATTATGTCCGCGGGCGTGGATCTATTATAGTTCAGGGAGAAAGAATAAAACCAATTATTGCTCAGGCTACAAAAGCTACAAAAGCAAAGATTTTAAATCGTGTAGTTATTACAAACTTAATCACAAATAAAAACAAAGTAACTGGAGCATTTGGTTTTGGAGTAAGAGATGGAAAGTTTTATGTAATTCAGGCTAAAGCAGTACTTGTAGCTACCGGCGGGGCAAGCGGCATTTACAAACCAAACAATGAAGGTGAAGCCAGACATAAAATCTGGTATTCTCCGTTTAACACTGGAGCTGGCTATGCAATTGGCATTCGTGCCGGTGCTGAAATGACTACATTTGAAATGCGCTATGTAAGTATGCGAATAAAAGATGTTATGGCACCCACAGGTGCAGTAGCACAGGGTGTTAAAGCACAACAGGTAAATGTACTTGGTGAAAGGTATTTAGAAGAACGATATAAAAACTTTGGTGGTAAACTAATGCCAACATCTCAAAGACTCTGGGCAACATTACAGGAAAATATAGAAGGAAGAGGACCATGTTATTTAGACACCACACACCTTACAAAAGAACAGGCTGAAAGACTTAAAGCATATTACCTG
>OBEQ011887166.1_pt1 | contig 10239 bp, 6 predicted proteins | sample 1670901 | NCBI WGS metagenome assembly OBEQ01 (sample SAMEA104232315, study PRJEB22302) | groundwater metagenome | biome: forest; feature: aquifer; material: groundwater | place: USA | collected 2011-08-07 | depth 5.4 m | reverse complement strand
TGAAAACATGGGAGCTCAAATGGTAAAAGAAGTTGCTTCAAAAACGGCGGATATCGCAGGAGATGGAACAACAACTGCAACTGTATTAGCACAAGCAATCATTGGAGCAGGAATGAAAAATGTTGCTGCAGGAGCAAATCCAATGGATTTAAAAAGAGGAATTGATAAAGCAGTAATCGAAGTTGTGAAACAGTTGAAAGCTATTTCGAAAGAAGTTGGTTCTGACAATGATAAAATCAAACAAATTGCTACCATTTCAGCAAACAATGACGAAACAATTGGTTCACTTATCGCACAAGCAATGAAAGTTGTTGGTAATGACGGAGTAATCACAGTTGAAGAAGCAAAAGGTACAGAAACAGAAGTAAAAACAGTTGAAGGAATGCAATTCGACAGAGGATATTTATCTCCTTACTTCGTTACAAATGCAGAAAAAATGATCGTTGAAATGGAAAACCCATTGATCTTGATCTACGATAAAAAGATTTCTAACATGAAAGACTTACTTCCTATTTTGGAACCAGTTGTTCAAGCAGGAAAATCGTTGTTAATCATTGCTGAAGATGTGGACAATGAAGCATTAGCTACTTTAGTTATCAATCGTATTCGTGGTTCACTGAAAGTTGCTGCTGTAAAAGCACCTGGATTTGGAGACAGAAGAAAAGCAATGTTAGAAGATATCGCAATTTTAACTGGAGCACAAGTTGTTTCTGAAGAAAGAGGATTAACATTAGAAAATGCGACTATGGATTTGTTAGGAACAGCTGTAAAAGTTGAAATTGACAAAGACAATACAACTGTTATCAATGGAGCTGGAGCAAAAGAAGAAATTGAAATCAGAATTGGACAAATAAAAGCTCAAATAGAATCAACTACTTCTGATTACGATAGAGAAAAATTACAAGAACGTTTAGCTAAATTAGCTGGTGGAGTTGCTGTTCTTTATGTTGGAGCTGCAACAGAAGTTGAAATGAAAGAGAAAAAAGACCGTGTTGACGATGCTTTAGCTGCCACAAGAGCTGCTGTTGAAGAAGGAATTGTTCCTGGTGGAGGTGTTGCTTTAATTCGTTGTATCCCTGCTTTAGACGCACTTAAAGGAATAAACGAAGACGAAAATACTGGAATTGCAATTATTCGTCGTGCTGTGGAAGAACCACTTCGTCAAATTATTGCAAACGCAGGTGAAGAAGGCGCTGTTATTGTTCAAAAAGTGAGAGATGGAAAAGATGATTTCGGTTTCAATGCTAGAACAGAAGTTTACGAAAACTTATACACTGCTGGAGTAATCGATCCAACAAAAGTAACAAGAATTGCTATTGAAAACGCTGCTTCGATTGCTTCAATGCTATTAACTACCGAATGTGTTATTACGGATGCTCCAGAAGAAGCTGGTGCTAGTATGGCAGGAATGGGTGGTATGCCTGGAGGAATGGGCGGTATGATGTAAGAAATAAGATTCCGTTTGACGGAATCTTTTCTCGATCCCTCTTCCCGATTTAACTCGGATAGAACGGAACGTAACTATATATGAAATGAGGCTATTGTAAAATAGTCTCATTTTTTTTTTGAAATCAATCAAAATTATCCTATTTTAGAATAGAGAATTAATCTTGTCTAAAACTGATCTAAATCATTTTTTAACAATTTTAAAACATTCCAAAAAGTTAGAAATTAATTTTAAAATGTACCTTTGTTGTTATGATTAAACTATTCTTTGCGAGAATACTTTGTTTTTTAACAGTCATTATACTGTTAACAAACTTTTTATATCCAACAAATAATAGTTTTGGACTTTTACAAAAAGTAAATAATCAACAGGAAAATACTTTCTCTAAAAAAGCCGATAATTATCTCGTTTTAAATATAGAGAATGAAGAAGTAAAAGAGATAGAAGAATTTGAAAATAAAAACGATGTAAATAAAAACGCATTTTCAAATTTTATTTTCGTAAGTAATAATGATACTTTTGTTTTAAAAAAAATTGAATTTAATTCTAAATTATCTACTCAATTTTTCTCTCAAAACAAATCCTCAGCCACATCCAAAGCTTGGATGGAAAGCATTCAAATTCTTATTTGATTTTATATAAAACACTTATTTTCAGTAGAACTGTGAATTAATTTTATATAATGAATTTCACTTTTTAATATATTCAAACAGAATACATTAAAAGTGATATTATCAAATAATATTATTAAATGATAAAATCGATAAAATTCAACGAGCATGAGACGATACATAATTTAAAACATTATTTACCTGCTCAAGCTCCATTAAAGGACTTTATTCATCACAATACTCTTCATGCTTTCCAAAATAAAAAATTTCATGAAGCACTCCACACTGCTTCTGATTTTTTTGGTTATAAAGTTTATTTGAGTATTGATGAATATAGAACTCAATATACAGATAATAAAATAAATCAATCTGTTTTTGAAAACACACTAATAAAACACAAAGGAATTGAAAACAAAGACCTTTGGATTAATAATTTATTGCACAAAAAATACGATGAAAATCTAAATCCTCAAATAGGATCATTAAGAGCTAATTGGAAAAATCATTTTAAAATTGATTTAGATTCATTAGTACATCCACTTCTATTCAGAACAGTTTGTAGTTATTTAGACCAAGGAGTTTCTATTTGGAATTTCCCTACTTCTAAAATGGGTTTCATTAGCTGTATTCGTGAATTAGAAAAAAACAGCTTTAACAGTTTATTCAAAACAAAAAGAGTTAAAGAAATATTATTAAAAGAGAACATTTCAATTTTCAAACTATTAAAAATTCTTGTTGGAGATGAGTCATTGTTTGAACAATACATTTTTGATCAACAATTTTCTCATCCAGGATGGTCAGGAATAGTTTCAACAATTGAAGATAATCCATCTACTTTGTTAGATACTAGAAAAATTAAATTAGCTGATCTAATAACTTTTGAATTACTTCTTGAAATTGATGCTTTGGATGACTATTTCGGTGAAATTTGGGCTCCTTTAGGAATTAAAATAAATGGGAAATCTTCTCCATTTTTTGAAAAACCAAAAAGTTCTGAATTGTTTAATGTTTACACCTTATGGCAAGAAATTGTTGAATGGAATTATTTTGACGAAGTTTTAAATGGTTTAGCCAAAAACACAAAAGAAAAAGAAAAAGAAAAAACATCATTTCAAGCAATATTTTGTATTGATGATAGAGAGTGTTCAATTAGGAGAAACATAGAGACAATTGATAAAAATTGTATAACTTTTGGAACAGCAGGTCATTTTAATGTTGAATTTTATTTTCAACCTGAACATAGTAATTTTCATACAAAAGTATGTCCAGCACCTGTTATGCCTGAATTCATAATTAGAGAACATGAAAAAAGAAAAAAGATAAAAACAGATTTTCATTTCTCGCACAAAACAAATGGTTTACTTGTAGGCTGGATATATACCCATATTTTCGGGTTCATCTCGGCTATTAAATTAATGTTTAATGTTTTTGCTCCTTCAGCAAATGCTTCTTCTGTTTCTTCATTTAAACACATGGAAAAAGATTCAATTCTTACAATTGAAAATAAAAATGGAGAAATAAGTAAAGAAGGTTTGAAAATAGGCTTTTCTATTACTGAAATGGCTGATAGAGTTGAAGGTCTGCTAAGAAGTATCGGACTTGTTGATAATTTCGCTTCTGTTATTTATACAATTGGTCATGGTTCCAGTAGTGTCAACAATACGCATTATGCTGGATACGATTGTGGTGCTTGTTCTGGACGACCTGGTTCTGTTAATGCTCGAGTAATAAGCTTTATGGCAAATCATGAGAAAGTTCGTGAAATATTAAAAGAAAGAGGTATTAAAATCCCTAAAGAAACTCAATTCGTTGGAGCACTTCACGATACTGCGAAAGATGAAATTATGTTTTATGACGTGAAAATTCTTTCTGATAAAAATTATAATTCGCATATTGAAAATAAATTAAAAATCAGAACTGCATTAGAAATAAATGCAAAAGAAAGATCACGAAGATTTTTATCTATTAATTCAAAAAAATCGGCTATTAACGTTCATAAAAAGGTAAAACTTAGAACTGTTTCATTGTTTGAACCGAGACCGGAATTAAATCACGCAACAAACACTTTATGTATTGTAGGAAGACGTGAATTTTCAAAAGATGTTTTTCTAGATAGACGTTCATTTTTCAATTCTTATGACTATTCAGTAGATCCTACAGGAAAGTATTTATTAAACATTTTAAATGCAGTCGCACCTGTTTGTGGAGGAATTAATTTAGAATATTATTTTTCAAGAGTTGACAATCTTAAGTTAGGAGCTGGAACAAAATTACCTCATAATATAATGGGTTTATTTGGTGTTGCTAATGGAATCGATGGTGATTTAAGAACTGGATTACCAAGTCAAATGATTGAAGTTCATGATCCGTTGAGATTATTGGTAATCGTTGAACATTTTCCTGAAATTGTTTTAAAGACAATTAAGAAAAATCCTGCAACTTATGAATGGTTCGAAAACGATTGGATAAAATTAGTTGTTTCAAATCCTTTAACAAATTCATTTTTTCTGTTTGATAAAAATGAATTTGTACCCTACTTTCCTCAAGAATTTAATATTGAAGTAATTACTGACTTAACTTCAAAAATTGAATCTACGCATGAAAATTTACCGGTTTATTTAATTAATAAGAACTAATCATGGAATTTTACATTCAATTATTTGTATTGATCCCATTAATTGGTTTCATACTTAGTGCAATAGTCCCCAATAATGAAAAACTGATTTCTAGGGTTTCTCTTTTAACTGTAGGAATACATTTATTTTTCACAATTGGATTTATTTGTTTTTGGGCTTTAAACAATCATCATCCTATTAATTTAAAAGAATTTTCAATATACAAAGTTAAAGGTTATGATTTTTTTATTGATTTATATTTCGATAAAATCTCTGCAGTTTTCGCTTTAATTGGAGCATTTCTAACCTATTTAATTATTGCTTATTGTCGTACATACCTGCACAGAGAAGAAGGGTATAAACGCTTTTTTTCAATCGTTATTTTCTTTTATGTTGGATTTAATTTCATCATTTTTTCAGGAAATTTTGAAACACTTTTTATTGGTTGGGAAATATTAGGAATATCATCCTTCCTTCTAATTGCATTTTATAATGATAGATATTTACCAGTTAAAAATGCGGTTAAAGTCTTTTCAATCTATCGAATTGGTGACGTTGGAGTGATTTTAGCTATGTGGCTTAGTCATCATTTGTTCCATGAAAATATAACATTTGAAAAAATAAATGATGCGAATTTAGTACATGGTCATTTATTAAATCATAGTTATATAGGAGTTACGATTGCTGTTTTAATTTTCATATCTTCAACTGCAAAATCAGCTCAATTTCCTTTTTCATCTTGGCTTCCTAGAGCAATGGAAGGACCAACCCCTTCAAGTGCTATTTTTTATGGATCTTTATCGATTCATATCGGTGCTTTTTTGATGTTAAGAACTTTCCCATTTTGGGAAAATCAAGCTTCTTTTAGAATATTCGTTGTTATTATTGGTGCAATCACAACTACAATAGCTATTCTTACTTCAAGAGTCCAATCTTCTGTTAAAAGTCAAATTGCTTACTCATCAATTGCTCAAATTGGTTTAATTTTTATTGAAATAGCCTTAGGATTAGATGAATTAGCACTAATTCATATTGCTGGGAATGCGTTTTTAAGAACCTATCAATTATTAGTTTCTCCATCAGTTGTTAGTTATAAAATTCGAGAACAATTTTATCATTTTGTACCTCATAATAGAACTATTGAAGAATCATTTCCTAAGAAATTAGAATATTCTCTTTACATTTTATGTTTGAAAGAATGGAATTTAGATTCTTTTATGTACAAATATTTATGGAATCCTTCTAAAAGAATAGGTGGTTTCTTTAATTTTTTAACATTTAAAAATGTTTACTACATTTTTATCCCACTTTTGGTAATAGGAATTATTTTTAATAATACTCAACAATATTTACCCAATAGCGCACATTCCTTCCTTCCCGCATTTTATTCATTTATTGGAGTAGCTTGTGTATTCAAAGCTTTTACAGAAAGGAATAGTGTTCGATTAAGCTGGAGCTTAATTATTTTCAATCACTTTTTTATTGCACTTGCCATTTCATTTAATGAACATTTTGATAACATCCATCATTGGTGGTATTTAAGTGGCGTAGTCATATCTGGAATTATTGGATTTATATTAATTCAACGTCTAAGAAAATTAGAGAAATGGATCAGTTTAGATCAATTTTATGGCCATTCATACGAGCATCCTAAGATCAACTTCATTTTTTTAGTTGCTTGTTTAGGTTTAGCTGGATTTCCAATTACTCCAACATTCATTGGAGAAGATTTAATTTTTTCTCACATTCATGAAGATCAACTATTACTCGCTTTTTTCACAGCTGTAAGCTTTGTCTTAAATGGATTAGCAGTAATTCGAATTTATGCTAGAATATTTCTAGGACCGAACGCAAAACAATACAACGGTAAAACACAAAGAACTTTATAAAATATTTAATAAAACATATTATGTCAAAAGAGAATAAAAAACGAATCCTTCCAAAAGATGGATTTCAAGGATTAAAAGAAAATTTCAGCAATGATGCGATTTCAGGATTTTTAGTATTCCTCTTAGCTTTACCTTTAAGCTTAGGAATTGCTGGAGCAAGTGACTTCCCTCCTATTTATGGATTAATTTCAGCTATGATTGGTGGAATTGTAGTTGCTTTTTTTGCTGGCTCATTGTTAACTATAAAAGGGCCTGCTGCTGGATTAATTGTTATTGTTGCTGGAGCTGTTTCTGAATTTGGTGGAGGTGAAACTGGTTGGCATATAGCTTTAGGAGCTGTTGTAGTGGCTGGTATTCTTCAAATCTTGTTTGGTGTCTTTAAATTGGGATCATTAAGTAATTTCTTCCCTTTGTCTGCTGTACATGGGATGTTAGCTGCAATTGGAATTATAATCATTAGTAAGCAAATCCATATTGTTTTTGGAATGAATCCATTAACACCTGAAGGAAAGCCAATGGTAGAACCTATCGAATTACTTTTAGAAATTCCAAATACTTTTGCTCATTTCTTTAAACACAAAGAAGTAGATGAAGTAGGAATCATTAGTCTAATCATTGTATTTGGTTGGCCATTATTACCTTTTAAAATTGCACAAAAAATTCCATCTGCTTTAATAGTCTTAATCGTTGCAATACAACTTGCTAGTTATTTAGGAGTTCAAAACATAATTGAAGTTAAAAATTCAGCAGGAAAAGTAATAGTGGAAGGTTTTGCACCATTATTAGAATTCAAAAAAGGATTAAGTGATATAGTTGGAATAAATGTAAGTTTTGATGGATTCTCTCAAATTGGAACTTTTATAAAATATGTTATTATGTTTGGATTAGTTGGAAGTTTAGAATCACTTTTAACAATTAAAGCAATCGATATGCAAGATATTTTTAAACGAAAATCAAATTCGAATAAAGATTTAATTGCAGTAGGTTTAGGGAATGTAATCGCAGGAATATTAGGAGGTTTACCAATGATTAGTGAAGTTGCTAGATCTTCTGCAAATGCTAACAATGGAGCTAAAACGAGATGGGCTAATTTTTATCATGGTATTTTCATTTTACTTTTCTTATTATTTGCTGTTCAATTTAGTGATCTGATCCCTAAAGCAGCACTTTCAGCTATGCTTATTGGAGTTGGATTTAAATTAGCTCACCCTAGAGAATTTGGACACATGGCAAAAATTGGTTGGGATCAAATGATTGTTTTTGTTACAACTATTATCTTTACTCTGGCTACTGATTTATTAATTGGTATTGCGGCTGGAATTTTAGTAAAATTAATACTACATCTTATTAACGGTGCTCCAATTGTTAATTTATTTTCGGCAAAAACAAAAGTAGACGGTCATAGAATTACGGTTCAAGGAGCAGCCGTTTTTAGTAATTTTATTGCGATTCAAAAGCATATTGATCAATTTCCTTTAACGGATTCTGTTGTTTTTGATGTGAGAGAATGTAAATTAATAGACCATTCTGTCATTGAAAATTTACATCATATTAAAGATGATTTTAAAACAGAAGGTGGTTCTTTTACGATTATTGGTATTGATGAATTTAAACCAGCCACAAAATCGAAACATCAACTTGCAGCTGTAAAGCGAAAATAAAATATTTAAGGGCATCATTAATAAACTTCAAATTTAAATTGTTTTTTGAAATAAACTTTTTAAGTGCGGAGAATAATTTAGACATTCACCGCATTAAATAAGGGAAATAATTTCCAAGTGCGGAGAATAATACATATATTTGCCGTACATAATGCGGAGAATAAATGTATTATTCTCCGCAAAACACTTGGAAAGATGGGTTATTACATATATCAAAAGGAAAAATGGCCTCTATTTAATTGGGATAATGAAGCTTTAGTAGTTTCTCTAAGTAAAGTTAGAAACCTTCAAGGTAAATTGGTCGGTAAAATGGAATCATTAGGTTTTGCTTTAAAGAGTGAAGCTTTTTTACAAACTTTAACATTGGACGTAATAAAATCAAGTGAAATAGAGGGAGAAATATTAGCACCTGATCAAGTTAGATCTTCCATAGCGAGACATTTAGGAATGGATGTAGCTGGAATGGTTACTTCTGATAGAAATGTTGACGGTGTTGTAGAAATGTTACTGGATGCAACTCAACGTTTTCAAGAACCATTAACAAAAGAAAGACTGTTTAATTGGCATTGTTCATTATTTCCAACTGGAAGAAATGGAATGTATAAATTAATAGTTGGAAATTGGAGGGATGATTATCATGGAATCATGCAAGTTGTCTCAGGTGCAATGGGAAAAGAAAGGGTTCATTATCAAGCTCCTGATGCTGATAAAATAGAATCAGAAATGAATACTTTTTTCAAATGGCTTAACAATGAAAACACGTTAGAACCTGTATTAAAAGCTGCTATAGCACATTTTTGGTTTGTAACAATTCATCCATTTGATGATGGAAACGGAAGAATCGCAAGAGCTTTAACAGACATGCTTCTTGCAAGAGCTGATGGAAGTTCACAACGTTTTTACAGTATGTCTGCCCAAATAAAAATAGAACGAAAAGAATATTATACTATATTAGAAAAATCTCAAAAAGGTGATCTTGACATTACAGCATGGTTAGAATGGTTTTTAAATTGCTTAACAAATTCATTGAATGAAACAGATCACATATTAGCGAAAGTGTTGCGTAAACATTTTTTTTGGATGGAGTACTCTACAATATCATTAAATGAACGGCAAAAAAGCATAATCAATAAACTTCTTGATGGATTTGAAGGAAAATTAACTTCTTCCAAATGGGCAAAAATAAATAAATGTTCTGCTGACACGGCTCTTAGAGACATCCAAGATTTAATAAATAAAAAAATACTTCGCAAAGAATTAGCTGGAGGAAGAAGCACAAATTACGAATTAACTTATTGAAACCATGAACTATTTCAACCAAGAAACCGATAGAATTCAATTTAGAAAATTAACATTAGACGATATTGAAACATGGTCAGAATTTTTTCACAACAATGATCGATTAAAATTCTTAGGTATCCCAGATATAACAAAAGACAAAAAAGAAATTGCTACTGAGTGGATTTGTATGCAATTGGAGAAATATGAAAAATATGGTTTAGGTCATTTAGCATTAATTGAGAAATCAACAAAGGAATTCATTGGAATGGCTGGAATTCATCCACGTGTTGTATTAGAAAAAGAAGTTTTTGAAATTGCTTATTCATTGAAATCTAATTTTTGGGGTAAAGGTTTTGCTTCAGAAGCAGCTCAACAATTAAAGAAATTTGGATTAGAAAATAAGATTTCAGATTCGTTTATATCCATTATTCATAAAGAAAATAATGATTCAATCAAAGTTGCAAAAAGAAATAACATGAAAATAATTCATGAAACCAACTATTTAGGAATGGACGTTTTTGTTTTTGGAAACGAATAAAACTAACCCATAATTTAATTTATGGTTCATTTATTGTAAATCCAAGAATCATCAACGGGAATGTAATCTGAACTCTGTCTAGTTTCTTTTTTCTTTCAAATTTACTTTTTCTTTTTGAACCATAATGCTTTTTTTGATTTTTCATGGACATTGTCAAGGGCGGCGGAGGAACGAAGCCGTTTATATACCCTTGACGA
>OBEQ012901316.1_pt1 | contig 10240 bp, 2 predicted proteins | sample 1670901 | NCBI WGS metagenome assembly OBEQ01 (sample SAMEA104232315, study PRJEB22302) | groundwater metagenome | biome: forest; feature: aquifer; material: groundwater | place: USA | collected 2011-08-07 | depth 5.4 m | reverse complement strand
GGCCGATCAGATCGGCGCGGTCACCGGCGTGAACGCCGAGGGCATCGTGGTCGCGCTCGATCCCGCGGTGGCCGAGGACGTGCGCGCCACGGCGGCGCGGCCGCCTCTGGCCCTGGTGGCGCGCGAGGTGCTCGAACGGGCCCACGATCTCGACGAGGCCATCGCCATCGTCAAGGACGCCACGCCGCTGGGCGCGGGCAGCTTCCTGCTCGTCGACGGCAAGAGCAAGAGCTTCGCGGTGGTCGAGCGTACGCCCGGCAAGGTGGCGGTGCGCCGGGGCAAGAAGGAGGAACGCGTGCCGCCTCCGCTGCTCATCGGTGACGCGCTCAGCACGCCCGAGCTGCTCAAGGACGCCGAGAACCAGCGTCTGCACCGCGTGATCGGGCGCAGCGCGCGCGAGGCGCGTCTGGCGCAGCTGGTGAGCAAGAGCGGCCCGGCCGACCTCGCCACGGTGCTGGCCGTGCTGCGCGACCGTCGCCTCGATGGTGAGCGCGAGCTGCCGCTCGGTCATCCCGGCGCCATCGATGACCTGGCCGCGCAGCATGTGGTCGTCATCGATGCCTCGGCGATGCTCATGTGGGTGGGCGAGGGCCCGGGTGCCGCGGGCGCCTTCCGTGCCTTCGACCTGCGCACCGAGCTGCGCGCCGACGCGCCGCGTGCCCTGCCCGCCGACGAGGCGCTGGTGCCCGCCGATCGCAGCGTCGACGCCGCCAGCGTCGATCGCGTGCTGCTCGCGCGCGCGCAGCTCGAGCTGGCCCGCTGGCTCCTGCGCACCGGGGGTAGCTCGCGCCGACGCGCCGCCGCCGAGGTCGCGCAGCGCGCGCTGGCGCTCGCGCCCGGTCTACCCGGGGCCTGGCGCATCGCCGCGCGCCTGGCGCGCGACGCGGGTGACCCGGGCAAGGCACGCACGCTCTACCAGGCGTACCTCGAGCGCATCCCCGCCGATCCGGCCGGGGAAGAGGAAGCGCGCGGCTTCGTGGGCGGGCCCTAGCGCGCCCTAGCGCAGGCCTAGCGCAGGCCCCGTGCTCAGTTCACCACGAAGCCGAAGTTGATATGAAACCGGCCCGTCGGATCGTCGCCCACGGCGGGATCGAGCGGCACGGCGTATTCGATCGACGCGGACACGACCGGGGTGACCACGCGCATGAGCGCGATGCCCAGGGAGTGGCGCAGCTGGGCCAGGCGGAAGCCATCGAACGAGTTGGTCACCACGCCGGTGTCGTAGAAGATGGCCGAGGCCAGGGGCTGGCCGAACATGCAGTCGCAGATCTTCACCTGCAGGTCGAGGTTGTAGATGGCGCGGATGTTTCCGCCTGCCGGATGGACGGTGTAGCTGTCGACGCCGCCGCCGCCCGGCAGGGGGTTGCGGATGACCTCGGTGTAGGCGCGGTCCTGCTCGAGGCCACGGATGGTGAGATCGCCGCCGGCGACGAAGCGCTCGGTCTCGGGCAGGAGCACGCCCTTGAGCGGGACGCCGTGGTCGTAGCGCAGGCCATGGGTGAGCAGGAAGCGGCTGATGAAGCGGTGCTCCTTCTCGTTGGTCGCGAACGGCACCAGCACCACCGCCGAGGAGGAGAACTTGACGAAGTCCTCGGCGCCGCCCAGGAAGCTGGCCGCGTACTCCGCAGACAAGGTCAGCTTGAAGCCCTGCACGGGCGAGATGGGCGACAACAAGTTGTCCTTGTCGCGCCGGCGATCCATCACCACCGAGGCGCCCAGCGACGAGGTCGTGGACGCGATCTTGGTCGTGCTGCTGTTCTCGCTCGCGCCCGAGTCACGCACCAGCTCGCCGTCGATCTGCTTGTGGACGTAGTTGTAGCCGAAGCTCACGCTCAGCCAGCGGGTCAGCTGGCGCGACAGCACCGTCGAGAAGCCGTACTTCTGCAGCTGGCCGAAGCGCGGGTCGATCTCGTTGCGCAGGAACAGCTGGGTGGAGAGGTCCAGGGGGATGAACACGTTGCGGCGCATGAACCACCAGGGCAGACGACCGGTGACCTCGACCGCCTGGAAGCTGTTGCTGCCGAACAGCCCCGTGGCCGCCAGGCTGATGCCGACGTCGGCCAGGTTGCGGATGGCATAGCCGCCGCCGGCAAAGAACTCGGCGTTCTCCGAGTAACCCGCGCGCAGCTCGATGTCGCCGCTGTTGTCGTAGCGCTCCTGCACCGAAACCAGCGGGTGCACGACCGGGTACGCCTCCTCCTGCGAGACGCCGATGAAGTCGAGGCGCACCGACGAGAATAGCCCGGTCGACTGCAGCGCATCGCGCCCGGCCAGCACCGCCTGGCGGGTGAGCGCGTCGCCCTCGTGCAGGCCGAGCACGTCGCGGACGACCCACGAACGGGTCTTGAAGTTGCCGCGCACGAACACCTGCCCGACCGCGACCTGCTGACCTTCGACGATCACGTGGGTCACGCGGTACACGCCCGGCTCGATCAGCGAGAAGCGCGTCGACACGCCCACGTAGGCGTAACCCCAGCCCTTGTAGGTATCTTCCAGGAGCACGCGGTCGGATTCCATGGCCGCGGTCGAGAACGGGCCGCCCGGACGCAGGCGCGTGGTGCTCTCGAGGTCGCGATCGTTGATGCGCTGGTTGCCGATGAACTCGACCACACCGACGGTGTCGCGGGGACCTTCCACGATGTCGAAGCGGATGCGCAGCCAGCCGGACAGCTGGTGGCTGGTCGTGGTCGCCGCCGCCGCGCCCGGGTTGTCGAGCAGCTCGGCGCGCGGCGCCACCGCGACCCCCACGGCCACGCTGGCGAAGCCCTGGCGGTGGTACTCGTCGACGATGGCCTGGCGGTCCTGCTCGAGCTGCACCGTGGTCACGTAGCCGCCATTGCCCAGCTGCCGCCACGAGCGCGTGCTGACCAGCTCGGTCAGCCGATCGCGCGACACCGCGTTGTTGCCGGCGAAGTCGACGCTGGCCACCTTCCAGCGCGGACCCTCGACGATGGAGAACACGATGCGCTCGAAGGTGGGCAGGAGGCGGGTGCGCTCCCAGGTGACCAGCGCCTGGAAGAAGCCCTCGCTCTGGTACCAGGCGCGCATCGAATCGGCCGAGGTCTCGACCTCCTCGTCGTCGGCGCTGCCGGCGGCGTCGAGGGTCAGCTGATCGTCGAGATCCTCCGAGCTGGCCCAGTCGTTGCCCTCGTAGGCGACGTCGACCTTCTTGCGCTCGTTGATGATGACGGGGAGGTTGACCCGCTTGCTGGCGCGGTCGGGGCTGGTGCGCACGTCGAAGTCGCTCTTCACCTGCACGCTGGGGAAGTGCTGGCTCTGATAGAAGCGCTTGATCTCGGTCAGGCTGCGGTTGAGCGCGTCCTTGGAGAAGCAGGGCTTGATGTAGAACCACCAGCACGACTGCTCGAGCCGCTCCTGCAGCGGCTCGTCGGGGATGGAAGTGTTGCCCGACAGACGCACGCGCCCGAGCTGGTACTCGGGCCCGGCGTCGACGTGCACGTGCACGTGCAGCTCGAACTCGTTGTCGCCCGGCTCGTCCTCGATCTTGACCCGCGCCTCGAAGAAGCCCTGCTTGGCCAGCCAGTCCTCGAGTCGCTGCGCCTCCTCCTGGAAGTAGTTGCGCCGGGACGCCTCGTCCTCGGGCACCACGGTGCCCTCGCGGAAGCGCATGCGCACGGCCATGTCCTCGTCGAGCACGGCGGGGAAGAAGTAGTTGCGCCAGTTGTGCCAGGAGTCGAAGTCGGTGCTGATGCTGACCCGGCGCACCAGCGTGGCGGGGTGGACCTTGATCCACAGCCAGCGACCGCCGCTCTTGTGCGTGGCCCGGATGGGTCCGTCGACCACGTACTGCAGCTTGATCAGGAGCGCGACCAGGCAGATCTCGCGATCCGCGCCGTAGGGCGCGTCCCTGGTCAGGAGCTGGCCCAGCGTCGAGCTCAGCATGTCCCAGCTGTCGGAGTCGAGCTTGTCGCCGCGCAGGGTGAAGCCGGCGATGGGCTCGCCGCTGGCGGCCGCACCGATGGTGTGCCCGGCGGCCAGCGCCTCGTCCTCGACCGGGCACAGACGCTTGACCGGCACGGGCACCGGCTCGGGCGCGGGCGCGACCTCGACCGGCTCGGGCACGCCCGCATCGCCAGCCACCGCGGCGGCATCGGCGGCCAACCCCGCGTCCTGGGCGCGCGCGCGCCCGGCCATCCCCGCGAGCACGAGGACGAAAGCGAGCACGGTGCTGGGGAGTCGACGACGGTCGCTCGGTCTCACTTGACCGTCCAACGGTACTTCAGCTCGAAGCTCTGTGTCGTGCTGTTCTCTTCGTTGCCGCTCTCGAGCGGACGGCGGTCGATGATGTAGCTCAGCGACAGCCGGTTGGTCATCTTGGTGCTGAAGCCGCCCTTGAGGCGCTGGCGGCCCTGGTAGCCGTCCTCCCACTCGAACTCGAGCCGGCCGACGCGGCCGAACTTCTTGCAGGTGTAGAACAGGCTCGACTCGGTGCCGATCTCGAGGCGTGCGCAGTCGAGGCCGGTCTTGTTCTTGAACGGCTCCTCGATCATCACGCTCAGGAAGTCGGAGGCGAAGTCCTTGACCAGGCGGTCGGCGGTGCCGGCCACGCCGCCCGAGTCGCCCACGCCGCCCGCGCTGCTGGTCGAGGTGTCCTTGGGCACGACCTGGCCGGTCTCGCCGCGCGCCTGCTGGCGCACCTCGTCGCTGGTCCGGCCGGCGCTGATCAGCACCAGCGTCTGCGCCGAGTTGAGGCCTTCCTCCGTCGACAGGTCGAAGAACAGGCTGGTGAGCCGGCCGTACACGTGCATGCGCACGTTGTGCTGGCGCTCGTCGCGATCGACATAGAGCGAGCGCCCGCTGATGTCGACGCTGGTGCCCTCGGCCGCGTGCTCGAGCGGCGTGAACGAGACCGTCCCGCCCTCGACGTCGAATTTCGGGCGCAGGAAGAAGATGTGCAGCGTGCCCTCCTCGACGCGCACCTGGCCGCCCAGGCGCGGATCGACGGGCGTGCCGGTGATGGTCACGTTGCCCGACATCTGCAGCGTCGCCCAGTTGGTATCGACGCCGAAGTTACCCGTGGTGGTCACGGTCAGGTTGAGGTGCAGGCGCTCGAGCAGCGGCACGCCCTGCCAGAACGGCACGGTGCGCTCGCGCGTGCGCACCGGCACCAGCAGCTTGGTCACCTTGAAGCTCTGGTAGTAGCGACCGTCGACGACCTCGACGCGCCCGGTCAGGGCCAGACCGTCGCGACCGCCGGTCAGGCGCACGTCGGTGTTGGCCTCGACCTCGAGCACGCCGGGCACGCGGTGCTTGAGCGCGTTGAGCTTGGCCTGCACGTTGATGCTCTCGAACTTCCACCCGGCCAGGCGCAAGTAGCCGTCGACGGCGATGGTGCCGTCGTCGATGGTGCCGCGCACGCCGTCGACGGTCAGGGTGTGGTTCTTGAACACCACCCGGCCGGTGGTCAGGGCGACCTCGCGGCGCAGCGAGCGCGGCGACACGTTGAAGGGCGAGTCGAACGACAGCGTGCCCTCGATGTTGGGGTTGGCGAAGTCGCCCGTGACGCTGACCGAGATGGGTGCCGAGCCGCTGGTGTCGGCGACCTGCTGGCCGGCGGCGATGCCGAGCAGCGCGGCGGCGATGCGCCCCGACAGGCGCGCGTCGATGCGACTGGGCTTCCACCTGGCCAGGGTGACCTGGCCGTTGATGTCGAGGCGGTGGCCGTCGACCTCGATGGCCAGGCCGTCGACCTCCAGGCGATCGTTGGAGACGGTCAGCGTGCCCAGCGGCACGACCAGCTCGGTCTCGGCGCCGCGCGGGGTGACGTGCACGTTGGAGAGCGCGAGCGTGCCGCGCACCTGTGCGTTCTCGGGCGCGCCGGTGACGCGCAGGTCGGCGCGCGCCACGCCCGCGACCTTGTCGACGTAGCGTCGCGTGTAGGCCTCGAGCAGGGCCAGCTGCACCTCGCCGTGGATGGCGAAATCGAGCGCCTTGGCGCCCGCCGAGCCCTCCAGGCTGAACTCGCCCTCGGGCGTGCGCAGGCGCGCCGGCTCGAGCAGGCGCGCGGTGACGCCGTCGTACTCGAGCGCGATCTCGCCCACGTTGCTGATGGGCACGGGCGTGGGTCGGCCGCGCTCGTCGTAGCCGTCGACCGAGGCCTCGAGCTCGGTCACGCGCAGCGATATCTGCAGCTTGTCGGTCCACGCCACCTCGACGTGGCCGGAGAACCAGCCGTGCACGCCCAGGGCCGCGGCCACGGTGGTGAACTCGTCGATCTCGACCCGCTTGAAGGCGATGCGCGCCGAGACCCGGTAGGGCGGCAAGAGCTGCGCCTCGCCGTCGACGACGAACTTGCCCTGGAACAGCTTGCCGCCGAAGCGGGCCACGCCAGGCGCCGGGCTGTTCACGCTGAGCGTGCCGGCGCCGAACATGGTCTGGCCGAAGGCGACCCCGGCCAGACCCAGCCGGCCGTCGAGCGTGGCCGCGCGCGTCGAGCCGCCCACGCGCAGCTCGAGCGACGCGTTGCCGTCGACACCCAGGCCGTTCTCGTTGGCCAGGCCGGGCAGGGTGGCGAGCGGCAGCTTGGCGATGTCGAGCGCGAGATCCAGGTCGCCCTTGTAGCCGACGGTGCCGCTGGCCTTGAGCGAGGCCTCGGGCGTGGCCAGCTCGAGGCGGTCGATGGTCAGGCCGTCCTCGTCGGTGCGGATCTCGGTCTCGAGCGTGCCGAGCGGCTCGCCCGAGACGGTCAGATCGTGGGCCACCGCGGCCACCGATGCCTGCGGCTTGGCCACCGTGCCCAGCACGGTCAGCTCGATCGAGCCGACGCCGCCCAGGATGTGGCCCAGGCCGGGGATCTTGCTCAGGGTCAGATCCGACGCGCTCGCCCACGCCTCGTCGATGTACATCTGTCGGCCGCCGATGCGGATCTTGGCGCCCGCGACCAGGCTGCCACCCAGGGGCGCCGCGCGCAGCTCCTTGAGCGTCAGGTGCCCGGGGCCGTAGTCGAGGCGCGCCTCGGCGTGGCCGGTCCAGGGCACGCCCTCGGCGGCCACCTGCGCGGTCACCCGCGGCGCGTCGAAGCTGCCGCTGACCAGGCCGCGCGCCGAGGCCGCGCTGGCGACCGCGGGCGAGCGCAGACGCACCAGCCAGGGCTGGAGGCGCGCGATCGACACGTTGAAGCCGAGCGCCATGGTGCGCTTGAGCACGTTGATGCTGCCCGACGCGCGCGCGGTCGCGCCGGCCTCGGGCACGTCGACGCGCAGGCCGACGGGCAGGATCTCACCCGTCTTGCGCGTCCAGTTGAGCGCGCCGGTGGTGTGCGCGCGGCCCAGCTGCAGGTCGATGGGGTTGGCCCAGACGTCCTCGACGCTGCCGTAGAGCCGGACGTTGCCCGACAGCTCGCCCGTGCCGGCCAGGCGCAGGGCCTCGCGCGGCAGCCAGGCCGACAGGTCGACCGCGGGCGCCAGCTTGAGATCGACGACGAACGTGGGCAGGCCGGCCGAGATGTCGAGCGTGCCCGAGCCGTGCATGGTGCCGCCCAGCGCGTCGACCTGCAGCTCGTCGATGTCGGCGTCGTCGCGGCCGATGCGCCAGGTGATGGCCGCCACCGGTACCTGTGCGAGCGGCGCCTGCGGCGAGTAGGCGCGCGCGTCGACCTCGGCACGCTCGACCCTGGCGGTGAGGGTCAGATCCGCAGCCGGGCCGTGGATGCCCAGCGTGGCCACCGATTCGGCGCCGGTGACGATGCCCTCCGAGTAGCGCTGCAAGAGGCCGCGTGCGCGCCTGGCGACCAGGTCGAACTCGACGTTCTCGTGCGCAGGTGGATCGAGGCCGAGCGAGCCGTGCGTCTCCACCTGCGCGCCCTCGATGGTGGTGGCGTCGAGCTGCCAGACCATCTCCTCGGGCGCGTCGGGCAGCTGGCCGAAGCGGTGCAGACGCGTCTGGTACAGATCGAAGATCTGGCCGGCGCCGAGGTTGACCTCGGCGGCGCCGATGCGCGCGGGCTGCGCGGGATCCCCGGGCACGGAGAACATGAACACGGGGTGCCTGGGGTCGCGCTGCGACATCCACAGCCAGGCGGTGGTGTTGATGTCGTTCGCGCGCGCGTGCCAGCCGAGCATGTCGAGGTTGAGATCGATGTGCTGCAGGGTCGCGTTGTGCAGGTTGATGAGGGGACCCTGGTAGCCCGCCGGCCGCTCGTGCACGGCCCTGCCGGCGACGGGAATGCGCGGCGAGAACGCGGCGATGAAGCCGGTCTCGACCCAGAAGGGATTGCCGTAGTCCATCTGCTGGCTGACGTCGCAGTAGCCGCCTTGCGGCACGTCCAGCCGGTGCACGATGATGTCGCCGTGGCCGCCCAGCCAGTGCGGCTTGATCAGCTCCCACGCGTCGACCGACGCCTTGACCTCGGGCAGCCACAGCACCAGGCGGTTCTCGGGGTCGTAGACGTGGACCTGCTTGAGCGTGACCTCGACGTGGCGCAGGTCGAAGACCGCGCTGACCGGCCATTCGATCGATTCCACCTGGGTGCGGCCGCGGAACTGCACGTTCAGGATGTCGTCGGCGACGAAGTGGGCCAGGCGCGCGCCGTTGAAGCGCCAGCGCACATAGATGAAGGCGCCCACGAGCAGCACCAGCAGGGCGGCGGCGAAGCGCAGCGGCCAGCGCCAGCGTCGGTACCATGGCGGCGACGGCAAGGCAGACGGCGGCGGGGTCCTGGCCCCGTCACCGCCCGGACCCGGCAGGACCGCCGAATCCTCTGTATCCGCGCCGCTTTCCATGAGCATGAGACGCTAACACGCCGGCGTTGTTCGAGCGAGACGAGGCCTTGTTGTGGGCTGCGTCACGGGGACTCTAGACCCCTGACTTCATCGACCGCGCCAGTGTGTCGCACTTGCACTGGGGCCACCCGACTCCACGCACGAGCAGTTACGGTCGGTTAGGTCTGGCACGGGTGTTGATTTGACCCGCATGTCGGGGACTATGATGCCCACGCTCGTTCGGATACTCGCAGGAGGATGGATGCGTCCACGGACCTTGGTGCTCGCCTTTGCGCTGCTCGGGGCCACCGGCCTGGGCTGCGCTCCTTCCCAGCCCGGGCCCGGCACCGACGTCGATGCCGCGCCACCACCTGCGGCCGGCGACTCCGACGGCGACGGCATCAGCGACGTCGACGAGGGCCGGGCCGCCGCCGTCGACACCGATGGTGACGGCAAGGCCGACTACCTGGACGACGACTCCGACGGCGACGGCGTCAGCGACAAGCTCGAGGCCGGTGACGACAGCCTGAGCACGCCGCCTTCAGACACCGACTCCGACGGCACGCCCGACTTCCGCGACAGCGACTCCGACGGCAACGGCCGCGCCGACGCCGTCGACGGCACGGGCGATCTGGACGGCGACGGCCACCTCGACTTCGCCGACCTCGACGACGACGAGGACCACATCGGCGACGTCATCGAGCTCGGCCCCGACCCGAGCGCGCCCCGCGACACCGACGGCGACACCATCCCCGACTTCCGCGACCTCGACTCGGACAACGACACCATCGCCGATCACCACGAGCTGATGAGCGATCCAGACGGTGACAACCTGCCCGCCTACCGCGACACCGACTCCGACGGCGACTGCCGCCTCGACGCGCTCGAGGCCGGCGACGCCGACCTGACCACCGCGCCGCGTGACTTCGACAACGACGGCGGCGGCGACTTCATCGATCTCGACAGCGACAACGACGGCCTGCTCGACAGCCTCGAGGATCCCAACTGCAACGGCGTGCTCGACAGCGGCGAGTCCAGCGCCACCAACCCCGACACCGACGGCGACGGCGTGACCGACCTGGTCGAGCACGCGGCCGGCACCAACCCCAACGACCCGCTGTCCAACCCGCAGGCCAACGGCGACTTCGTCTTCCTGGTGCCGTACATGGCGCCGCCCTCGCCCGACAAGGACACGCTCGACTTCGCCACCGACATCTCGCAGGCCGACGTGGCGTTCCTGCTCGACACCACCTTCTCGATGAACGACGAGATCAACGCCATCAAGTCGTCGCTGGGCACGATCGTGAGCCAGCTGCACACCGAGATCCCCAACATCGGCATCGGCGTGGCCGGCTACGAGGACTTCCTGGGCGGCTTCGGCTCGGCGGGCGACCGGCCGTTCTACCTGCTGCACCGGGTATCGACGGTGCGTACGGCCGCGGGCCTGGCCTCGATCCAGAACATGGGCGTGAACCGCTACGTGCTGGGCGACGGCGGCGACATCCCCGAGTCGGGCTGGG
>OBEQ010058038.1_pt1 | contig 10240 bp, 10 predicted proteins | sample 1670901 | NCBI WGS metagenome assembly OBEQ01 (sample SAMEA104232315, study PRJEB22302) | groundwater metagenome | biome: forest; feature: aquifer; material: groundwater | place: USA | collected 2011-08-07 | depth 5.4 m | reverse complement strand
GCCAACTCGTCCGTCACAACACCCTCCCGCACGAACCACCCGCCGAGACCCGACGCACCCGCCGAGACCCTCAACAACCCGCCGAGACCCTCAACACACCGGCCGAGACCCTCCGCCGAGACCCGACGCACCGGTCGAAACGAGGTTAGCCGATCGCCGGCAGACTGCGACACCCTCCGATGCGTCCTGTGGATAACCGTGAAGCTCCCGGAGCCGGTCCGACCTGACCCGCTGGACAGGCCGGGCTGTTCGCCGGTACTGGCGGTCCGGGCGCCTTGCTGAGCAGTACCGTCGTACCCGTGAACGACCTGCTCTGCGCCGGCCACCCGGTCGTCGTCGGCGTGCTCAACGTGACGCCGGACAGCTTCTCCGACGGCGGGCGGTACGCCGACCGCGACGCGGCGGTTCAGCACGCGATCGAGATGTGGCACGAGGGAGCCGACCTGGTCGACATCGGTGGCGAGTCCACCCGACCGGGTGCCGGACGCGTCGACGCCGCCACTGAGCTGGGTCGGGTACTCCCGGTGATCCGTGAGCTGGCCGCTGCGGGCGTACCGATGAGCATCGACACCACCCGCGCGACGGTGGCCGCGGCGGCGGTCGAGGCCGGCGTACTCATGGTCAACGATGTCTCGGGCGGCCTGGCCGATCCGCGAATGGCTCCGGTGGTCGCGGACGCCGGGTGTCCCTGGATCCTGATGCACTGGCGGGGTCACTCGCGGACGATGGCGGAGATGGCGGTCTACGCGGACGTGGTCAAGGAGGTCTGCGCCGAGCTGGCCGAACGGGTCGACGCGGCGGTATCCGCCGGGGTCGCGCCCGACCGGCTGATCCTGGACCCGGGGTTGGGCTTCGCCAAGAGCGGCGAGCACAACTGGCAGCTCTCCGCCCACCTCGGCGCACTGCTCGCGCTGGGCCGTCCGGTGCTCGTCGGGACCAGCCGCAAGTCGTACCTGGGCACGCTGCTCGCCGCACCCGGGGGCACCCCCCGCGCGGTCGACCAACGCGACGCCGCCACCATCGCCACGACCGTGCTCGCCGTGGCGGCCGGAGCCTGGGGGGTACGGGTGCACAACGTGCGCGACAACGTCGACGCGATCCGGGTCTGGCGCGCAATCGAGGCCCATCAATGATGGGTACCATCATCCTGACCGGGCTGCGGGCCCGGGGCCGGCACGGGGTGTACCCGGCGGAGCGGGAGCACGGCCAGGACTTCGTTGTCGACGCGGTCCTCGAACTGGACCTCGGGCCGGCAGCGGCCAGCGACGAACTGGCCGACACTGTCCACTATGGCGAACTGGCCAGCGGGCTGCTGGCGGTGCTGACCGGCGAGCCCGTCCGGCTCCTGGAGACGCTCACCGACCGGTTGCTCGACGTCTGTCTGGCGGATCCCCGGGTCGGGGCCGCGACGGTAACCGTGCACAAGCCGCAGGCGCCGATCCCGCACGAGTTCACCGACGTCGCCGTGACCGCGCGCCGGGCGCGGCCGTGACGCCGCCAACGGCCGGGACCGGGGCGACGGCCGCGGCCGTGACGCCGCCAACGGCCGGGACCGGGGCCACAGCCTGCACCGCGCGCCGGGGGCGGCCGTGACCCGGGCCGTGCTCTCGCTGGGCAGCAACTGCGGCGACCGGGCCGGGCACCTGCGTACCGCGATCGCCGCGCTGGACGAGCTGGTGATGGCGGTCTCCGGCGGGTACGAGTCGCCGGCGTGGGGCGGCGCGGGGCCGGACGGGCAGGAGTCCGGGCCGTACCTCAACGCCATCGTGCTGGCCGTCGACGCCGGTGACGACCCCGGTGTCTGGCTGCAACGGGCCGGCGAGCTGGAGCAGCGCGCGGGTCGGGTGCGTGACCCGGCCTGGCGGTACGCGCCGCGTACCCTGGACGTCGACGTGATCACCGTGTGGAGTGCCGACGGGGCACCGGTCATTTCCGACGCCCCCGAGTTCACCCTGCCCCACCCGCGGGCGCACCTGCGGGCGTTCGTGCTCCGCCCGTGGCTGGACATCCAGCCGTACGCCCAGCTGCCCGGCCACGGCTGGGTGTACGACCTGGTACGTGCGGATCCGGTCGCCGCCGACCTGCCTGACCTTCGTGCCCGCGCCGACCTGTCCCTGGAGTCCTGACGATGATGCCGTCGGAAGAGCCGCAGCCCCGGGGTCCATCGCGGGCTCCCCGGGAGCCCAGCCTGCGCCCGACCAGCCTGGCCACGCTCAGCGTCGCGGCGTTGAGTACGGCGGCCGTGGCCTGGCTGGGGATCAGCCACTTCTATGGCGACCTGCCGCCGATGAAGTGGCTGCCGCCGTTGACCCTGGCCGGGTTGGCCCTGGTGGAGGCGGTCACCGCGATGAGCACCCAGGCGCGGATCGACCGGCGGGCCGGTACCCAACCGATCAACCCGTTGGTGGTGGCGCGGTACGTGGTGCTCGCCAAGGCCTCGTCGCTGGCCGGTGCGCTCTTCGCCGGAGGGTACGGCGGGTTCGTGGTCTGGCTGATTACGGTGCGTGGTCGGTCGCCCGCGGTCAACGACGACCTGGCGAAGACCGCGGTCGGGCTGGCCGGCTCGGTCGCGCTGGTCGTGGGTGGGCTGTGGCTGGAACGGGCCTGCCGGGTACCGCCGCAGCCCGAGAACGGGGCCCGCCCGCCGGTCGGATAGCAGCCAGTACGGGAGTCCAGCGATGCGGTTGTCACGTGCGGTGACCCACGGTAGCGTGCACCGAGGCCGGTCGCACCGATCGATAGAGTTCGGTGTCCAACCCCCGGCCGACGCGCAGCTGAGAGGCGTGCCATGGCGTACGACGACACGCGTTACCGGGGCACGCCCGGGTACGGCGCGGAGCCGCAGTCCCCGAGCGGCTCCGACTACTCCGACCAGTCCGGGTACGGCGCCGCGCCGCTGTACTCGCCGGCGAGCCAACCGGTCGCGTCGGGTTACGCCGAGGGCGCCGACTCCACGATGCGCCTCGGTCGACGTTCGCCCAGCCGCGCCGAGCTGGACGACGTCTTCGACGACCCGGCGCACGGCGACCCGGGGCGCGACCGGCTGGCGGTGCACCTGCAGTGGGAGGGTGTGCTGCTGGTTTCCGGGGCGGTCCTGGCCGGCCTGCTCTTCGCACAGCACCGCTCTGCGGTCACCGGCGACAAACTGACCGCCCTGATGTTGGATGCGGCGGTGCTCGGGCTGCTCAGCCTGGGGGCCGGGCTTTCCTTACGGGCGGCGGTGCCGAACCTGGCGATCGGGCCGATCGCGTACGGGTCGGCGGTGTACTTCGCCCACCACCTCGACGGCCCGGTGCTGACCCGCGCGGGGATCACCGTGGCGCTGGCACTCGCGGTCGGCGCGGTCATCGCCCTGCTCGTGGTGGTCCTGCAGGTGCCTGCCTGGGCGGCCAGCTTCGGAGCCGCGATCGCCCTGGTGCTGTGGATCCAGCGGCACAGCACTCCTGTCAAGGTCACCACGTTCCAGCCCGGCAAGCACGCCATGTACTGGCTGGCCGGCGTCGCCGGGCTCGCCCTGCTCGGCAGCCTGCTCGGCACGGTGAAGCCGATCCGCCGCGCGGTCGGCCGGTTCCGCCCGGTGGCCGACCCCGCGCGCCGTCGTGGCGCCGGGTCGGGTGTGGTGGCCGTCCTGGCACTGATCGGCTCCGCGGCGTTGGCGAGCGCCGGCGGCGTGCTGCTCGCGAGCGTGGCCGGCACCGTCGGCGGGCCGGACAACTCGCTGCTGCTGACCGGTCTGGCGCTGGGTACCGCACTGCTCGGCGGGACCAGTGCGTACGGTCGCCGCGGCGGGATCTTCGGGACTGTCCTCGCGGTGGCCGTGGTGGTCCTCGGCGGCCAGTACCTCACCTCCATCGGGCATCCTTTCTCGCCGCTGGCGGTCGCGGCGGTGGCCATCGGGGTCGGCCTCGGGGTGACCCGGCTGGTGGAGGCGTTCGGCCGGCCGCGTTCGTCGGTGGAGGACGAGGACTGGCTCACCCCGGAGTCGGCGGGCACCAGCACCGGCGCACCCGATCTGGGCGGCTGGTCCGCCGGGCGTACCGGCTGGACCTCCCCGACGGCGACCTCCGAAGACCGCTGGGGTGCCGAACGCCGGTGGACCAGCTGACCCGGTACCGCAGCCGCGTACTGACCGGATGATCTGCCTTAAACAGGGTCTGACCAGGCTAAACGGGCAGGTCAGGGCGAGCGGAACAGTTGACCTGGAGCCCATTCCGCTCGCCGGTTCTTGTCGGTATGGTCTACAGCCATGCCGCCCGAGGAGACTCCACCGAGTCGATGGAGCGCGCAGGTCTTCCGGTGGGTGTTCTGGGTCGGCGTGGTCGTCGCCGCGGTGGCGGCGCTGTTGCTGCTGCTCGGCAAGGATTCGATGCAGCTACGGATGGCCGGCGTGCTCGCCGTGCTCTCAGTCATCGTCATCGGGGTGTCGCTCAGTGTGCGGCGGGAGTCCGCCACGGTGCGCGCCGAGGTCGAGGAGATGCTCCTCGACGAGCTCGACTCCCTGCACGACGACGTCCGCAACGACATCACCGCGGCCGCCCGGGCCACGCACCAGGCCCTCGGCGAGAAGGTGGTCACGCTCACCGACACCGTCGAGGCGCTGCGCGAGGAAGTGGACACCCTGCGCTCGCACCTGGAGCAGGGTGCCCCCGTCCCGGTCGGGAGTGTCGGGGCGGGCTCCTCGCGCCCCGCCCAGCACAGCGGCATGGTGCGGCACACCGAGACCGTCCAGGTCACCACCCGGCGGACCATCGTCGACCCCAACGAGGCGAGCGGCACGGTGTACGGCGGCTCCGGCGGCGAGTCGCTCATTCCGGGGCAACGGCACGGGGAATGGGCGTCGGCGGCACATGAGTGGTCGAGTTCCGCGGGCTCCTCCCGCGGGCCGCAGCGCAGCGGTGACGAATCGTGGACCGACCAGTTGCTGCGCGAACGTTTTGCCGGTCACGACCGCACCTCGGGGATGGGGCGGCTTTCGGAGCGCGACGACGTCGACGGGATCCGGGGCGTCGGCGCGGGCGACCGCTGGGCTTCGGTCCGCTCCGACGAACGCGGCCATGAGCTGCGCGTGGGTGAGCGGCGGGCCGAGGTGCACTCCGACGAGTTGGGTACCGAGATGCGTATCCAGGACCGCTGGGCGGCGGTGCTGCGCGACGCCGAGCACGACGACACCCGCCGCGAATCCGAGCGCAGCTTCGACGGCTTCCGGACCCACAACAGCGGCGGCGGATCCGTCTGGGGGCCCGGTCGGGCCGCCCTACCCGCTTCCCCGGCCGAACCGGCGTCCAGCCACTTCGGGGCGTCCTGGGGCGGCCGGGCCGAGCCGGAGCGGGTATCCACGCAGTACCCGGCGCCGTCCGCCAGCTCGTCGCGCTGGACCCGCCCCGATGACCAGGGCCCGGACGATCACCGTAGGAGCCTCTACGACGAGGACGACTGGCGGGGCCGCGAATCGTACGGTCGGCGTGAAGACGGTCGGCGTGAAGACGGTCGCCGGGAAGACAGTCGGCGGGACGACGACGGCGACAGCCGCTGGCGCTGAGCTGCCTGCGCAGCTCGGGCCGCGGCTACTTGTCGATGTCGCCGACGACGAAGAACATCGAGCCGAGTACCGCGATCATGTCGGGGACCAGGCAGCCGGGGAGCAGGGTCGCCAGCGCCTGCACGTTGGAGTACGACGCGGTGCGCAGCTTCATCCGCCACGGGGTCTTCTCGCCGCGCGAGACCAGGTAGTACCCGTTGATGCCGAGCGGATTCTCGGTCCAGGCGTAGGTGTGGCCCTCGGGGGCCTTCACCACCTTGGGCAGCCGGACGTTGACCGGGCCGGTGAGCTGGTCGACCCGGTGCAGGCACTGCTCGGCGAGGTCGAGCGAGACGTACACCTGGTCGAGCAGGCACTCGAAACGGGCGTGGCAGTCGCCGGCGGTCTTGGTGACGACTTCGACGTCGAGGGAGCCGTACGCGAGGTACGGCTCGTCGCGGCGCAGGTCGAGGTCGAGTCCGCTGGCCCGGGCGACCGGTCCGGAGGCGCCGTAGGCGGCGGCCTGTGCCGCGCTCAGCACCCCGACGCCGACGGTACGGGCCAGGAAGATCTCGTTGCGCCGGATCAGGTGGTCCAGATCGGGCAGTCGGCGGCGCACCTCCCCGATCGCCGCGCGGGCCCGGCGGGTCCAGCCGGCCGGTACTTCCTCCTTGAGCCCGCCAACCCGGTTGAACATGTAGTGGATCCGGCCGCCGGAGGCCTCCTCCATGACCGCCTGCAGGGTCTCGCGCTCCCGGAAGGCGTAGAAGACCGGCGTGATCGCGCCGATCTCCAGCGGGTACGAGCCGAGGAACATCAGGTGGTTGAGCACCCGGTTCAGCTCGGCCAGTGCGGTACGCAGCCAGACGGCCCGTTCCGGCACCTCCAGCCCCATCAACCGTTCGACGGCGAGCACTACGCCCAGCTCGTTGCTGAACGCGCTCAGCCAGTCGTGCCGGTTGGCGAGCACGATGATCTGCCGGTAGTCGCGGACTTCGAAGAGCTTCTCGGCGCCGCGGTGCATGTACCCGACGACGGGTTCGCAGCGCAGCACCCGCTCGCCGTCGAGGACCAGCTTCAGCCGCAGCACGCCGTGCGTGGAGGGGTGTTGCGGGCCGATGTTGAGCACCATGTCGGCGCCGAGTTGTTGCCCGCCGCCGGAGGGCTCGGCGACCAGACCGGCGCCGGTGCCGACCACGACCGCTCTGGGTCGCTGCGCGGCGCCAGACGTCGCCGAGCCAGAGTGGTCGGCAAGCTCACGCGTCACATCGGCATCGTCTCAGAAGAACGGCTCGCCGGTCCGGGCGGATCCGTGAGGTCCTGCAGGATCCGCAGCGCCCGGGATACCCGTCGCATGGTGTCGGTGTCGGCGACCGCCACGCACTCGACGAACCAGCGCTTGAGCGGAGAGGAGAGCCGGTCCGGCATCACCACGTACTCGTCGAGCTCCACCGCCAGTGGGGAGTCGCGCAGCTCGGACTGCCCGGTCACCTCGACGACGATCACCACCGGTACGTCGGTGCCGTTGAAGACGTCGGAGCTGACGACGAGGCCGAGGCGTTCCCGGGCGCCGTTGATGAGCCAGACCTCACCCCGCTGCACGGTGGCGCAGCTCCGCGTCGACCATCGCGATCTCCTGCTCGTCGGCGAGCGCGGCCGCTTCGGAGTCGAAGCCGGCCCGCCGGACCACGGCGGCGTGCGCGGTGAAGATCTCCCGCAGGGCGCGGTCCCGCGCGGCGCGGTCGATCCAGGCGGAGAGCGACACACCCTCGCGTTCAGCCCACTGTCGGGCGTCGGCGATGGTCTGGTCGGAGAAGGAGAGAGTCACCTTCGCGGTCATGCCGATCAGACTAACCGGCGGTATGACTTCTGGTCATCCCCAGTTGTGCCATTCCCAGCGCCCCGACGTCGAGCCCGACCGGCTGCAGCAGCCAGTAGTGCCCACCCAGGCCCTCCGGGTCGGTCAGCTCCCACGCCACGCTCGCCGTCGCCAGCTCCCGGATGTACCGGACCGGGTCGCTGTGCGCCAGCTCCAACGGCGGGCGGTCACCGGCCACCCCGAGCCCGCGCAGCGCCGCTCGCTGGCTGAGCAGCAGCGGGGGTACCCCCGTCCGGCCCGAACCGGCCTCGGCGACGGCGTCCAGCGCGACGTGGGCGGTCAGGTCGCAGGTACCGTCGGGAACCGGCGCCACCCGGCGGCCGGCACGGTACCCGGCCAGCGTGCCGAAGACCGGCCGCCCGCCACGCAGGTGTCCGTAGTCAACGGCGAGCGCCAGCCCGCACACCATCGTGTCGACGGCGGCCGCCCAGGCGGCGTCCCGGGGCGCCCCGACCTCGGCCCGGGCCCCGGGCGGCGCATCCTGCAACGGCCACCAGCGGTCCAGCCATGCCAGGTCGGCGTGCATCACCGCCGGCCCGGGCCGCTCATGACCCAACTCGTCGACGTACACGTACCGGTGCCCGCCCGCATCGTCCACGGTCACCACATCCAGCGGGACATTGTCCAGCCATTCGGTCCCCAGCAGCAGTCCGGTGACCTTCTCCGGCGGCTCGGGTACCCAACGGATCCCGGCCGGCAGGTCCGGCGGGCGCGGCGCGAGCTCCACCGCGGTGGCCCGGACCCGGCCGGCCAGCTCGGACGGCAGGCTCGCCAGCAGGGCCTGCAGCAGCTCGGCGCGGCCCGCCCCGACGTCCACCACGTCGAACTGTGCCGGGTGGTCCAGCACCTCGTCGAGGCGTGCGACCAGGCGGGCGAGGGCGCCGGCAAACAACGGGGAGGTGTGCGCGCTGGTCCGGAAATGTGCCGCCGGTCCACCACCGGTACCCGCGAAGAAGCCGCCGGGGCCGTAGAGGGCACGCTGCATCGCCTCACGCCACCGCATGCCACCACCGTAGGGGCAGCGTCAGAGGAATGTCCGGCCTTCGCCGCGGTAGGTCGGTACGGACTCCACGACGGCGTCACCCCGTGGGTCAGAGCGGGCGCGCGCGGGGTCCATCCGGATACGGTAACCGCCGCCGCGAGTCGAAGGGGGCCGCCGCTACAGTGAGCTGTGAGCAGGCCGCCAGCAGCTGGTTCCGCTTCCGCGGAGGTGCCCGCGGTCGAGCATCTCCACGACCTGTCCGGGACCGCGGAACTCCGGGCGATCCTGCGCATCAGGCCGTTCCGGCGGCTGTGGGCGGTGCTCGGACTCTCCTCGCTCGGCGACTGGCTGGGGCTGCTGGCCACCGGCATCTTCGCTCAGGACCACGTGAACGGCACGGTCGCCAAGGGTGCCGCGTTCGGCTCGGTGATCGCGGTGCGGCTGCTGCCGGCGCTCGTCCTGGGCCCACTGGCCGGAGTCTTCGCGGACCGGTTCGACCGCCGGTACACGATGGTCGTCTGCGACCTGATCCGGTTCGTGCTGTTCGTCTCGATTCCGTTCGTCGGCATCCTCACCCAGGACGCCAAGCTCGTCATCGGATGGGCCGCGATCGCCACGTTCGTCATCGAGGCCGCAGCCATGCTCTGGGTTCCGGCCAAGGAGGCGGCGGTACCCAACCTGCTGCCCCGGGCCCGGTTGGAGGCCGCCAACCAGCTGACCCTGGCCACCACGTACGGACTCACCCCGGTCGCCGCCGGGCTGCTGCTGTCGGCGATGACCCCGATCGTCTATGCGATCCAGCACGCGAGCGGGGCCACCTGGCTGCGTCCGGCCGACATCGCGCTGTACTTCAACGCGCTGACCTTCCTCGCCACCGCGTTGACCGTGCTGCTGGGGATCAAGGAGATCGGCGGGCGCCGGGCCGGTGGCGCGCAGCGGCGACCCGGGGTGCTCCGGGAGTTCCTGGACGGCTGGGCGTTCGTGGGGAAGACCCCGCTGGTCCGCGGTCTGGTGCTCGGGATCCTGGGGGCGTTCGCCTGCGGCGGGGTGGTCATCGGCAGCGGGCCGGCCTACGCGGTGTCGCTCGCCGCCGGCGAACCGGCGTTCTACCTGCTGTTCGCGGTGCTCTTCCTCGGGCTCGGGCTGGGCATCATGGCCGGGCCACGGATGGTCGGGTCGCTGTCGCGGCGGCGCTGGTTCGGCATGTCGATCGTGCTCGCCTCCGGCTCGGTGGGGGTACTCGCGGTCGCCCCGCACCTCTCGGTCGCGCTGGCCGGCACCCTGCTGGTCGGCGTGGGCGCCGGGATGGCGTTCCTGTCGGGTACCACGCTGCTCGGCGGCGAGGTCGACGACGACGTACGCGGCCGGGCGTTTGCTGTGGTCGGAACGGGTACCCGGGTCGTGCTCATGCTGACCATCGCCCTCTCCGGCCTCGTCGTCGGCGCGGGCGGCTCGCACAAGGTGCCGCTGCCCGGATTCGCGATCTCGGTCTCCACGACCCGGCTGCTGCTCGCCGCGGCCGGGGTCTTCGGCGTACTGGCCGGGCTGGCCGCGTTGCGACAGATGGACGACAAGCCGGGGGTACCGTTCCTCGCCGACCTGCTCGGGTCGCTGCGCGGCCGGCCGCTGAGCCTGGCCGAACACAGCCCGCGCCAGGGGCTCTTCGTGGTCTTTGAGGGGGGTGAGGGCGCCGGTAAGTCGACGCAGGTCCGCCAGCTCGCCGGCTTGCTGCGCGAACACGGGCTGGACGTGGTGACGACCCGGGAGCCGGGCGCGACCGATGTCGGTCGGCAGATCCGCGAACTGCTGCTCGCCGGCCCGGGTGGCTCCGCCGGCTCTGCCGGCCCGGGTGGCTCCGCCG
>OBEQ011799104.1_pt1 | contig 10242 bp, 7 predicted proteins | sample 1670901 | NCBI WGS metagenome assembly OBEQ01 (sample SAMEA104232315, study PRJEB22302) | groundwater metagenome | biome: forest; feature: aquifer; material: groundwater | place: USA | collected 2011-08-07 | depth 5.4 m | reverse complement strand
CAAACGTATAACTATCGACAGCTCTGAAGGAGCTGCAGTCACAGGGTCTACAAACATTGATAATTTAAGGCTTTCACCATTTGTTAGAGTTCATAAAACCCATGATATACGTGAAATAAGGGAACTACCAAAAAGACAAATAATAGAAGGAAAAGTACTTCCATCTGGATTCTTGGAAAGAATTCCACTTATAGGTAAAAGTGTCCCTGTCTTAGAAAAAAAATAATTCAGGAAATACTTATGAAAGTCCTGCCAAATAATAATGAAGTAAGGCTTATACAACCAGGACTTTTTGATATTCCAGAAGATGCTAATATCGTTAAGATAAAAGACTTAATTAAAGATTTAACTACAGAAAACTGGCTTCGTAAAACATCAATGAGCAGGTTTGATATAGAAAGATCTATTGTTGAGGCATATAAATCTCTAAGTAAAGCATATGAAAATAAGTCTGATGAACAACTTCATTATAAAAAAGTATCTGATACTTTAACTTGGATATTATTCAATTCTAAAAACAAAAAACTCCATCCAGCTAAAAAAATACGCGACCATATTTTAAAAACTGTACAAGGAATTGATAACAAAGATGCAAACACTGCTAGATATCTTGCTCAGCTATGGAGAAATTTACTTACAGCTTCAATTCATGCTGCAAAAGGAGTTGCTCAAGAAGAATTTCCTATCCAGGTGGAATAGCTCCCATAAATCTTTTCGTAATAACCTGTGGTCTTGTAATAGCAGTACCAATAACTACTGCATGAGCACCGATTACAAATGATTCTTTAACCTGAGAAGGCTCCCAGATGCGCCCTTCCATAATTATAGGAAGAGCAAGCTGTTCAACTAATTCTGCTAAAAGGTCAAAGTCAGGGCCACTGTTTGCTTTATATCTAGTTTCTTTTGTATAGCCACTTAAAGTGGTAGAAACAATATCAGCGCCAAGCTCACTAACATTAATTCCTTCTTCTAGAGTAGATACATCTGCTACAACAACTTTTCCATGTTCTTTTATAAGTCCGATTTGATCTTTAAGAGTAGAGTTATCATCACGTGGTCTGCTTGTCCCATCAATAGCAATAAACTCTACATTTGTTTTTAAAAGCTCTTTTAAATCTTTCATATCAGCCGTAATATAAACTTTTTCAAGCCAGTTTATCGGTGTTGGTTCTAGTTTTGTAAGTCCTATAATCGGCACTGAAACATTTTTTTTTATGTGCTTTATATTATTAACCCCGCAAAGCCTGAGTGCTCCTGCTCCGCCATTTACAGCTGACTGACTCATTGCAAGTAAATAATCCGGTTTATTTAAAGGCTCATTTCCCTGAGCCTGAACTGAAACAATTAATTTATTTTTTAATAGATCTGACATTTATATCTTTGAGTATACTATAAAATAGTGCAAGAAAAATGAAATTATTCACAGTAAAAAATAAAGAAGCTGGTAACAAAAAAGCATTTGAAATTGTTAAAGATCAAGTTTTGAAGAAACCGGATTCTTTAATCGGACTTGCTGTAGGAAAAACTACTGATGGGCTTTATAAATTAATTTCTTCAGATGTAGTTAAAAATCCAAAACTGTGGAAGAAAATAAAATTGTTTCAAATTGATGAAAAGATCGGATTTTCTCCTGATTCAAAAATTAGTTTTAATTTTGAAATTAAAAAAGAATTGAAAAAGCTTTTTAATATTATTTATCCAAAGAACATATTTTTAATAGATGGGACTGAAAAGTCAAAGAAAATTATTAACAAGGCATATAAATTTATACGAAGAAATAAAGGGATTGATTTAATTATTTTGGGAATAGGTCCAGAATATGATCCACATATTGCTTATAATACAACAGGAAAGTCGCCGTTAACATCAAAGATGCGAGTAGTGAATTTGCATCCGAAGATTGCAGCTAAATTTGTAAGGGCAATTCATGAATTGCCCCAACAGGGAATAACTCTTGGCATTAAAGATATTCTTGAAACAAAAAAAGCATTGTTAATTACTTATGGAAAAGAAAAAGCAAAATCAATAAAACTTGCATTTAAAGGAAAGGTAGATACAAAAAGGGCTTCTGCAAGTGCTCTACAACTACATAAAAATCTGAATGTGGTAATTGATAATAATGCTGCAAAATTTATTAAGTAAGGACAAAATTAACTGTGGTTTTTAGCGTAGAATAAAAACAGTAAAAAGGGGTTAGACATATGAAGGTATCATTGCCAATAATTTCAAAACAACCACAACCCGTGGTTTACGATCCAAGAAAAAGTCTGGAAGGTTATCCAAATACACCAGAAGATAAAAACTTTGTTCTTAAAGTAAAAAATACAAGACCACAACTATTTAGTGAATCAAAATATGCAAGCACTGTTAAAAAACCGCTTACAGCTACAGAAAAAATATGGTATTCACATCTTGAGACAGGAGATCCTGAAAAAAAAGGTTCGATTATTTATTTAAAGCCAGACCTTTTACTCATCCAGGATGCTACAGGAAAATTGCTTTTACTTCAAGCTGAGCTTTTATTTACATTGCTTGGAAAAGAGCAAACTGAGATTTTAACCGTGCTGTACTATGACCACAATATAAAAGTAGATTTTGGAATTGAACAGGCTATCATTCAGGATAAAGAAGGAATAAAGTTTTTAGGAACCAGTGCAAGTAAAAGAGGAATTATTTTCTCACTTCCTGGAAATGGAATCTGCCATAGAGTAAGTGATGAATATTTTAATCTACCGGGAGGGGTTTTATTTGGTTCAGATTCTCATACACCAACTGCTGGTGGAATGGGAATGTTTTCTATAGGAAAAGGCGGCTGGGGAATTGCAAAATCGCTTGCCGCAGGGCTTCCAATGCCAGTGGATAGAAATCCAATTATTGGTGTCTCTTTAAAAGGAACACTACCAGATGGAATTGAACCAAAACAAATAGTTCAGCTATTAAATAGAGATATCATAAGACTTTTTGGAAATGAGGGGAATGGAAGTTACATAGAGTTTTTTGGAGAGGGTGTTCAGTCTGTTTCCGTAGTAGGTAGAAGCTCTATTACAAACTCTCTTGTAGACGGGGGGATGGGAACAGGTTTATTTCCACCTGATGAACAGGTAGCAAAATATTTAGAGTCCAGAAACCGTCCAGAGCTTGCAGAATGGGTTAGGAAAAATTTAAAAGATTTAAATCCAGATCCAGAAATATTAAAAGATCCACAAAAATATTACGACAAAGTAGTTGAATATGATTTATCAAAAGAATTACATCCTGCTCTTGCATTGCCTGGAAATCCAAAAAATGTTTTTTATCTAGATGAAATTCCAAATATCATCAAATTCATAAATGAAGAAATTTTGGGAAAACATCAAGATTTTTTAACCGACGGAAAGACAGACAAAAAAAAGGTTAAATCATTTGTAGAGATGCAAGGCCTTACGTCTCTACGGGGAACACCTGTTGAAACACTAATAAATTTTGCCATCCAGGAAATTGATGTAAAGAAAAACTATGACAAGAGAAAATTAAGCCTTGATATTTCTAGCGGAAGTATTGGAAGCTGTACTCATTCGGGGAAAGATGATATAGAAGCTGCTGTCTGGGCAAATGTACAACTTGCTAAAAACAAAGCAGAAAGAAAATCTCCAGTAAGCGTCACATATGGCTCCCGTGACGGCTGGCTATCAGTACAATCAAACAAAACTGTACAAGACCTGATTAACCAAGGACATTTAGTTTTACTAGATAGTGCCTGTGGACCATGCATTGGAATGGGCTTTGCACCAGAAGTAGACAGTGCTAGCGTCAGATCATTTAATAGAAACTTTATGGGAAGAGCTGGAAATAAAGAAAAAATTGACCAGGTTTATTTAGCTAGCCCTGCTGTAGTAGTATATCTGGCAGCCTGTGGAAGATTTGATGCTTATGATCCAAAAACAAGAACCTTTAATATAAAAGATGAAAGTGGAAAAGAAATAAAAATTGCCCTCTCAAATCCTTCTGATGAAGCTAGGCTTACTCCTGTAATTTCAAATGACTTTAATAATCCTGATGGTGAAAGACCTGCATTTATTTTGCCAGCACCAAAAGACAAAGCAAATGACATAAAAGTTTTATATGACGGAGAGACAATTGCTGCGCTCCCTAGTGACATGTACGATATTCCAGGGGATAAATTTGAAAACATTCCTGTTTTAATAGCACTTGGGGATAATGTCACCACTGATGATCTTTCTGCTGCAGGATTAAAATATATTCCAAAGAGAGGAAATCTTTTAGAACTTGAGCTTGGATTTTTTGAAAGTATTGCAGGGCGCGAACAAAGAGAACCACAATATTATTACAATCTAGCTAAAGAATACAAAGCAAAATTTGGCGGTTCAGTAATGATTGGCGGAAAGCTTTTTGGATCCGGCTCTTCCCGTGAAGCAGCAGCATTTATTCCAAGACACTTAAGAGCAAAGGTTGCAATAGCTGAGAGTTTTGCACCAATACACAGAGAAAATGCTGTTGAGCAAGGACTTTTTTACATGACATTTAAAGATCCAAATGACAGAACAAAACTGGATAGAGAAGATTTAATTTCTATTTATGGTTTAGATAAATTAGATGCTGAGAAAAGAGATGTTGAAGTTAAAGTAAAAAAGAAAGATGGAAAAGAGTTTTCTATAATTTGTCAGCATGTACTCGATACCCCTTCTAAAATAGAGGTTTTCAGAGCAGGCTCAGAACCAAACCACATTTGCTTAAAAAAATCTTGATAGGACCACTACTCATTCTTTGGCAAGAGATGTCCTACATTTGACAAGTCTGCCAGATAAGGCATTAAATCACCACTTAACAATGGCCCTGGAATAGGCGGTGCAAGTAGGTAAGGACGAAGTTCTAATATATCTCTTTTAACGAGATGATTTCTATCCTCATTACTAAATCCATCAAAACCAAAGCCCCGTAAAGTTCTTTGTATATCCTGTGCACTGACAAATTGTTGCCGGGGAGCAACCGCTCCCTCAACAGGGAGTAAAATACTTTTTACTTCTTTTTTCCCATCTTTCCCGTCAACTATCATTGGCACAATTACTGTTACATTTCCCATAGTAGACAACATTCCGTACAGATACCCATCCTTACCAATCATTGGCGAACCTGAATCTCCTTTTTTTGTGGGTCCTCCACGTGTTTCATAGTCTACTTTTTCAAACTCCCAGCCATACCATTGGCGTTTTTCACCAGCAAAAGTAACAGGATACGGTTGCCAGTTTTCTCCAATAACAAGAAGAGTGTTTGCTTCTTTAGGCCTTGCTGTAGCTGGTGCAATAGGAATACCTTCAATCTTTAAATTCTTTAACGGCAGCTGGTACCTTTCTGGAACTCGAATTAAAGCACAGTCTCTGCCTGGATACCCTAAAACATGAATCTCTGTTTCTGCCAGATTAATGTTAAAGTGTCCTCCCTGCTTTAGAAGAATTGTTAGCATGCCATTCACAATCGGTTTTTGGAAACCGTGTCCTGCTGTTAAAATTTCATATTCTCCTTTTTTATTCTGAATAATACTTCCTGTAAGAGAACCAGTGTCAATTTTTCCATTGTGCAAAGTGCGGAAAAGAATTCCTACTACAGATGGTGATCTTTTTTCATAAAGTTCATCCATAATTTGGTCTCCCGTTTTTATATTATTCACCTTGGCAGAAACAGTATCAACTTTAGTACCAATGCCTTTCACCCCTTCTTCAACTCCTTCTACTCTTTTAGATACAATTTCCCATCCTTTTTCTAAATCACCAACTTTGTTATCAACATTATTAACCTTATCAAAAACTGTTTTGTAATTATTTTTTACCTCATTAAGCTTGTCCATAGCCGTATTAACTTGTGTCTTATTATTCTCTAATTCTGTATAGGTAGTTTCTAACTTTTTTGTCAGATCTGATAAATTATTTCTGGATTCTTTATATGCTGTATGAAGCTTGGTATAGTCAGTTTCTTGTTTTCCAAATTTACTTCTCCACACTTGTTCATGGCTATTCCAATTTTCAGTCCATTGAGCATTATTATTTTCAAGGGTTGTAGTATGTTTGATTTGTTGGTCAGCAATTTTCTTGCTTAAGTCATAATATCCACCACCAAGAGCTAAAGCTCCGCCTGTTATACCAGCTGCTACTAGACCAGTAACTTTGTTAACCATAAATCCAAATCCTCCAAAGGTTTTTAATTAATGCTCTGATTTTTAAATTAGGAACATTCTATAACTAACAAATTGCTTTGTCTAGGCTTTTTAACGCCTTAATGTGAAAATAAACCTGATGGTTCACTTAAAAAAGCTCTCTTTTTTACTTTTTACAGCATTGCTGTCACTGATTTTCCTTTTTCAATTTTTTTATATTGCAAATAATGCAAAGCCTGAAGAAAAAAAGAATGCGATAAATCCTGTCCCTACAGCTTTTAAGCCTTTACCATCTAAGTCTTGTTCTTTCTTAAAATGGTTTGACCCAAACACAAATGATAAAGAAGGAAAACTATTATTAAAAAACTGCTCAAGTTGTCATATGGCTTACTATAACGAATGGGTAAGTGACAAACATTCAATGTCACAAAACAATCCTTTTTTCCTGTCGGTTTATAAACAGTTTAAACAAGACCACCCTGATCAAAATGGAAATTGCGCCCTATGTCATAATCCAGAAGCGGCATTGGACGAAAACGGCGGGGTTAATTTAACAAGAAAAAGATTTGAAAAAACAAATGGTATCTCTTGTGACTTCTGCCATAAGATCGAAAGTGTAGATCAAAACCCACTTAAGCAAGGAGTTGAAGGACTTAATATTTTTCGTTTATGCAAAGGTCAAAACGATGTAAGGTTTGGACCCTTAAAAGATCCTGTTCAACCTGGTAAGAATGAAGAACTTAGATATAACTCTCTTTATAAAACCAGCCTATCTTGTGCTAAATGCCATGACGGCTCAAATGGAAATATCCAGATTTATTCTACGTTCACAGAATGGCTAAACAGTCCTGCTGCAAAAAAAGGAGTGCAGTGCCAAAACTGTCATATGGCACCTCGCAAAAACGCAAATGTAATTGTTGACAACCCTGTAAAGGCAATTCATGAATTGCCTCAACACAAAGAAAGACCATATCATCAAATTCACAGTCATAGTTTTCTTACAGAAGATCCTTTCAGCTTTAGAAAAAAATATGTGGATCTGACTGTAGAGACACGCCACCGACGTGTCTCCATGACGGATCGCGATACATTAATCGTGACATGCAAGGTTGAAAACAACAATTTCGGACATAGCTTCCCTACAGGTTCTCCAATGAGAAATGTAATATTACTGGTAGAAGCAAAAGATAAAAATGGGAATAATTTAAAATTAATTAAAGGTCCAAGGCTTCCAAATTATGCTGGTAATTTAAAAAATAAGCCTGGAAAATTATTTGCAAAAATCCTATCTGAAACAAACAGTGAATATGCCAGAAAGCATGGAGAAAGTGGAATAAATTTTAGAAAAATCGCAAAAGAGCTTGGTATACCAGCTCAGGATTGGTGGAATGTTTTTGTATTAAGTGATACAAGGATTAAGGCAAATGAACAAGATATTTCTGTGTATGAATTTGATGTCGTAGGGAATGGTCGCGACCATTCCCTACAAACAGAAATCACCGTCAAATTAATCTGGCGTAACACATGGCCAGGACTGGCTAGGTTAAAGGGGTTTAAGTTAAAAGAGGATATTCTTTTAGAAAAGAACTTATTAGTAAAGCAGCTTGAAGATTAAGTAGAGGTTCTGATATAGTATTAAAAAAACAGGAGGATTAAATATGAGATCTTTAAGTATTGGAAGAAGCCCAGAAGTAAGTCCATTTGATCATTTAAATAGTTTGATGAATGTTTCAAAAAAACAACAAAGAAAAGAAGCACTAGCTTCTTTAGGTAAACATTTTGATAAAGACGGGGAAGGGGGAGGTGGAATAGAAAGGGAAAGAGTATCTCTCCTAGAGGAAAGAGTATCTATCCTAGAGAAAATAGCAGATCTCCAAAAAAAGAGAGCAGATGCATTAGGCCAGGAGTGTAACAGGTTAGACCAGGACTGTGACAGGATTGTTAATGAGGTTAATAAAGAAGCCAAGGAGTTTAACGAGTATGTCAACCAGTATGTATGGTACAAACGTAGACGTTATTGAAGATAGAGTTTATTAATCTTTAGTACTAACAGGAATCTCAAAATCCTTTGAAAAGCTCATTCCTTGGGTAGTCTGTGTAACAGTTACTGTTACTGATTCTGGTGGGCCTCCACCAAATAACTCATTTGCTTCTTTTATTTTCCCTAATTTTTTCAAAGATGGAACTGTAAAAAACACTTTTTGAACAGAGTTCTTATCTTGTAAAATAAATTTGTTTGGTCTGATTTTTAAAATTGTGGCTGGTAGAGTCGAGGTAACCTCGACTCTACTTAAATTAACTATCTGATCAAACCCAACATTTAGAAATGTTTTTGCAGACATGTTTTGTGATAATGTAATTCCATCAAGACCGGGACCTGTAACACTGAGAGAAAAATCTATTTGCTGATTTGCACCTGATGAAGAACTTCCCCCACTTGTGCCAGAAGGATTACTTTCTCCACCATTTTTATTATTTACTGCATCAATACCGGCATTGCTAGGCACTTCAACTTGTTTCCTGGTAAGAGTTAGTGCATCACCTGTTATAGGTAATCTGAAAACTCCTCCACCATTTGTAGCAGCATAAACTGCGGAACCATCTGGCGTTACGGCAAGTCCTCCGCCATTTATTTCACGAATTAAAAGCCCATTATTAAACTGCTGCCACGATTGACCATCATCCCCGGAGACATAAAATCCAGTGGACTTACTAGCTGCATAAACCTGATGCGTGCTAGAAACTGGATTAAAAACTATTGAAACAAATTTATCTTCAGGTCTTCCTTCATTCAATACTGACTGCCAGCTAGTTCCTGCATTTGATGTTCTAAAGATTTGACCGTTAGCACTTCCAGCTAGTATTACCTGAGTGTTTGCAGGACAAACTGAAACTGAGCGAAAAGATTTTGAACTTTCTAAGCCGTTATTAATTTGTGTCCAGGTTTCGCCACCATCAATGCTCTTGACTATTCCAGAATCATTCGTCGCAGCATAAACAATTTTTTCATCCGTTGGATCTATATCAATTGACCATGTATTTTTAAATCCAGGTATACCGTTTTGTTTATTTATCCAGCTCATGCCACCATCTGTTGACTTGAAAATTCCCCAACCAATTGAATCTTCACCATCATGAAAGAGAGATTTTTTTATACATGCAGTAATTGCAGTATTTGGATTTGACTTTGCCCACTTTATATCAACAAAAACAATTTCTCCATCCAAGCCTGTACTAGTCGGGTGGAGTGCAAAATCTTCAGGAAAAAGCATAAAAACTGTTTTCCATACCATGCCACCATCAGTACTAAGAAATATTGAACTCATTGCATTTTGGCTATCACCGAGAAGAATTTTATTTACATCGGTTGGGTTTGGTGCAACTGCCTGAAGTTCATCCAGTTCTACATCTCCAAGTCCCACAGGAAGCCAGTTTACTCCTTTATCATCGCTTAAAAATATTCCTGATCTTGAAGTAGCAAAAACTTTTTTACCATCAGGACTTATTGCAACACCATTTGTTTGAGTGCCAGAATACCCAAAAGCATTTGTTACCCATGTTTTCCCAGCGTCTGTAGTTTTAAATACACCACCTATATAACTATCCACATAAACTGTGTTTTCATCATTTGGATCAACTGCAATGTCAATTGGATGTCCAGGATTAGAACCAAGCGGACCAAACCCAGTTTCTGCCCAGGTCATGCCCCCATCTGTTGATTTAAAAAATATTCCAAAAGCACCTGCATAAATTACATTTGGATTTGTGGGGCTTATACCGAGCGCTGAGTAAAGCTGTGGATTACCATTATTTCTTTGTCTTTTGGACTCTGCCCAGGTCATCCCACCATCTTTTGTAACTATTATTGCTCCATCCACATTTTCTACATCAGTATCAAACTGAGGAATCATTCCTGTTGTTCCCCAGATTGTATTTGTATCTTTTGGATCAAATTTTATATTTGTAACATAAAGATTTCTTATCCCAGAATTAATTTGTGTCCAGGTGCTTCCACCATCTGTACTTTTATATACTCCTTCTAATTTTGTAAGCTGGTGCCTGTCAAAAAAACCACTTGCTACATAAACAGTAGT
>OBEQ010445647.1_pt1 | contig 10243 bp, 5 predicted proteins | sample 1670901 | NCBI WGS metagenome assembly OBEQ01 (sample SAMEA104232315, study PRJEB22302) | groundwater metagenome | biome: forest; feature: aquifer; material: groundwater | place: USA | collected 2011-08-07 | depth 5.4 m | reverse complement strand
TAACCGAGGCGATTATGAATTCTCCTTCAAACATTATTGCGAATGCAAGGAAGCCAATTAAGAATCCTGTGACGAACCAGTTGAACATGCGTTCACTTGCTTGGACGCTCGATGGACTAGTTGCTGATTCTATTAACCTACTTGGCGATTCAGGATAAGCAGATTGTAAGTTAGTGTAGACGAACCACATTATTATTACTAAGAGTAGTGCGATGAAGAGTCTCCATTTTATGTTGTAGAACTCGTCGCGTTGTTTGTTGGCAAATTTGTACAGTTTAATTGTTTCTCTTACAGCCATTTTTAGTCACCGGAGTTCGCCGCTTTCTGGCCGGCGTTATCCTTGTGTCATCACTTTTTCAAACTTAGTAACCTGAACATCGATGGGATTAATAACAATAACGACGAGGAGATGATCGCCCAGCCGAGGTAGCCAATTGCTCCGATTACCGGGTGTTCGATTACTAGATAATAAATTAATATGAAGCCAACTGCCATTGCTAGCATTGGCGAGAAAGGCAAGTGTTCGCGTGCCCAGTTGTAGTAATAGAAGGCAAGCCAGAGTAGGATTAGCCATTTGAATATATCGAGCCAGAAAGCCACTGCTTCTAAGAAGAGGATCATTGTTGTTGTCCGTAACCTCGGTTTAGTATTTTGCTTGCTCTTTCGTTGTACGCTTCTTGCTTGTGTTGGTTTTCTTTGAATAATTCAATTTCATTGGAGGATAATTGTTCTCCTTCCATTAGTTTTTTCTGTATCTCATTCATTTTAGCTTCTCCGCCTTGTCCTTCGTGGAAGCCAAACATTCCCAATATTGGGAGGACACCCATGTCGATTATGAACTGGAAGTGTCCAGACATAACTATGAAGACGAAGAATAGCAGAACAAGTATCGTTAGAGACACTGCGTGGAAGAACATGAAGTAAGCGGCGATTACTGCTACTAGGCCGAGCATAATTTGTTGTTCTCTGAATACGATGAATAGCCAGTATAAAACGTAGGAAAATACTAGGATTTTTATGACGAAGCTTAAGTCTGCAAGTGTGCCGAGTATTCCGAGGAGTGCGAGAATAGGTAAGGAAAAAAGGATCATAGGGGCACCAGTAGCATCCTAACTAAGATTAGTACGATTGTCATTGCGAGGCCAAATATAAAGTATCTGACGGAGTAGTTCCAGTAGGGAAATACTGAAGATTTTCCACGGTAGTCCCGTATTAGCCCTGCGCCTAGGGTTGTTGCAGCTACGCATGCCATTAGTTGTGGAACAATGAACAAGAGGTCAAACAAGTGAAAGCCCGTTACAGCTCCGGCTAAATATGTTTGTAGTAAGTAGCCGTATTTGAATCCTTCAAGTGTCATTGACACTACTCCTCCGATTCCAAATAGAAGGAGGGATACTATTAATACAAAGAAAAATGCGTTGAGTGAGCTTATTGCGTCGCCTGGAGAATAAGCGTACAGTGGTTTGAATTCAAATCCAGGCAAATTTTTGGAAGCTTGGTCTGAATTGTAGAAATAAACTCCTAGGAAGGCAACGAAGAACAGCAATATAGCTACTAAGGTAAGTGACTTCATTTTTGTGTCCAAAAGGGGTTACGATGAAGGCGTATTTAAAAGTGCGTTGATAAGTGAACTCATTAGTCGAAAAGTAGTGAGAGTAGTGGTTTAGTTAACAATTTAGTTAACAAAGCAGAAAACAGAAATGTAAGTTTTACATCCAATATACTTGTAAGTGCGGTATTTTGCCGATTTTTTTAGCAGTTGACACGTCGATAACTGTTTTTGCGGCGGATAATGTTTCTGTTCCAACTAGATTTAGAGAGAGGTTTTCGCGTTCTTCTTTCAATGTTTTAAAAATTGCTCGCGCTTGTGTTGGAGTTAATAGTTCACCTTTGTAGAAATTAGCGTACGTAACTAAATCAAGTACCGCGGCAGTTGCTTTTGATTTTATTTTTTTGCCGATTAGTGCTTCGTCACACATGGCAACTACAGTTGAAGTTTTTTCTGCGTATACTCTTTGATGTTTTTTGTAGTAAATCATTGGTAAAACAAAGGGGCTAACATTTAAAGGAGCTTACTATGTGCTGTGCTACTGGTGCATCTTGGCGTGAATTTTGTGGGATTGTAACTATTAATAGTGCAGCGTAGTTGTTTTGTTCAACTGGGTCAACGCAGTCGTAAAGCGCTTGAAAAACCGTGGCGGTTTCGTTTGAGAGAATTGGAACGATTGGCGAAGTTGTTTGTGTTACTATTAAGCTAGCAGTTTTTCCATTCACAGTTGCAAATTGGCTGTGGGTTGTTTCTCCGCTAGCTTCTGCTTCGATTAGTAGGTTTTGAAATTCTGCGTTCGCAGTTGTACTATTGTCAACTAGCACTTCGATAAATTCAGGTAAGTCTCCTTGTGTTGCGGCATGTGCTTTGAACACTGAAGGGGAGCCTTGTGATTCTTCGGCTATGAACCCAACAGGGTATTCAACTGCGAACCCGTAGTCTGGTTGTCGGTAAACTATGAATTTGTAAGTTTCGTTTATTGGAGTTGACTTAAACGAGTTTAGCACATTTTCTCGTATTTGTTTTGGAGATAGTTCTTCTAGCCCGTTGTAAGCAATTGCCCAAATCGCGAAGACTAGCACTATACAAACAGTTAGGACAATGAAGAATCCATTTTTGCTTAGTTTACTATCAACCATGTGAGCCACCTATTGATTTTTCATTTGAACTGCCGCCGCTTGTTCCTGATCCGCGGCTAAGTGCAGTTTCGCCTCCTTGATCTGCGTCGTTTTGTTTAAGGGATTCTAATTCACTTGATTGAATTGAACCAAACTTATACTCGCCAGTTAAAGTAAGTGGTTGTGCTTCTGGGAACATTATTGAATCAAATAATGGCTGCGGCGCAATTCGGTTATTGTTTATAACTACGAATAAGAAATACGAATCGGCACCCGATGTTGCAGAGTCATGTGATAAAATACAAGCATCTTTGTCTGAGTCGCATACGTTTGCTAAATAGAATGATTTCTCACTGCATTCGCCATTTAAATCTTGTAAGCACATCTTGTAAATCGACGGTAAATTAGTTGCGGTTAATGGATCTTCTATATGATATATAGCTACTACGTTCTTGGCGTCTTGTGGCACGCGAATTTCAGTTGGTCGTACGTCAACGTCAAGTGCTAACTGGGCAAGTATCTGCACAGCCACTGGACCAAGTGCTTTTCCGAATCTCGCTGCGCGGCTTGGAGCAGTTGTTTTAATTGCAGTTTTAGCTGCGTCAACAGCGCTTTTTTCAGCTTGTGCTAAAGCATGGGTTGATACAGCTGAATCAGTTAAAACAACAGGTGCTCCGGCTGGTCCAGCGGTTTTGGCAAAAGTTTTTACTGAATCTGAATAAATTAATTCTAATTGTGCAGGTGTTTTGCCTTTTACTGCAGTTTGTAGAATATCTCGCGCTTGTTTTGCTATTCCAACTTCGTCTTTTTGCAACGCGAATGCTTGGTACATCTCATCTAAAACATCATTATCTTTTACAATTGTTTTCATTTGTTCAGTTGCTGCAATTGCTTTTATTCCTGGCTTGAATCCAGTGAATTCATTTAGCTTTGCTTGTAATGCACGACGCGCTTCTGGAGAATACGGGGTTCCAGTCAAAACGGTTGCGGCATATATGTCATCAGCTGCAGCAGAACCAGGCACTTTACTAAACGCACTTGCGCCAGGATATGATTTTTCTTCATCTATTAGAAGTTCTAATATGAACTCGTTGTTCCCAGTAATATCAAAAAGCCCGGCTAATTGCGGATGTGCTCCACGAACAGCTGCGTATTGCTCGGTTGGAGATAACTTAATTGAACTTGATGCTATTGCGTTTCCTAAAGTACTTGCGCCTGCATATGCAGTTGGACCTGCTAGTCCAGGCGAAATGTCTGGACCTTCTGAATAAGCATTATACGCTTCTGCGCCGACTGTTGATCCAATAGTGATACCAGCTAGTGCAACTGCCCCACCTGCTGATGGACGTGCAGCGTTGAATCCCTCTGCAGCAGTGGTTGGCGCTGTTCCACTTATTGGCAAGCCAGTTGAAATTGCACCTAAAATCGCAGAGCGAATACACCCATTTATAGCTGGGCAAACTAAATCTTGTTCCCCTGGTAGGAGAAGAGCAGTGGATTGGCCGGCTATTGTTAAACCACATGCAATTCCTGCTTGCGTTGCACCGTAGGCTAACCTTGCTCCGAATCCAGCGCCTAAGCCGGTTGCTGCTATTGCACCAGCTATGCCTACGCCACCTACGCCGATTATTCCAATTTGCTCTGCTCCACGTTTAACGCAGAACGTTGGGTTATTGTATTTAATCGGCATCACTGGAGTTATTTGGGGAGTTTGTTCGCCGTATATTGTTTTTAACAATGCTTCTGAAGTTTGTCTATCTCTTGAGTTTTGGCTGTTTGAATATGGACCAAGTGAAAGTATTCCAATTGCATCAGCTAGTTTGTGCGGCGAGTTGAAAGTTAAGCCAAGTTCTCTACCAAGATAAACATTTAAGTCATCTTCTTTTGCACCTAGGAAAAGAGGAGCGTTTGCTAAGTTATTTGGACACTCTGCTATTTTTTGTGCGGTTATTATTTGTATTTTTGAATTTTGCCTTCGGTCAACAGCTGTACCGAGTGCAGTTCCTGAACACAAGTCTAGTTTTGCGCTAATTTCGTACACTCCACAGCCGCGAAGCGTTGGAGGATTTATTGTTTCGTAAGCTATTCGACTAGAGGTAGATACTGTTGGTTGGTTAACGTAAGCTGCAAAGTCTTGTTTTGTGTTTGCTAAGTGTATTACAATTGTTTTTTTGTAGTCTCCACCTGGCCCATTTGGACCACAGAAATTCTGCTGTATTTCTGGAGTAGCTGTTTTTTGGTCGGCGATTAAAGTAAGTTCGTTTAGGAAATTGTCAAACGCTTGTTTAGCTTGATCGTAAGTGCAATAGTGTTTAGAACATTGTCCAATGAAACCAGCTGCGGCGCCGGTTCCAGCTGTTGCGGATATAGTGCTTGTTTTTCCTATTACATCATCTGCTGCAAATGATACTAGCGACATAGGTTTGTCAGCTTCACTGGCTTGGAATCCAGAAGTTGAAACAGGACTCGCGGCTACTTTCGAAGTCGACGGCGGAGATTGTGCGGACTGGGTTGATGCTGGAGATGCTGGTGCTAGTTCTCCCCACGGAGAGTTTTGATAAACGTCGGGTTTGCCAACATATACAACTACGTTTATTGTTTTTTCAAATGTAACATCTCCACTTGTTGCTTTGATTTTAAGTTGTTCTGTTCCACTTGTTGCGCTCCGCGGAGTACAGCGAACAGCAACTGCACTTCCTTTTGCAATTGTTGGCGGAAAATTGCAATTAAGCGCGGGAGTTCCACTTTGTTCTATTGAAAGCGGCGATTCAAAATTGTTTAGCAGGGTTAAAACGCGGACGTGGTTATCGCCTAAGCCTTTGAAGGTAAATATAAATGGTGCGCCGGTTCGGTCGTTTACATTGTCATTTGCGTAATCTATAAAGAAACTGCGCAAGAGAACGTTTGCCTGTTTTTCGTGTTCTCGCTCGCATTGTTTTCCATTCTTTACAATTATTTTTATGGGCAGCGAAGTTGAGCCAGTCCAGTCAGTTGAATCTTTTGCTGTGAATTTTACTCTACCTTCGAAACCGTTTTCATTTGGAGCAATAATGCATTTGCCGTCGTGTACGCTTTGTGGAATAGTTGCGGTTATTGTGAATTGGTTGTTGCATTCTCCTTTTGGTGAAGTTGATAAGTCGAAACCCGCTTGTGTTTTTACTAGTTTTAGTTTCAAGTTAGCTCCTTGTGCTTCTGACCCTTCAACTAAACTGATGTACGAATCACCAACTGGAGACACTACTTGTTTTCGTTTGTTAATCAAACAAATTATCTGTGATTCTTTTGTTTTTCCATTTCCGATATCTGCTTCGGTAAATGTGAAAGTGAGTGGTTCGCCGTTTTCTGTGCGCGCTTCGATGCCTAATCCACCGAAGGTTGAAACAGATGCTGAGACTGATTTGCATGGGATGAACCCGATTGTTTCTTGGCTCGCTACTTCTATTTCTCGTGCACCGTTTTCTAGTTCGTCTTTTACTTTTGCAGATTGTGGGAAGTAGATTTTCTTTGCTTGTGAGATGCCGAGTGAGTATCCACCGCGGTAAACTAGTTCTGCGCAGTTTGGATAACTTGATTGCATTGCCGTTTTTCTTGGGTCAGGTGTGCCGGGCGCTAATACGAATGTCAATGGAGCGAGTAAGCGAGTTCGGAATTGTTTTGAATCTTCATCAGCATCAAGGCAAGGTTGAAGCGTGACTGTTCCACCTGGTGAGATTCTAATTGTTCTTCCAGATGTAGTTGCTTCGGTTATTGATAGTTGCCTACTAGCAGGCAAAGTATCTCTGACTTGTTGGGTTTTTTCTCCTTTGGAATATACTTGTAGTTGAATGCAGCTAGGCAGTAACACGTTTACTCCTGATCCCATTTGTCGTGCTTGCGTATCTCCAGGTAAGTCAATGAACATCTCGTCTTCGTATTTTATTTCAAATGGTTCTCCGCCAGCTGCGCCGTTTATTTGACTTATTTTTATAGGCGTACCAGCGGGTAATGCGTATGAAGTTTGTGTGCCGAAGAATGAGCCGAACCGCTGGTATTCGTTTTGATTATTGAACCCATTGAATGAATTAAATTGATCATAGTTTCGATCCTGCGTTGCGAAAGTTGTTCCACCTTGGAAGCCCGGCTGTAGTCCAGCGGGTAGAGTTATTTCAACTACTTGTGTTGAGAGTCTTATTGAGCCATCTGAAAGCGTAGATTGTTGTGCTTGTGGCGGCACTCCAATTGTAGCATGCACGGGAAACCTTACTTGGAAGTCCGTTGGCGAAGTTTGTAAAACATATTGCGGCCCTAGTTCAATTGAACTTCCTGCTGGCACGTATGCCCGTTGGTCGGTTACTTGACTACCTTGCGTAAACACTAGTAATTCTTGGTTCGGTAATTTAACTGCTTGTGAACCGTCAAACGCAGTTGTCTTAGATGCAATTGTACCTGGAGGAAATATAAAATTCACATCCATTGGTAGAGTGACAACTTGTGCATTTGGAATTATGCAACGTTGCTGTGAAGAAGCTTGTACATCCACTACTACGTTTTTCGAAACAGTCATTCCTTGGAAACTTGCGATGAATTCAATTGACCCTTTATCTTCTAAGTTATCAAATACACATTGTTCTGCAAGAATCAATGGAGAGGGTGAAGCAGTTACGTTGAATTCAAATGTCCCTTTTGGTGGGATAGTTGCAGATGTCGGAGTAACGTGTATTCCAGGTAAATCCGATTGTTGGTTTATCAAAATCGCTTTAGGCGCATTGTTAGTTATGCGCAGCGTTGCTGAATCAGTTCTTTTGCGTGGCATTTCAAGTGAGAACTCAAGCGAGTCAGCAGAATAGTCAACTAACTGCGCGAGTGTTTGTTGTTGGATTATTGCAGAAGCTGCAAAGTTAACGCTAGTTGTCTGCGATTGGCCACCAGCAAACTTTGCGGTTATTGAAACTTTTCCAGAGTAATTTTCTTTCAACGTTGCTGGCTTTAGTGCAAACGGAATTACGCTATCTTTTAATTTACCACGCAATGTAACTGTTTTACTTTGGCCACCTTTGAGTTTAAACGATGACTCGCTTAGTGAAATAATTGAATACTTTGGCGCAACGTTCGGCTGACTAGATAGCAAAACGTTCACTTCTTTGTTTGGAATTAGATTCGTAATCGTTAACGAACTTCCTTCGCTTGTCTCTTCTAGCGAATCAATAGTTACAGCTAGTCCGCTTGTTGGATCAATTGAAACTAAGTTCTTTGCGACAACAGTTAATTTTCCTTGTTTGGTTTTGAATGCACTAGCTTGCACAGTGTACATTAATTGTCCGAATAGAATTGGAGTTATTTCAGCAGTGTATTTTCCTGGCGATTCTTCTTGTGCCTCTACTTGCGCGGTAAGCGTCTCGCCTTTTTGTAGCACGATTCTTGCGCCGGAAATTAAAGCACCGAAATTATCCGTGACAGTGAATTTAACCGTTGTTGCTTCAAATGCGTTTATTGAAGCGCTTGGTTCAGTTGTTACTTTTAACTGGTTACCTGCATTTGACACGCTTAAGTGTAACTCTTCTTCAATGGAACTTGGCCCAGTAGCTGTAAAAGAAATTGGCACGTCGTTTGAATATTTAGTTGCTTTTAATGAGAAAAATCCTTCTTCTCCAATGTCAACTTGCCTAGAGATAGTGGATTGAGTGGCGGATTGGTTTATTCCGAAAACGATTGCGTCGCTGTCGGTTTGAAGTGTGAGGGTTACTTTTGAATTTGTTGATCCCGATAATTGCGACTGTGATTGCAGTGGAGCAGGTGGAGCTAAGACGCGGTAGCTTAATTTAAATGTTTCAGGTACAACTGCTTCAAATGGTTTAAACGCAGATGTTTTTCCACTTGCTCCTTCGAACCATAATTCTAGGCACATGTTTTCAACGCATTTACCTTCAAAGTGAATTGGAATTACATTTGGTTCAGATAATTGAGCCAACAGTGGCGCTTTGTCTTTTCCAGCTTGTGCGTCAAGCGGGTTGCGGAAAGTCTCGGTTGAACCGTTTTCTAAAGCTAGGCCGTATTCTGTTCTGTGAAATAGTTCAACGTTTGCATCTTGAACTGGATTTGTTTGAATTACTAGTTTGAGTTCTTTTGTTCCTTGAAAGTGGTCAAATGTAAATTGTGCCCATTTGAATTCGCCGCTTGTCACAGATGCGCTTGTTCCGCTTGTTGATCCGGATCCACCGGCGGTCGACAATGGCGACAAGTCACCTGATGAAAGTACATCAGTTGGTTGAACCCTGTGTCCATCTTCTGCCACTAACCTAAGTGAACCACTTGTTGTTGCTTGCGAAAATGAATCTGCAGCTGAATAGTCAACTCCACCAATGAGTGAACGTGCGCCTGAAGCTGAGAATGAAGTTATTTTTGCAGCGCCGTTTGTTAAGTCAGTTACATCTGCTTCCCCAACTTGAATAAAGGCACTAGCACTTGTGAAATCAATTGAAGGCGCTTTTAAAATGTATTTTGCAGTGTATCGAGTAGCGGGGGATAATACTGAAACGCGTTGGTTTTGATCGTTGAACACGCCAACGAAAACAAGTTCAGTATCATCAGCTACTTCACTTGAAATCAATTCAAAAGATTGATTGTTTTGTCCAGGGTTTGCTACGAATTCGCTTGACAACGATTCATAACCCGGCACAGATACAACTGCGCTTGTTTGCCCGCTTTGAATAACTACGCTACATGAATTGGGCGTATTTGCGTTTATGTTTGTATTTGCAATTGTGCAACTAGTTGTATTTCTTGTTTCGTCAGTTAATTGTACAAGCGCGTTTGACAATATTGCGCGTGAAAAGTGGTCAACGACTTGCACATTAATAGTTGCCTTTGCTGCGGTTAATCTAATAACAACGCTTTTGCCGTCAACACCAGTTACATTTGTTGGCTCAACATTGGTTGTAATTTGTCCTTCTTGCTCTGCATTTGCCGCTGTGAATGTGACGTTTGTTATTGGTAAATATTCGAATTTTGCTAATCCATCGACGCCAGTTTGTTTTGTTATTCCTAATTTTTTATCTTGAAGTGAAACTGACACGTCTACTCCGGCTATGCTGTTGCCTGCTTTGTCAACTGTTTCAACTGTTACTGTTCCGGAATTTGCATTAGTTGCTTGGTGAAGTATAAACACTTGTTCAATTGCACTAGTTAACTCTTTTTGGCTCGGCAGAAATCCTGCTTTTGTCACTGAAACTAAACAAGTTTTTCCAAGCGCAATATCAAAACCAGCTACCCCATTTTGTGGATCTTTTGACTCTTGTTGAACTCCACAAAATAACGCAATGTGTGGTTCACTTATTGCTCTGCCATCTTCACCGTTTACAGTTATAACAATATTTTTAGAATTTTCAGCTGTTCGCGGAACTAGCGTGATTGTTGCAGATACTTCTGGCTCGGCGACGGTTAAAGTTGAGTGAAAGCCAGTTAGGAAATCTTCTTTTGAAACGCTGATTGAAACATTTGACCCAACTGGTAATTCCATTGGAAGCGACGCGCCAGTTTCGTCGGTTTCACTTGTTGCTAGTATTGCACCAGTTGCTTCTCCAAGGAGTTTTACAGTTGC
>OBEQ012227516.1_pt1 | contig 10244 bp, 12 predicted proteins | sample 1670901 | NCBI WGS metagenome assembly OBEQ01 (sample SAMEA104232315, study PRJEB22302) | groundwater metagenome | biome: forest; feature: aquifer; material: groundwater | place: USA | collected 2011-08-07 | depth 5.4 m | reverse complement strand
GTGGATACATCAAAACTTCGTTCAGACATGGGGAATTCAACACTTCCTCCACTGGCTTTAAAGAGCAGGGAAAGCGCTTCAGAGTCATTATTATTTACAGCATCAACAAAACTATTAACTGTGGATTTACCCGAGGCCAATATACCTTTAAATCCTTGCATATAACCGACTACGCCTTGTATTCCCTGTACGCCTATCATGCGGAAGCCAAGTTCAAACATCACCATGAGGCCATTAAACCCTTTACCTAAAACTTGCTGGACCATAGGCTGCAGCTCCCAATGAGCTGCCAGGTGATTTAGTTTAAGTTCATTCTCCTGCACTACAACTTCATAGAGAATATGCGTTGGCACTGTCACTATCACACCATGACCTAATCTGGTTTCAATGTTAACGCTGCGCAGTACATAACTGCCGGCAATGACATCTCGTTCGACATGAAAGATGATGTCATTGGGTTTGATAAAAGTATCATAAAACTTTTGTAGCGCTATATCGTTGCGGGTTTGGGTCGACTCGTTAAACCCTGTGGCTGTATGAGGACGCGTGCCTACCGGATCTTCAATTGTTGCGTAATAAGAAAACAATTCAAGCCAACTGTTACGGTCGTGAACTTCTACGGCAGCCGGCGACGCATTTACCAGTGCCATCATCTCCACGGGGTCGTAAGTGCTCGCTGCATAACTCAGTGTGGATAGAGCGGGTAACAGTGCCATTAATGAAGCTGCTGCAGTTTTAATTTTCCTGATTAATTTTTCCATACCTGTATTGCCTATGTTAAAAATATGTCTTGCGTTAAAAGGCGTCGACTCTAACATAATTGACAATTTTCAAACTTGAATGATTCCGACTGCTTAGCCGTTTTGAATGTTCGATTCATTCGAAACCGGACAAAGTTCTCATTTTATTTTTCATGCATCAGGCAAAGTTAGTTGTTAATATCATTCAAACACATTATTAAGCAGTGACTAGCCGTGCCCATTCTAAAAGTAGATTTATCGATAGAAACATGGATATTCTAAAAACTTGCCGAGAATGTATCTATTTTTTCAGGAGCAATCTAAGTCGATTTGTCACTATTTTGCTGCCTCTGCTTATCCTGATGGAGATAGCAATCCACCTGATCGAATTATCTCTTCCCAACAATTTGCAAACAGTCGCTACTCTATTGCTCGGTATTCTCTTGGGCTCGCTCTACAATGCAGCAGTAATTTATTTCATGGCCTCTATTGTTACCAACAATCCATGGTCAGTTATTCACTGCTATCGAGCGGCGTTGTTGGTTTGGTTCAAGCTGGCGCTGCTTTATTTAATAACCACCATTGCAACACTTGCGGGATTAATTGCTTTTGTGATTCCCGGAATATTCGCTTTCATTCGATTTGCTTTTGCTGATTTTATTTGCATTCTGGAAGATCGAACGGCACTTGATGCGATGAACGAAAGCTGGCAACGAACTCAGCGCTATCAATGGGAGATCATGGCGGGTTACGCGCTATTGTTATTGCTGTTCGAGGGTCCGATCTATATTTTTTACCAATTTGCCGCACAACCAATTGCCGAAAGTGTTCTTCACATATTGAGCAATATCGTGACCTTTGTAGGCACTGTGTATTTGTTTCGCATTTATACTATTTTGAAAAACAACGCTATTGCTTAACTGCTTTATGAGTGATCAGCAAGATATTACTAGCTCTATATAGTGTAGATATCACCGTTTAACTCAGTCCCCTAAATTTTATTTACACCCCACTCATTGCAGATGAAATACTTACCTCTTACAGAATCTTGTCATATACTTTGAGCTGAGAACTATTCTGAAGAATCGACCACTTTCTCGAGGAAAAACCATGCAATCTCTTTTCACCTGGTGGAAAAAAGCAGTCATCCGCAGTTGGGAGTCTCAAACGGTTATGATGGATCTCAGCCTTGAATGTTATCGAATTTTAAATAGAAAGATTACTGGTCAAGTTCCCGATGGTGATGAACCCTTTTCGACACAAATTGAATTTAGGACACTCTGGGGTCCGATCCGAATAGGCTATGATAGACAAACTGAAGAACCTAGAATCAAAGACATTAATTGATCTTTGCTCTCTAAAAAATCTCCCGCAATCTACTGATAATATGAGTCGTATAACAAAAGAAGATTAATTTATTTTGCTCTTACTGAAATACTGGTTGGAGATAATATATCGGTCGATGAACAGATTATTATTTATTACTACTACCGATTGTTCGAGATCGTTGTGATGGGCGAAATCTAAAGAACCCATTTATTCAACATATATTAAGTTATTGTAAATGGGTTTTGGAAGGGATTTTTATTAATCGGCAGTGTTATAGAGGATAGTTGATATTCGGCTTTTATAAATTCTTTACTGATGTTTTACACGGCCATTTATCAACTGTTTAGAAACGATTAATTACGAAACCATCTCAGTTGCAGGGATAGAAGACTCAACGGAGAGTACACTCATAATTTGTTCTCGTAATCTCTGATAACGATCAATGTCACGTTGCCAGGCAGCTTTGCGTTGTGAATTTCCCCCAGATTTTTCCATCTCTTCTTGACGAATAAAATCTTTGTATGTGTGCGTCGCTAATGTTAATGCATGCTCAAGATCAGCGAGATCTTCTGTCAGTAAATTTAACAAAACCTTGTTGCCCATTTTTATCATCCTCCGTTAACTGCACATTCCTTTGTTAGCCGGTCGATAGTAGCGTATCCATTTGTTTGGATTCAATCATTTTTTTAGCGTCATCAAAACCACCAATTAATTGACCTTTAACGAAAACCATCGGGAAGGTTGGCCAACCCGACCACATCTTTAACGCGCCGCGTTTACGCCATTCCGAAAAATAACTGCCGTATTCAATTGCGTGATATTTAATGCCATGCTCCTGCAATAACTTATGAGCTTTTTTACAGAAGGGATTTTGTGCCATACAAATGATTAAAACATCATGCTGGTCAACAGCTTGAGCCACCTCATCAATGACATCTTTGTAAAAATCTGACATTGTCTGTTGTATAGCTGGGTGTATGCGAGACTTATCAAGTATTAGTCTTTCCATAAATGACCTAGATTAAACGTTCCCTAATTAATGTTGAAGAATCAAGCATGCATTATTTTAAGTTAAGATGAAATACCAGAGGCGGCGTTACGACAAAAAATTGTCACGACGTTGAAAAGTAGACTGTACTCAAGGGGAAAATTAATTTCATCTTATGATTAATAAACAATCTATACCCTGTAACTCCGCAACTCCCTCTTCGTAAATTCCTTTACAGTGTTTCCGAATGAGAGTTCGAAATATTTTTCAGGTCAGCAACATAGCGATTAAACTCAGATTCCCAAACACCGCGAGCCGCCTCTTCCTTTAAACAAATTGTGATTGAATCCAATTGATCCGCCAAATGATTCAAGCTATCAAAACATTGCCTTGATACGATCTGTTGCGGCATGTGATGAGTTCCGCTGCCCAACGCGGCGAAGGCTAGAGATTTCACCTGATGTTTGATCGCTATCTCCAGAGTTCGTCGATAGCATGTCTGCAGCTGGGATACGCATTCACCGCCATATTGATCGCCACTACTCCAACGAGGCGTAACGGTGCAGATAACATATTTCGCCGGTAAATCGTAGCCACCTAAAATTTTAGTCTCACAAATTTGTGATTTTCCAATAGTCTCGCACTGCTGAGAGAATTTGTCCCCCGCCCGTTTAGCGATGTGTGCCATAAGACCGCGCTGTGGTAAAAAATTTTTATGGGCAGAACAGACTATTGCATCAACTCCCAAATCGGCGATGTCAGCCACTACAATATTGATCTTGACCATACGCGAGCCCCCTTAAAAGAACTGTGATTTTTATAGTATTGTCCTCTGACTTGTCTAATGACAAAATAGATAAGCAGTGCGTCACTTATGTTCAGTATAGTTTGCTATAGCGATATTACCTTTCCACTGAATAGAAAAAGTTTAATTTAATTGATATGCATTGCAGTTTAAGCAAAAAATAAGCCTGGGAAGTTTACCCGATACAGAATCAGGATTGATGGAAAAGACGTAGCTCCTCTCCTGCAAATAGCCTACTGAATATTTGCAGGAGAGTGCCTCTGGCGGGTTTAAATTATGCTGCAAGAAGAATATGGATAACATTCCTCATTACAAATTATGTTGCGACCTCTCTCTCGAACGATTTCGATGTAGCGTTCTCTGTAAAAAAAACCTCTGCAGACTCTACTGCAGACAATTTTCTCTCTGTTAAGAGTTCAGTTAAAACCTGTATAGCCCCTTCGATACGATTTAGTGAGTAGGTCAATTCCAATTTTTGTTCTTCTATCTGAGCAAGCACCTCATGTCCCTTAGCTTGATCCTTTTTCAACGCTTGCAAGCGGTCATAAATGATTTTTTTCATACAGGACCCCTAAATCCCAAAATATGAGATAAATATTCTGGGAGAATTATTTATTATTGTTTTGTGTTTGACTTATTGTTTCATAAGCAACTGGGCTGTCACAGAAACCAGCACATTATGATCAGTTTAACGAGTTAATAGCCATTATCTGTGCGGTGGATCACTATTAATGGTCAATTTAAGAAATATTTCTCAACTAATGTACGGCATCCGTAATAATAATATTTTAAGGTAATCACTATTTATTACAGCCGTAATAAGTTAAACCTCGAACGATATACGGAACATTTTTCGTATTCGAGTAGTGGTAAAAATGCTTTTATTAAAATACTGCGCACGCCGCGCAAGTTTATGGGCATTTATAAGGAACCCTCATAGTGACAAATTCTTCAGCTGCAGTAGGGTGAATGCCGAGAGTAGCATCAAAGATTGCTTTGGTCGCACCAGCCTTTAATGCCACCGCCAAACCCTGAATAATTTCTCCTGCATCAGCACCAAGCATATGGACACCTAAAACTTTATCTGTGGTTTTATCGACAACTAGTTTCATAAATGTTTTTTCATCGCTGCCACTCAATGTATGCTTCATAGGTCGGAACGAAGATTTAAATATCTCGACGTTATCGTATTGAGTACGCGCCTGCTCTTCAGTGAGTCCAACAGTACCGATATTCGGTTGGCAAAAAACAGCTGTCGGAATATTATTGTAATCAACTGTCCTGGGTGAATTATTGAAGAGTGTGTCTGCAAGCGCCATGCCCTCCGCCAGAGCAACTGGAGTAAGTTCCATACGACCGATAAGATCACCGAGTGCATAAATTGAATCAACCGACGTCTTGTAATATTGATCAACAGCGATTGTGCCATCCTCATTGAGTTGAACAGGAACATTTTCCAATCCGAGATCCAGCGTATGCGGTTTTCTGCCTGTCGCATAAAGAACACAATCAAAATGCTCGACTGAACCGTCCGAAAAACTTACGGCGAGAGCCCCATCTGATTCTCTCTGCACTTTTTCTACATCAATATTAAAGCTGAGTTCCACGCCCTTTTTGGCAATTTCCTCTGCAGCCACACTACGTAAATCCATATCAAATTCACGTAAGAATAATGATCCTCTATACACTTGTTTTACCTTTGCACCAAGTCCATTGAAGATCCCCGCAAATTCAACAGCAATATATCCACCGCCCACGACTAAGAGCTTTGCGGGAAATTTATCGAGATAAAATATTTCGTTCGATGTTATTACATGTTCTCGTCCGGGGAAGTCCGGTACATATGGCCATCCACCTGTGGCAAGAAGTATTTTGTCCGCACTAATGGTTTGCTCGCCAATCGTTACTAAATGTTCGCCTATCAAGCGTGCTCGTCCGTTATAGAGAGTGACCCCAGCATTGGTTAAAAGATTACGGTAAATGCCGTTTAAACGCAGAATTTCAGCATTTTTGTTGTCTCGTAAAGTTTCCCAACAAAAAGAAGCTGGTTGAGTTTGCCAACCAAAACCTTGGGCATGTTCAAACTCTTCTGCAAATTTAGCGGCATAAACAAATAACTTCTTGGGCACACAGCCAACGTTAACGCAGGTTCCACCTAGATATCGATCTTCAGCGATAGCTACCTTCGCTCCGTACTGAGCCGCCATGCGGCTAGCTCTCACACCACCAGAACCCGCACCAATAACAAAAAGATCATATTCGAAATTAGACATGATGAGACTCCCCACCAAAATTAACATTAGAGAATTTTATGTATTTTAACCTATCTGCTGAAGCAGGAACGCACGGAGAGGATGGGTTTGGGATAGGTATTCAATTAGAGTTTAAGCTGCAGAATGTTGCGCAGCCGGGTCTATCTTTGACTAATTACGTGAGAGTCAAATAACACTAGCAAGTTCCGCAAAACGAAGGCACTACTAAAGACAGCTAAACGACAGTATCAATTTGGGGAATCTCTTTCAGTAGTTTCTCAGCTTTGGTCCGGCGTCGATCTCTCCCATGCCTTGACTCCAAAACCCAATCTAATCCTTTATTGGGTTTCTGGCGCCGATCTTCTCGACCTCGACGTCTTTCAACAAAAAGTGGCTCGCTGCTGGTAGATGACGCTGCAGAGGTTGCGTTTTCTTTCGCATCCTTTTCACGGATACGCCGAGAAAAAGACGTTATATTATTGATTTTAGGGAAATTAATCATGACCGTGGCTACCTATATAGTGACGTACAAACTCTGTAATCAAAGTTCTTGTTATTACTATCGGCAGCAGTGCTGAAAACTTTAATTCTTTTTGATATATGGATTCTTAAAGATCTATCTTCCTCGGGTAAAAGTTTACTCGAGGTATGAGTTGCACATCATTTAACTTGTTTTACGGAATACTGAGTAAAACCTTAACAGAATCATCAACTGCATCAGTGCTGATGTAGCCGATAACGGCCTTATCTGTCGCTATCAATTCCAACACTTCATCATCATCCAAAACAGCTTTGGGTGGTTGTCCTTTGCCGGTAAAAATGAGTCGCGACCAATAAGCATTTAACTGCGAGGCATCTTTCTTGACAACTTTTTGATAGAACTCATCGCGAGGGGCCTCGCCTTCTTCTTGATCCACCGGCACAACTTTAGTACCGTCTGGCAGGGTATTCGATTTGCCAAGAAATATATTAGCCGCTTGTTGATCACTAATGGGAGCAGCTGCACTTCCTGCATTCACCACCACGGCAACACCGGCCTGTACACTGTTTGCTGTACTAACCAACATGACAGAGGCCGAACCCATTAGAGCTACACCGAGTATTTTTCTTAGTTTGGAAGTCATTGTATTCCCTTTATTCGAAACAACTTCTTGTTGGCTTAATTCAACCTAGAAAACTCTCAATAAACGTAAAAATTTCAGTTCCCTTTTTTGAGTTCTCTTCTCTTTTCAGTTCTCTTTCTCTTCTCGTATTGGTACTTCTATCAGTACTTCACTTTGACTTTGAATAACACAACTTAGAAAAGTGCATCCACTACTAAGGTTTGTAGTATTACGCTTTCGCCAAAATCTGGTTTCGTTCCTGAGCCGTTAATACCAAACACCAATGTCTGATCATTGCCTTCGGCAAAGTCGTAGAAATAATCAAGTTGGTATTTAATAGCAACCGTTGAAGATAAATCGTAACGCACACCCACTGAATTGGTTTTGTTTTTCTCTTCGCCTATTGCATTACCGACTGTAGCAAATGGATTAGTTACCTCGAAAACAACAATGTCACGCAAACTCTGTGTATAGCCCATGACATAGAAAGGCATCCATTGCCCCATACGCACGCCAAAAGTGAAAGTTCCAACACCGTAATCGTTTGTCGAAGCACCATGTGCGGCTTGGTATATTCCTGCGCTATCTATGGTCACTGTCGGTTCGCCGACATAAGTTACACCGTCTTGCACACTCAAAATAAAGCCTTCTGGAACCGGGCTACCCGGTTCAAAGACCTCTGCATTCGGTACATCAGTTTTCAATTCTCCCAACTCTAGCAGAGCAAAGTAGGTACCATCATCGTACTGAGCGCTAAACGATTTATAATCAAGGGTATCTCTGCCTTTATAAACTATGCCGCCATTGCCACTCTCAAACTTGATATTGGCGCGCATCATACCTGCACGAATTGTCCAGGCATCATAAGTTCCAGTTGCAGTGAGTCCCCACATATCTTCCGTGTCAAAACCAATTTGAGCACCACCAACACCGCCCAATTCATCATTGAAGAAACGACCACCATAGACCTCGGTTACAACGTTCCATTCGCCAGCCTCAAATCGAGATAACGCATCCAAACCCTCATAGTTATTCAAACTGGAGTTCGATGTGTCCAATGGGAGTCTTACCCAGGGATAACTGTAGCCAACATCCAAGGTTTCTGAGTAAGCAAATATGGGGATGCGCATACGGCCAGCACGTAAAATTAAATCATCAGTTACTTTATACCGTAACATTAGCCAGTCGGCGCGAGTTCTAAAATCTTTGTAGCCGCGTGAAACAAACTGTGTTATCGCATCGACTTGATCTGTAATTTGATAGGTAAATTGCAGACCAATGCGTGAGTCTGTTCTAAAATTGTATTCGTCCTCATAGCCTGCCGGTTGTTGTTGTGTTTCCTCCGACGCCTTACTAGCGCCCGCCGTGAGATAACCATTAATGGTCATTCGTTCCTGCCCTTTGGAGACAAGCTTTTTCAGATTGGAGACACGCTTAATTGCGGTCCTATCCAAGTTATCAACGGACTCTTGTAATTTTTTAATTTTGGTTGTGGTAACAGTCGATGTTTTTCCAGACTGAGTTTCAATTTTATTGGTTATCCCGTTGACCTGTTGTTTCAAACGACCCAACTCGTCAGAATCAATCTGTCGTTGCTTCTCTAAACGTTCAAGCTTACCTTCCAGCTCAGCATCAGTTACAGCAGACACGGTAGGCGGTACAACAAGTAGCGCCACTGCGATAAAGAGTTTGGACCTGAATCTTTTTAATTTCATACTTATTTCCTGTGCCAATCCCTATTGCCTTTTTCCCATCGGGTTGTAGCCAGTTGTGCGTTAGTCTCTTACGGCACGGATAAAATCACTTTAACGGTACTGTCTACCGCCGAATCGCTCACATAACCAATCAAATTGGGATTGGCTGCGATTAATTCTATAACTTCATCATCATCCAACACGACCTTTGGTGGTTGACCCTTACCAGTAAATATCAAACGTGACCAATAGGCATTGAGCTGAGAAGCATCTTTTTTCACAACTTTCTGATAGAACTCGTCACGCGGCTCCTCCCCTTCTTCCTGATCTATAGGAATAACTTTGGTGCCGTCAGGCAACAAACTCGATTTTCCTAAAAAGATATTGGCAGCAATTTGGTTTTGAATCGACGCAAGTTCAACAGAGGGATGAACCACGACTGAAACTCCAGCCAAAGATAACTCCGCGTGAAGGCATGCAATACCCATTATGCTTAGCAGCGCGATTTTTTTGTGGGCAACTTTTGTTTTGCCGACTTTTGTTTTACAGAACTCCATTTCCCCTCTCCTAGAACACTGCGTCGACGACAAAGGAATATATTGTTACAACTTCATTGTCGCTCGTCGGATTGTCGCCCTGTAATATTCCGTTGTTATAGATTCCATCGTCATCTGTGTCTTGAAAACCATAATAGGAAGTTACCTCAAACTTAGCCGCAATGTTGCTCGTGACTTCTAAGCGAACGCCTAACGCAAGACTATTGTTGTCTTCTATTCCTTCAGGCTCGCCCAAACCACCAAACATTGGGTCCGATGTCGCAACGAGAGTTGGCAAAGGTGTATCTTTGATGCTTGAGGGCAGGCTTTGAATTAGCGGATCATTAGGTGAAATATCCAGCGGAGTTTTACTATTCTTTTCCGTAGTATGGCGCGATGCGTAGGTGATATTAGGTGTCCACTTACCAAATCTCCAGCCGAAAGTGATGTATCCTCCAGCAAAGGCCGCGACACCACCTTGCTTCACCGCAAGCTCGTTCGCTTCAAATATTACCAATGCACGTCCATCATCATAGACGGTTGCAAATGCGTAGTACGCAGCTTTTGGTACTTCTAATAAATCTTCGGTGAATCCGCCGAGAGCAGCAACAGACTCTTGCGCATCAGGAATATCAACTCGAATGCTTGCTCCGGTATAGCCGAGACGGAACGACCATGCATCCCATTGTGAGGTGAGGATCAAACCTTTCATACCGGTTACTTTAAAGAGAGGACTTTGTACGCTACCCAATGGTATCTGAATATTGTGAATCCAATCCCCTGTGGCATATCGATAG
>OBEQ010041390.1_pt1 | contig 10246 bp, 10 predicted proteins | sample 1670901 | NCBI WGS metagenome assembly OBEQ01 (sample SAMEA104232315, study PRJEB22302) | groundwater metagenome | biome: forest; feature: aquifer; material: groundwater | place: USA | collected 2011-08-07 | depth 5.4 m | reverse complement strand
TTCTCAGAAATTCCAGATGTTTCAATGGACATTAATTTCGGCTTTCCTTCCGTAAGAGTTCCGGTTTTGTCAACGACGAGTGTATCAATTTTTTCAAAGTTCTCAAGCGCTTCGGCATTTTTGATTAAGACACCAGCGGTTGCTCCTCGGCCCGTCCCAACCATAATTGACATGGGTGTTGCAAGACCCAACGCACAAGGACATGCAATGATCAGAACTGCGATTGCATTTACAAATGCGTGCGTCAGCTTGGGCTCAAGTCCGATCCATGCCCAAATAACAAAAGTAATGATCGCGATGACAATCACTGCGGGGACAAAATAAGCGGAGACTAAATCTACAAGTCTCTGAATCGGTGCACGGCTTCTTTGCGCTTCACTCACCATTTTGACAATTTGAGCCAGCAAGGTTTCTTTTCCAACTCGTTGGGCGCGCATGATAAAACTTCCAGTTCCATTCACCGTGGCTCCTGTCACTTTGGAGCCGGTTTCCTTTTCAACAGGGATTGGTTCTCCGGTAATCATCGATTCATCAATGGAACTTGTTCCTTTTAAAACCACTCCGTCCACCGGAACTTTTTCACCGGGACGTACACGCAATTTGTCGCCGACATGAACATGTTCCAATGGAATATCTTCTTCGTTTCCATTCTCTCGAACAATGCGTGCCGTTTTGGGACGAAGGCCAAGCAACGATTTGATGGCAGAACTAGTTTGACTTCGTGCTTTGAGTTCCAGTACTTGACCCAATAAAACCAGTGTCACGATAATTGCAGCGACTTCAAAATAAACGCCGACCATTCCATCTTCAGACTGAAATGAGTCCGGAAAAATGTGAGGGAATAAAACAGCGGCCACGCTAAAAATATAAGCAGCTCCGGTACCCATTGCAATAAGGGTAAACATATTGGGACTTCGGTGAATCACGGAATGCCATCCACGCTCGAAAAATACCCAACCGCCCCAAAGGATGACCGGCGTCCCAAGAACAAATTGAAACCAGAGAAACCAAGAGGTGTGAGTAATTTTTTTGAAAACTGGAAACATTTCGGTCATAGCCATTACAGCAAGCGGAAGCGTCAGCCAAAGACAAACCCAAAACCGGTGAGACATTTGTTCCAATTCAGAATTTTTTTCTTCTGTTTCTTGGATTTCTTTTGGCTCCAAAGCCATTCCACATTTTGGACACGCTCCGGGCTTGTCTGAAATGACTTCAGGGTGCATGGGACAAAGATATTCCTGTTCAGCGCTGCCGACATTTTTACTTTTTGCACCGTAGCGCCCATGAGAAGTCTTTGTCTTATGCATCTCAATGTTATCCATACATTTACTCTAGTTTACTCCACTTTCATCCTTAGTTTTAAGAATTTTTTCTATTCAAGAGTTCCTTTTGGAAATGAATCTTCTATTGATTTAAGCAATTGCTGAAGATGTGCAAAGTGTTCTTCTGTTTTGACTTTATCACCTGCGTCACCAGTCTCATCTAGCTGATCAACAGCTTGGGAAATTTCATCAACTGTCGATCTGATCTTGTTGGTATCAGCCAGCAAAAACCCATCGGCTTTTTCCTGTAACGCTTCTGAAAGATCCCGAATCGTAAATGCGACTTCATGAACTTGGTCCAGTTGATTATTTTGGATGAGCATTCGCAAATGCTCTTCATGTTCTTTTATTTCTTTTAAAATATCCGACGCATTTCCGGATTTCTGCATTTCTTTTACTTCCTGCATTTCATCATGTGGCCCTTTCTCCTCATGAGCCATAGCGACGGGAATTGCCAATACAGAGATAACGGCTGATAGAGTTACAATCATTTTTAAATTTAGTGATTTCATTCGTTGGTTCTCCTTTTGTTTAGCTTCTTCCATATAGATTCTTAATAGAAAGAAGCGTTTGTTTAAATTTCTCAAATTCATCCTGAGCTTTTACTTGATTTCCAGCGTCACCATATTCATCTAAAAGATTTGCTTCTTCTTCCATTTCTTTTAGAAGAGACTGAAAAACTATTTTTTGATCCGAACTCAGATTTGAATCAGGTAAAGCTTTGACCAAATCTCGGATGGTAAATGCAACCTCATGAACACTTTCAAGATTGCCTGATTCGATGATCATTTTTAAATGTCCTTGATGAGATTCGATGGCTTTCCATTTTTCTAGGGCAGCAGATAGTTGTTCCGTTTGCTGCAAATTTTTTCTTCCAACCCCAACACCTTTTAAGAAAACCATTCTTCCGCCAAAGTCTGCCTCCTGGAGAATCATGGCGCTCAGCAATAAAAGACCACCCATAAAAATGACACGGCCACGAGAAGGAATGTTTGCCTTTGAAATTGCTACCCACAATCCCCAAACGACACTCAAAATGAGAATGGCAATTCCAAGATATTGATGTCTCATCATGATCTGATGAATTTCTTCATCGTGAACCACTGTCTCAGCGGCCTGAAGTCCTGTCCAAACCGTTATGGCTGCGCTTAAGGCTCCAAACCAGAGCGTCCATTTCCCGGCCATAAAGAAATTTTCTTTTCGGAAAATTATTCCTAGAAAGTAAAAAAGAACTGCTAAAAGCAATAGCGCGATGGGAAAATGGGTAACCAGCGGATGAACATTTAAAAGCTCCTGCGCACCCTGCAAACCCCATGACACATGGATCGGCTGCGTTACAGTACCGTGGCTTTTATGCGCCCACGTTGGACTACTCATCAAAAATAAAAGTAGAAAAATGCTAAACGTTTTTTTCATCTGCTCTCCTCAATGATGGTGTTCCTGACTCATTACATTGTTCATTTCTCTATTTTCTTTTGTATCAGCTACAAGTTGTAAAGTCATTCCGCATTTGGGGCACTTTCCAGGTCCTTGCTGGCGAACCTCGGGATGCATGGGACAGGAATATATCGTTTGCATCTCCGATGAACTACTCATCTCTTGGTGATTCATACCTGCCATTCCTTGCATTCCTTTTTGGTCCACTTCCGCCATGCCTTCATGATTCATTCCTTCCATACCCTTGTGATTCATCATTCCCGTTTTTGTTTCTTGGCTGGAACTTCCTTTATTAATAGACTCGGCAACAGTTCCGGGTGGATTGGGATACCAGCTTGCCTTTGCTTCCTCAACACTTTTAAAGTCATCTCTTACTTTAAGGATCGTAAACATGCCGCCCATGCCGACCATCCCAAACGGTCCATCGCCACCCATCATGGGAAGGGTATTTTCAGGACCCGGCATTCCCATATTCATCATTTCATCCATGCCTTTCTCACCCATTGGCATATAACTGGGAAGAAGCTTCCGAACTTTTGGACCTAAATCACTGTGCTTAACGCCAATCATGTTTGGAATTTCATGTCCCATAGGATTCATAGGATGATGACGTCTGTGACAATGCATGGCCCAGTCTCCTGCATTCGCAATAAATTCAAAATCACGAGTCTGTCCGGGAGCTACTAAAACAGTTGTCTCTGGCCACTGTGCAGATTCCGGAATATCTCCACCGTCCGTTGCAACAACTTTAAAGCTGTGCCCATGAAGATGAACTGGGTGGGATTCCTGTCCCACATTGCCAATCCGAATCCGGACACGCTCTCCTGTCTTTGCAACCATTGGCTCTGTCCCCGGAAAAGCCCGACCGTTAAAGGTGAAGAGATTGAAATCCGTCATCACATTGGCGTTAGGGGTCGCGCTTCCTGGATCCACAAACATTTCGTTTAGAAAAATCGCAAAATCCCGGTCGATTTTTTGTTCTCTTTTTTTAGGATGGATGATAAAAAAACCCATTGTTCCCATCCCCATCTGCACCATTTCATCGCCATGAGAGTGATACATTTGTGTGCCGTGCTGCTGAAGTGTGAACTCATAAGCGAAAGTATCTCCAGGCGGAATTCCCTTCTGAGTTAAGCCTTGAACCCCATCCATACCACTGGGAAGAATGACTCCATGCCAATGAACTGCTGTCGCCTCAGGTAATTTATTGGTCACTAAAATTTTTACTCGGTCGCCTTCAACCGCTTCGATTGTTGGTCCAGGCGTTTGACCGTTGTAACACCAAGCATTAATAATCATACCTGGAGCAACTTCATGCTTGCAGGTTTCAGCGATCAGATGAAAAACTTTAACTCCTTTTTCCATTATCCATGGAAGCGTGCTTCCATTGGGTGTAATGACAGGAGTATAAGGCAAATCTTGAGCACCAGCTTCTTTTACCCATAAACTCTTTGGTTTGCTCACAGCAACACCGGAAGCAAATAAGAATACGAGACAAACCGCTGCTACTAATTTTTTCATTTTACTAACCTCCGCTTCCGTGTTGATGTTCATGCCGCATTGGGGCATGAACTTGCTTTGACTCAGTTGATGATTGAGATTGTAATTTTGAAAGAACTTTCAGCTCTGGTAATTTTCCACCGATGGCTCTTTCGAGATTAGTCCGTGCAATCCAATATTCTTTGAGCGCTTCAATATAAGTACGCCTGGCTAAAATTTCGTTTTGTTTGGCAAGAAGGAGATCATAAACACCCATCAGCATGAAGTTATACTGCTGCTGAGTTAACTTAACGATTTGTTCCCTTAAAGGAATAATTTTCTCAAGGTAGCGCTCCGTTATCATTCGAGCCATAGACAACTGGTTATAGGCTTCTCGCACTTCAGAGCGCACCTGAACTTCAAAACCTGCTGCTCTGTACTGGCTTTGCCTCAGTTCAGCTTTATTCCGCGTGCGTGCTGCTTGTTGCCAATTGAACAAAGGAACTTCTACGTTCCACGTTGGTCCGCTGATACGTTCGCCATTGGTTTCTCTCTCAGTATTAAATCCCGCTTCGGCTTCTGGAATAATTCCAAACCGTGTTGCAGTTAAACTCCGTCTAAAAATTTCAATTTGTTTTCTTACGGCTGCTAGATCAAGACGTTGAGATAAGGCTTTCTCTTCAAGATTGGTTAAAACAGGATCTGTAGCTGGAAGTTTTGGAAGTTCAGGCTCTACCTGCCAATTAACTGCCTCGTCTCCTGATAACCCTAAAAGACGGTTGAACTGTTCTCTTCGAGTGAGAACTGCGGCTTGGCTCCGGTTAAAATCAAGTTGAGCTTGCTCATAAACAGCTTGTTCATTGGCAAAATCAAGTGCTTTAAGGTTTCCCGCTTTAAGTTGACGATCGGCAAGCTCTACAGCTGCTTCGGATGCTTCAAGCACGGATTGTTGGAAAGCTTTCACTTGCTCAGCAGCTTGAGTTTCATAAAAAGCGATTTTCACTTCAGCTATCAAACTTAATACTGCATCAGCAACACGAAGTTTTATTTGTTCAAATTGAGCCGAAGCAATTCTTCTGCGAAGCGGCATCAGCAAAATATCTATCACGTCCTGGCTAAATGAAAATTCCGTATTTGTTCCTTCGTCTCCGGATCTTGCAAAACCTTCAAAATGAGGATTTTTAACAAGCGTTGCTTGAAGTAGATCGGCTTTTGCAATTCCAAGTTCTTGAAATTCAGCTTGAAGTTGCCCATTATTAAGAAGAGCAATTTTGACTGCTCGATCTACCGTAAGCGTTTCTTTAAGCAAAGGCAGAATCATCTGTTTTATTTCTTCTAGTGACTTTTGGTTTGGCTTTTCTATTTGGACGTCTAGCCGATTCTGAACGGTTTTGCTGACATCCTTAAATCCTGGATTTCTCCCAAGAGAAACACACCCTGCAAATAAGAGAAGACTTGGAAAAATGATGAGCCCAATTAAATATTTTTTTAGTGTCATAAATTCCTTTGTTTGATTCGTGTTTGGAACTAAAAGAAAAAAACTTAGAAGAGTTAATCTTTTTCTGAATTAAGACAGAAAAAGAGCTAACTCAGGATTGATGAGAGGAAAAAATCAAATCCGAAGGACAGAGATTTCGAGATAAAGAGGAACTGGAGAAAAAGAATGGTCTGGAGGACCAGTTTCTAGCGGCAGAGAATGAGAAACCGTTAAAAACTCTTGAAAACCTTTACTTTTAAAGAGCGTTAACTGACTGATGACTGGCCAAGAAACTTCTTTAAAAGTGAGAACTGTTTGATTAACAAGAGATCCTAAAATTTCAGCATGGTCACATTCATTATGGTTATGAGTCGATTTCTTGTCTTTTCCATTATGATGGTGTTCTGCGGCTTCACCATACGAGTGATCGTGGGAATGATACAAAGAAGAGACTTTGCTCAACGCGGGCAATTCTATACAGCAACAGAGCATCGCCAGTATGGGAATTGTAAACATAATGACAATCGGCAATGCCATCTGCTTATAAAATTTATTCATATTTTTCAGTATAACTCTTAGCGGCCATGTTACCAAGCAAAAATTTTTTATTTTAAATTCGCCTTAAGCGGAGGCCGTAATGCCAAGGCGGTAAATGAATCACTGAACCTTCCAATGCAAGTAGTTTTGTTTGATGAGCCCAATCCATGATTTGCTCAGGCCGCGGCCTAATTTCCATGCTGGGCCCTCGTGGCGTTGCAATATCATAACGCCAATGAATGATGAAAACAAAACCTCCTGGCCGAACAACACATGCTGCTTCATTCAAAATTTGAAGAGGCTCGTCTCCATGAAGAATATTGAAGAGAAGACAAGCATCTTTAGAGGCTGACTCACACTTAAAACTGCTGGATAAAATATCACTTTCGTAACATAAAACATTATGAAGTTTTGCTTGGCGAGCCCGTTCGCGGGTTCGTTTGACCATCTCAGGATCAATATCGATGGTTTCGATTGTTCCTGAAATTCGCTTTGCGATTGGAATCGTAAAGGTTCCGTAACCGCAACCCAATTCAGCTACGCCACGAAGCGAGCTGTTAATTCCAAGCTTCCTAAGAATGAGTTCTACGTCAAAAAGAGATTCCCAATAAATTTCATCGGGCATTCCACTTTCGCGTAATTTCATACTTTGGAGAAGGTGCTATTTTAATGATGGCTTTCGTGATCAGACTCAGGAGCACTTTCTTCAGCGGGTGTTTCGCCGGCCTTTTCTTTGCCTTTCATCATCGGACATTGGGCCATCATTTCTTTCATGTTTTTTCCCATGGCTTCCATGTCCATTTTGATTTCGGCCTCATTCACCAAGTTGAGGTTTCTGTCATATTTTGTGATTTTATTTCCGGCAACCACCACAACTCCGCCGTCGGACGTAGGGGTCACGGATTTCTCCATCATCATTTTCATCATGTGCATCCCCATCATTTTTCCGCCCATCATTCCTTTCCACTCGCCGCCCTTCATTCCCTCCATCATTCCCATTTCCTTCGTATCCTCAGCATAAAGAACCGATTTCCAAGATGCAACGATCAACAATATTAAAATTGAAATCACAAAAAATCTTTTCTTCATTTTATTTCTCCTATGTTAAGTGAGTGCGTGTTGTGCCTTCTTTTTGATGACAGCTTTCGCCATGGTCATGCCCATGCCCGTGGCCGCCGAAGAGATGCATCAGCGGACACAGAAGCAAAAATGCGAATGGAAGATATTGGAGAAGGTGTGCTTGATGAACCCACAAGAAATATCCAACGCCAATTCCTCCAACAATATAAAGAACCCAGCTAAACTTTTTAACGGCACAACTTGTATCATGGCTCATAAGTTTTACCTCCTATTTGATTGATTAAACCTTCATGGTGACTTGAGTATAAAAGAAATCTGCACTGTCACGAGCGCCCGTGTCTTTGACGAAAGCGCCCGCATGAAAATGTGAATAGCCAATCCAAAATTCTAAATGTTTGCTCATCTGCCAAATCGCAAGCAGATCGATTTCTTGTCCTAAAGTCGTACTAGCTCCGGACTTCGCAGAACGAACAACTCCCTGAGAAGCATTAAACCAAGCGCTTGAGTTACTATCTAAGAAAAACCAATGATAATCCGTTGTTAATTTCAAACTCTTATTTAGCTTTAAGTCATTTCCAATTTTAAAGTCGTGCATATTTCTTAAACTGATAAAATCCATGTAACCATATTTCGAATGATTCGACGGAAATAAATTATCAAAATTTTGATAGTCTCCATCGCGGGGATTGTCATCGCCGGAACCATAATTGTATTCAAAATTCGGATGCGGATTCCAAGGTAAAGACGCTAAGGTATAGCCGAAGTCATTATGCCAAGCCCAAGCTTTGATATCATCATGAGCACGTGAACCAAATTGCCACGCCCATTCAATCCCATAATCAAAATTGTACTTCTTTCCTTTGAAACGATTGCCAACCGTATATTCTTTCAATTGCCCTACTTCACCCGATTTTTCGCCCACGATTTCATTGTTCCGATTATGACGAATGAAAAGAAACGTATCAAACACTTGATCTATGAGCGGTTTTAACGTGGTGTACACACCATAGAAATTGTCAGCATGATCGCTTGAGTCAACCCGGTTCTTAGTCACAAGAACGCGACGGCTAAACCATGTGTCGACTTGAAACCAAGCGGTGGGAATATACACTGCTTTTACAGCATCATATAAAGTAGCTACGTTAGACCAAACTGAGTAGCCCACAAACCGTTGATCGCCGTAACCCAAAGGCTGGCGCCCAACGGTAATGCTAAGCGGAATTTCAGCCCAAGGACTTTTAAGTTCCCCGTAAAGCTGATGAAGATCGATGTGATCCACAAAAGCGTTGGTCTTATCAAGACCGCTGTCTGCAAAACTTTCTGAATCCTGACCTTCCGCGAAAACCCTGAGATAATGACCTAAGGTTAGATCCGCATTCAAACGGTTTCTCAGGAGATTGACGGCGTCATCTTCACTGGTTGCATCATTAAAATTAAAATTGTTCCTCAGCTCCAAGCGATAACGTGATTCGAAGCCAAATTTGATTTTCACTTGATCGTGATAAAGCGGAATGGACTGCCCAAAACGATCAAGAAGGTCGTCCGATTTTCTAGCTAGTTCTTTAGCTTTCATAACCGGGCAAGGGCATGAAGTTGGTACCGACTCCGCGGCAAAAACAGGAGCAACTAAAAAAATGAAAATGACGACTACCAAAAATAATTTTTTCATCTTAATTTGATCCAAAAAAATTAAGCTTCTTTGAGTGTGATGACAACGGGTTCTTCGCCTTCTTTCACAGTTACTCGCTCGCGGTGTTTGCCCAGCCATTCCTGCCAAACTTCAATTTCATACTCACCCGGCGGAACATTTTCAATCGTGAAATTACCATCTGCATCAGTTTTGGCATAATAAGGATGATCGACACCAACAACATAAGCGCTCATCCAAGTATGACCTGCGTCACAGCGAAGCTTGATCACGCCCGTTTGCTTGATGATCGTAGGCATTTCCATTCCAATCACGGGAACGGCGATGTTGAAAGCCGTACTCCCATCTTCATTGAAACCATGCGAGTTGTGCAGAACGGGATCGCTGCTTGAAATTTTGAGTTTTGAAGCGACCGGAAGAACTTGTACGTGCGGTACAAATATGCAATTAACCTGGTCGAGGTTGCCTTCCGAGGGTTGAACTGCGCCTGAAACACCAAGAACCTGAACAACAGCATCTTGAACTCCGTTTCCGGCTCCCAAGGCAATTTTATGAACCTCCTGGACCGTTCCGCAAGTCACCGTGTCACTTTTTACTTCCACTTTCTCAACCGGAGGAGGCGTTCCTTCAAATACTACCTTTCCTTTTAAAATACCTTGCGCGTAACTGACTTTGGACATTACCAACAACGCTAAAGTTAAAAAAATAATCCGGTTCATTAAAATCCCTCCTCATTTCATTTAACTTTCTGTAAAATTTCAGGATTTTCAGGGCCTTCAACCGCCAATGTTCCAAGCGCGCCTTTATTGATCCGGAAAATACTGTGATCCACAATCGTGAAGTTGCCCGGCACTTCAATTTTAAACTCAACCGTACTTGCACCACCGGCAGGAATTAAGGTAGTTTGCACGTTATGACCTGCGTCCGTTAATGAACCTTCACGGTACACGCGGTCAAAGATTTCTCCGATGACGTGAAATGAGGCTACGAGATTCGGCCCAATATTTCCGACATACAAACGAACGGTTTCACCTGTCTTCGCTTTTAAAGCCCCGTCACCCATAAGCGCTCCGACCTTGCCGTTAAAGACGACATAAGTCGGGTTCTCATCCATTCCTTTTTGGGATGAAAAAACAGCAAGCCCTTTTGTTCCGATCGGCTGTTCGGTATAAAATTCACTTTGCATAATGTAGAATTCACGGTCTACTTTCGACATTCCAGTTTTTGGTTCGACTAAAATCAAACCATAAAGCCCATTTGCAATAT
>OBEQ012272672.1_pt1 | contig 10247 bp, 3 predicted proteins | sample 1670901 | NCBI WGS metagenome assembly OBEQ01 (sample SAMEA104232315, study PRJEB22302) | groundwater metagenome | biome: forest; feature: aquifer; material: groundwater | place: USA | collected 2011-08-07 | depth 5.4 m | reverse complement strand
TCGGCCTTCGCTTTTTGTCCTTAAATTTTCTCTAAAATTCCTCCATGCTTAAAGACAAAACACAAAAACAAAAACTCTGGAAAAATTTTCGCGTCCTTCTTCTTTTCTTCTCGGGCTAAATCTAATATATTGAGCAAATATTATTGACTATGATTTGTTACTCAATATACTAACACAGGTAGAATTAAATTACCTATAGCCCTGGGACTGCAGGTGCTGCAGGAGCTGGTTCAGTTTTAGCTGGTTGTTGTACTTCCGGTGCAGCAGGTGCTGGAGCCGTAGTAGGTATAGAAGCAGGAGCGGTAGTTGAAATTGGTTCTGGTGTAGCAATTGGCGCATTTGTTGGCTGTGGGGTTACTGTAACAGTTGCTGAAACAGTTACCGATGGTATTTGCTCAACTGGTACATCTTGCTTTATTTGCTGTATTTGGTCTTGGACAGTCTGGAGAAGTGTTTGTTCAACTTGAGATGTCCCACTGTTGGAGAAGATCTCTTGTTCTATTTGCTTCACAGTTTCTACTAAAGTTATCTGGTTAGAATTAGCAGTAGCTTTAAGTTCCTCTGTTTTTTTCTCTATAGCAGCAGTAAAGTCACTACCACCAACTTGAGCAACAATCTTAGCCACCAGCGGATCCTGTTTAATTTGGGCAACATATATTTCAAAGGTCTGAGGGTCATTAACCTGAGTAGCTAGATGCTCTTGCATCAGATCTACCTGCACTACAATGGCAGCATCAATTTTAACGTCAACGCTAGTTGGTACATCATTTTTTAAAGCTATTAACTCTGCTATAACCTCCGGTACCGGTGTTAATACTTGGGCAGCTTCGACATTAGTACTGGCTTGAAATTGTGAACTGGATACCTCCTCAACAAACTGATTAATAGTTTTTTGTTCCAAGTCTTGGGCAGCTTTTATCACTGTTGGTAAAACATCCGGTGAACGCTCCAAAGCATCAGTTACCTCTGTTGCAGCTTTAACCTCAATAACATCAACGGCTTTATCCGGAATCGGGACCAAAATTTCAGGATTATCCTTGGCAGCTTCGATAATATTTTGTTCAACAGTAGCTTTAATATCTTCAATTTCAGCAACAATTGGTAAAGTTTCTGATGAAATTGCTCCTGCGGGAGGGCTGACCCGAGTTTCCATATCTATAATTGCTGCTAAATCTTGTGGTTTATCTCCGACTATTTGATCAACAAACTGCTTCTTACTAGCACCGTCTGGGATTTCAGAGACAATCTGAATTAAATTTTCAAGTGCTTGATCTTTAATTCCTTCAGCCAAAGCAATTGTCTCAGGGTGAGTAAAGTTATCCTTTAATACATCGGCTGCTTCAAATTGGATAACCGGATTACCGGGCTCTGAGGAAACATAATCTAGAACTTTTTCTACCCGCTGCTCAGTTGGCATCTCCAACAACTTTGTTTCCAGACTTTGAATAATTTGTTCTTCTGCCTTTTCAATGATTTGCTGAGAGGGCTCTAGCTGGGTTTTGGCAATCTCAACTAAAACTTCGACTGCTTTAATATCTTTAAGATCACTGCCGGAAGTTTGTTCTACGGCGGTTTCTAATTTGTTTGTCAGTAGCGCTACATTATTATCGGTTAATTGCAAAAGTGTGCCTACCCCATTTTCTAATAAACCAGATCTGATCTCTTCGATTTTGACATATTCATCACCGTTGACTTTAGCTTCAATACTTGCCAAAACTGTTTGTCTGGCCAAACCGTTTTCAATAATGTGCTCAACTAGTTGGTCTACTTTCTCAGGCTGCGACTGTTTCAAGGCTATTAGATCCTGGGTATGCTCTTTTAATTTGTCAAAATCTTGGGCCACAGAATTTAAAGTCGTGAGGGCCAGATTAATTGTTTCCTGAGAAGAACTTTCCTCAACCAGCTTTGCTGCTTCCAAGGTTTTTTCATTATCTTGCTTCAGTAGTGCTTCGGCTCTAGCAACTGGATCAATCGTTACTACTAGTGTAATATTTCTTACCAGCTCAACGATTGGATAGAGCAGATTACCCGGCAGGATTGAAGGTTCACTAATCCTTAAGTCCTTAGCCTGAACACTCAAATCAAGTTTGGCTTCAACAGAGATGTTTTTCTGGTCAATTTGACTTTGAGCAGCTGCTACAATAGCTTTTTCAACTTCAGTAGGTAGTTTGGCTACCTCTGGTAAGGTGACTCCCTCAGGGGTATCCAGTTTTGGCACGTTATTATCGGGTAACTGAGCCTTTAGTTTATTTATCTCTGCCTGAATTTCTGTGGGTAGTTGTTTTTCCGCACCAGCCAGCTTTCCATCATTAGCAAGAAAAATTTGCTGGACAAGCTGTTGCATCTTTTCATACAACTTTTGTTCATCCTCTTTACTTTGTTTATCTAAAACCTGACCCTTTTGATTAAGATTAGTAAAAAAGCTCTGGCCAAATTGACTTAAAATAAGTTGCTTTACCTGTGGATTATCGTTAATTGATTGTTCATGCTCCTTAAATACATCGGGATCATTTATATGTAACAGCACATGATTTGCCAGAAGACCAATGGCTGCTTTTTCGGCAATAGCAATTTTACCCTGATCCGTAGCTGGTAAATCTTTTTTAATCTCTTCCAGTAACGGAATTACCTGAGGATCAACCAGAAGTAATCTGACATCGCTATTTTGAGAAACCGGATTGTAACCAGATTTTACCTGCGTAATAAAGTCTTTTTTGGCAATGTTAGTTACAAAATTTTGCAGCACTTTTTGTTTAATAGTCTTAATGGTGTTTTTTGCATCTGCTCCAACTTGGGGGGAATCTAAGCTGGTAGAAAGTTGGGTGATAGCCACAATATCCAGTAAATCTGCACTGCTACTTGCATCCTGGTTTAAAAAGGCAGTCAGGTTTTCAACCTTTCCAAACTTTTCAATAACTTTGCCTTTAGAATTTTGCTCAAGCTGAGTAATGCGGGCTTTTCTCCCCGTATCTTTACCTGCTAAAACATCCAATTTTAATTGAACTAACACTTTAAGATCAGAGGGTGTTTGAAAATTGGTATCCAGAAATTGATTAAGTGTCTCTTGATCTTTGATTTCAAAAACCCGATCCTCCAGCTTGTGAAGGGATAGCTCTTTTAGTGAATCAACAGCTAAAATCATCTCTCTATCGGAAAGAAAATGTTTCATTACTTCAAAAGCTTCTGCCTGACGAAGGGGATTACCGTAAGAATAGTTGATGTAGTTTTGCAGCTTTCTTTCCCTAACATCTCTTGGTAGCTTGAGCATTTTCTTTTCAAATTGTATGGCCAGTTGCTTTTGTATTCCGCTTAGTTTAACTTTTGTTTCCGGTTTTAAACCCTCTTCTAAGTCAGTCAGAATCTCGATAGCCTTCAGTTCAGCAACGTCCGAACCAACAATCTTGGCTACTTCTTTTATACCAATATTATTAACTGCTTCAAGATTAGGAGCATTGTTTAGTGAATCCTTCGCTCCTTTCTCTAAATAGATTTCCCTGGCACTATCAATTTTTAAGTAGGAGGCTACAGGTAGTTGATCTTCTACTTTTTGAATGACTAACTGCAACCTGTTGTATTGTTCTATAAGGGTTGTTAAGATTTGTTTATCTGCAAGAGAGCTTTGCTCATCAGCTTGGGCTTTGGGATCAGACACAACTTGACCAGTTTCCTGACCAATTGTTTTAATAAGGTTAACTGCTCTTTCAACTGCCTTGTCTGATTTATCATTTTCAAGTAGTAAACCTAGTTCATTGATTTGCCTATCAATAATCCGTAGCTCTAACTTAGCTTTATCCACCGGGTCAGTAGTAAATAGACTTTGGACTGTGTCAACTAAAGGTTGAATTACACCGGTCTGGGAAGTTTGGATGAAGTCATTGTTCACTGCTAAATTAGCATCTGCAGCTTTTGTTTTTAGATCTGCTTTAGCTAGATTTTGGATTGCTGACTGAATATCTGCAGAAAGATAAGTTGATGATTGTATGATTGGTTTAGGTTTGGTAAAGTTAAAAGCTGCAAATAGGGAGTTAGGTACCTGGGTAGCAACTGCACCAACTATACTTACTGTTACAAGCGCCGGTATAAGATAGTGAAGCAGACCAATCTTTTGTATACCAGTACCCCAGTGAAGAAAGCCGAATTTTCTTCTGTGGCGCGTTACTTGCTCTGCTGTTTTAGCATGATGCCAAAAGGGTTTAAGGTATTTTTTAAGATTCATGGGCAGAGAGAAAACCCTCTTGATTCATTGTGTCAGCTTGAAACATACCTGTCAATGGGAGATTGTAAGGTTGCAGAAGAGCTTAAAAACTGCTATAAAATATCTATATGGACGAGACTACTAAAATAGCAATTTTTAGGGGTAAGGAGGTTAGAAAAATAATCTATAACAATGAATGGTGGTTTTCTGTGGTGGATATATGTGGAGTATTAACTGATAGCGTGGATAGCGGGGCATATTGGAGAAAACTTAAACAAAGACTTACTGAGGAAGGAAGTGAGGTCGTGACGTTTTGTCACGGACTGAAATTAGAAGCCCCTGATGGGAAAAAATATCTAACTGACTGTGCCAATACTGAAGGTATTTTTAGGATTATTCAATCTATTCCCTCCCCCAAGGCAGAGCCTTTTAAAAGATGGTTAGCAAAAGTTGGGTATGAGAGAATTCAAGAAATAGAAGATCCAGAATTAGCCACCAAAAGAACCAGAGCTTTGTATAAAGCTAAGGGATATTCTGATGACTGGATAGAGAAAAGAATGAGGGGTATTCAGGTTAGAGAACAACTAACTAATGAGTGGAAAAACAGAGAGGTGGGAGGAGACAGGGAATATGCCATCTTAACTGCTGAAATATCTAAAGCTACTTTTGGAATGACCCCAAGCCAATATAAAAAGTTTAAGAGCTTAAAAAGAGAAAACCTAAGAGATCATATGAATGATTTAGAGTTAATTTTCTCAATGCTTGGTGAAGCCTCCACCACAGAGATTGCTAAAAATAAAGATACTCAAGGATTTAGTCAAAATAAAAAGGTCGCCAAAGAAGGTGGGACTGTAGCTGGTAATGCTAGAAAAGAGTTAGAAAGAAAAAGTGGTAAAAAAGTTTCAACCAAGCAAAATTATTTATCTCAACCCCAGAATCAAAAACTAATAAACAAGTAATATAAACCCAATCAAAATACCTATTGCATTTGTAAGCAAAAGGTAGATAAAATGGAGTTAGGCTCATTTTTAATACGAAGTATCAAGCTTCGCTTATTTATATATGTATGTTATGGAACTACTTCAGAAATTTAGACAAAGAGAGCCCGACAGCTCACAGCTCACAGCTCACAGCTCACACTAAAGCTTACCCCTTTAGGGGCTTTTCGGCGTAAATTCCCAAAAATCAAGAGGCAAACCCTTTCTGTCCTCTTAATTATTTCTTTATTAATATCTCAGCTCGCTTCAATTTTTGTTCCATCAGTTTATGCTGCAAGTTCTCCATGGACACAAACAGATTGGTCAGGAGGATCAGGTCAAACAAGCTGGTCAGACGCAACTAAGTATTCCTCTGCTTCTAGCATTGATACTTCAACAACATCTGGTCAAGCTACACTCACTAATACAGAAAAGTTTAGCAATACAGGATTTGAAAGTAATCTAACTGGTTGGAGTACAGGAGAAACACCAGACACAGTCTCAGGTTTAAAATTGTGGCTTAAAGCAGATGCTATAACTGGATTAAACGATGGGGATTCAATAACAACCTGGTCGGATAGCAGTGGTAACAGTAATGATGCAACTCAATCTACAGGCAGTAAGAAACCAGTTTATAAAACTAGTCAAGTTAATAGTCAACCTGTTATAAGATGTGACGGTACTGATGATATTTTATCTACATCAACAAATAGTAACCTTGCTTTTACATCTGTGACTGAGTTTTTAGTTCTAAAACCTTCATCGGCAACCCAACAAAACTATTTGGCTGTTAGTTCAAGCCAAAATAACGATGAGGCAATTCTTGGTCGTGATAGTGGCTCCGGAAGCTATTTTATGAGTAATCAAATTACTGGTAGTAACTTTGCTGTTAAGCTTCATCAAACTACACCTTCCGGATTTCAAATTTTAGTAGGTACAATAGATACTACAGCCACAGGTGTTAATTCCTTAGTCAATGGAACAGCAAGCAACCAAAGTACTATTACATCAAGAACTCCACAATCGTTAGCTGCAGTAAATCGTGCCGCGAATATTTGTTCTCGAGGAACGTCAGCATATGCGAGCGCAGATATCGCAGAAGTATTGGTTTATAATTCAAATCTTTCTTCTACAAATCGTTCGCGAGTCGAGAATTATTTGAGAGATAAATATAATATTACTGTAACTTCTGGAATAACTTCTGCCACAAGAGATACTTCCACAACATATAATAGTAGTGCTGGAAGTGCAAAACTGGTTACTTCTTCTTCGGATACAGGAGAATTTACTCAGTCAGTAAATGTAGGTGACACTAACATATATAATTTATCAGCTTACGCCAGAACTGATGGTTCAGCGGTTACTTCCTCTGATGTACAGCTTTTCTACAATGGGTCAACAGTCTCTACAACTTACACCTCTGCTGGTAGTGGTTGGTATAAATTAACAGGAACTGTAACTGGTGCAAATGCCTCAAGAGTTTATGGTGTTCAGGTTGCTGCCAACAAAACAGTATACGTTGATAATTTTAGTTTAAATAATTACGCTTCTTCAGGAACTTTAACCTCATCCATTTTTGATTCAGGGCAAGGAAGTAATTGGGGAACTTTAACCTACACAGCTACAACACCCACAAATACTACAGTCACTGTTAAAGCCAGAACTTCTAATGACTCTGGAATGTCTGGGGCTACTGCTTTTTCCTCTTGTAATGCCATAACCAGTGCGACAGATATTTCTTCTAATAATTGTGTCACAGATACTCATAGATATATCCAATATCAGCTCACCCTAGCTAATAGTAGTACAGAGGTTACTCCAACTTTTTCTGATATTTCGACAACTTTTGCCGTCTCTGATGCTGACCCTCCAAGCATCTCACTAACTGCACTCTCACCCGACCCAAACTCGGATAATACACCTACTCTTTCTGGAACTGCTACCGACTCTATTGGAACTGTTTCTAATGTTCAGTTTCAGATGGATAGCACAAGTGGTTCATGGACTGCCTGTACTGCTTCTGATGGTAGTTTTAATTCTGCCAGCGAAGCATTTAGTTGTACTGCCTCAACTTTAACTGATGGTAGCCATACTATGTATGTAAGGGCTACTGATTCAAATGGAAATACAACCTCATCAAGCTATGCTTCGGACACTTTTACTATTGATGCAACAGTTCCTGTAAGTATTGAATTAGATTCTCCGGGCGATAACTCATATACAAACAATGAGCGACCAACATATAGGTGGAAGACGACCACTGACGCTACCGCTGGTTTATCCAAATATGTTTTGGAAATTGATAATCCTTCAATAGGAAGCAGTCAACCAAGTGGAGATTTTACTATTGATAATATACCAACTTCCGGAACAACCGATATAACAAGCAATAATAAGTATGTTATTCACTTTGACGGATTTTCTGACTCTGATAGCACCAATAATTACATCTCAGTTTATACAAGATCAACTTCTGACTGGGGTAGTTCTGAAAATGATGGAAAGTTAAGGGAAGGTAGGGTCAGTTGGAAAGTAAAGGCAGTTGATAATGCTGGGAATGAATCTTCCAGTTCAAGAACTCTTTTTGTTGATAGGACTTCTCCATTTGTAGAGTTCACCCAGGTTAACAATATTGTCATTCCCGCGCAGGCGGGAATCCAGACTGGATCCCCGATCAGGTCGGGGATGACAACGAATGATAAAACACCAACTATCTTTGGAAAAATCACAGACCCACTTTCAGGAGCAGATAACAATGGACAAACTACTCAATCAGAAAGTGGACCAAAAGTTGCCTCAGGCCCTAAGGAAGTAAATATTAAAGTAGAGAAAAAGACAGGATTAACTTATACCCTTGTAACCTTGTACAAGATTAATATGGATAATCCGTATTATATTTGCGAGCCAGGAAAAACAATTGATAACTCTAAACAGAAATGTGATAAGTATTTACCTTTTGAATATACACCCAAAGAAAATTTAGAATTAGGAACATATAAAATAACATTAACTGGAAAAGATAAAGCAGATAACTCATCTGGGGAAACAGTATTAACTTTAAACATCACAACTCTTTCTCAAATAACTACCCCTCAAGAAAAAAAGATTATTGATGATGAAACTAAAACTTTAAAGCCAGAAGAGAGAAAAGAAATTCAAGAGAATTTAGAAATAACCAAACCCACTGAACAAATACCAGTATCAACTTTAGAAAAAACTGCACAAAATATTTCCCAAGCAAGTAAAAACTTTTTTGATGGACTAGGAACTGTTACACATAATGTAGTCACAGGTATCGGAAATGGTATAGCCTTTGTATTCACAAAGACAGGGGAAGGCATAGCATTTGTATTTAACAAGACTGGTGAGGCCCTAGCTTTTGTGTTTGATAAAACAGGACAGGGCTTAGCATTTATTTTCAATAAAACCGGCGATGGTCTAGCATTTGTTGGTAATGGGATAGGTACCGGATTAAATAATCTGGGTCAAGGAATTGGCAATGGATACAACTCAATAGCCGAACATGCACCCGGAATCACCAAAAACATTCTGTTAGCAGTTGGTAATGGATTTAGTTCCACCGGAAACTTCATAGGATCTACAGCCAACAACATTGGTACAGGAATTCATAATACTGGAGTTGCAATTGCTGATGGATTTAATAGTGGAGTTAAAGGTACAAGAGAAGGGATCGCTAATATAGCCTTTGCAGTCGGAGAGAGAACACAGAATGTTTCAGATGGGTTAGGGTTTGCAATTGTTAAAATAGGTTATCTCTTTGTTAATGAACCCACTAAAATATATGACGTTAAGGAATTAGTACTATCCCCAACCTCTGTAAAAATTACATGGTATACAAACCATCCAGCCAATGGAAAAGTAAATTATGGATTTAGAGATGGAGATTATGATTTTGATAAACAAACAGATAAGAGAACTACTTATCATGAATTTGTAATAGAAAATCTTCAACCAAATACTCAATATCATTATGAAGTCATGTCTCAAAATAAAAATTATGTCTATGATGCCAAGAGGAAATTCCAAACGCCAAAATAGTAGTTGAATCGGCCAGAATGGTGGAAATTGGCCGATTGCTTTCCAGAACTCCGGAAGGAAGCGGTTCCGCCGCCCCCGCTCGCCTCTTGGGATAATTATTCTTAAAAGGAGGGCTGCCGTCAGAAAAACTTTTAGAATATGGAACTAAAAGAAAATCTTGGATAGGGAGCCCGACAAACGCGAGACCGCTGAAAATATTTTTCGGAATTTAGAAAAAGAGCGGTCGAGCCATTGGAATTAGTTGCGAGTCTTCCCTCTCGAGAGGGAAGCGAGCGGTGGGAAACAGAATAGGGTATAAATTGCGGCGGGGGCGAAAGCGGAATACCCCCGCAACGGCAAGCGGAAATAAAACAGAAAAAAGGGAGGCAAGAAGCGGCCGAAGGCTTTTTTATTACGCTTCTTGCCGTGGTAGAGACTGTAAAGAGTTTTTAGAAAACTCCGAATATCGGAAAGGCTCCCCCTAGGGAGCCCTCTCGCCCAAAAGCGGGGGTGCCACCACATATATTTGGGTGGGTGGGTAGTATGGAGTTTAGTAAAGACTAAATAATATTTCTTTTAGGATATAAACTCCTTTTTGTTTTTTCTTTCCTCTTTGTTTTGATTTTGCATTTTTAGGGAGAAAAATGTTTTCGCGCACGGGAGGGTGGGGCAAGAAAACTAAAAATAAATCTTCCTTTGATTTCCCCTTCCCCTTTCTTCCAGCGAAAATTTTTCCAGAGTTTTTGTTTTTGTGTTTTGTCTTTAAGCATGGAGGAATTTTAGAGAAAATTTAAGGACAAAAAGCGAAGGCCGATCCTGAGCGTAGTCGAAGGAGAGGCCTGAGCAACGAAGAGCGTTGGGAATTTGTACAGCGGTGGGTTTGGCGATAGCGGTTGGAGTGCGACTTAAGGTTGGGTAACGAAAGAATTTACAGCAATTCATTTTCCCCTTAAACCCCTTTTTCTTGCTGTAAATTCCTCAAGCATTAGTCAGTAATTTTTGGTAAAATACGTTCGAGCGAAGGAATATATCTGCTC
>OBEQ011354602.1_pt1 | contig 10247 bp, 8 predicted proteins | sample 1670901 | NCBI WGS metagenome assembly OBEQ01 (sample SAMEA104232315, study PRJEB22302) | groundwater metagenome | biome: forest; feature: aquifer; material: groundwater | place: USA | collected 2011-08-07 | depth 5.4 m | reverse complement strand
GTTTTTTGGGTGGAAAAATAATTGTCTCTCCCTTATTTTTTCTGTGGTGATTCTTCGGCGCATATAAGCAAGTTGAACCCATTTTGCCGGGGCTTCGAGTCTAGCGACTAAAGCTTTGGGGTTACTTTGGCGCTTGGCGTTTGATGGTTGATGGTTGGCGTTTGGTGTCCAATTCGGCAGGTTCTTTTTGATCCAAGAATTAACGTTCATAAACTTTTGATAAGTATGATCGCGATCCCAAAGAAGTTTCATTTGAATTACTTCGTGAGCAGTATAGAGATTTTGCTCTTTAATTTTGAGGGCTGACTCTTCGATGAAAATATTAAGACAGGCGCGATTTGAGATTTTCTTGCCCGATGGATCTCTTTTAATGGGCCACAAAAGTAGATTTGCCAAGAGGCGAGTTGTCCAAAGAGCGCCTTTTGCGCTAACCAAGACAAAATCAATATCATCGTTTTTGGGTGAATTTTGCATGGCCAGAGCGCCAGAAATTGCAACTAATTGAAGGCTGGGGATAAGCTTTAGGACCTTTGCATAAATTAAAGCTTTTTTAATTTTTTCTTTTGAATAAGTCTGGCGTTTTTTGCGCAAATTAACGGTCTTTGGTCTATTCTTAAGAGAATAAAGTCCTTCTTTCTCAACTACTTTTGACTCTTTAACAAGCTGTAAAACTGCCTTTTTGACTTGATTTGGGCTAGCTTTAACTCCTATTTGATATTCATAAAGTTCGTCTAGTTTTAGGGGGTAATCAAAAATGTCGTGATAGGATAGCGTCGCAATAACTGCTTGAATTTGGGTCATCGATGCGAACTATATCAACAAGACCACCTCAACTACAAGTTGAGTGTTTCTCTAAGATATAAACTGTGAACCTTTAATTTTGTGGTTTATTTTGGGGAGAATTTGGCAAGCACAATTGCCACGTTTTTGGCAGTTGTTTCCAGAGCCTTTGAAGCTGGTGTCCCTTTTAACACTTGGTTAACAGCATCTTCATACGCTTTAATTATTTGATCGTTTAAGCCATTGTCGTAAGTGCGTGATGACATTGGGAATGAGCGCATGAAGGGGGCTTCGGCTACGTACGCGCCAACCAACGGGTCTGTTGCCAGTTTTTGGGCAAGTGACTTTTTGGGGTATGGCATGCCGATTAAGCGCCCCGGGGTTTTGGCAGACTCGCTATAAAGTTTTATTAAAGTCTCATCCGCTTGAAGATATTTTAGAAAATCGAGAGCCTCCTTTTGATACTTGGATTTTGAGGAAACTCCAACTGCCCAATAGCTTGCCCAGTTGGTGCTACCTCCTTGAAGTTGAGGCACCGGCGCAACTTTGAATTTCAAAAGAGGATTGGCTGTTTTAATTTCCGCAGCTCTCCAGCTTGGAGCTAAATACATAGCCAGGGATCCGCCGGTAAAGGCAACTGTTGATGGCGGCATAGTTTCGTCCCAAACTTTATTTTCGCCTTTTGCAAAATTCGCGTAATATTCAAGAGCATCAGCACTGTGCGCATCGGTCGGATTTTTAAGATCTCCGCCATTTTGCAGAATCATCAGAGCTAAAATGTCGGGAAAGTGATCTACGTTTGAAGCGGTACCAAGAGCGATTCCTGCGGTGCGAATATTGCCGGCTGTATCGCGAACTGTTAATTTAGTAGCTGTTTGGGCAAGTTCTTGCCACGAGTTAGGAGGAGCACTAATGCCCGCTGCCTGAAAAATATCTTCGTTGTAGTAAAGACCTAAACCATCAACACCCAATGGTGCTCCCACAAATTGTTTTTGGGTGTTTCTAAGATCACTAAATATGGTGGGGTAATACTGATCCTTAAATTGGGCTTGGGAAATTAGATCTTCCGGAATCGGGGTAAGTTGGGCAGCGAACATCGGTGTCCAGGTGTTGTGAAATTGAAATATATCTGGGCCAGCACCCGAATCGATTTGAGCTTGCAGCGTTTCCCTGTACTGCTGGGGACTTTTCTTTTCATAAACAATGTCGACATTAGGTTTAATTTTTTTGTAATCTTCGCGAACCTGGTTCATGACTGTTGCCGAATCCCATAAGCCCCAATATTTGATGGTAACGGGCTGGTCACTTTGAGGATTTATTAAAGAGCAGCCTGTGATAATTAATGAAAAAATAAGGATAGTGAATAATTTGATGGCAGACATGCTTTGGTAATTAATTCTATAATAACATAAGGCTAAATGCTTAAATATGAAAGCAATAGCTATAACCAGAAGTAAATTTTTAGTTCATTTTGTTAAGACTGCACTAGTTTGCTCCATTTTTTTTGCCTTGATTTTTGCTATTTATTTTCTGATTTTTCTCAATAAAACTCTACCTAATACTTATTTTGCCAGTTTAAATATCTCCGGCAAAAGTAAACAACAGGTTGAGATGATAATTGCTAACTATCTTGATAATTACAAAAAGCAAAAAATTAAAATATCGGTGGGCAGCAAGACGCTTGAAGTTTCTCCGGATGATCTAGGAATAACTTTTAGTGAGGAGTCATCTCTTAGTAAAGTTTATGAAAGAGGCCAGGCTGGAAATTTTTTGCAATTTATAGAAGACTCTCTGAAGGCTTTAATTTTTGAGACTAGAGTTAGCCCTGTTTATAGCTTAAATTACTCACAACTTAGCAGTAAGCTTAATGGTTTACTGTCAGCATACGAGAGCGTGCCAAGAGACTCCACGATTATTTTTGAAAAGGGAGAAGCTAAAATCAGTAAATCTGCAAATGGCGTTGTTGTTGACAGGCTTAAACTTGTAAAGGATATTGCATCTGGTGTTGACCGTTTGTCGACGGATGCTATAGCTGTCTCTTATATAGATGCCAGCGCGAGAATTACCGAAAATGAGGCACAAAAAGCACTTGCGAGGGTTAAAGATTTAAATAATCAAAACATAGTACTTTATTTTGATCAAGAGAAGTGGCCACTTTCAGCTGACAAACTTCTTGGTTTGCTGGAATTTTTCCCAAGTGAGGAGGATGAAAACGGCTATTTGAGTTTAAACTTGGGCGATCATAAAATTTTGTTTAAAGACGTGAGCTATCTCGGCAAGAAGCAGCCAATTTTGGAAGTAAAACTAAATAATGAGAAAATTAACTCATTTATCGACGAGGTGGCTAGTGAAATAGATAAACCAACTGTTGATGCAATAATCGAATTCGACGGTCAAAAAGTGACTAAGTTTACGGCTGCTCAAGACGGCCAAACGCTTAACAGGGGCTTAACCAAAAATTTGATTCTTGAAAAGATTTCAGTTGAAAATATTTCTTATGAAAAAGACATCGCTATTAAATTACCGGTTGCTACTGCGCGCGCCAAGATTGCTAATAAAGAGATTAATAATTTGGGAATTAAAGAGCTGATTGCCAGTGGTATTTCGTATTTTGCCGGCTCGATCCCCAACCGTGCTTTTAATATCGGACTTGGATCTTCGATGATTTCCGGAACGATTGTTAAACCTGGTGATATATTTTCTTTTGACGCACTAGTTGGACCGGTTTCTGCTTCTCAAGGTTTTAAACAAGGATACATAATTAACAAAGGTCACACAGTACTGGATGATGGCGGCGGGATTTGCCAGGTTTCAACAACTGTCTTTCGGGCGGCACTGAATGCAGGATTGCCGATTGTTAAACGCACAGCGCACGCCTATCGAGTTGCTTACTACGAACAACATGGTTTTAAACCTGGTTTGGACGCAACAGTTTTTTCGCCCAGCGTTGATTTTCAATTTAAGAATGACACTGATCACCATATTTTAGTCCAAGTAGTAGTTGATCAGGTAAATTCAAAATTGCAGGTTGACATCTACGGTACTAGAGATGGCAGGAAGGTGGAAATATCCGATCCTATTGTTTCGAATGTTGTCCCTGCACCCGAACCACTACATCAGGACGACCCGACCTTGCCAAAAGGAGTTGTCAAGCAAGTTGATTTTGCGGCATCTGGCGCTACATCGGTTTTTAACAGAAAAGTTTATAAGAATGGTGAACTTACCATCGACGAATCTTTTAAATCAAATTTTAGACCGTGGCAAGCAGTATACTTAGTGGGAACAGGAGGATAAACAGTGAATCTTAAAAAAGACCTGGCAATAATCGGCGGACTGTTTCTACTGGTTGTGGCCATTTTGGTTTTCGGTAAAAGTTTTACTTCGACTAGCTTTGTTGGCAATCGCGGGCAAGCAACAAAAAGTGCGCAAGCAACAAAAAGCGGCGCTGGGCAAGTGGATAATCAAAAGCAGCTTTCAGTTAAAAACCTTAATTTGCTAGTTGATGTTGCCGACACAAAAGATAAAAGGCAAAAAGGACTTTCCAGTCGTGACCAGCTTCCTTTTAGTGAGGGGCTGCTTTTTGTTTTTGACAGCCCCAGTCAATACGCTATCTGGATGAAGGGCATGAAGTTTGCCATAGATATTATTTGGATCGATGAGAATAAAAAAATTGTTGACATTGCTGCTGATGCTGTGCCGGAACCGGATAAACGCGATGGGGAGCTGAAAATTTACCAGCCGCGGGGGCCAGCAAAGTATGTTTTGGAGATCAATGCCGGTTTAGCTAAACTTAATAATCTGCAGATTGGGGACGCTGTGGGGTTTGAGTTATAATTTGCTCCGTTCTTTATAAACCATGATGGTACTTGGTATTGAGGGCCTTCAATATAGCTCACGGTCATTTCTAATGCTATGAAATTGCCAGGAATAGAAACGACACTTCGATTTCACTCAGTGTCGTTTCGAAAGCTATGAGGATACTTGGTATCGAAACGACTTGCGATGAGACTGGTGCGGCGATTGTGCAGGGTGGACGCAGAATTCTCTCAAATGTTGTTGCTTCATCTGTAGACTTGCAGAAAAAGTACGGGGGTGTAGTACCGGAGGTTGCGGCGCGAGAACAAGTGCGAGTTATTATTCCAGTAATTAAAGAGGTATTAAGCGGATTTTCGCCAAGGGACATTGATGCTGTCGCCGTTACTAACGGACCGGGTTTAATAGGATCCTTGTTAATCGGCGTGGAAACAGCGAAAGTTTTGGCGATTGCTTGGAATAAACCATTGGTTGCGGTCAATCATTTAGTGGGACACATATACGCCAATTGGTTAACAGTTGACCCTTCGACTTCGCTCAGGGCAAGCGGTTCACCGTTGACTCAACCGAAATTCCCTCTGGTTGCGCTGATTGTTTCCGGAGGACACACGGATCTAGTGCTGATAACTGGCCACGGTAAATACAAGCTCATCGGATCGACACTTGACGATGCGGCTGGAGAGGCGTTTGATAAAGTGGCTAGAGTTTTGGGGCTCGGCTATCCGGGTGGACCGGAAGTCGAGTTGTTAGCGTCTAGCGTCAAGCGTCTAGCGTCTAGTTTTAAATTGCCAAGGCCGATGATTGGCTCAAAAAATTTTGACTTTTCGTTTTCAGGACTTAAGACAGCGGTGGTTAATTTAGTTCGTAGCGCCGAGATTAGAGATCATAGAAGACGAGAGATCGCTCATGAGTTTCAACAGGCTGCTGTTGATGTGCTGGTTAGTAAGACAATTCGCGCTGCGCAAGAATTTGAGGCAAAAGCAATTGTTGTCGGTGGTGGCGTAGCAGCTAATTCGGTTTTGAGATCAGAGTTCATAGATCATAGTAAGAGGCTAGGAATCCCAGTTTATTTTCCGTCGAAAGAGATGTCGGTTGACAATGGGGCGATGATTGCGGCGGCTGCGTTTTACAATTTTAAAAAAGTTGATCCACTGAAATTATCTGCTGATCCTTCTTTGCATTTTTGAAAAATTTTTGATCTGTTATCATTTCACATCAAAAAGAAATTCTGACATAATGATGATTACGAGATAGTTTATCGTGAAGGTTATCAACATGACTCAAATTTTGCACGTGGGAGTAAAGTAAAAATTTTGTGCAATTTCACGTGCCCGTTTTGTTAACAGTTTCGCGCCACAAAAAACAAAAAGGGGGACTCTGATGAAAAATTTGAAAAATAAAAAAGAAAAATTTAAAAATCGCCCGGATGAAATCTACTCTTTTTGGGAAAAATCAAAACTTTTTTCGGCAGATCCGAAATCTAAAAGACCCAGATTTTCGCTTTTGATTCCGCCGCCAAATTTGACTGGTGAACTGCATTTGGGCCACGCTATGCAGCATTCTATTTTGGATGCTGTCGCCAGATTTAGGCGACTACAGGGATATGATGTTTTGCTTTTGCCGGGGGTGGACCATGCCGGGATTCAGTTTGAGGCAACGCTTGATAAAGAACTTCAAAAGAAGGGTCTAAATAAGCAAAAATTGGGTCGAGAAAAGTGGCTTGAAGAGGCCTGGCAATTTAAAGAGGCGGTTTATAAATCCGTTTCTAAAACTTGGCGGTTCCTTGGGCTTAGCGCCGACTGGTCACGTGAAGTTTTCACTTTAGATGATGGACCTAAGCGCGCAGTTTTTGAGGAGTTTAAAACTTTTTTTGATCGAGGGCTTGTGTATAGGGGCCCATACATTGTGCAGTGGTGCCCCAAAGATGCAACTGCGATTGAGGATGTAGAGGTGGAATACGAGGAGAGGAAAGAAAAATTATATTACCTAAAATACGGCCCGTTAACTTTGGCGACTGTTAGGCCTGAAACAAAATTTGGCGATACAGCAATGGCTGTTAATCCAAAAGACGCAAGATACAAAAAATATGTGGGTAAGGAATTTGAAATTGAAACACTGGCGGGAAAAAGGAAAATGAAAGTGATTACTGATGATGCTGTAGATCCAAAATTTGGGACAGGGGTTATTAAAGTGACACCAGGGCATGATTTTGTCGATTATGAAATCGGTAAACGTCATAACTTACCGATTTTACAGGCGATTAACAAGCAGGGGAGACTAACGGAGCTGGCCGGAAAATATGCGGGCTTGAAAGTTCTGGAAGCAAGGGCGGCAATGATCGATGAACTTCGCGCGAAAGGCATATTGGTTAAAGTTGAAGATTACGTGCACAATGTGGCGGTTTGCGAAAGATGCAAAAGTATAGTCGAGCCTTTGATTTCGGAAGAGTGGTTTGTGAAGGTAAATGAGTTGGCTAAAGGCGCAATTGAGGTTATTGGCAAAGACAAAATTAAATTTTTGCCGGCAAATTACAAAAAGATTTTGCTTGATTGGCTTGCTAACATCCACGACTGGTGCATTTCTCGAAGCCTTTGGTGGGGGCACAGAATCCCGGTCTGGTATTTAGGTAAAGAGATGAAAATTTCGCTTGATTCTCCAGGTAAGGGATGGAAACAAGATGAACAGGTTCTGGATACATGGTTTTCTTCAGGGCTCTGGCCGATGTCGACACTGGGATGGCCCAATAAAATTTCAAATTTAGATCAAGAAGCACCTAATAACAAAACTTCGAATATTGACCAAAAGAGTGTGCTTCTTGATCGTTACTTCCCCTGGGACTTTGAAATTAGCGCTCCGGAGATCAAATACCTTTGGATTGCCCGTATGATTATGCTCTCCCAATATTTCATGGACAATATCCCTTTTAAGACGATGTTTTTCCATGGAATGCTTCGGGATTTGCAGGGGCGTAAGTTTTCGAAGTCTTTAGGCAACGGTATTGACCCAAATTATCTGATTGAACAGTGGGGAGTTGATGCAACGCGCATGACACTTTATACATATTCGATTCCTGGACGAGACGGACGAGTTTCTAAGGGAATTTTGGACGAGCGTGGCAAGAATTTTAGAAATTTCGGGACGAAGTTGAGAAACATTGCACGATTTATTTTGCAACTTGCCCCTGAAGAAAGTGACAGCCCAAAGGAAATGAGTAAAGACGACCTACAAATACTGGATGAGCTTAATAAGACTACAAAGGCTGTCACAAAACATCTTGAAAATTTGGAGTTGCATTTAGCGGTTGATGTGCTTTACGAGTTTGTCTGGCATAAGTTTGCGGATAAATACATTGAATCAACAAAAGGGCGAAGAGCCAGTGCTCAACCAACACTCGAAAATGTGCTTTTACAAGTTTTGATCTTACTTCACCCTTTCATGCCGTTTTTGACAGAGGAGATTTATCAGGGGTTTGAAGTTAGGAAGAAATCGATAATGCTAGAGGACTGGCCTACGTCGAAATGACTAACGGGATATTAATTTTTAATTTACAATTTTTAATTTTTATTGAATTTTAAATTTATCCTTTCATTTCAAATTTTAAATTGAAGGAAATTCCCGCAGAATCTCCGCAATAATTCCCGCAAGTTCGCTAAAGCTTTGCTGGACAGGCACGCAGGTTTATAGTGATAAATGAGACGTTAGCGTCGCGGCTTTGGCTGGGCCTTTGAGATGGGTATGTGCTCTCAAAGATACTGGCCTTTCGCTAGAGTATTGAATTGGTCTTCTACTGGGATGCCAACAGGGGCTTTGGGTTCTACCATTGTAACGCATAATTTGGAGTTGTTCGGTAGTGGTGACTCTGTATAATCTCTCTACAGGCATTTTATTCTCCTTTTTTCTCTTCGGCTTTTCCGTGGGCTGGCGGATTCTCCGGTTTTGCTTCTTCCTTCTTTTCTTCCGCGCCTTTTTCGGCACCTTCTGCGGGCGCGGCTTCTTCACCTTCCGCGGCTGGAGCTACCTCTGCACCCTCGGCAGCTGGAGCTGCTTCGGCTGCAGCTTCGGCCTGTTCGGCTTCGATTTCGGCTTCGACGGCTTCCATCTCTTTAGTTACCAGTTCACCGATTTGGGCAACAACCAGTTCTTCATCGGCGTGGATCTCGATTTTGTTTCTATCTACCTTTAAGTCTTTAACCTTAATTTCGTCGCCAACGTTTTCAAACTTTGAAACATCGACTTCAATTTTTTCAGGCAAATCAGCTGGCAGTGCTTCAACTTCAAGTTCGGCAACTGGGTTTAGTAAAACACCAACTTTTTTGTGAACGGCCGGAGCTTCTCCGACAATTTCCAGAGGTACCTTAACTTTGACTTTTTCAGCTAAGTTAACCTGGTAGAAATCGATGTGAAGCGGCGCGTCGGTAACCGGATGGATTTGGATGTTTTTAACAAGCACCGGTTTTTTTTGACTGTCGATTGCTAAATCGATGATACCTGTTTCACCGGTCTTCTCAAAAACTTTGGCGAATTCGCCGGCTGAAACTTGGACGTGCTCGGTTTTAATCTTGTGGCCAAAAACGTGCGCGGGGATAAAGCCGTCGCGTCTTAGCTTTCTAACTTTGCGGCCAAGAACTGTTCGCTTCTGAGCCGTCAGTGGTACTTGTTCCATTTTGGCAAATGATAGCAAATTAGGTGAAGCTTGGTCAAACATAGACTTGTTGACTTGTAATGGGTCCTTCGTTCGAACTATATTTAAATTAGATGAGCCAGCCTGCAAAATCTACCAAAGATCGCGTAGAAAAAGAAGTTTTAGAAGTAATTATCAAAAACCTGTATTCGGGCGAAATGAAAGTTGAGGAAGCTCGACAGGTTGCCAGGGAAACACTGGCGCAAATTGAGAAGATTGAGAAGCAGGAAGAATCTATCAGCGATTTCTACAAAAACTTATCACAAAAATATCCGGTATTTAAAGTATTGTATACTAAAATTAAGGGCGAACTGGCAGTGCCCAGGGAACTTAGCGCGCACAGACAAGCCCTCGTGGCAATTCACGCCGGCAACATTGACGAGGCGCACAAAATAGCGCAGGGGGCATTAGTGCAAACTGCTCATGAAACAACTGACAATAAGCAGCGTAGTTGACGCATTTGCTGATGAGCCGATTTCTATTGGCGATAGGCTGGAAATTCTGGGCGTGCCTAAGAGCGAGCAGGCGAAGAAATTTTCTGCAAGCCTCTTAAAAACCCAAGTTTATGCTTCAAGCTTTGTTAAATTCCTTGCTGACAACAGCAGCTTAATTGACGATAAGATTCCGGCAAAAGAACTGCCTGCTGACTATAAAAATCCTTTTGACTCAAGCGGCCAAACGGTACGCGATAGACTGGATGCGCTTGGGATAAGCGCTGGCGATTACCAGGAGATGTTTGATAACAATACGCTTGATTTGAGCTTGACGGGCGTTGAATTCCAAGATTTCATCCTTAACAATCAGGATAGGTTTTTGGGCAAACTCGAAAAATTAGCTAACTTAGGAGGTTAAATGGCAGGAGCAGGAGACATACCAGAAGTAACTCCACCGGGACCGGAAAAAACAGGTGGAACACCGCCGCCAGCTAGACCACCAACTGAGGGGGAGCTGGCTGCAGCACGCGCAGAAGAAG
>OBEQ010163813.1_pt1 | contig 10247 bp, 5 predicted proteins | sample 1670901 | NCBI WGS metagenome assembly OBEQ01 (sample SAMEA104232315, study PRJEB22302) | groundwater metagenome | biome: forest; feature: aquifer; material: groundwater | place: USA | collected 2011-08-07 | depth 5.4 m | reverse complement strand
GGATCCGGCGGGCGTCCAGGTAATGTTCCTCGTCTCTCCGGCATACCAGACCTCTGTCCCGACGGGTGACGTCAGGCCCAGGACCGTGAGAATGGTAAAGGGCAAGGGCGAGTTGGCGCCTTGCGTCGGATCGTTGGTGGCACTGTTGAGTTGGAACCGAACCTGCATGGTGGTGTTCTTCTCGGAGCTCCCGATCACGGTCCCGGGGAGATTCCAGGCGTAGGGAGAAGTCGGGGCGATGTTTCCGGCAATCGTGGTCGGGAAGGTCGAGCCATTATCCAGCGAGGCTAAAATGTCAATGTTCGGAAACGATGCGCCGGTCTTTGTCCAGACGATGTTTTGCGTCGTGCCGACATTCCAGGTTTCGCCCCCCACCGGCGCTGAGAGAGAGGCGGTATAGATTTTGAACGTCGCGGATTCTCCGGCCACCCCGCCCGGTGGCGTGGGATCAGCCGGCAGGTACAGTTTCACTTTCGCGCTCTCCGAGGTCAGGCTGGGAATCGTCCAGCTGTAGGAGCCGGTCGTTGGGTTGATCGCCGTCGCAAAATCCGTATACCCACCCCCGCTATCGAGCGCAAGGCTCAAACACGGCGTGCCGTTACAGTTGAGCGCGCTGTTGAGAATATCCCCGACTGCCGTCCAGGTGATGACTTTTCGATTGCCTCCCAACACCGTGCCGGTGGAGGTCACCGCATTGACCGTGAGCTTGCCTTTAATCGGAAAGATCACGCCTTCCTGGCTGTAGACGGTAGCGCCGGACAGATAATCCTGCACTTTGACAAGGGCGGTGTTGGTGATGTTCGTCGGAATCTTCCAGCTAATGCTGCAGGTGGTGGGGGCGCACGAGGTCACGTCAAACGAGGCGCCGTTCGACGGATCGCTGACCGTGGTCCAGGTCGGCGTGGTGGTGCTGGCGTTGAGGGTGTACAGGACATCCACTTTCGAAACGCCCGCGCCGCCGCCAATGGTCCAGTAAATCGTCGTCGAGGCATCATTATCGCCGGACCGTTTCGTCGCCCCATCGATGAAGTTGGTGATTAATTTGATCGACCCGATGATGCTGAAATAGCTACTCGGGGGAGGCGGGTTTTCGCCAAAGATGGTTGTACTGCCGTTCTTGATCACCCGGATGCGGGCCGTGGCGCCCTGCGTCGCCGTGGGGCTCACCGGATTCCAGTCATAACATTTCTTCCCTGAGACACACGCGGGCCCGGCCGGGCTGTTGGTTAATTCACATCCGTTGAGACCCGTCCCCGTGTAATAACAGGTGCCGGTCCCGCAAGGCGGAAGGTTAGACACAATCGTATAGCCCGTATCCGTGTAGTTGGCGGCGCCGACCTTGTACGCAATATCGACGTTGCCAATCGTCCCGGTGCTGGCCCATTGGATGGTCCGGCACCGCCCCACCGGCCATTGAGCGCTTGTGGCGGGTTTTTCTACGGTGATGGTCGGCCGGATCTCAAAGTCGGCATCCGACGTATCACAGACGGCAGTATCGGAGTTCTGGACCACCTTGACTCGCACCGTGGTGGAGGTCAGATCCGTCACGCCGACGTTGCCGGGCGGCACGTTATCCCATTTCCAGGACCCTTGGCCAGCTGGGGGAGCGTCACCGCCGTTGTTGTTGTACGCCGGGCTCGCCAACGCCACCCACGTACCAGCGGAACACGTCGCCCCGCTGCCACCAGTGCTGTACGACAAGTTGACGGTGCCCAGGATCCCTTTGTAGCTCCACTTGACGTACCGGGTGAGGTCCCCGACGTTCCAGAGCTCCGTGCCGTTTGGTAACAGAACCGTCGTCTTCCCCTTGATCTCAAAGTTGTTGTTGGACACGTCGCAATTGTGTTTGGCTCCGGAGGCGCATTGCGCGGCGGTCCCTAAGGTCGTATCCGTGAGGCGAACGCGTAGCAGATTCCCGATGACACTCGAGGTCAAGGAAGCGGGAATCGCCCAGACGGCAGCGTCGTCCCACTTGCATTGTCCATCTTTGAGCGTGCCCGTGCCTCCATTACAGACAATGGGGGCCACCTGCCAGGTGGCACCGCCGTCCATCGACAACTCAAGCGAAAACGTATCGTTCGCCACGGAGTCGGCATAATCCCAGGTAATCGTCACAGGATCGCCCACATACCACAACACCCCGGTGGCATCCGGCACCTTCAACTGCGCAGGCGGAAGTTCTGTGGCAAACCACGCCGCGTTGACGGTGGTCACCTCGGCCGTCTCTCGGGTGAGGTTCAGCACAGGACCGGCGGCCAATTGCGCCCGGACAAAGATTTCATCGACCCCATTGACGTTGGCCGCGGTTCCCCCTGAAGCCGATACCGCGGCGAAGCTCCTGGCCAGATCGATGCCAGGAATTGCCGGTTGCACGCCTGGAACGGTGCCAGTAAACGACGTGCGTCCCGCTTGGGCATAGGCCGCGTTCTTAAATTCGACCACGAAAAACGCAATGGCCACGGTGCTCGTGTTGGCAATCCTGGTAAATTCCAGGTGGGTGGCATCCTTGATTTGCCCGTCGACCCCATACGCTTGCTCGATCCCATCCACCCCACCCGTACAGGTTCCTTGGCTGGTACAGTTACCACCGGTCCCGGTTGGACCAACCGTAAAGAACAGCATGGCCTTCGTCAAGTCGACTGCGGTGATGAGCACATCGTCAATCGTCCCGGTATCGTTGGTTTCAGGGACGACAGTCGCCGCATTGAAGGTCACGGTGCCGGCCTGCACAGCCACATCCTGATTGAAGGCGATCACCTGCCAGTACGCATCGATGTTGAAGGCCGGCGCCCACTCGTTGCGGCTCAGTTTAAGGTTGGCAGGCGTGGTGAGCTCGGCCATGAGGACATTGCGCTCATCCGCCATCCCCGAGGTCTCACCTCCAATCGCGTTGGCGAATGACCGATAGCCTACCAACGCAAAAGAGGTGGTCAAGGGAGCGGAGGAGGATAGACTGATGTTTTTGGTTCCCACCGTCTCAGGAAGCGTGGTGATGCCGGCCTGCACGGTGACGCCGGAGACGAACTCGACCACCATATACTCAATGTTCATGGCCGTCGTCGAGTTAAACCGCGCAAACAGGAGGTGGGTGGAGTCGTCGACTTCGACCATGACATTGACGCGGCGGCGGTCGTTGCTGTTGATGCTGAGGGAGGCCACCACAAAAGTTTTGGCAACGATTAATGGGGTGGAGACGCCACCCACCAGCAACAGGCTATCGATCGGGTTGAGATCGCCATTGGGATCGTTCAGATCGAGCGTGGTGACTTCGGTTGTGGTCCCTAAGTTGACAGAGCCGCGGATGACCCGTTTGACCTGGTACGCGTGGGCGTCTGGCGCGAAACCCATCCACGCGACCCCCGTCATCAGAATTGTCAGCAACAATCCTGAGACGGCGCGTCGGCTGCGCGCGAGTGACTGGTCGCAATGAGAGAGGACGAAGGGTTCACTCATTTTGCGGGAGCGCGGCTCCTGAATTCAGCTTCGTTCCTGAGGCATGTTTGACCAACGTGATCGTGGTCGCGACCGTCTTCACGAGCGTCCGTTCCCCTGCCTTGGGTCCATCCCGATACGCGCGATCATAGTGGACCGTCACCGTATCCCCGCGTTTGAGTTCGCTTAAGTCTTTCACATACTCAAACCGCGTGTGGTTGCCAAGCGGAAGCAGCATTTCATTCGATTCGTGAGCTTTGCGGCTGTACTCCACGCTGATGACGGTGGGCTTGACCATCACGAGCTCGCCCGTGACGGATCCAGGTTCAATCTTTTCATCTTTTCCTTGTTCGACGGCATCGGGCGACACGGCGGCCGCGCACGTCACACTCCCAACTGCCAGCACCGTCATCACCGCAGCGAGGAAGAATCGCGCGCGGCGCCCTCGCCCGATGAGCCGCAACCGATTCTCCGGTTTGCGAATGGGAATCACGCACAGCTCCACGCGGAGATTGCGGATTGACAATCCGAAATCGACAATCCCTGCCCGCCCAGCTGAACAGGGGGCAGGCGGGCGAAATCCGAAATTGGACACATGGTGCCACCAATCAGGAGGCCACTGTTTGCGCATTAGATTTCTCTCCGCGTGTTGGTAAAGCGGCGCGTCACGCCCACAAACGTAAACGTCTCCGGCGCCTGCCCGCTTATCTGCCGCGTCATTTCCCCTTTCATCAGGGTGCCTTCGGTCTCGCCACGCCAGTGAATCAGATTCCCGGCGGCATCTTGCTGCGTCGTGTCCCAGACCATGATACCATCCGGCTGGACAGTCAGCGTGTACTCCGCGTTGCTAAATCCCTGCGCCGCCAGCGAGGCGGATGACATCTGATGCTGCGTAAACGTGAGGTAGTCGTCGTGGGAGGCGGCATCGACAGCGCCGCCAACCGGCACCATGCGAATGTCCCACAACGTGTCCGCCAAACGCGGCGGGCGCTCTTCTTGGAACACCGCCGTGGAGACCCGCGCGCGAAACTGCGCGTCGTTCTCCTGCGTGATCGCTGCCAGCGTGCCTTCCAACAGATTCACCCGAGCCGTCAGCGCGTACAGCCCAATCCCCATTCCCGCCAACAGACAGCCGACCGCGACCCACGCCGGGCGCACAGGCGCACGACGCGGCGCGTCGGTAACCATGGATGGCACGGGGACGACGTTTACCGTCGGAGATACGGCCGGAGCCGCCTCTGGCCATGACGAAAGACCTTTCACGTGTAATTGCTCGCGCACGCGCTGGACGAATGCCTCGCTGCCGATGATATTCTGGCGCAGCGCGTCTTGCAACGCGTGGAGATCCGCTTCGGCGCATTGGGCCGAGGCCTGTTCGTAGGTCAACCCGGGAGAGGCGATATCCAGCTGCGTTTTCACTTCTGCCACTTCCAATCCCATCTCCAACAGCAAGACGCAGGCCTGCGCGGTATACGCCGCGTAGCTGGTATACGAATATTCTGCAATCCCAAACGTGAGATTGCGCAGAACCGGCAACCGATGCAGATACATGGTGACTGGCAGCAGGTAGGGCTCCTTTTCCACCAAGACGGATTTGAATCGCTCCAGAAACAGGTGGCCCTGGCGGGTGTAGCGCTTGTTGAAGTATTTGGTGTAGCAGGAGGTGACATCATGCATGATGGCGGAAATTGTGGTCTGCTCATTCACCTCCAAACACAGGTGGACTTGATCGGGGAGCAAACCATAGGCAAACACTTTCACGCCGCGCCGGTGCTTGTACTCGCCCAGCAGCTGGAGATACATCTCATAGTCCTGCTGGTCGCGGAAGATCGGCTCAGCGGAGGCGCCGACCGCGATTCCGCGGCAGGTCACCACGTAGAGCGCACCTGGCACATGAAGGCGTGGCAGTCTTGGCATGGTCGGATACCTGGCACCTACTCCTGATACCTGGTACTAAAAGGTTCAGTACCAGCCTTGGTGACTTGAGGACAAGGGCGCTTTGGCACCTGGCACACGAGGGTACGTTCCGGCTGATTCGCCTGGCGTGCCTGGCACTGGCAGCTTGAGACAAAAAAACTCCGGCGGTTGCCGTTGTCGGCAACGCCGGAGAGTGCGCGTGGAGACCCAAGAACGCTCATCATCATGTCTGGTCGCATCAACAAAAAACGTCCTCGAACATTTGAGGACGTTGCGCGGAACTGGTAGCCCGGCTACCCTTGGTGCACGTTTCAGGGCCCGTGGCTTTGCGTCCTATCCTGTTCGGATAGTTTGCCTTTGACAGCGACTTCTATTATCAAGACTACTGGACTTCTGGAGTAACCATACCTGATGGGGCTCTGGCTTGTCAAGGTGACCACTGTGGGCATGGTTGCGAATTGCACAGGGGTCGGGCTCCGGAGCGGCTCTCATTGGGTGGGGCCCCGTCGAGGCAGTCGTTCGTCGGATCGCTTGACGGCCCCACCGTGGCCGTCTGCGCTCGACGGATTTTGTCGCTCGTCCCGCCCTTCAAGGGCGGGACACCGTGGCCGCTCCAAAATCCGACGTCCGCCTCACGACCACCTCTCTCCCCACCATTTGACCGTGGCTGCCACTGAGGCAGCCGCTTCAGAAACTCCGCAGCGACCGCGAGAAATGCTGAGATTACGGGGCGGCCAGAGAGGATGGCTGACCTTCTTGGCGTTCCTTCTCCTCCAGCATTTTCAGATTGTTTTGGACCATCTCAAAACCCGGGTCCAGTGCCAGCGCCTTGCGCCACGCCTCCCTGGCCTTGGCAAACTGACGCTGCTGGAAGTACACCGCGCCTAGATTGTTATACACCGCCGCGTAATCAGGATTGAGCTTCAAGGCCTGCTCGAACACCTGGATGGCCTGGTCCCATTGTTTCACCTGGTAATAGGCATTCCCGAGGTTGTTGTAGATTTTCGGATTGTTCGGGTTGATGCGCATGGCATGCAGATGGGCCTCAATCGATTCCTGTATCTTCCCTAGCCGATCATAGGCCACGCCCAGATTGTCATACGCCTGATCAAACCGCGGATTAAGCTTGACCGCCTGCTGAAACTCCGCCAGGGCGAGCTCGGGTTTGTACGCATCCAAATACACGACCCCCAGTTCGTTATGCGCCCGAAAACTGCCGGGATAATGTTTGAGCGCTTCCTGGAAAAACACTTTGGGACTCGCCCAAATAGTATTTTGCTGCACGGTACGGCACGCAAACGCCACAAGGAGAACGGCGTAGCCAGCCACGGCCATCCGCGCCGCCCACGCTCGCCGGGGCTGCGCCATCTTGCCAATCAGCTCATCGACGCCTCCGATTGCCACCAGAAACACTCCGACGCATGGCAGGTAGAGCCAGTGATCGGCCAACGTGGTATTGATCGGCACGATATTCATCATCGGTAATAATCCAATAACAAACCACATCCATCCGAACCGATAGAGGGTCGAGCGTTTCCCCAGCCACCAGACCGACCATCCCACCACCGCCAAAATCGCCAGCGACGCCATGGTGCTTGGCTGCAGCAGCCCCTCGCTAAACGGCAGATGTTTCTCGATATGAATGACGCCCGGCCAGATGAGAATTCCGACGAGACGGACAAGGGCTTCCGCGCTGGTCAGCAAGCGAGTCCACAGCGACGGCGGTTCCATTGCGGTCGGATCGGGAAATGTCAAAACGGTCACCCGCAGGATGGCATACACCGCCAACACCGCCACAAACGGGATGAGCTTCTTGAAGACGCTCCGATACCCCAGAATCCGCGCGCTGGTCCACATCAGCAACGGCAGGACCACCACCATCTCCTTCGAGAGCAATCCACAGATAAACGCCCCCAACGCCCCTATATATAGGAAGCGCCCCCGGCGGCTACCCTGCCCCTGGGTGTGGTCGTCGGTGCTGAGCGCGCGCAAGAAGAGCCAGCAGGACAGCACCATGCACAACGCCGCCTGGGAATCGGCTCGGGAGGAAATGTAGTCCACGACCGTGCTATTGGCCGGGTGCGCCACAAACAGCAGACTCACCAACACCGCCACCAGGCGCCGCCGAACCACTTCATCCACCAGCAAAAAAACGCACCAACCACAGAGCACATGCACCAGCAAACTCGTCAGATGATAGCCGAAAGGGTTCAATTTCCAGATGGCGTAATCCGCCATGACCAAGAGGGCTTGGAAGGGGCGATAAAAATTCGAGAGCCCCGCCGTGCTGTAATAGAGATGGTAACGGAACAGATCCGGCAGATGCCGGAGATCTTTAATGAGGCGGTTGTCCGTAATGAGATAGGGATCATCCCAGATGAACGGATTGTGCAGCGCGTTGGCGTAGATCGCGATGCCGCACAACCACAACAACAGAAAAATCCCCACCCCAAGCGGAGCGCTTAAGGGCTGGCGAGGAGGCCACGCGCCGGCGGTCAGCGATGGTCCGGCCCGCAGGATATTCTGGGAAGGTTTTTGGGCTCGCATCTGAGTCATTACGACGCTGGGTCTCGTTGAGCGACGATGACGACCGTACTGGGCTTGCCCGTCACCGCTTCACACCAGGCCAGCGGCAGCGACGCATACGTCAACGCCGTGCCGATCAGTAAATTTCCCGCTCGCAGCACCGGCGATCGAACCGACGCGTAATTGACATACGGAATCGCCCACGGATACACCGTGGTCCCGATCATACACGCCTGTTCCATGAGCGAGGCGGACGCCATGCGCACCTGATTGAAGCCATATTCCTGCAACAATCCGCGCAGGCCCGCCGTCGATGGCAGACACAAATGGCGCGGGATCTCCCGGATATTGCGCCACCATTTTCCAAACACCGCCGGCTCCCACCCGTCAGCAACGGGGATTTTGATTGCGACCCACCCGCCAGGCTTTAGGAGCGTGGCAATCCGTTGGATCGCGGCGCGAGGAGCGGGCAGATGTTCCAGCGTATTAAACAGCGTGAGGAGGTCAAACTGCTGCGGCGCCAGTGTGACGGTGTCCAGCGTCCCTTCGTGGACGGCACATCCCAGCGTCCGCCTGGTGTAGGCGCAATCCTCCGGCGACAAATCCATTCCCTCGATGTCAAACCCCGCCTGCTGAAACAGGCGCAGCTGAATGCCGGTCCCGCAGCCGATGTCCAACAAGCGTCCCCGTCGGCACTGGGTCAGCTTGACGGTCGTCTTCACGTCGCTGACATACGTCCAACGCGGATAGCCCCACCATAGCAGGCGCTGCCACACTCGCTGCACGCCTGCCGCGTCCGTGTTGGCGCGAAACGTGTAATGCTCCGGATAATATGAAGCTAGCTCCTCCGCTGAAGGAATCGGATGCGCAGTCAGCGACCGACACGACCGGCACTGATAAAACGCGAACACCTGCGAGGAGCGGCGGATCACATCACCCAACTGTTCGTGTTTTGGCGCAACCTCCGTCGAGCCGCACACCAAACAGCGCGGGTTCATCACACGGTCCCCGCCAGTTCATGCAGCGCGCGCAGCACTTCGTCGCTGGAAATTTCCCGCAGGCATTGCACGCCAATCGGACATTTCGGCGTATAACCGAACACGGTGCACGGACTGCACGGTAGATGCCGGTTCAACACGCGCGTGTGCGTGCCAGACGGCGGCGCCCACTTGGCTTCAATGCCCGCGCCAAACAACGCGACGCGGGGCGTGCCCAGCGCATAGGCCACATGCATCAATCCTGAATCGGTTCCGAGAAACACGCGGCTGCACGCTAGGACGGCCATCGTTTCTGGCAAGGAGAGCTGGCCGGTCCAGTCCAGGATCCGGTCATGCGGTACGCCCTGCCGAATCTGCTGGGCGGTCGGTTGATCCGCCTGCGTCCCGACAAGACACACGTCCCATCCTTCCGCCGTCAGCTCGCCGACAGTCCGGCGCAACTGCTCCGGCGGCCAACACCGCTCCGGAATGCCGCCCCGCACCGCGATCGTGATGAGGCGGCGGCCCCGCACGCGTTGCTGCATCGTCGAGAGCAGCGGCGATGGCAGACGCAGAAACGGCTGGCCCCAATCCGCCTCGAGCGCTCGCCCCGTCAGCATCGAGAGCATCCGCAAGAAACTCCGCCCCTCAAACTCGTCCTGGCGATACGGGACCCGCACGGTGTAGCAGCGGCTGCGGGCTGGATTCGTGTCAAATCCCACGCGGATCGCCGCACCCGAAAGACAGGCCAGTAGCGCCGTGGCATGATGCCATTGTTCGGTATCGATGACCAATTGATAGGGGCGCGTGAGCATCATCACCGGCACCGCCAGCGGCTGACGGTCGAGACTTATGCAGCGATGCACTGTTTTCTCGAGCATGTTGAGGACGGCGGCGTTGCGGGATTCGGCGAACACATCGATCTCGGCGTGCGGCAGCAGTTGTTTGAGCTGCCGCAACATGGGAATGAGTAAGACGGCATCGCCCAATCCTCCCGGCCGCAACACCAGCACGCGCCGAATCGCGCGCCCGTCGATGGGCAGCGGCGTCGGGCGAGCCCTTCCGCACAACCGCACCGCGGCCCGCCCCAGAATTCGATCGACGAGTTTCACCCCTTTAATCCGGGCGGACGTGGAAGAGGCCAGAATGGCCTTTATCGATAGAGAATCAGCAGGACGCTCGCGATCCATACCAGCGCAGACACTTTCAGCGGCGTATCCATGAGCAGGGCTTCGGTGGGATCCAATGCGGCTTTGCGAATATGAATGAGATAGAGATAGCGAAAGATGGCGTAAATCACGACCGGCACCGTTTCGATAAACCCAAATGGCCCCAAGCGGGCCGTCACGTCCGGCGACACCGAATACAGCGCATAACAGAGGAGGGCCACCGCGG
>OBEQ011289415.1_pt1 | contig 10248 bp, 15 predicted proteins | sample 1670901 | NCBI WGS metagenome assembly OBEQ01 (sample SAMEA104232315, study PRJEB22302) | groundwater metagenome | biome: forest; feature: aquifer; material: groundwater | place: USA | collected 2011-08-07 | depth 5.4 m | reverse complement strand
TTAAAAGATATGGCCTGCGCATCAACACTGCTTGCTCAGGTGTAATCGTTTTTGGTGGAGAAAGACATTCTTTTAGGTAGTGGAGAAAGACATTGTAGTCAAGCTCGTTGAGAAAAATTTCATTTTTTGCTACACCACGATTATAAAGGTGGTAATACCCATTTTCTTGGTAAATTTTGACCGCATTTTTGGCAGGCACATTTCTAGAATATCAGAAGCCACTAAAAAAGAACAGTTCCTTTAAAAGAACTGTTCTTTTCGATGAACAGTTCTTATTTCACTTATTTCAGCTCTACTGTTATACCTGCTGCTTCGAGTTTTTTCTTCGCTTCTTCGGCAGTCGCTTTTAGCCCCGAACACGAGTTGTGCTCGGGCGCAAGGCCGTGGCGTCAGGATTTATTTCAACTCTACGGTTGCACCTGCTGCCTCTAATTTAGCTTTTGCTTCATTAGCTGTGGCCTTATTAACACCAGTCAACACTTCTTTCGGTGCGGATTCGACTAATGTTTTGGCTTCGGCGAGACCGAGAGTGGGGACCACTTCGCGAACCGCCTTAATGGCACCAATTTTGTTGGCACCACCATTAGCCAAGACCACGTTGAAAGTAGTCTGTTCTTCCTTCGGCTCGCCGGAGTCCACGGCCGCTGCCGGGATGGAGGCGGCTGCTACTGGTTGTGCACTAACCCCGAATTTTTCTTCGAGAGCTTTGACCAATTCCGCCAACTCTAAAACAGTTAGCTTTTCGACTTCTTCGATGAGTTTAGTTACTTTGTCTGACATAATTCACCACCTTTCGGAAATATTTAAGATCTAAGACTCAAGACCAAAACAAAAATTTAAGGTTTAATTTTTAAATATTCGCTTAGGTCTTTTAATTTAGGTCTTATTTCTTAACCTGTGATAAAACATAAACCAGTTTTTGCAAATTGTAATTGAGGGCATAAGCAAAACCATAGATAGGACTATTCAATCGCGAGACCAATTGACCTTGGAGAATCTCTTTGGGCGGCAGTTTGGCAATGGTTTCGATCTCGATGTCGGAATATTTCTTTTTGCCGATGAAACCAAATTTAATTTTGGGGAGAGAGAGACTTTTGATCGTTTTGAAAAGCTCTTTGAGGGGAGCCAATTCGTCTTCATAGGCCAAAAGAACAGCAGAAGGACCGGATAAGGATTTGGGTTCTAAGTTATACTCACTCGATTTGGAAGCGATTTCGAGAAGAGAGTTTTTGGCGACGACAAATTCACCGCCGGCTTTTTTGACATCTTTGTGCAGTTGTTCCGATTGCTTGTGGGTTAAACCACGATAATCGGTCATGACCACAGATTTGGCCTTGGACAATTTGTCTTTGAGGCTGGCGACGGAATCGATATTTTTTTGTTTTGGCATAAAAAAATCGGCTGACGCCGACCGAGGTAAATGCTAGCGTTTACCAGCAACTAGTATCTAGTTAATCTAGTTTCTAGTTTTCCTCGGTAGGACTTAGTTTTTGGCCTACGGTCTTAGGGTTACTAGGGCAATTATAGCAGTTACAAAAATTATATCAATGGGGAGTTATCTCACCCCGGTGCCCTTGAGGTGGGTTTTGACGGTAGCCAGAACGATCATCCAGTCCCCAACAAAGTTGGCACTTTTTATATAAAGAAGGTCAAGAAGCATTCTTTCACTGACCGTAAGGTCTTTTCCTAGAGTGGCTGATTGCAGTGAAACGGCGGCGGGTTTTAGCTCGCTAGAGCTTATTTCTCTTTGATAGTCTTCGCGTAAATAGTCCGGCAAGCTGTTTGAGTTGTCGGCGAAAACTTTTTTGAGGTCGGAAATTTCTTTTATAGTCCAACCGCGAACTCCGATTCCGGCCATTTTTCCGGTACGGATTATTTTAAATTGGGGCAGTTCATCTAGCCGGGTATTTCTTAGCCAATTGGCGTAAGGGGAAAATGTTCGTAACTCTTTGGCTGGAGCTCTTTTTCGTGATCCCAAAAAAGCGCTACTTTCAAATGGCTCTTCGAGTTGGGCTACTCCGGTGCGCAAGGTGCGAATTTTTGGCGAGTCGGTCAACCCGATAATTTGGTTTTTGTTGCCAAGGAATCCAACTTTAAGATCATAGCTGACTGGGAAGCCGTCCTGTAAATAAACACGACCCATGAACAATCTTGACGGAAGAAAACTCAAGATTGAGCCAACCCCGCCGATAACACTTCGTTCCCAAAGTTCTTTGACCGGACTGTGGATCCAATTAAATGCTTGTTTTGGGGTAACTTGGCGATTACCAATTAACATTTTTTCGGCATTTTTGATCATTTGGTAATCGACGGAAAAATCGATTTGGTCTGGTGTCATGGGCCAATTTTACCAATTTTTTCAAATATTTGATATACTACGAAGCAGTATGAGAATTGAGCTACAAAAACCTGATGGGAGCAAACTAGGGCCTTTTGAAGTTAAGTGGCCAGAGCCGGTCACTTTTGGCGAGATTAGTGATTGGCAGGATATTGTGGCGCGAAAGGATCGAGATGGGGTGGCGGTTGAGGGGAGAGTTAAAGGAGCAGAGGAAAATTCCTCAAGGATACGAATCGTATTGTTAAACCAGATCAAACCTACTTTTGGTCTTTTAGATACTAGTCAACTGCAAAAAAGTGGCGATAGGAAGCTGTTTATTTTTCGATTAGTGGATTAAAATTCGACTTTGATACTCGGCCCCATAGTGGCTTTGAGAAATGCACCCCTAATTTTGTCTTTGCCGATTGATTTAGTTAACGCCAAGAAATTTTCTTCGAGTTTTTTGGGTTCAAAAGATACTTTGCCAATGACGGTGTGGACGATAGGGAAGTCGGGTTGAGTTTTCCATTGCATTTGCCCTCCTGAAAGCTCTTTAGCGAGCTTTTCGGGATCGTCACCGATAGTACCGGTTTTGGGATTGGGCATCAGTCCTCGCGGTCCCAGGATCTTGGCCACTTTGGCCAGCTTGGGCATCATGTCGGGTGAAGCAACGAGAATGTCAAAGTCGATTTTAGGTCCGCCAGCTGGCGGATTTTCGAGTTGTTTTATTAGTTCATCGGTGGCGATGACTACCTTGATCTTTTTACCATTGCCATGAGGGAGAGTGACCATTCCGCGCAGGTCCTGCCTGCCGGCAGGCAGGTTTTGTCGGTCGATATTAATTTGGACTTCGACTGAGCCGTCAAACTTGGAATAAGAAGTTTTCTTAGTTAGATCGATAGCCTCGGAAATAGAATAAAGTTTTTTAGGATCCACAAGGGATTTAGCAGCGGCGTATTTTTTGCCGGGAGTAAAAGAGTATTTGTTATCAGTTTTCGGTTTTCGGTTTTCAGATTTTGGTTTATCAGTTTTCGGTTTTTCGGTTTCAGAGACCGGTTCACTGATGACTGGCAAACTTTTATCCGACAACGGAGAACTGAGAACTGATAACTCGTCTTTATTTGTTTTCGCTCGCTTTTTCTGCTCGCGTTTCTCCTCGGCTTTCTTGCGAGCCTTTTCTTCAGATTCCAGATCTCCCATGACGACGGTTTTAATCTTGCCCATAAATTCGATAAACTTTAAGACCTAAGATAAAAGACCTAAACGAATGTTTAAAATTATGCGCTTTGCGCAGAATTTCTGCGGGTGCATAAATTTAAATCTTAAATTTTCGTTTTGGTCTTGGGTCTTTGATCTTCTGTCTTGTTTTATTCCACTTTAATTCCCATGGATCGGGCCGTGCCGGCGACGATTTTGGCAGCAGCGTCGATGTTGTCGTTGGCGTTAAGATCGGCCATTTTGGCCTCGCCGATTTTCCGGGCTTGGTCTTTCGTGAGAATACCGGCGCTTTCGCGGCCGGGTTTTCCCGAGCCGTGTTCGATCTTGAGCTCTTTTTTAATTAGCTCTGATACCGGGGGGAGCTTGGTAATAAAACTAAATGTCCGATCTTCGTAAACGGTAATGACGGCCGGGATGACTTGGCCTTTTTGTTCGGCAGTTTTTTCGTTGTAGGCTCGAACAAAGTCCATAATAGGGAGGCCGTGTTGACCTAAAGCGGGGCCGACGGGCGGGGCAGGAGTCGCTTCTCCGGCGGGAAGATTTAATTTGATGACAGTTTTGACTTTCTTAGCCATGGGTTTCGTTCGTCTTTACCGAACTCCCAATTATTCATTGGTGAGATATTTTAACTTAAAGTTTGGAAACTTGCAAGAAGTCGAGTTCAACTGGGGTTTCGCGGCCAAAAATTGAGACCAGGACTTTGACTTTGCCGCGGGCGTCGTCAATTGATTCGACACTGCCCAAAAAGTCAGCAAAGGGACCATCGATAATTTTGACCGCTTCACCTTGGGAAAAGCTGGCTTTGAACTTGGGTGCCGCCAATTGGGAGAACTTCATGATCGCGTCGACCTCTTTTTCGGATAACGGAGTGGGGCGATTACCGGTGCCAACAAAGGCAGTAACGCCGGGAGTGGTGCGCACCACCAACCAAGAGTCGTCGTCGAGAATCATGCGAACCAGGATATAGCCGGGAAAGATTTTCTCTTTGATTTCTTCTTTTTTACCTCGTTTGACCGTGACAGTGTCGCGGGTGGGGACGATAATGTCAAAAACGCGATTGGCGATGTTCATGGCTTCGGTGCGCTGTTTGATCGCGGCCGCCACTTTGTTTTCGTGCCCGGAATAGGTATGCAATACAAACCAATGGGCATTATCAGGTACAGCCGGGGTGGGCTCGGCGACTGGTGGATCCGGTGGCTTTTGGTCTGGTGCTGGTTGGTTAGTTTGATCGTCCATACTACTTACGTAATAATAATTCGATGGCTTTGGCGAAAAGATAATCTAGTCCGCCGAGATAAACGGCGACAACAATGCTGACACCAATTACCACAATAGTTAGTTTTACGACCATCGCCCGTTTGGGCCAACTGACCTTGAATAGTTCTGTTTTGACCTCTTTAAAGAACTGAATCGGGTTTTTTCCAAAGTCGGGACGAGTAATATTGAATGAATCGTTGTCCATGAAATATATGGTACCATATCCGCCTTCGTTTTAGTTCGCGCTCCCGATGTCCATCGGGACTCGCGAGCTGCACTTCGGACGGATTGATCCACTGGTAAACTCACTACGCTTGTTAACCAGTGATCAAAAAAACACCCCTACGCGGGATGTCAATAGGAGTATAGCATACAAGTTCACAATTCTCAATTTACAATAAAAAAGGTCTGACTTTTTAGGGTCAGACCTTAAGAATGTAGATCTAGCGCGGCGGCTTTTCGATGGCGTCTCCGATAATGACAAGTTTGGCATCAAGCGTTATCATCTCGCCAGCAGAGTAGTATTTTCCTTTAATGCCTTTGTCATCGAGGCGGGCAGATTTCAGGTCAGTTTTTTCATTTCCCTCTGTCTGCCATTCGCTAAATTCGATAAAGCTACCATCAGCTTCGGCCCTGACGACAACGTAGTCTTCTCCATCAATAGCGTGGAAAAGTTGCCCCGGGCCAATAAAAGCGATCGGGAAACCGTTTTGAACCACTGTTATAGTGCTCAAGTGCCTCCTAAAAGTGCTAGATTTTTTCTACCGCAAGTATACTATAAGTTGTTAGTTTTGTCAACCTACTTGCAAGTGAGTTGTTCTTTGATCTAGACTAGGACTATATGGCTCTAGGAAAGCACAAGCTTCTGGCAGCATTTTTGGAGAAAGACAACCTCAAGCTGCTGGCTTATGATGTATTTGGCAGCCGGGCGACCCGTGTGTTTGCCGGGCAGATCAGTTTTTCACCGGAAGTATTGCGGGATGCCTATATTGCCGATAGTGCTAAATTTTCGGGCCAGTTGAAAATCGCCTTCACACAAAAAGACTTGCTGGGACAAGTCGACCAAGTAGTACTATTTATCCCTCCCGACAAAACGTTTACTAAAAGCTTACCGGTGACCGATACCATTGATGGATTTGTGCAGTCGCTGCCATATTTTAAGGAGGAACTATTGCTTTCGACAGAGAATATAGGGGGCAAGCATGGCAGCGATAAAATTACTCATGTGGCGTTTGAAAAGAAATTGATTGAGGATTTTCAACGGGCATTTTTGGAGTCGAGTAAAGAGGTGGCGGCGACTAAAAGCAGCGTCAACGTTTTAGGAGCCAATTTTGTGCAGGATGGTCAATATTTTTTATTGGTGCCATTTGAGAAAGAAATTGCTCTGGCAGTGGTGGATTCTGGAGCGGTACTGGAGATGGCGGCCTTTGCCAAAGAAGTTTTTTTGACGAGATTTGGAGAATATATTATCAATCATGATTTAGGAAAGATTAACCAGGCTTATACGGTGGGGGTGTTTGATGCGCAAGTCGCTTCGGAAATTAGATCAAAGCGGGGACTGGAAGTGAGCGCCTTGGAAACCAATGATGTTTATGACGTCGTCGTGACGACCTATCTGCGATCAAGTGCCGGGGGAATGGTAAACAACCTGCTGGGAAAAATTAACTGGACGAGGTTAGGAGACAAAATTCCCAATCGGAAGTATTTGTTTTTGGGATTGGCGGCAATCGTTGGGGTAATTTTGGTGATGCTACTTTTTAAAAATATTGGTAAGAAACCGGAAGTAGCTTCGCCAGTAGTTACGGCACCAACCCCGCCACCGGCGCCCGAAGCAAAACCGGGAGATTTTAAAGTGCGGGTACTTAATGGGACACTGGTTGAGGGGGAGGGAGGGAGATTGGGAGACAAACTTAAGGGATTGGGTTTTGATGTGGTGGAAACCAAGAATGCGACAACAGCCGGGTTTGTGGCGACGAGATTGCGAGCTGCGCCTGGTGTGCCAGATAAAATTGTATCAATGGTTAAATCTTCTCTTACTGATTATGAAACAATCAACTTGGAACCTCTTGCCTCGGATTCGGCGGGAGTAAAAATAGAAGTTATTGTTGGGAAAAAGAAATAGCTTTTGTCTTCTTGACAACATGTTGTACAACATGTTATAATTTTGCTATGACTAAGACTTATCTTTACATTCCTGATGAATTGGATAAACGGATTATCGCCATTGTGAGGCAAGAAAAGCGCAGCAAAGCTGAAGTGATGAGACAGATATTGGAGCAAGGGCTAGCCCAGGGAGAAAAAAATGCTGGAGCCGAAGTCCTTCTCAAACTTGCTGAGTTGGGTAAAAAATATCGAGTTCGAGGTCCCAAAGATAGCTCTGCTAGAATGGATGAGCTATTGTGGGATAGAGACTGGAGTAAAGATGGCTAAGCAGGTAATAGTTGTGGTTGATGCTGATGCTCTAATTGCCCAAACGAATCTAAAAGATATTCATCATCCTGTTGCTGCCAGAATTTCTAGTCGGTTATTAGAAATGGGCGCTTCGATAATTTATCCGTCGACGGCTATTGCTGAAGCCTCAACACATATGCAAAGAGTCTTAAATAATTCAGTGGATGCTTTGAATATAGTCAGACTGTTGACTAATCCGGTTGTCCAGGTGGCGCAGGTGAATAAAGATATCCTAGAGCGGGCAATGACGTATTTTGGAGTTGGCGGGAGCAAAAAAAATACAATGTTTGATTGTATTGTAGCAGCGGTCGCGGAAACGGTCCAAGCGGATGCAATTTTTAGCTTCGATCGGTTTTACAAAACTCGCGGCTTTAAACTGGCGTCGGAACTTTAACTTTTGGCTTCTTGGAGCCGACGGTCTACTTCTTCCCAGTTAACGACATTCCACCAGGCTGCGATATATTCCTTGCGGCGGTTTTGGTATTTTAAATAATAGGCGTGTTCCCAAACGTCGAGACCGAGAATTGGTTCGACACCACCAATTAGGGGACTATCTTGGAGAGGGGTGGTGACAATTTTTAGGTCACAGGTGAGCCAAGCCCAGCCTGACCCAAAAATGCCCAAAGCAGCAGTGGAAAATGGTTCAACAAACTCTTTAAATTTCTCGGGAACGGCTTGCTTTTTTGGGCTCATAATTTGCCAGAAAAAATTGTGATTCATTACCCCACCAAGATTGTTGCGGACTTTGGTGCGAATGTCTTCGGGGACCAAATCTAGGCTGGTAATTAGTTCGGCGCCGTGCATTTTAGCCAAATCGTCGTGGCCCTGCCTGCCGGCAGGCAGGCCTTCTAATGCTTTGTTCAAGTTGTCGACGTAAGCCTGGTGATGCTTGTCGTGGTGCAGTTTCATCGTTTCGGCATCGATAAATGGCTCAAGAGCGGAATAATCGTAGGGAAGCGGTAGCAGTGAGTACATAAGCAAACAAAAAACTAACAATGGTTACTACTAGAGACGATACTACCAAGGGAATTGATTTGTCAAGAATGAAGTGGGTTAGTAAGGCGCGAATAACAAGGGTATGGAGCAGATATGTTTGGTAGGAAATACGACCAAGGTAGCTAAGTAAGCCGAGTAGGCGGGTAGACAAGTAGGCAAGAAGATGGGGAGCCATGGATAGTCCAACCAGGATAAAGCCGGTCGAGTACAAAAGAACCGGGAGGCGGGTGAACCGGGTGGCGGTGATCGGGTCGATGGCGGCATTTAATAGATTAAACATATTAAATTCCGACCAAACTAGACCGACTACAAGAAAAATTATTGATATGAGACCCCAGCGCTTAAGCTCGGGGTTTTTTGCTAAAAACATCCCCAAAACAAAGTAAAAAAGCCAACTGTAAAACCAGAAATATTGCACTTGATCGGGCCAATCATTGATGTATTTATGTGTGATTTCGGTATGTTGCGATATGTTTAGATAGAGACCAATTTGCCACAACAGTGCTAATCCAAGGGTGAGTCGGGGGAATTTTTTGAAAACAATAAATAAGAGTGGGAACAACAGATAGAATTGGAAAATCATCGGGACAAAATACAAATCATAGTCGGCGTGGCCCAAGAGAAAAATTTTCCAAAGAGGAAGACTGGCATACATTCCTTTGTCGTAGGTAAAGATGAAATTAACGGCCAGGAAAATGAGTAAACTAGCAAAAAAATACCAAGGGAGGATTTTAGTCGCGCGGCGCAAGAAAAAATCTTTGAGGTCGAGATTTTGAGTTAAGTATTTTTTGGCCAGGCCATAGCCCGAGAGAGCGACAAACAGGGGGACGCTAAAGCGGTAGGTTTGGTTAAAAAAGAGATTCAGGTTGGCCTGCCAGGTTCCGGCTTGGTCTAGGGTAAAAAGATGAGCGGAAGTGACATGGATGAAAATAACGGCGATGACGGCGAGGGCTTTTAAAACGTCGGTTTCAAGCTGGTTTTTTGCAGGCACAATTTTAAGCGAGGACTTTTGTAGAATTTACAAATTGGTTGGCGAGATCGGCAAGTTGCTGTTCACTTTTCAAGCTGGAATTGACTTCGGCCAAATGAGCCTGGCGGGCGGTGACCAATTTGGTGGCCGCGGCCAAGTTTTCTGGGGACTGCTGCCCGTTGTAGAACTTTTCGGCAGCGTCGAGATCGGCGGCAGTTATCTCTGGGACATTATCGGCGGTATCTTCTTCAGAAGTGTCGGGATGAGCGTTGGCGAGGTCAAGATAGCCCCGTTCCTTTTTCATTAACCAGTAAAATGCCTCGGCGGGGCTAGCCGGGACGGGAGCTCTATCTTTTAGGTGTAATTCAGAGATAATTTTATCCATACGATGTCATATTAGCGCAGATTTTTTGGAAATGAAAGAGGGAAAGTGTTATGATACTATGAGATCTGTGGCACTTTAAAAGTTTGTAAATCCAATTTCCAAGAGGAGGAGAAATGTTTGCGAGGCGAGCGTTGGGTTCGCTTTTTGCTGGGATTTTGTTATTTTTTGGTTTGACGAGGAGTTTGGCATTGGCGGCACCACCCCCCCAGTCTCCGGTAACGGCTTTTTTGGGAACATGGCAAAGTCAAAATCCCAATGTTAGTATCGCTATTGACAACAGGGGCGATGAGTCGCGCTTTTTTGTCACGATTAATATTCCAAGAGGAGGGAATGGGAGCAAGCTGTGTTGGGGCGAATCACCCTGTGAATATATGTTTGGGATGAATTCGGTTGGTTACGCCTATAAAGCGGGAAAGTTTAGCTTTAACTGGTCCCGTGACGATGGCAGTGAAGTTGATTCGACATTTTCACTCCTGGCCAATGGACACCTGCTTTATGCCTCGACGATAACAAATCGGGGGCGGTTTGAAACTATTAGTGTGGAATTGACCAAAGAGGGGAGTCCACTTTCTGCTGGCTCGTATGTAATGGCCAGGCGAATAGATACGAAATTCTGGGCTTATGGAAATGCATACCAATGGGCCGATGCGGCGA